>Ga0187892_10001885_pt1 | contig 45429 bp, 38 predicted proteins | sample MA1701073metaG_FD_139345 | JGI IMG/M metagenome (GOLD analysis project Ga0187892, IMG submission 139345) | Bio-ooze microbial communities from a basaltic lava cave in the Kipuka Kanohina Cave System on the Island of Hawaii, USA - MA170107-3 metaG ...
ACCTCTACGGCTTCAACTTCGAGGCGATGAAGGCCGAGGTCCGCGCGACGGGCGACCGCCAGCACGGCACCTGGACGACCGGCATCGCCGCCGGCGACGGGACGGGCGGCACGATCACCGGCGTCGCGCCGCGCGCGCGAATCATGCTCCTCATGGGCATGTCGACGCGGTCCGCCGCGCTCGCCACCCAGTACGCCGTCGAGCACGGCGCCGACGTCATCAACATGAGCTTCAGCATCCCCAACCTCGGCCAGCTCCGCGGCTTCTGGCGCATGTTGAGCGACCACGCGACGTGCGCGGGGCTCGTGTGCGTCTCGGGCTGCGGCAACTTCCAGCAGCAGCAGAAGATCCCGGTGCAGATGCGGATCCCCGAGGGCATCCCGTCGTGCATCGGCGCGGGCGGGCTCGACGAGAAGCTCGAGGTGCCGAACTTCGCCAGCCTCGGCCCCGTCGAGTGGGAATCGGTGAAGTTCTACGGCGACCACGCGATGCCGAAGGGGCTGACGAAGCCGGACGTCTGCGGCTTCACCGGGCCGGGCTATCCGCTCCTGGCCGCGGCCGACAAGGGCTACCTCGACCCGAACAACCAGTTCCGCGGCAACTCGTTCAGCAGCCCGCACGTCGCCGGCGTCGCCGCGCTCATGCTCTCGGCGAACCGCGACCTGCCGGCCTGGCGCGTGCGCGAGATCATGGAGGCCACGGCCACCGACCTCGGCGACAAGGGCAAGGACAGCCGGACGGGCGCGGGGCTCGCAAACGCGTTCGAGGCAGTCAGGGCCGCGCAAGCAGCCGGCAAATGACCAGCAGCGACAGCGCCGCAAGAACGGGCGTGATCGACCCCCGGCCGCCGCCCGCGCGGCAGCCTCCGCCTCCTCCGCCGCCGCCTCCCGGAGGAGGCGACTCGATCGACGGCGTGACGAGCGGATCGCTCGCGTACCCGTGCGTGCCGCCGTACCCGTTGTACGACCACACGCGCCAGTAGTACGTCCGCCCCGGCTCCAGCGCCGTCCACGTCGTCGACGTCGCCGTCCCCGTGAAGCCGTTCATGAACGTGCCGGTCATCGACGTCAGGTCGTCCATCGACTCCGCCACGTCGAGCCAGTATCCGTCCGCGCCCGGCGAAGCGTCCCACGAGAAGTCGACGGCGACACCACCCCCCTCGAGCCGGGGCACCGCCTGCAGGTTCGCAGCCGCGGGCGGCGCGAGCTGCTGGCGCACGTCGGCGATGAACGTCGACCACGGGAAGTACGGCCCGGGGTCGGTGCGCACGCCGTACGTCGAGCCCGCCGCGCTTCCCGACGTCTGCACCTGGTCGTGGCCGACGATGCCGATCCCGCTGTACCATCCGCCCGACGACGTCGCATTGCCCGACGGATGGACGACCGGCACGGCGTAGCGATCCGCGAGGTACGCGACGAGCTGCGTGAGCGCCGCCAGCAGCTCCGGCCGCCACGTGAGCGACGACGACGCGAAGCCGGCGCATTCGATGCCGATCGACCGGTTGTTGTAGTACGTCGCGTGCCACGCGATGTCGTCGTCGGCGACCATCTGCGTGATCTCGCCCCAGGGGGAGACCACGTAATGCGCGCTCGCGCCCGCGCTCGGGTTGTTGAACCAGTTGATCGCCTGGTAGTAGCACTCGCTGTAGTAGCCGTCCTGGTTCGTGTCGACACCCTCGGTCGTATGGATGACGATCGCGTCGATGTTGTAGGTGACTTCGCGGTTCGAGGCCGTGTAGTTGGGCGACGCGTCCCAAATGACGGCCGGCGGAGCGACGGCCAGCGCCAGAACGGCGGCAAGACAAACGCGCATCACAAGCACCTCCCGCTCGCCCGATCACGCAACGGGGCGGGCGGCGCGTTCGTACGACGAATCTACTTCAGCGCCTTCTCCACGTTCGCCTTCGCGTCCACGACGACGCGACCGTCCCTCACGTAGAAGTCGAGCCCGTGCGTCTTCGTGACGAGCAGCAGCGCGTCCCGCACGGTGAGGTACGCGGTGTCCGCCGTCACCTTCATGTCCGCGATGAGCGCGGGGCAATCCACCTCAACGCCCGAGGCCCGCGACAGGGCGCCCATGAGCGCGTCAAGGCGGTCCTCGCGGTACTGGGCCAGGGAGAGCTGAGCGGCGGGGTCGTTCACCCGATCGGCCGTCTCCCTGTCCCTTCCGGCGGGCGTCTGCCCGTCCATCGCCGCCGACGCCGTCCACGCCTGCGGCCCGTGCCGGGGCTCGATGACCTTGAGCAGCCCCGCCGCGCGCCCCTTCGCCTCGGCCGATCCGTCCATCGCCTTCAGCAGGGGGATCGCCGCCGCGCCGAACGCCGGGATGTCGCGCTCCGCGGCCGCCCGCCGCTCGACTTCGTTCGCGTCGAGTTCGGCGATCAGCTTCCGCAGCCGCTCCCGGTCCGACTCGCCGAGCGGCCGCAGCGGAAGCGCCGGCCAGAGCCGCGCCGGCGTCGAGATGAAGAGCACGCCGTAGCGGTAGTCCCAGTCCAGCCCGAGCGGCGCGAGCGCGCGGTCGAGCTCCTGGTACGCGCGGGACTGGCGCTTCTCCGCCTCCGCGGCGATCACCTCGTCGCCGCCCGACGGGCACGCGACCGGGTCGATGTAGTACGGGTGGCGCGCCCGCAGGCCGGGCTTCAAGTCCATGGTCATCAGCGTCCCTATCAGCGCCGAGAGCTTGCCGTAGCCGCCGACCGCGACGCGCCGGGTCGAGAGGTGGTCGCGGAACGCGAGGGCGCGCGCCGTGCGGTTCGACGTGAATCGCAGCGTCAGCAGAAGGTCGGTGAGGGCCTCGAACGGCGCCCCGGAGGGATCGCCGCGCTCCTCGACCACGACGCGGATCGCGCGCTCGCCCGCGGTGAGGATCTCCGCCTTCGCGGCGGAGCCGCCGTCCTTCGCGTACGCGCGCACGTGCTTGCGCAGGTCTTCCGCGGGGTCCTGAAGTAGAGCCAGCGCCACGACCGCGGCGAGCATGTTCATTTGACGACGCCTCCGGCTTCCGATGATACAATCCGCGGAATCAAGGAGGCCACCATGGCAGTTGGAATGCGGCGAAGGGCCGCCCGAGTGCCGGGGGCGAAAGGCAACGGATCCGTGTCCGAATACGGCCCGCGCATCGTCGTCACCCCGCCGGGACCCAGGGCCCGCAAGGTCGTCGACCGCGACGCGAAAGCCATCACCCCCGCCTACACGCGCGCCTACCCTCTCGTCATCGCGCGCGGCCTCGGCTCGATGGCGTGGGACGTCGACGGGAACCGGTTCCTCGACTTCACGGCGGGCGTCGCCGTCAACGCGTTCGGCCACGCGCACCCCGAGATCGTCGCCGTCATCCGGGAGCAGGCCCGCAAGTTCCTGCACATGTGCGGCACCGACTTCTACTACGAGGTCATGGCCGGGTTCGCGGAGAAGATGGGCTCGATCGCCCCGGGCAGGGAGCCCAAGCAGTGCTTCCTCGCCAACTCCGGCACCGAGGCGATCGAAGCGGCGATCAAGCTTGCGCGATACGCGACGGGCCGCCCGCGCATGATCGCCTTCTACAACTGCTTCCACGGCCGCTCGATGGGGTCGCTCTCGCTGACCGCGTCGAAGGCCGTCCAGCGCCGCCACTTCTCGCCGCTGCTCGGCGACGTGAGCCACGCCCCGTACGGCGACCTCGACTTCATCGAGAACGTCCTCTTCCAGAAGACCACGCCGCCCGAGGACGTCGCGGCGATCTTCGTCGAGCCGATCCAGGGCGAAGGCGGATACACCGTCGCGCCGAGGGACTTCCTGCCCGGCCTGCGCCGCCTCTGCGACCGGCACGGCATCCTGCTCGTCGTTGACGAGATCCAGTGCGGCCTCGGCCGCACCGGCCGGATGAACGCGGTCGACCACTGGAACGTCGTCCCCGACATCATCTGCTGGGCCAAGCCGGTCGGCGGCGGCCTGCCGCTCGGCGTCATGTGCGCCCGCAAGGACCTCCACAAGTGGCCGGCCGGCGCGCACGCCAACACGTTCGGCGGAAACCCGCTCGCCTGCGCCGCCGGGCTCAAGACGATCGAGCTCATCGAGCGCGAGGGGCTCAAGAACGCGCGCAAGATGGGCGACCTGCTCTCGAAGAAGATCGACGGCCTCATCGCCGCGCACCCGACGGTCGGGGAGCGTCGCGGCATCGCGCTCATGGCGGGATTCACGATCGTCAAGGACGGCAAGCCCGACCACGACCGGCGCGACGCCATCGTCCAGAAGTGCTTCGAGAAGGGCCTGCTCATCCTCGGCTGCGGCGAGAACACGGTGCGCCTGCTGCCGGCTCTCAACGTCGAGCGGGGGCACATCGATGCCGCGATCGAGATCATCGACGGCGTTCTCCGCGCTTCATAGGAAGATCCGCGAGCGGCGCGCCGTCGTCGGCGTGGTCGGCCTCGGCTACGTCGGGCTCCCGCACGCCCGCCTCTTCGCGTCGAAGGGCTTCCCCGTCGTGGGCCTCGACGTCGACGCGGCCAAGGTGCGCGCGCTCAACGCCGGGCGGTCGTACATCGGCTCGGTGCCGTCCGAGGAGATCCGCTCGTGGCGCCGCTTCCGGGCGACGACGCGCCCCGCCGACCTGCGCGGGTGCGACGCGATCATCCTGTGCGTGCCGACGCCGCTGCACGAGGACGGACAGCCGGACCTCTCGTTCGTGCGCGACACCGCGCGGGCCGTCGGCCGCACTCTGAGGCGCGGCGTGCTCGTCGTGCTCGAGAGCACGACCTACCCCGGCACCACGCGGGAGGTCGTGAAGCCCGAGCTGGAGCGGCGCGGCCTGAAGTGCGGGCGGGACTTCCTGCTGGCGTACTCGCCCGAGCGCGAGGATCCCGGCAACCCCAGCTTCCACGGCGCGAACATCCCGAAGGTCGTGGGGGGCTACGACCGCGAGAGCCTGCGGGCGGCGGCGACGCTGTACGGCGAGGCGGTCGAACGGGTGGTCCAGGTGTCTACCCTCGAGGTGGCCGAGGCGGAGAAGCTCCTGGAGAACATCTACCGTTGCGTCAACATCGCGCTCGTCAACGAGCTGAAGATGTGCTTCCAGAAGATGGGCATCGACGTGTGGGAGGTGATCGAGGCGGCCGCCACCAAGCCGTTCGGGTTCCACAAGTTCACGCCGGGTCCCGGCATGGGCGGCCATTGCATCCCGATCGACCCCTTCTACCTCACCTGGCGCGCGCGCGAGTTCGGCTTCGAGACGCGCTTCATCAACCTCGCGGGCGAAATCAACACGCAGATGCCCTACTACGTGGTCGGCCGGCTCGAGTCGGCCCTGAAGCGGCCGCTCGCCGGCGCGCACGTCCTCGTCCTCGGCCTCGCCTACAAGAAAGACATCGACGACCCGCGCGAATCGCCCGCGTGGAAGGTGCTCGACTTGCTGTCGCGCAAGGGCGCGAAGGTCGTGTACAACGACCCCCACATCCCGGCGCTCCCGCGCACGCGCCACTGGCCCCACCTGGACGTCAAGCACGTGCGGCTCACCGCCGACGCGCTGCGGGCCCAGGACGCGGTCGTCCTTCTCGCCGACCACGCGGCCTACGACGCGAATTTCATCGCGAAGCACTCGAAATTGGTGGTCGACACGCGCAATATGTTCGCGGGGATCAAAGGGAGGATCGTGAAGTCATGACGCCGGGGAAAGATCAAAGATCTAAGATCAGAGATCAAAGCACGCACGCCATGCGAGCGCGGCCTGGCACATGCGATCGCGCCGCCGCCTGCGATGGGCGCTTTGATCTTTCCTCTTCGATCTTCGATCTCTTGCCAACGGAGGAGGACCGATGACGACGCAAGAGGTGATGGCCACACTGAAGAAGCTCGGGAAGCCGACCACGGCGGCGATCTACAAGCGCCACGGCTCGGGCGACAACGTCTTCGGCGTGCTGACGTCCGAGATCCTGAAGCTCAAGAAGAAGATCAGGACCGACCACGCGCTGGCGATGGAGCTGTGGAAGACCGGCAACGCGGAGGCGCGCATCCTGGCGGCGCAGATCGCCGACCCCGAGAAGCTGACCTCCGCGGACGCCGACGCGCTGATGCGCGAAGTCGGGTCCCACGGCCTCGGATACTATCTCGCGTGCCTCGTCGCGCAGAGCCCGATCGCCGAGGAGACGATGCGCGCGTGGATGAAGTCCCCGAAGGAGTTCGTGCGCGAGGCGGGCTACGGCATCCTCGGCGCGCGCCTGAAGGAGGACGCCGGTTCCGTGAGCGACGCGGACTGCGCGAAAGTCCTGGCGGCGATCGAGAAGGAGATCCACGGATCGCCGAACCGGGCCCGCTCCGCGATGAACGGCGCGGTGATCGCGATCGGCGTCTTCAAGCCGTCGATGCGCAAGGCCGCGATCGAGGCGGCGAAGCGCATCGGCAGGGTCGAGGTCGACCACGGCGACACGAACTGCAAAACGCCCGACGCGGTCGCGTACATCGAGAAGGCGGCGAAGAGAAGGTGACGCGAATCACGAATCACGAATTACGAATCACGGTCCACAGCTGCGTCCTGCAGGTGCTGCGAAGCTCCGTCGATGCCCCGAGATTCGTGCTTCAACCCCCAAAGCCCCATCCGTAATTCGTGCGCCGCTACGCCCCCGAGCTCTTCAGCTTCGCCCTCGCCGTCTCCGTCTCCTTGCCGCGGAACTTCTTCACGACGAGTTTCAGCACCGCCGCCCCGAAGTCGCGCTCCGGCCCCTGGCGCTCGACGAGCACGAACCCGAGGTAGAGGAGGCTCGGCGCCCCGACCATCTTCGCGTCCCGCTCCAGCTCCTTGAGCGTCGGGAAGTCCGCGCGCCGGATGAGCTTCGAGAAGAGCCCCACCGCCTGGCTCCGGTCGAGCCGCGCCGTCGCGAGGTCCTTCCGCAGCGTCACGATCAGCGCCTCCGCCAGCGCGAAGTCGGTCGGCCCCGTCGCCAGGTCCTCGCGCGACACCAGCCGCAGCAGCTTCTCCGCGCCCTCGAACTTCCGCTTCTTCATCAGCTCGCGCCCGCGCTTCACGACCGCGTCGCGGAACGCCGCCGGCGCGACGGACCGCAGGATCTCCGAGTAGACCTGCGCGACCGGCGAGCCCTTCTCGTGCAGCTTCAGGCATTTCGCGAGGAACGCCCTGATCGTCGACGCATCGATCGATTCCCGGTGCGCCCGCAGCACGTTCGCGATCTTCCACGCGCGGCCCGCGTCCTCCTCCGCCGAGAGCGCCCTGAGGAGCGGGCCGGCGAACGCCGCGTTGCCCTGCATCGCGCGCGCCGCGTCGTCGGCGATCCGCCGGTCCGGGCTGAAGAGCCCCCGGATCAGCCCCTGTGCCGCGGCCGCGCCCCCCGCCGCCCCCAGCGCCTGCAGCGCGAAGAGCCGCACCGCCGCGTTCCCGCCGTCGAGCAGCTTGAGCAGCCGGTCCGACATCTCGCGCGGCACCTTCGCCTTCGCCAGCACCCCCAGCGCCGGCGAGACGAGCGCGTCCTCGCCCAGCAGGCCGATCACCTTCGGCGCCACACGCTCGTCCTTCGACAGGTCGATCGCCGCGAGCGCCTCGAGCGCCGCGGTGCGCACGGAGACGTCCTGCTTCGCGTCGAGGAACCCGAGCATCGTCCGCGCGGTCGACGGGTCCTTCAACTCCCCCAGGAGCCTCAGCCCCGCGGCCGCCGCGCCGGGCGAGAGCTTGCGATCCAGGAACTTCGACGCCTGCTTCACCGCCTTCGCCCGCTCGTCCCCCGCCAGCCCCGCGTACCTCGCCCGCAGCCCCTCCGCCGCCTGCCGGACGACTTCCGGGTTCCGGTCGAGGATCGCGTCGAACATCGTGTCCGAGAGGTCGACCGACTTGAACTGGCCGAGCACCTCGAGGATCGCCGTCCGCAGCGACGGCTCGGCCTTGTCGATGTGCTTCTGCAGGAGCGGCGCGACCTCCGCGCCGATCGAGACGAGGACCTGCTGCACGCGCGCGCGGAGGCGGCCGCCCGACGCGAGCAGCGGCACCAGGTGCGGCGCCGCCTCCTTCGGGCTGATCCTCCCCAGCCCCTCCACCGCGTAGAGGCGCAGCGACTCGTTCTCGCTCTTGAGCGCCTTGAGGAGCGCCTTGTGCGCCGCGGGCCCGCCGAGCTCGCCGAGCACCATCGCGGCCGCGCACTGCAGCTCCGCGCTCCCGCCGTCGAGCATCCTGACGATCTTCTCGATCTCGCTCATTTCGCCCTCTCGATGATGTCTTTCATCGCGGCGTGCATCCGCGCGTTCGCCGCGAGCACCTCGCCCGCGAAGAGGTCGACGGGCCGCCCGCGGAAGTCCGTCACCTTCGCCCCGGCCTCCTGCGCGATGAGCGCCGCCGCCGCGATGTCCCACGGCCCGAGGTGGAACTCCCAGAACCCGTCGTACACGCCCGCCGCCGTCCAGCAGAGGTCGAGCGCCGCCGACCCGACGCGCCGCACCGCCTGCGACGCGCGGATGAACGCGCTCCAGTACCGCAGGTTCTCCAGCTTCCAGCGACGCTCGTAGGGGAAGCCGGTGCAGAGCATCGCGCGGGACAGGTCCGTCGCCCGCGAGCAGCGGATCCGCCGCCCGTTCCGCGTCGCGCCCCGCCCCCGCACGCCGACGAACAGCTCGTCGAGCGACGGGCAGTAGACGACGCCGTACTGCGCGCGCCCGCGCGACTCGAACGCGATCGACACGCACCAGATCGGGTGGCCGTGCGCGTAGTTGACGGTGCCGTCGAGCGGGTCGATGAACCAGCGGTCGCGTGTCCCGTCGCGCCCGCCGCCTTCCTCGGCGATGACGGCGTGGTCGGGGAACGCGCGCCGGATCGCCCCGACGATGCGCTTCTCGCTCGCGAAGTCCATGTCGGTCACGAGGTTCCCCGCGCCCCCCTTGTACGCGATCGTGCGGCGGCCGGGCTGGTGGCGCAGCAGGAACTTCCCCGCCTCGACGGCGAGCTTCGTCGCGAGCGCGAGCGGCGTCACGGCGGGACGTTGTAGCATGCGCCATGACTGCTGTCGATGGACCCGCTCACTGCCCCCGCACCCGCACCAGACGGAGGCCGTGGAAGGCGTTCAGGTCCGTCGGCTTGCCCCACGAGCGCGCCTCGGCGCGGAAGAGCGGGACGGCCGTGAAGTTCCACGCCCCGCCGCGCACGATCTTGAGCCTCTGCGCCTCCAGCCGGTCGACGTGCCAGTCGTCGCACCACTCGCGGATGCTTCCCGCCAGGTCCCGCGCGCCGTACGGGCTCTCGTCCTTCGCGAACTGCCCGACCGGCAGCAGCCGCCCCCGTCCCTCCGTCGAGTAGTTCCCGCACGCAAAGCTCCAGTCGAAGAAGTTCCCCCACGGGAAGTGCCGGCCGTCCGCTCCGCGCGCGGCCTTCTCCCACTCCGCCTCCTTCGGGAGACGGTACGATGCCTTCTCCCCGCGCTCGTGCGCCTTTCGCGTCATCCACTCGGCGTAGGCGTTCGCGTCGTCCCAGGAGATGCCGAAGACCGGCCACCTCTCGCACCCGGGCTTCAGCGTGATCGCGTCTCCTCTTCTCTCGCAGTACGGCACGCCGATCCCGGAAGGGACCTTCGGCGCGCGCTCCCACGCCTTTCCGACGTCGTGATGCGTCCGGTCGTTCAGGAACGCCATGTACTCGCCGCAGGTCACCTCGAACTTCCCGATGAAGAGATCGTCCACGTGCGCGTCGGGGGTCCGCTCGACCGCCAGCAGCAGCTGCCGGTCGGCGGGGGTGCCGCCCATCACGAACGTGCCGCCGGGCACGTACACGAAGCCCGCGCCGATCTCCTCCTCCGTGTACAGGTTCACGCGGGCCGCATGCTTCGTCCCGCGCTCCACGAGCACCGGGTAGCGCACGTCGGGGTACCCCGCCTTGCGGAGGACGAGAAGATACGACCCGGCCGGGAACCGCGTCTCCGCGACGGGGCAGACGAGCGCTCCCCCCCCCGCGTCGTACGGGCGGGCCTCCAGGCGCCGGTCCTCCCCTTCCTCGTACCGGAACACGCGGACCTCGGCGCCGCCGGGATTGGAGTCGACCGCGATCGTCCCCTCCCGCACGAGCCGCGGCGCGTACCGCCCGTCGTCGAAGAGCCGCACCAGCCTCTCGTTGACCTTCATCCCGCGCCGGTCGTGCGCCGCCTCGGCGCGCTCGACCTGCGACCAGTACAGCGCCGCGAGCGCCGCCCGCGCGTCGGCGTTCGCCGGATCGGCCTGCAGGACCGCGTCGTACGCCGCGACGGCGTCGGTGAACCGCAGGTCCGGGTCGTCGGCCTCCTCCTCGATCTCGCGCTCCACGCGCCAGAGCGGCAGCTTCTTCGCGTCCCCTTCGTGCGCCGGGATCGCGACGGCGAGCGCCTTCCGCCTTTCCAGCCGCTCCGCGACGTCCCGACGCGCGCGCGCCCACGCCTCCTCCGCCTCCCGGCCGCGCCGCAGCAGCTCGGCGGCGGCCTGGCGGCGATCCGCCGCCCGGCGCGCATCGTCGCTCGCGTACCGCATCGCCGCCGCCCTCTCCGCCGCCGAAGGATGGGCCGGCATCAGCGTGCGGATCTGCGCGTAGAGGTCCGCCGCCTCGGCGAAACGGCCGCCCCGCTCGGCCGATCCCGCGTGCGCCTCGAGGTCCCGGATCGTCCCGCGGAACCGGACCGACTGCACGGCGAACACGGCGGCCAGCGCGGCGGCGCCGATGAGCGCCAGCGCTCCGACCGACGACGCCGCCCGGTGCCGCTTCGCCCACTTCACCGCCCGGACCGCCACGCCCGGAGGCTTCGCGACGATCGGCTCCCCGGCGAGATGCCGCCGCAGGTCCTCCGCAAACTCCGCCGCGCTCGCGTAGCGCCGCGCCGGATCCTTCTCCATCGCCTTCAGGACGATCGTCTCAAGCTCCCCGTCGAGCCGCGGCGCGATCTTCCTCGGCGCGACCGGGTCCTCGGCCGCCACCTTCATCAGGACCTCGAGGACGTTCTCGCCCCTGAACGGCTCCGCGCCCGTCAGCATCTCGTAGAGCGTCGCGCCGAGGGAGTAGACGTCGCTGCGCGCGTCGGCCTTCTCGCCGCGCGCCTGCTCGGGCGGCATGAACGCGGGCGTGCCGACGACGGAGCCCGAGGCGGTCATCGCCGCGGACGCCTGCACCGAGCGCGCGAGCCCGAAGTCCATCACCCAGAGGCGGCCGCCGGCGTCCAGCATCAGGTTCTGCGGCTTCAAGTCGCGGTGGATCACGCCCCGCGCGTGCGCGGCCTCGATCGCCAGCGCCGCGTCCCGCAGCTTCGACGCCGCCTCGCCGGGCGCCAGGCGGATCTTCGCGAGCGTGTCGCCCTCGATGTACGCCATCGCGATGAAATGCCGCCCGCCGTGCTCGCCGATCTCGAAGATCGGGACGATGTTCGGATGCGACAGCGCGGCCGCGGTCCGAGCCTCGCGGAGAAACCGCTCGACGTCTCCCGCCTCCTCGCTGTGCAGGAACTTGAGCGCGGCCCAGCGCCCGAGGTCGGTCTGCCACGCCTTCCAGACCGCGCCGAACCCGCCGCGCCCCAGCTCCTTCACCAGCACGAACTTGCCGAGCTGCCTCGACGCCGCGGCCGCCGCCTCGCGGGCCTCGTCGGGAATCTTCGCCGACGCCGTTCCGCCCCGCGGCGCGCCCGGGAGCGTCGCGTCGTCCGAAAGCACGCGCGCCTCCTCGAGGACGAGCGCCGCCTGCTCCGGCGTGATGAAGCCGCGCCGGAGCGCGATCTGGATGTGGTTCTGATCGGGCATGGCACCTCCCCTTCCGGACCATTGTACCGCCGCGCTTCGAGCGTGACGGAAGGGCGGTCGTTCGCTACCATGCCGCGATGCCCCTCAACCCGGCGCTCTACAACGGAGATGCGTACGTCGTGAAGCAGGTGCCGTACGGGCCGGGATGCTGGCGGATCCGCCTCGCGGTGCCGATCCGCGCGCCCATCGCCGCCGGACAGTTCGCGCACGTCCTGTGCGGAGGCGACACGCTGCTGCGGCGCCCCTTCAGCTTCTGGGACGTGCAGCGCCACGACGGGGCGCTCACGAACGTCGACCTCCTCTACACGGTGGTCGGCCGCGGGACGGCGCTGCTGGAGAAGCGCAAGCCGCTCGACCGGGTCGCGTTCCTCGGGCCGGTCGGCCGCGGCTTCACGCTGCGGCGCGACAAGCGGACGTACGTCTTCGTCGCCGGCGGCGTCGGCATCGTCCCGTTCTACCTCTTCGCGAAGCAGGTCCGTGCGGCCGGCCACAAGGCGCGCATGATCCTGCTCTTCGGGGCGCGCACGGAGCACGCGCTCTGGGGGATCGACGACTTCGCGGGCGTCGGCGTGGAGGCGCACGCCGCGACGGACGACGGCTCGCGCGGGCACCGCGGCTTCGTCACCGACCTCCTGGCGAAATGGCTGAAGAAGCTCGACCGCGACGACCTCGTGATCTACACGTGCGGGCCGGACGCCATGATGCGCCGCGTGATCGAGACGGCGCAGCGCGGGGACCTGCCGTGCGAGGCGTCGCTGGAGCGGCGCATGGGGTGCGCGCTCGGCGCCTGCGGCGCGTGCGTGACGAAGGTGCGGGACGGGGACGGCTGGCGCTACTCGCGCATCTGCCTCGAAGGCCCGACGTACGACGCCCGAGAGCTCGTCCTCGCATGAGAGCCTATCGCGACGTCATCCTGCGCGAGGTCACCGGCGCGCTCGCGAAGATCGACGAGCGCGCGTCGGAGGCGTTCGCTCGCCAGCTCGCGCGCGCGCGGCGGATCTACATCACGGGGGTCGGGCGCAGCGGGCTCGTCGTGAAGGCGTTCGGGCAGCGGCTCATGCATATGGGCTTCGACGTGCACCTCGCCGACGAGATCACCGCGCCCGGCATCGCGCGCGGCGACATCCTCGTCGCGTGCTCCGGCACGGGCGAGACGGAGCTCACGATGTACATGGCGCGCAAGGCGCGGAAGATCGGCGCGCGGTGCGTGGCGCTGACCGCACGCGGGCGGTCGCCGCTGGCGCGGCTGGCGCACCTGGCGATCGTCATCCCGGCCGCGCTCGAGCGAGGAGAGGGCTCGCGGCAGCCGGCGCGGTCGCTCTTCGAGCAGGCGCTCTTCCTCTACCTCGACTCGATCGTGCTGACGATGATGCACGAGCTCGGCATCTCGCAGGCGAAGATGAAACGCCGTCATTCGAACTTGGAGTAGTTTCACGTATCAGGTATCGCGTTTCATGTTGGGCTGCGGCTAACGCGCGGACGCCTTGCGGGGCCAACATGAGTCCGGGACTGATTGCCCGTCACGGAAACCGCGCCAGGCCCGTCATAATTGATGTAGGGAGACCAGCACCCATGATATTCGCCTGCCCGTTCTGCCACGCCAAGGTCGGGAAGACCGAGAACACCTGCCACGCGTGCAGCCGCGTCATGACGCAGCACTGCGCGTACTGCGCGGAGCCGATCAGCGTCCTGGCCAACGTCTGCAAGTACTGCGGCGAGGGCGTCGAGGCGGTGGCGGTCGAGCCGCCGGTCGTCCGGCCGGTCCCGGCAGCGCTGGTCGTCCATGAGCCCAATCCCGCGCCCACCCCGCCTCCCCGTGCGGAGGCGCCCGATGTCGAGTTCCTCGACGAGGTCAAGTACGTCGCGTGGGAGGACAAGGCGAAAAGGGGCATCTTCCGGCGGTGGTGGAGCAGCTGGGCCGACTCGCAGTTCTCGCCCGGCGAGTTCTGGCGGCGGATGCCGACCGAGAACGGGCATTGGAAGGCGCACTCGTACGCCGGCTTCTTCGCCGTCCAGTCCTGGCTTCTCCTCTTCCCCATCTTCGCGCTGGTCGGCGGGATGATCGGCATGGCGAACGAGGCGCCGGGCTGGGCGTATGCGGTGGGCGCGCTCGCCTACGCCGCAACGCTCCCGGTCGCGTGGATGACCACGGTCGTCGGCAACTACATCGTGACCACGGTCTGGCATGTCGTGCTCAAGATCCTGGGCGGGACCGGCACGTACCAGGGAACGCTGCGCATCGTCGCGTACAATGCGGGCGCGGGCGTGTGGGGCTGGATCCCCGGAGTCGGCGCTCTGGTGCAGATGGCGATGGGCTGCATCGGCAACTACCACGGCTTCCGGGGCGTGCACGGCCTCTCGAAGGGCCGGGCGGCGTTCGCGGCCCTGCTGCCCGTGTTGCTCGGGCTCGCCGCGGTGGCCGGACTGTTCGCGCTGATGGTGTGCGCGGGGGCCTGCGGCGCGGACTGCTAGCGTCCGTTGGCGTGCCGGCACGTTCGAGGCAGGAAACACGTTTCACCAAATCACATCCCCTGAGGGGATGTCGTTTCCGCCCGCTGGTCCGGGCGAGCGGGCGGCGCGTCGGGCCGGCGTCCGGGATCGGGGATCTGGAATCCGGGGGACCGGGCTCTACTTCGAGAAGTAGCTCTCGATGAACGTCGTGTCGACCTGCCCCTTGATGTACTGGGTGTGGTCGAAGATCGCCAGGTGCAGCGGGATCGTCGTCGGCACCCCCTCCACCACGAACTCCGACAGCGCCCGCTTCATCGCCGCCAGCGCCTCCTCGCGCGTGCGGCGGTGCGCGATCAGCTTGCCGATCATCGAGTCGTAGAACGGCGGGATCTGGTACCCCGCCGTGACGTGCGAGTCGATCCGGATCCCGGGCCCCCCCGGCGCGTAGTACGACGTGATCGTGCCGGAGCACGGTTTGAAGCCGTCGTTCGGGTTCTCCGCGTTGATGCGGCACTCGATCGCGACGCCGTTCATCACGATGTCGCCCTGGCGGTAGCGCAGCCGCTCCCCTGCGGCGATCCGGATCTGCTCCTTCACGAGGTCCACTCCCGTGACCATCTCCGTCACCGGATGCTCGACCTGCAGGCGCGCGTTCATCTCGATGAAGTAGAACCGCCCGCGCTCGTCGACGAGGAACTCGCACGTGCCGGCGTTCGCGTACTTCGCCGCCCTGCAGAACGCGATCGCCGCGTTCCCCATGTCCTTGCGCAGCCCGGGCGTCATGATCGGGGACGGCGACTCCTCGATCAGCTTCTGGAAGCGCCGCTGGATCGTGCAGTCGCGCTCGCCGAGGTGGATGATGTTGCCGAAGTGGTCCGCGAGGATCTGGATCTCGATGTGCCGCGGCTTGTCGATGAGCTTCTCGATGAAGAGCGTCGCGTCCTTGAACGCCGCGCCCGCCTCCGACTGCGCCGCGAGGAAGTTGTTCACGAGCGACACGTCGTTGTGCGCCGCGCGCATTCCGCGCCCGCCGCCGCCGCCCGCCGCCTTGATGATCACCGGATAGCCGATGCGGTGCGCGACCTCGACCGCCTCCTTCTCGTCCTTCACCGCCCCGTCGCTGCCGGGAACGGTCGGGATGCGGCACTTCTTCGCCAGCTCGCGCGCGGCCACCTTGTTGCCGACCATGCGCGACGCCTCCGCCGCCGGCCCGATGAAGCGGATGTTGCAGCTCTCGCACACCTGCGCGAAGTGCGGGTTCTCCGAGAGGAAGCCGTAGCCGGGGTGGATCGCGTCGACGTCGCTGATCTCCGCCGCGCTGATGATGCGCGAGATGTCGAGGTAGCTCTTCGCCGCCGGCCCGGGGCCGATGCACACCGCGTAGTCCGCCTGCTTGAGGTAGATGGCGTTGCGGTCCGCCTCCGAGTAGACGCAGACCACCTCGACGCCGAGTTCCTTGCAGGCGCGCACTACCCGGAGCGCGATTTCCCCGCGGTTGGCGATGAGAATGCGGGAGAACATGAGATGAGCGGGGGAGTATAGTCCCCGCCCCCCCGCCATTGCAACCGCCCGGTCGGCAGGATTAGAACATTCTAATCCGACGCGGCTTGCCAAGCCGTAGCGGGCCGGTGACATGTCCCCTCCGCTCTGCCTCCGCTTCGCTCCGGCCAGCGGAGGCTGATATACTCGCGTTCCATGTCGGAGCCCGAGGAGGACCCCCAGCACGCGCGCGCCGTCCTGGAGCAGCTTCCCATCATCGTGTGGACCACCGACCGCGAGCTCCGCATCACCGGCTCGCTCGGCCTCCGCAGCGGCGAGACGCCCGGCCCGTCGCTCCACGACCTGCTCCAGACGCGCGACGAGTCGTCCCCGGCGATCGCCGCCCACGCCGCCGCGCTCGCCGGAAGCGCCTCCACCTGCGAGCTGGACTGGCGCGGCCGCCCCTACCTCGCCACCGTGCAGCCCCTGCGCGACGCCGGCGGCGCCGTGATCGGGACGATCGGCGCGGCGCTCGACGCCGGCCACCTCCGGCAGTCGCAGCGCGCCGAGGCGATCGGCCATCTCGCGGGCGGCGTCGCCCACGACTTCAACAACCTCCTCACCGTCATCATCGGCTCGTGCGAGATCCTCGCGACGACCCCGCTCGACAAGATCGGCCGCAAGTTCGTCGACGAGATCCGCCTCGCCGCCGACCAGGGCGCCGCCCTCTCGCAGCGCCTTCTCGCCTTCACGCGCCGCCAGCCCGTCGAGGCCCGGCCGACCGACCTGAGCGCCGTCGTCCGCGGCATGGACCGCGTGCTGCGCCGCCTCCTCGGCGACGACATCGACCTCGTGGCGACGCTCGATATGCGCGCGGGGCGCGTCCGCGCCGACCCGTCGCAGATCGAGCAGGTCGTCCTCAACGCCGCGGCCAACGCACGCGACGCGATGCCGAAGGGCGGCCGCCTCACCGTCAAGACGAGCCGGACGGAGACCGACGGCAAGCGCGAGGTCCTCCTGACGCTGGCCGACACCGGCTGCGGCATGGACGAGGCGACGCTGGCGCGCGTCTTCGAACCCTTCTTCACGACGAAGCCGGGCGCGCAGGGCCTGGGCCTCAAGATCGTGAAGGGCACCGTGCGCGAGCTGCACGGGCGCGTCGAGCTGGCGTCGAAGCCCGGCGAGGGGACGACGGTGGGCGTGCGCCTCCCGTGGTTCGACGACCCGCCCGCGGCGGCCGTGCCGGCCGGCGGCGGCACCGAGACGATCCTGCTCGTCGACGACCAGGCGAGCGTGCGGATGACGGCGCGCGAAGCGCTCAAGATGCGCGGCTACACGGTGCTCGAGGCGCGCGACGGCCCGGAGGCGCAGCGGATGTCGGAGCGCTATCGCGGGCAGATCCACCTCGTCGTCGCCGACGTCGTGATGCCGGGAATGTCCGGCCCGCAGCTCGGGGAGGCTATCAAGCCGCATCGGCCGCAGGCCAGGTTCCTCTACATGTCGGGCCACGCGGACACGGCGCAGCACGGCACGCTCAGCCCGTTCCTCCCGAAGCCGTTCACGCAGGAGACGCTGGCGGCGAAGGTGCGGGAAGTGCTCGACGGGGAAAGATCAGAGAGGAAAGATGGAAGATGAGAGAGTTCCTCTTTCTCTTTCATCTCTCCGCTTTCCTCTGCCGTGATGCGTGCTTCTCCGCGAACGTCCGGACCTTGCGGAACTCCTCCCACGTGAAGCCGCAGGCCAGCCGCCCCCGCTTGATCCCGAACATCATCCGCTTGCGGTCCTTGTCGGAGTACTCCTCGACCTTCTTCGTCCCCCCGCCGATGTCGCCGAGCCCGAACACGTGGCCGAACTCGTGCGCGAGCGTCTCGCCGTCCGCCGTGTCGTCGAGGATCACCCACCCGTCCTGGTGCCCCACGCCCATGAGGTCGTGCTCGATGCGCACCGACTCGATGCCGGCGGCCACCGGCTGCGTCCAGTGCAGCTCGCGGAACTGGTAGATGTTGATCACGCCCGGCAGGTCGTTCTTGAGCAGGCGGCACATCGTCTCCGTCTTCGCCTTCCTGCCGGCCGAGTCCTGGACGGGATGGAACCGCCCGTCCGCGTCGAACATATCGTCCTCCAGGCGCAGGTCGTCGCCCGGCCGCAGGTCGACGATCACGCCGACGGCGCGCAGGAGCTTGTTGACCTCCTCCTCGAGCTTCGCGACGTCCCCCTTGTCGCGCACCTCGTCGGCGCGCCGGGTGCCCCCCTTCGCGTTCACGACGGCGCGGAGGCGCGCCCGGATCGTGATCGGCCGCACGACCGCGAAGAGGAAGTCGCGCGTCGCCAGCCGCTTGCCCCCCTTCTCGACCGACACCGAGATCCGCCCCTCGCCCGTCGCCGTGCTCTTCGAGTGGAGCGCGAGCCGCGACGTGCCGCGGACGCTGAACGTGCGCTCGTCGTACTCCGGCACCGTCCTGATGGCGTCCTTCACGCCCCCGGGGGCGTCCGCGATGCGCCAGACGAGCACCGCGTCCTCAGGCGCGTTCTTCGCGTCCGCCCGGAGCTCGATGGAGTCCTCGACCAGCAGCGCGGGCGGCCCGTCGATCTCGATCGTCACCGCCTGGGCGAGGAGGCAGACGAGAAGCATCGCCCCTTTGACGGCGGTGGGGGACACGGGGTAAAGACCGAATCTCGAATCTCGAATCTCGGGAAACGCGCCGTCGACCGCAGCGCCCGAGATTCGAGATTCGTGATTCGAGATTCTACTTTTTCTCCACCACGAACAGCACCTCCCCGAACTCCACCGCCTGGCCGTTCTTGGCGTGGATCTCGCGCACGATTCCGTGCATCTCGGCCTTGATCTCGTTCATCACCTTCATCGCCTCGATGATGCAGAGCACCTTCTCCGCCTGCACCTCGTCCCCCACGTTCACGAACGGGTCCGCGTCCGGCTTGGCCGAGCGGTAGAACGTGCCTACGAGCGGCGACTTGATGTCGACGAGGTTGTCGGCGCGCTTCGCGGGAGCCGCGGCCGGTTCGGCCGGCGCGGGGGCCGCCGGAGCGGCGAGCGGCGCCGCCGGCGGCGACAGGATCGTCACCGCGCCCGGGCGGTCGTCCGCGCGCCTCAGCCGGATCTTGCGGCCCTCGTCCTCGTATTCGAGCTCGACGACGCGGTTTGCGTCCATCAGCTCGATGAGCTTCCTGATCTCGTTGAGGTCCATCGGGGCCGTCATCGTAGTCCGGAGGACGGCCCCGCGGCAATCATTTGACGCCCTTCTTCAGCGTCTCGATGAGCCTTGGCTTGACGCGGAAGATCACCGGATCGCCCTCGATCACCCCGTACCGGAGCGAAGCGTCGGTGCCCTGCTCCTTGTACGGCCCGCTGATGCGGATCACCGCGGTGCGGCGCGCGCCGTTCGCGTCCTCGACCGTGATCTCGAGCTTGCCCGCCGTGTTGAGGCTCTCGAGCCCGTATTTCTTCAGCTCCTCCGTTCGTCGGCTGATAAACGCGTCAACCTCGATGTAGTTCAGCGCGCTCAGCAGTTCACGCACCTTGCCTTTATCCAGCGGCCGCGGATCCGAGGTGTCGCGATCCACGGCCTCCCTGTCGGCGCCCACCTCGATGTTGATGTAGTGCGCCTTCCCGAGCTCCGTCTCGTGCTTGAGGTACGAGTTGACGGCGCGGATGCCGGTGAGCGGGCAGTCGAAGATGAGGGCGCGCCGGAAGTTCAGCTCCAGCCGGTCGAGCTTCTCGTAGACGATCGGGTCCGCGGCGAAGATCTCCGGGCTCTTTTCCCGCAGCATGTACGTGTCGCCCGTCGGCCCCTGGCGCCCGAACCTCAACTCCACCCTTTCATCCTTGCCCGAGCGGCGCTTGAGCTGGAGCGTCATCACGATGCCCGGTGGATCGAGCCCGAAGGTCTTGAGGTCCTGCGGGCCCATGAACCCGTCCTCCTTCACGCGCAGCGTGAAGAGCGCGTTCACGAAGATCTCGAGGTCCTCCTCCTGCGGCTTGAATCCGTCGGGGTGTTTCACGATCCACTTCTCGACCTTGTTCCCCTGCACGACCTCCTCCGTGCGCACGAGCCGGATCATCCCGTGCGCGAAGGCGTCGATCTGGACCCACTGCACCTCGTCGCGCTCGAAGTCGTAGACCCCCGTCGACCGCAGCGCGTTGCGGCCGAGCGGCATGTGCAGCAGCCGGTCGCGCGGTACCACCGCCACTTCCGTGGTCCCGGCCGCCTGCACGTAGATCACGTGCTTGTCGCCGATCTTGTCCTCCCGGCCGAACGCCAGCTCGATCGGCTTCTCGACGTCCTTCGCCCAGAGCCGCAGCCGCACGCGCGGCTTGTCGAGCCCGTACTTCGCCGGCTCGGACGACTCGATGAAGTCCTCCGCCTCCAGGCCGGCCGACTCCCCGATCAGCGCGTTCACGCGCACCTCGTTGACCCGCTCCCTGCGCTCCTCGCCGTTGAACTTCGTCCAGTACCACCCGCGCTGCAGGCTGGGATTCTCCTCCTGCACGAACTCGCTGACGTCGTAGCCCTCCGTGGGGGGCGTGCCCGCCTTGGGGTAGTGCTCCTCGAACTGGATGCGCGTCACCCGGAAGCGGTCGAAGAACAGGACGCGGCGGTGCCGGTACTCGGCGAGGCTGCGCGTGAACGGCTCGAACGCGAGGCCGGTGCCGATGTAGAGCTTGTCCTCGTAAAGGAACCAGCGGTTCGCCGGGTCCTTCTTCACCTGCCGCCCGAACCGGATCGTCCGCTTCGCGCCGCCGACGTGGACGTGCACGACGAGCTCCGCCGGCTGCACTCCCGCCTGCTCCTTGTCCCCGTTCGGCACGAGCCCGTCATCGCGCAGCTCGCGCAGCCCGAGGATCATCTCCTTGACGAACGGGACGTTGGCGGGGCGCTCGATCGGCTTGGTGATCCACCAGACGACGCCGCCCCGGCTCTCCGCGCGGCGCTCGAGGATGATCTCGGTCGCGCCGATCGGCTGGATCTCGATCTTGGCGAACTGGTCCTCGGACTCGGCGAAGAGCGGCTTGGGCCCTTCGAACCGGCCCTTCTCGGGCCGCGTGGACAGCCACAGCGTCGTCGTGCAGACGAACGCCGCCGCCATCACGATCGTCGTGCGCCAGCTCATTTTCTCACTCCCGCAACATCGTGGGTGTACGGCGTCCCCGGAGGGTTCACCACGGAAACACGGAAACACGGAATGACACGGAAAGGACCTGAAGAGTTGGCGGGCATGCTCGAGACCCAACCGCTTCTCCGCGATCTCAGCGGGCTCTGCGCGATGCGTCCGAAAAACGTGTTCAGAAAAGCAAGTTCAGATCCTTTCCCTGTTCCTTCCGTGGATTCCTTGCTTCCGTGCTGAACCCACCGGGGATTGCGTGCACGCAAGATCCCGCCCTCGGGTCTGCTCATCGTCACTTCCTCCGGAACCACCAGGCCAGGATGCCGAGGACGATCCCCAGCATCGGGAGCACGACGGCGCTGACCACGAGGATCTGGACGCGGTCGCCCGGGCGCAGGTCGAGGGCCCGCATCTTGATCGGCTTGGGCGGGGGCGCGATGACCTGCTCCAGGTCGAGCAGCCACCGGAACGTGTTGAGGTAATAGTGCATGTTGAAGAGCGCCACGTCCGGCCCCGCCGCCGTGTTCGCGTTGGTGAACACCTGCGTCGAACCCCAGACGACGAGCCGCGGCTTCAGGCGCTCCGGCCGCCGCGGCGCCTTGACCGGCTCCCCCTCGACGGCCACCGCCAGGTCGAACGGCCCGCGCGGCTCGTCGGACCCGGGCTTCGTGTCGCCGTTGACGTCGAGGAACGCGTTGTCGGTGCTGCGCAGCAGCGAGGCGACCGCGAGCTTGCGGTCGGGCGGCTCCTGGGGCCTGACCTGCGTCGTGAGCGGCACGTCGACGAAGCGGTCCTCCGACGCGAAGTCCTTGTTGATGTCGTGCCGGCCGAACGCACGCGAGCGCACGTAGGCAGGCTGCCGGCGGACGTTGCTGCCGAAGTCGAACACGATCCCCTGCGTCACGCGAGCGCCCCAGGCCTCCAGGAACCGCCGCAGGTCGGGCGTGTTCTTGGCCGGCGCGGTCGGCTCGATCGAGACGATCATGCGGCCGCCCGCCTCGAGGTACTCCTTCAGCCCGTCGAGCTGCTCCCGCGGGAAGTCGCTGCGGGGACCCGCCACGAACACGGCGTCCGCGTCGCGCGGCACCTGCCGGTCCTGCGCCAGATTGAGCTTCTTGAACTCGACGTTGTCGCGCTCGCGGAGGACCGCGATCAGCAGCGACATGCCGTGCCGCGGGTCCTCGACCCGGTTCTCCTCGTGCCCCTCCGTGTAATAGACGATCCTCCGCTTCGAGTTCGCCATCGTCCACATCGCCGAGATGAGGCGCGTCTCCGCCGTGAGGTCGACGATCTCGCCGGTCTGCGGCTCGCCGATGTAGAGCTCGCGCACGTTGAACGAGCGCGGGTTCTCCTGCCCGTCCTCCCCCATGCTGTAGAGGTAGATCGTGTTCGGCTCGAGGCCCGCCTTGAAGATCCGCATCCAGTCGGGCGTCGCCTGCGCCTGCGTGTCGTCGAGGACCGTGACCTTGATGCGGGGGTTGCGGCGCTCGAACTCCTTGAGCATCTCCTTGATCAGGCGCCACGCCTCGGGCGCCGACTTGTCGGCGGCGTACATGGCGATGTCGAACTCGTTGACGAGCACGCGGATGTCGCGGTGGATCGACTTCAGCCGCTGGAGCGTCTCGGGCTGCAGCTCTTCGAGCTTGTCGGCCGTCCAGTTGAGCCGCTTCGGGTGGTCGAGCGCGATCAGGTTCACCATCACGACCGTGCCGAGCAGGAAGAGCACCATGAGCGCCACGTTGAGCCAGGTGAGCGCGCGGCGCCGGCGCGTGAACTCCATCGCCTCGAGCGCCTGGGGGCTCGCGCTGCGGATCGACGTCTCGTCCTTCAGCGGCATCAGCGCCACCTCCGCGACTCGACGATCCGCGCCGTGAGGAAGAGGAAGAGGCCGACGACGCTGAGGAAGTACACGAGCGCGCCGAAGTCGACGATGCCGCGCGAGAAGGCCTCCATGTGGCCGAGGAGGTTCATCTGGTGGAGCGCGCCGCGCAGGGCCACGACGAACACGCCCCAGTTGATCCCCAGGAACACGGCGTTCACCTCCCCCTGCGGCAGGACGCGCGCGATCATCGGCATGATGATCAGCGCCAGCGACGCGATGAGCGTCAGCACGCCCGCGGTGATCTGGTTCGCGCAGGTCGCGGAGATGCAGAGGCCCAGCGCCAGCACCGCCGCCACGGCGATGAGCATCCCGACGTATCCGGCCGCCGCCGCGCCGAAGTCGACGGTTCCGAACTTCGCGGCCAGGATCGCGTAGCACACCGTCGGCAGGAGGAGGTAGGCGACGAACAGGAACGCGGCGCTGAACTTCGCCAGGACGAACTGCCACTCGGAGACGGGCGCCGTCATCATCGTCTCGATCGTCCCGCGGCTCTTCTCCTCCGCGATGAGCCGCATCGTGATGAGCGGCGCGATCAGCGTGAGCAGGTACACCATCCACTGCTGGATCCACCCGTAGTTCACCGGCGAGCGGCGCGCCGCGAACTCGTCCATCGACCAGCCGAAGAAGAGGCCGTTCACGAGCAGGAACGCCGTGAGGATGATGTACGCCATCGGGCTGACGAAGTAGACGGCCAGCTCCCGTCGCACCAGCGCAGCGTAGTTCGTCACGACGACCTCTGGGCCTCCGACGGCGGAGCGGGGACGGTCGGCTGCTTCTCGGTCGTCGACTTCGTCCGCGTGTCGGTCACGAGCGACCCGACCGTCAGCTCGACGAACGCGTCCTCGAGCGACACGCGCTCCAGCCCGAGCTCCAGCACCTCCCAGCCGTGCTTCGCCGCGCACCTGAAGACGTCGGGCCGCAGGTCGTTCCCGTTCTTCGACTCGATCTTGAACGTGTGGTAGTCGTTGTGGTTCTCCCACACGACCGCCTTGACGTTCGCCTCCGACTCGATCGCCTTCTTCATGTCGGCGCCCGACCCGCGCACGTCGAGCCGCACCCGCCCGGTCACGGTGAGCTTGTTCACGATCGACCCCGGCGTGCCGTCGGCGACGAGCTTGCCGCGGTTGATGATGAGCACGCGCCCGCACATCTTCTCGACCTCGGACAGGATGTGCGTCGAGAGGAGGACCGTGCGCCGCTCTCCCAGCTCGCGGATCACGTCGCGCACGTGCCGCACCTGGTTGGGGTCGAGCCCGATCGTCGGCTCGTCGAGGATCACGAGCTCCGGATTGTGCACGATGGCGTCCGCCAGCCCGACCCGCTGCTTGTACCCCTTCGAGAGCTGCCCGATGATCCGGTCGCGCACCTCCCCCAGCCCGCACTTTTCGAGCGCCGCGCCCACGGCGGCGGACCGCTCCCGGAAGGCGACGCCCTTGAGCTGCGCGCGGAAGTCGATGTACTCGCGCACGCGCATCTCGTGGTAGAGCGGGTTGCTCTCGGGCAGGTAGCCGACGAGCCTGCGGATCGCCATCCCGTCCGTGCGCACGTCCTTCTCCGCGATGCGGACGGCGCCGACGGTCGGGGGGATGAAGCAGGTGAGAATCCGCATCGTCGTCGTCTTGCCGGCGCCGTTGGGGCCAAGGAAGCCGACGATCTCGCCCCGGTGAACGGTGAAGGAGATGTTGTCGACGGCGATGACGCCGGGGTAGAGCTTGGTAAGGCTGCGGACCTCAATCATGATGCGATTCTGGCGACTTTCCGGTGGCTGCGAGGTCCACATTGTCGCTCGCCCCGGAGGGCGAGTCAAGCGGGGGCGCCCGCCTGCATCAATCTGGACGTGCCCCGGCCCGCGGCGTGTTAGAGTTTTCTTTCGCCTGGTTCTTCTGGTTGAATGAGTGGGGGATGCGGCGGGAGCGGAAGCTCATCGCCGAGCACGAGGCCGCCGTGGCCGCAGCCTGAAATACCCGGAGGTGCCCATGCGGACGATCGTCATTCTCGGGCTGTTCGCCGACCTGGGCCGTTGTACCGTCCACCGTTCGCCGTTGGACCGTTCGAACAGTGGAACGGTCGAACGATCGAACGGGGAACGAGCGCGCCAGCCTCACTCCGACGCGCTCCCAGCGGCGGTGCAGGACGCGAAGGAGAGCGGGAAGAGGCTGGCGGCGCGGGCGCAGCTCGCGCAGATCGGCACCGCCTGCCTCATGTACAAGCAGATGAACGGCGAGGAGGCGGCGTCGCTCCAGGACCTCGTCGAGAAGCCCGCGCGCGCGAAGCAGTGGCCCGAGGGGGGCTTCCTCCTCGGCGGCAAGGTGCCGCAGGACCCGTGGGGGCGCGAGTACAAGTACGAGACCGGCTGGAAGCTCCCGCGCCTCTGGACGCTCGGGGCGGACGGGAAGGAGGGAGGGCAGGGGGAAGACGCCGACCTCGCGTTCGGGAACGTGTTCGCGGCGCCGGCGCCGGAGGTCGATGCGGGCTCGATCGCGAAGAACGAGCGGGAGGCGGCCGCGATGCTCGCGCGCATCGTGCGCGCGCAGATGGACTTCCGGTCGAACGACCGGGACGGCAACCTCGTGAACGACTACTGGACCGGCGACGTCCACGCGCTCTACGCGCTCACGCCGATCCCCGCCGGCGAGATCACGCCGCAGGAGAAGCCCGATCCGTCGTGGCTCATCAAGCTGATCGCCGAGGACGAGGCGGACGCGGACGCCGCGCCGCTCCGGATCCGCGGCCTCGGGCGGAAGCCCCCCGACAAGCCGAAGCCGCGGGCGGGGTACTTTCTTCGAGCCATGGAGAGCGACGGACGGGACCTGCCCTACGCGAACGACACCGACGGGAAGAGTTTCTACGGCGCCGTGCATCACCGGAGCCAGTTCGGGATCTGCGCGCATCCCGCGGAGCACGGGAAGACCGGCACGATGACATTCATCGTCGGCGAGGACTATGTCGTCCTGAAGAAGGACACGAAGGGAGAGGCGGTGCTGCGCTTCCCGGCGAAGCCGGCGGAGGAGGGGTGGAAGAAGGCGGAGTGAGCCGAGAGGCGAATCACGAATTACGGGAGGCGTTCGGTCGACGGTGGCGTTCCCGTGATTCGTAATTCGTCATTCGTAATTCGCAGTTATTTCGCCTCGAAGTCCGCGTCGATGATCTTCTCGTCGCCGCCCTTCTTGCCTCCCTCCGCCTTCCCCTCCGGCGGCGGAGGCGGCTCGCCCTGCGCGCCCGGGCCCGCGCCCGGCGGCGGCCCCGCCTTCTCGTAGAGCTTCTTGCTGAACTCGTGCAGCGCCGTCTCGATCTCGTCCATCGCGCGCTTCATCTCGCCGACGTCGTCCTTCTCCTTCGCCTTCTTCAGGCGCTCCGCCGCCTTCTCGATCTTCGCCTTCTCGTCCGCGCCCAGCTTGTCGGCGCTCTCCTTGAGGAGCCTCTCGACGCCGTACACGCGGTGGTCGGCCTGGTTGCGCGTCTCGGCGAGCTCCTTGCGCTTCCTGTCCGCGTCGCCGTACTCCTCCGCCTCCTTCACCTTCTTCTTGATCTCGTCCTCGTTGAGGCCGGTCGTCCCCTTGATCGCGAGCTGCTTCTCCTTGCTCGTGCCCATGTCCTTCGCCTTGACCGACAGGATGCCGTTCTGGTCGATCTCGAACGTCACCTCGATCTGCGGGACGCCGCGGCGCGCGGGCGGGATGTCCTCGAGGTCGAACTGCCCGAGCTTGCGGTTGTCCTCCGCCATCGGGCGTTCCCCCTGGAAGACCTCGATCGTCACCGCCGGCTGGTTGTCGGCGGCGGTCGAGAAGACCTGCGACTTCTTCGTCGGGATCGCGCTGTTGCGGTCGACGAGCTTGACCATGATGCCCCCCTCGACCTTGAGGCCGAGCGAGAGCGGCGTCACGTCGATGAGCAGGATGTCCTTCACGTCGCCGTGCATGATGCCGGCCGAGATCGCGGCGCCGACCGCGACGACCTCGTCCGGATTGACGCTGCGGTTCGGCTCGCGGCCGAAGAGCTGCTTGACGACCCGCTGCACCATCGGGATCCGCGAGGAGCCGCCGACGAGCACGACCTCCGCGATGTCGGACGCCTTGACCTTCGCGTCGGCGAGCGCCTTCTCGCACGGCCCGAGCGAGCTCTCGATCTGGTCGCCGATCAGGCGCTCCAGCTGCGAGCGCGTGATCTTCATCGTGAGGTGCAGGTCCTGCCCCGCGATGTAGGGCAGGTTGATCTCGGTCTCCTGCATCGACGACAGGTCGCACTTCGCCCGCTCGCACGCCTCCTTGAGGCGCTGCAGCGCGCGCGCGTCCCGGCGCAGGTCGATCCGGTGCTGCTTCTTGAACTCCTCGCAGACGTGCTCGATGAGCCGCTGGTCGAAATCGTCGCCCCCGAGGTGCGTGTTGCCGTTCACCGACAGGACTTGCAGGACGTCCTGGCCGTCGACCTCGCCGACCTCGAGGATCGAGATGTCGAACGTGCCGCCTCCGAGGTCGTAGACGGCGATCTTCTGGACCCCCTTCTTGCGGTTGAGGCCGAACGCGAGCGCGGCGGCGGTCGGCTCGGGGAAGACGCGCTTGACGTCGAAGCCGGCGATGCGGCCCGCCTCCTTCGTGGCGGTGCGCTGGGCGTCGTTGAAGTACGCGGGGCAGGTGATGACCGCCTCGGTGACCTTCTCGCCGAGGTACGCCTCCGCCGTCTCCTTGAGGTCGGAGAGCACCATCGCGGAGATCTCCTGCGGCGAGTACTCCTTGCCGCGGATGCGCACACGGGCCGGGTCCTCGGGGCCGCCCAGCACCTCGTACGGGAACATCGTCTCCTCGGTGCGGACCTCGCTGCGCCGCCGCCCCATGAAGCGCTTGATCGAGTAGATCGTGTCCTTCGGGTTGACGATCGCCTGCCGCTTGGCGAGCTGCCCGACGAGCCGCTCCCCCTTGTCGGAAAACCCCACGACCGACGGCGTAAGGTTCGACCCGTGCTTGTTGGGGATGACCTTGACCTCCTTGCCCTCCATGATCGCGACCACGGAGTTGGTCGTGCCGAGGTCGATGCCGACGATCTTGCCCATGGCTACTCCGTTCAACCGTTCTACCGTTCGACCGCTCGCCGACGACGAAGATCAGAGTCTCCCAGAGCCGCAAGCGCAAGCGACGTGCCAGCCGGGGGCGGGAAGCCGCGCTCAAGTGATTGCGCGTCAGCGTCTTAGATGCTGCCGCCCGCGACCTTTCCGATTGACCGCCATCCTGACAGCGTGATATCGTTTTTTGGCGGTGATGCTGAGCAACAAGGCCTGGCTCCTCAAGTTCCTGATCCCCGTCGGCCTCTTCGCCGGCCTCTCGCTCGATTCGGTCATCCGCCTGGGCACCGTCCGCCCGTGCCTGCCGGACTGCATGCGCGACCCCGAACGCCACGACGGCAGGCGGGTCTGGGCCGGGCCGCGGCGCGTCGAGGAGATTCGCAACGACGGGTTCTTCCAGAAGGTCGACGGGAAGATCGTCCGCATCCGCTGGTCGAAGACGCAGCCGCCGGTCGGCAAGCACGTCGCGGTTCGCGGCATCTTCCGCAAGCCGGACATCCTCGAGGCGGACGATGTGCGCGAGGAGGCGAACTGGCACCTCGAGCGCTACGGGGGCGTCTACGGCATCTCTTCCGTCGTGCTCCTCGGGTGGCTGTGGTACTTCCTCAAGCGGTTCCGGCTCGGCGTGCGCGGCGGGCTCTTCCACCCGCGCGACGACGCGCCGCCGGGCGATCCTCCGCCGCCTGCAACGGGTAACGTGTAACGTGCGGACGTGTGACGGAGTTCGCCGTGGCTGATCTGCTCACGCACTATGTCTCCGCCCGCATCCCCGGCGGCTTCATCGCCGACGAGCGCGCGCGCACCACGCTGGCGCTGGGCGTCTTCCTGCCCGACCTCGTCGGGAAGGGGCTCGAGGCGATCCCGTGGATGCCCAACCACGCGCACGCCCCGTCGCACTCGATCCTCGGGCTGATGTGCACGTCGCTCGCCGCGGCGATGCTCTTCGCGGAGGACTTCCGCTTCAAGGCGTTCGCGACGATCCTCTTCGGGCAGCTCCTGCACGTCGCGGTCGACGTGGCGAAGGACTGCCAGGGCCAGGGCGCGGCGTACCTCCTGCTCCCGTTCGCGCTCGACAGCTTCGAGATGGGCTACTACACGTCGCAGCACGTCTTCTGGTTCCTGCCGGGGAACATCCTCATCCTGATCCTGCTGCGGTGGACGGCGAAGAGGATGCAGAAGAGCGGCCTGGTCTGGAGGTAGATTTCAGATTTCAGATTCCGGATTTCGGCTGGGCAAGGCGCCGGCGCGAGACACCTGAAATCCGACATCCGAAATCCGAAATCTACCCCTCGACCACGATGTGCTTCCCCCACCCCCGGTCGTCGCGCTTCGGGTGGTCGGTCCGGTAGTGCACGCCCCGCGACTCCTCGCGCTTCAGCGCGCACGTCGCCATCGCCAGCCCCAGCGTGAGCTGGTTCTGCAGCTCCCACCCCGCGGGTTCCGCGAAGCCCTGCCGCAGCACGTAGCGCGACCAGAACTTCAGCCGCTCGATCGCGTCGCGCAGCCGCGCGCCGTCGCGCTCGATCCCCACCTGCCGCCACATCAGGCTCCGCAGCGAGTTGCGCAGGTCCTCCCCCTCGATCCCCTCCGCGAGGAAGCGCCCCGCGTACGAGAGCGCGCGCGACGCGTCCCCCGGCCCCTCCTCCGCCGCCGCCCGCCCCGCCCGGCGCCCCACCACGAGGCACTCCAGCAGCGAGTTCGACGCCAGCCGGTTCGCCCCGTGGAAGCCGCTCGACGCGCACTCCCCCGCCGCGTACAGCCGCGGCACGCTCGTCCGCCCGTCCGCGTCGATCCGCACGCCGCCGATCATGTAGTGCGCCGCGGGCCGCACCGGGATCAGGTCCTTCGACACGTCGATCCCGAACCGCCCGCACACGCCCACCATGTTCGGGAACTGCCGGCGGATCTCCGCCTTCGGGATGTGCCGGACGTCGAGGTACACCTGCGTGTCGCCCGTCTCGAGCATCTGCCGCAGCATCGCGCGCGAGACGACGTCGCGCGGCGCGAGGTCCGCCATCGGGTGGTAGTCCTTCATGAACGCGCGGCCGGTGCGGTCGCGCAGCACGCCGCTCGCCCCGCGCACCGCCTCGCTGACGAGCGACCGCGACGCGCCCGCCAGGTAGAGCGTCGTCGGGTGGAACTGCATCATCTCCATGTCCATGAGCCGCGCGCCCGCGCGCCACGCCATCGCGATCCCGTCCCCCGTCGCGACGGCCGGGTTCGTCGTCTCGCGGAAGACCTGCCCCGCGCCGCCCGTCGCCAGCACCGTCGCGCGCGCCAGGACCGCGCGGAGCTTCCGCCCCTCGTGCAGGAGCGCGCCGACGCACGCGCCGCCGCGCGTCAGCAGGTCGACGGCGAACGCGTCCTCCTCGAACGCGATGCCCTTGTGCCGCCCGCAGCGCCGCACGAGCGTCTCCGCCAGCTCCGCGCCGGTCTGGTCGCCGCGATGCAGCACGCGCGCCCGGCTGTGCCCCCCCTCGCGCGCGAAGGCGAGCCGGCCGCCCGCGCGGTCGAACCGCGCGCCCCACGCGATCAGCTCCCGCACGGCGTCCGCGCCCTCGGTGATCACCTGCCGCACGATCGCCTCGTCGCACAGCCCGCAGCCGACCGACAGCGTGTCGCCGACGTGCGACTCGAGCGTGTCCTGCTCGTCGATCGCCGCCGCGATGCCCCCCTGCGCGTACCGCGAGTTCGAGTCGAGCCGCCGGCGCTTCGTGACGACGAGGACGCGCCGCGTGTCCGCGGCCTCGAGCGCTGCGCGGAGCGCCGCCAGGCCGCTGCCGACGACGAGCACGTCGGTCTCCGTGACGCGGATCCTGCGCAGGTCGAACGGCGCGAGGTAGCGCGGCCCCGGATTCCGGAGCCGGATGGTGCAGTCGTCAGTCATCTCTCAGCCATTAGCCGTCAGCGGAGCGCCGCGGCTCCGGCTCATGGCTTACGGCTCATGGCTAACAGCTACTCTTCGAGCAGCCTCGCCCCGCTGTACAGCGCGCCGTTGCGGTGGCAGACGATGAGCGCCTTGATCACCTCGTCGTCGAACTCCGTGCCGCCGCGCTTGGCCATGTCCTGCAGGACCTCCTTCGCGGGGATGCCCTGGCCGCCGACGCCGCCGTGCGTGCACAGGTTGTCGAAGTGGTTCGCGACGATGATGATGCGCGCCATGACGGGCGTCTGGTCGTTCTTCATCTTGTGCGGGAACCCGCTCCCGTCCGCGCGCTCGTGGTGGTAGCGCACGCCGGGCAGGATCTGCTCGAACCCCTCGATGCCGCCGAGGATCTTCTCGCCCGCCAGCACGTGCTGGTCGCGGATCCCGTCGCGCGACACGCCCGTCACGCTCTGGTGCGCCGCGAGCTTGCCGACGTCGTGCAGGAGCGCCGCGAGTCGGATGACGTGGATCTCCTCGCGCGGCAGCCCCACCTGCAGCGCGATGGCCGTCGAGAAGTCGGCCACCCGCTCCGAGTGCCCCTGGTTCTTCGGGTCGACGATCTCCATCGCGGTGACGAGCGACCGGATCGTCGAGAGCATCTCGCGCCGGATCCGCTCGCCCGACTGCTGGCTCGTGATCGCCAGCGCCAGCTGCAGCGCCGCCGACGCCACCAGCTCGAGATCCTCCACCTTGAACGTCGCGTTCGTCTTGCTGGCGTGGAAGTAGAGCAGCCCCTCCGCCTTCTCGCGGACCACCAGGGGCGCCGCGATGACCGACTTGATCTTCTTGAGCACGATGCTCTCGGACAGCATGAAGCGGTCGTCCAGCGTCGCGTCGGTCGTCAGGATCGGCGTGCCGGAGGCCATGACGCGCTTGACGATCGTGCGGCTGACCTTCTTCTCGCCCGTGTCCTCGCCGCGCTCCACGGTGCCGCGCGGGACGAGCCGTCCGGTGGCGCGGTCCAGCATGAAGAGGTAGCCGTGGTCCGCCGCGATCGCCTCGGTCAGGATCTCCACCGCCTTCTTGATCGCCGGCCCCAGGTCCTTTCCCGCGCCGAGCGCCTTGCCGATCTCGGTCGTCACCGTCAGGTTGCGCGACGTCACCTCGCGGCCGATCACCTTCGCCGCCTTGTCCGTGCGCAGCGCGAGCGTCGTCGTGTCGGGCTTGTTCGGATCGCTCTCGTCGTACTCGACGCCGTGGTCGGTCGACTGCAGGTTGTCGTCGAAGAGAAGGATGGTCGTGCCGATGAGGAGCTCGTCGGTCGGCTTGAGCGCCTCCTCGGTGATCTTCACGTTGTTGACGAAGGTGCCGTTCGTGCTGTTGAGGTCGCGCACGAAGCACATGTCGCCGATGCGGAAGATCTCCGCGTGCGCGCGCGAGACGCCCTGGTCGAGGATCTGGATCGTCTGCGTCTCGTCGCGGCCGATCGTGAGGACCTGGTCCTTGATCTCGTAGATCTTGCCCTTGTTCGGGCCGGTCTTCACGCGGATGAAGGACATGTCGCCCCCGGATTATAAGGCCGAGGCCGCGGGGCTGACAAACTCAATCGGACGCGCGTTCTCTCATCCTGAAACGATGAGCCCGTCCTCGAGGCGGATCTGCCGGCCGGCGAGCGCCGCCACGCTCATGTCGTGCGTCACGATCACGAACGCCTTGCCGGTCTCCTTCGACAGGTCGCGGATCAGCTGCTGGATCTCGCGCGACGTCGCCGCGTCGAGGCTCCCGGTCGGCTCGTCGCAGAAGACCATCTCCGGGTCGCCGACGAGCGCGCGGGCGAGGGCGACGCGCTGGCGCTCGCCGCCCGACAGCTGGCCCGGCCGGTGGTGCAGGCGCCCGCCGAGGCCGAGCCGCTCGAGGAGCTCGCGCGCCTTGCGCCGCAGCGACGCGCCCGCGCCGAACCACTCCAGCACGCCGGTGCGGATCATCAGCGGGACGAGGACGTTCTCCAGCGCGGAGAGCTCCGGCAGCAGGTGGTGCATCTGGAAGACGAACCCGCACACGCGGTTGCGCAGCCGGGCCTGCGCGACCTCGGGCAGCGACGAGATCGGCGTCCCGCGGAAGATCACCTCCCCCTCCGTCGGCCGGTCGAGGAACCCCATGATGTGCAGGAGCGTGCTCTTGCCCGCGCCGGACGGCCCGACGATCGCGACGATCTCGCCCTGCCCGAGCGTGAGCGACACGCCCTTCAGCACTCGCAGGAGGTTCCCGCCGGGGATGTAGTCCTTCACTACCCCTTCGACGCGGAGGAAGTCGTTCATGCCTCGTCCCGGATGGCCTCGATGGGGTCGTAGCTCGCGGCGCGCAGCGCCGGGTAGATCGAGAACACCAGGCTCACGCCGAGCGTCGCCAGGACGATGAGCCCGACCGTCCACGCGTCGATGAGCACCGGGACGCGGTCGAGATAGTAGACCTGCCGCGGGAAGAGGTCCCAGCCGCCGAAGAACCGCTGCGGCTGCGTCGTCAGCAGTCCCGCGCACACGGCGGCGGCGCCGGCGAAGAACACCGTCAGCCCCGAGTAGAGCACCGTCCCCGCGACGCGGATGAAGCCGCCCGGAAGGATCTCTCGCCACCGCTCCGTCCCGCGGCGCAGCGCCGCCCATCCGACGAGGAGCGCCGCCGCGGTCCCGCCGACCGCCCACCCGAAGTGCCGGGGCAGCGCGGGATCGTCGTCCATCAGCGGCTTGTACTCCGGCGTCCACGAGTAGAAGATCGCGCTTCCCGCCAGGGCGAAGAGCGCCGCGAGCCCGGCCCACGCCCACGCGCGCGGGGCGAACGGCCCGTACAGCCCGCGCCACGAGCCGAGGAGCGCCGCGAACGCCAGCAGGAAGAGCGCCTCCGCCATCACCGTCGCCGCCCGCGACGGCTCCGGCCCGGCCCACGCCGCGCGGTTCAGCTCGCGCGACGTGATGCGCACGAACGCCACGATCTCGTTGAGGTACGTCGCGATCAGCGCGCCGAGCGCGATTCCGAAGATCGATCCGAACAGCCCGCACAGCCCGCCGGAGAGCAGGAAGATCGACGTCACGCCCCGGCGGGTCGCCCCGAGCGACCGCAGGATGCCCACGTCGCGCGTCTTCGCCCGCACCATCATCGTGTAGATCGCGATGATGTTGAAGCCGGCGACGATCACGATGCAGAAGAGGATGATGACCTGGATGCCGCGCTCGATCGCCACCGCCTGCAGCAGGATCGACCGCACCTCCTGCCACGTCTGCACCCGGAAACGACCGCAGATGCCCGCCACGTGGTCGTCCGGGTTGCGGCACGGGTACCGCGCATGCACCGCCTCGACCACGCGCGCGCGCACCGCCGGGCCGTACGCGTCGTAGTCGTCCACGCGGACCGCGATCGTGTTCACGACCGGCGTCGCGAGGTGCGGCGGCGCGAGCTTCATGAAGTCCTGCATCGCCGTCAGGTCCATGAAGAGGTACTCCGAGTCATACTCCGCCATGCCGCTCTTGAAGTGCCCGGCGATGACGAACTCGCCGCGCATGTACATCGGGCCGTCCGCGTTCCGGACGGTCTGCAGGAAGACCGAGGAGCCCGCGAACGGGTAGACCTCGCAGCCCACCACCACGCCCGGGTGTTCCTGCGGCTCGCCGCCCGGGGCGTCGAACCCCCACGGCTGGCCGCCGCGCTCGAAGAAGCGCGGCAGCTCGCTCGTCTCCGCCTCGCGCTTCGGATCGATGCCGATGACGACCACGCTGCGCGGCGAGCCCCCGCGCGAGAGCCACGCCGCGTACTCGATGCGCGGCGCCGCGCCGGCGACGTGCGGGAGCGCGCGGATGTCGCCGACGAGCCGGTCGTAGTCGCCGATGAGGATGTCCGGGTGCATCGGCTTGACGACGAGGTGCGCCTGCAGGCCGCGGATGCGCGCCTGGATGTCGCGCGAGAAGCCGCCCATGACGCTCGTGACGATGATCATCACGGCGATCCCGAGCCCGACGCCGGCGATCGAGAAGTAGATGACCTTGTTCGCCCGGAGGTAGCGGAGCGCGATGAAGAGCTTGTACATGCGGCCTACGAATCTCGAATGTCGAATCTCGAATCTCGGGCGGTGGTTCGAGACTTGCCCGTCACGCCGCTACGCCTCGCCCTCGGGGGGCGCGCCCCCCCCCTCGCGCAGGAGCGGGAAGAGGACCACCTCGCGGCACGTCGCCGCGTTCGTCAGGATCATCACGAGCCGGTCGATGCCGATGCCGAGCCCGCCCGCGGGCGGCATGCCGGTTTCCAGCGCCGCGAGGAAGTCCTCGTCGACCTTCCCTTCGCGCACCATCTCGTCGCCGCCGCCGGCCTGGGCCGTCAGGCGGCGCCGCTGCTCCAGCGGGTCGTTGAGCTCCGTGTAGGCGTTCCCGATCTCCATCCCGGCCAGGTACGGCTCGAACCGGTCCGCCTGCCCCGGCCGCTTCGGATCCTCCCGGCACAGGGGAGCCATCTCGACCGGGTGCCCGGTCACGAAGCACGCGCTCTGCAGGTGCGGCTCCACGTACTCGCTGAACACCTTGTCGACCAGGTCGATGTGCGCCATGCCGTCCGTCGGGACCTTCCTCTCGCGCAGCTTCGCGCGCAGCGCGTCGTCGCTCTTCGCGTCGACGCCCGCGTGCTCGCGGAGGAGCTCGAGGTAGTCGCGCCGCGGCCACGGCGCCGCGACGCTGAGCTCCTTTTCGCCGTACATCAGACGGACGCCGCCCGCGATTTCTTTGGCGAGGTGCCCGACGAGCGCCTCGACGAGCTCCATCATCGTGCGCAGGTCGCCGTAGGCGTGGTAGAGCTCCAGCAGCGTGAATTCCGGGTTGTGGTTCGCGTCGATCCCCTCGTTGCGGAAGACGCGCCCGATCTCGTAGACGCGGTCGAGCCCGCCCACCAGGAGCTTCTTGAGCGGGATCTCCAGCGCGATGCGCAGGAAGAGGTCGGCGTCGAGCGCGTTGTGGTGCGTCTTGAAGGGGCGCGCCGCCGCGCCGCCGGGGATCGCGTGCATCATCGGGGTCTCGACCTCGAGGTAGCCGCGGCCGTCGAGGAACGCGCGCGTGAGCGTGACGATCCGCGAGCGCTTGATGAAGGTCTCCCGGACCTTCGGGTTCGCGATGAGGTCGAGGTAGCGCTGGCGGTAGCGCACCTCCGGGTCCTTCAGGCCGTGCCACTTCTCGGGCAGCGGCCGGAGGGCCTTCGTGAGGAGCGTGAACTTCGTCACGAAGAGCGTGATCTCCCCCGTCTTCGTCTTCCCCGCCGTCCCCGTGACGCCGAGGATGTCGCCGATGCCGACGTGGTGGAAGGCCCTCCACTGCGCCTCGTCGAACGATTCCTTGCGCATGTGGAGCTGGATCTTGCCGGTGGCGTCCCGCAGGTCGAGGAACGCGGCCTTGCCGAAGCCGCGCATCCCGCTGATGCGCCCCGCCGCGGTGAACTCGCGCCCCTCGGTCTCGGGCCCGTAGCCGCCGGTGATGCGGCCGATGGGGAGGGCGCCGTCGAAGCGCTCGCCGTAGGGGTTGACGCCGAGCCGGACGAGCTCCTCGAGGTGCTTGATGCGTTCGTCGCGTTCGCTCATGAACCGTTACACATTATCACGTTGCACGTTATCACGTTACACGTTGTAGCGTTACACGTTGCGCGTTGCGAGTTACTCCAGCACCCGACGTGTAACGTGGCAACGGGCAACGGGCAACGCGGACGTGCTATACTCCTCATCGGGTGGCCAAGCCTCCGGAATCGTCCGATCACTTCTTCCTCGTCGTCGTCGTCGAATTCAGCGAATCCTCCGCCGGTCGCGTCGTCGAGGCCCTCAAGCAGGAGAAGGTCGCCGCGCTCGCGCTCCCGCACGCCCAGCAGCTCCCGATCGCGTACGAGCACATGCGTCCCCGCGTGTTCGTGGTCGACGCGGAGGCGCCCGGCAGGCGCGAAGTCGCGATGATGCGGACGATGCGCGAGAAGGATCGCACCGGCTCGCTGGTCATCCTGCTGCTGGGGGCGGTGGACGAGCCGCGGCTGCCGGTCGAGGCGTGCGAGCTCGCGGACGCGTACGTGCGCAAGCCGATGGACTGGAAGAAGGTGGCGCGCACGGTCGTCCAGCTGGCGAACAAGCGGAAGCCGCCGTCGGACGTCGTGGTGCTGCCGAAGGCGTGACATGGACGAGAGGCTCACGCGCGGGGAGCGGATCACGCGGCAGAGCGAGATCGACGCGTGCTACCGGTCGGGGCGGCGGCTGATGGGGAAGCTGCTGCGCCTGCACGTCCGGGCGAACGGGATGGAGGTCGCGCGGCTGGCGATCAGCATCCCGGGCCGCGTCGTGCGCAAGGCGGTCGACCGCAGCCGGTGGAAGCGGCTGCTGCGCGAGGCGTTCCGCCGCAGCAAGGAGGCGATCGGGCCGGGGCTCGACATCGTCGCGGTCCCCTCGCGCCCCCCGCGCGAGCTCAGCCGGCAGGACGTCGAGGAGGCGATGCTCGCGCTGCTGTCGAAGCGCCGGTAGACTGGGCGCGTGCGCTGGCTCCTGATCGCGCCGATCCGGCTCTACCAACTCTTCATCTCGCCGCTGCTGCCGCCGGCGTGCCGCTACTACCCCGGCTGCTCCGCCTACGCCGTCGAGGCGCTGCGCAGGCACGGCGCGCTGCGCGGAGCCTGGCTCACGGCGCGACGGCTCCTGCGGTGCCAGCCCTGGGGCGGCTGCGGCTACGACCCGGTCCCCTGACGGGGACCGGGGGTCTCAAGTAGCACGCAGCACGTTTCATGTCGCCGACCGTTCACGGTCGACCGTCCATGACTGTCCACGACCGACCACGCACGGCGTGCGACGACCTGAACCGTGAAACGTGATCCCTGAGACTACTTCTGCAGCTCGACGAAGTGCAGGATCAGCTTCCGCTTCACCACGCGCCGCTCGGCCGCCGGGGCCATCGCGCCGGGCGCCGGAGCCGGGGCCGGGGCCGCGCCGCCGCCGGCCGCGCCGGCACCGGACGGCGCCGAATCCCCGGCCTTGGGGGGATCCGACTCCTTCTTCTTGTCGGCGGGCGCGTCCTTGCCGCCGTCCGCCTGCGCCTCGTCCTTTTTCTCGCCGCTCAGGTAGCCCTTCGAACGCGCCTTCGCGAGCGCCGCCTTCTCCGCGGCCACCGTGCCCGCCGTCAGCGTCGCCTTGTGGCGGTCGAGGTGCTTCAGCACCGCCTCGAGCTCCGCGTCGCTCAGCTCGACCGTCACGTACGAGTCCTTCACCTGCGACGTGTTGCCGAGCTCCGCGGCGCCGAGCGTGATCTTGATATGGAGCATCTTCAGCAGCTCCTCGACCTCCTCGCGCGTGTCGCCCAGCTTCGCCGACGCAACCGTCAGAACCGGAGGCGGCTCCGACTGCGACCGCCCGCCGAACCGTCCGCGCCCCTCGGCCGACTTGAGCGACTGCTCCAGCTGCGCGAGCCGGTCGTCCGCCTCCTCGTTCTCCGCCCGCGCGCCCTCCAGCTCCTTGGCCGCCGCCTTGCCCGCCTTCCGCAGCTGCTCGCTCGCCGCGGGATCGGCCGCCGGCGCCGGCGGCTGCGCCGGCTTCGGCGCCTCGGGAGGCGGGGCGCCCTTCGCCTTCTCCTCGGCGGGCGCGGGCTCGCGCGCGGCGGGCGCCTTTTGCGGCGCGGGCGCGGGCGTCGCATCCTCGAGCGCCCTGCCGCCGGCCTGCTCCGCCTTGTCCTTCAGCGCATCGAGCTCGTGGTCGCGCTTCTGCTCCTCGCGGTCCCGGAGCCCGCCCCGTTCCTGCAGCTCTTCCTTCATCAGTTTCTTCGCGACTTCATCCTGGCGCCTGGCCTCGGGCGCCCGCGCGAGGCCCTCTGGCGCCGCCGTCGGGCGCGGAGGCGGCTGCATCGCCACGCTGGACGGCGCGGGCGCGCTCTGCCGCGCGATGATCACGAGGCAGACCGCGAAGAGCCCCACCGCCGCCGCCGCGACCGTCACCTGGAACCACCCGCGCACGGCGCGTCCCGGCCCGGCGATCCCGCGCGCGACCGCCGGAGCGACCGACGCCGGCGCGGCCACGCGCGGCAGCCCGCGCACCTGGGACACCGCCGCCTTCACGTCGCCCAGCTCGCGCAGGCAGTCCGAGCAGCCCGCGATGTGCGCCTCGACCTCCGCCAGATCGCCCGCCGCGGCCTCGCCGTCGAAGTACGCGCTCAGGCGCTCCTTCGCCAGCCCGCACGGACGCGCCCCTATCCCGCCCGCCACCGCCGCGGCCATCGACGCCGGCGCCGCCGCGCGGGGCATCGCCCGCAGGCGCCCGATCGTCGCCTTCAGGTCGTCGAGCTCGCGCCCGCATTCCGCACAGGCGGCGACGTGGCGCTCGACCCCGGCGCGCTCCTCCGCGCCGAGTTCGCCGTCGACGTATCCGCTCAGGCGGTCCTTTTCGAACGGGCAAGTCACTTCTTCTTCTCCTGGACGGGCATCTTCACGCAGATCACCAGGGCCGCGCCGCACTTCGCGCACGTCCCGGGCTGCGCCTGCTCCGTGCCCTCGCAGCAGACCCACGTGACGTTGTCGCGCCGCACCTTCCAGCCGGCGGCCCTCTTCGCGTCCGCGACCTCGCGCACGCAGTTCTGGAAGTTCTCGATCGCCCGCTGGTACTGGGCCGCATCGACGACGCCGAGCTGCTGGTCGAGGTCGACCGCGAGGATCTGGAACTCCTCGGCGTCGCACCCCGCCTTCTCCAGCTGCTGGCGGCACTGGTAGAAGTGGCGCATCGTGTCGGCGTCGACGGCGTGCCGGAAGTACTTCGCTCGCGCACTGTCCGGTACGACCTTCCTGTCGGGCGCCGGGGTCGCGGGCGGCTCCTCGCGCTTCTTGTCTCGCTCCGGCCTCGACAGCTCGGCACCCTCGAGAGCGAGCTTCTCCTCGCCGCGGGCCCGCCCGCCGTCGGCCCGCGCCAGAAGCAACTCCTGGCACGGCTTCGGCTCCGCGCGCGCCCCCGGCGCCGACGCGGTCCCGCCCGCCATGCCCTCCAGCCCGCGCGCCACCGCGGCCGACACCTCGTCGACCAGCGCGAACATCTCCCCCTCGGGCCTCTCGATCCGCATCGTCGGGAACACCGGCGCGTTGTCCTTGATCCGGTAGCACGTCGCCGTCACCAGGACGCGCCCGTTCGTCGAGTAGTAGGTGCCGACGACATACGCGTGCGCGCCGAACTCGGAGACGAGCCTCCGGCGGTGCTCGTCCCGCACGCGGTCGCCGAGCGACATGTCCTGCACCTTCCACAGCAGCTGGTCGCGCGTGGGCACCTGGAGGTACCCGTGCTGGCCGAGCGACGCGATGAGCAGGTCGGAAAGCGCGATCTCGTACCACTGCGCGTCCGCCGCGGCGGTGCCGTTCTTGAAGTCGAACACGACGACGCCGACCCGGCCCCCCTTCGGCGTGTCGACCTCCGGGGCCTTCCCCGCGGTGCCGAGCAGCCAGACGAGGCCCGCGACGAGCATCAGCGCGGCGGCCGCCAGTCCGATCACCGTTGACCGTTTCACCGTCGACCGTTCGACCGTTACGGGCTGCCCGGCGAGCGCGCGGTCGATGTCCGCGATCAGAGCGTCGCACGACTCGTAGCGGTCCGCCGCCTTGCGCGCCAGCATCCGCCGCACCAGCGCCGCGACCGGCTTCGGCACGCGCGGGTTGAAGTCCCGGATCTCCGCGGGATCCTCCTCCGAGATCTTCTTGAAGAGCGCCAGCGGCGTCTCCGCGACGTGCGGCACGCGCCCCGTCAGCATTTCGTAGAGCACCGCGCCGAGCGAGTAGATGTCCGAGCGCCCGTCGACGTTCGACGTCTCGCACTGCTCGGGCGACGCGTACTCCGGCGTGCCGAAGAAGACGCCGGTCTGCGTGATCTTGTCCGGCTTCAGGCTCGAGCGCATGAGGCCGAAGTCCATGATCTTCACGCGCCCCACCTTCGCCGGCGATCCTTGCGCGGAGCGGGCCTGTGAGGCCTCGGTGGGCAGGCCCATCTCGTCCTTGTCCTGAGCGGAGCGGCCATCGGCCGCGGAGTCGAAGGAGAGCATGATGTTGTTCGGCTTGATGTCGCGATGGACGAGGCCGACCTTGTGGGCGGCCGCGAGCGCCTCCGCGGCCTGCCGCACGATCTTGAGCGCCTCGTCCGGCTCGAACCTACCGCCGCGCGCCTCCTGGAGCTGCTGGAGCGTCTTCCCGCGCACGAACTGCATCGCGATGAAGAGCACGTTCTCGAAGCGGCCGGCGGTGTGGACGTGGACGATGTTCGGGTGGTCGAGCCTCGCCGCGGCCCGCGCCTCGCGGACGAAGCGCTTCTCGAACTCCGGGTCGCTGCAGAGGGACGGCAGCAGGACCTTGAGCGCGACGTCACGATCGAGCGAGCGGTCGTGCGCGCGGTAGACGACGCCCATGCCGCCCTTGCCGACCTCCTCGACGATCTCGTAGACGCCGATGCGCCGGCCCACGAGGCTCCGGATGTCCGTGTCCGCCATGATCACCACGTCCCTTCGACGCTTTTCCTACGCGGGGGTTCCCATGAAAGACTTCAGCTTGTCCCTCAGCTCCAGCCGCGCGCGGTGGAGGCGCGACCGCACCGTCCCTTTGGGGATGTCCAGGATGGAGGCGATGTCGTCGTACGAGCGGTCCTCGAGGTCTTTGAGGATGATGATGCGGCGGTCCTGCTCCTCGAGCATGAGGAGGCCGCGCTGGACCTGCTTCTGGTGCTCCTGCGCCTCCATGCGCTCGGTCGGGTTGTGCTCGACCGCCGGCTCGACGACGTAGTCCTCCTCCTTGCCGTGGATGGAGACCGCGCGCTGGCGCCCGCCCTCGCGCCGGAAGCTGACCGACTGGTTGAACGCGATGCGGTACATCCAGGTCGAGAACGCCGAGTCGCCCTTGAACTCGGCGAGCTTGCGGTGGGCGTTGATGAAGGCGCGCTGCGTGACGTCGCAGGCGTCCTCGTGGTTGCCGCAGAAGCGGAAGACGGCGTTGAAGATGCGGTCCTGGTGGCGCGTCACGAGGATGCTGAAGGCGTCCGCGTCGCCGCTCTGCGCGCGGAAAACCAGGTCGCGGTCGCTCGGCTGGGGTCCGGGTGCCATGCCAGGTCTCACGGTTCAGGTTCAACGTGTCAGGTCGTTGCCGGTTGCACGTCGGAGGTCGTCATCCGTCGCATGACGCCCTCGCTGCAGAGTCCCTACACCTCGCGCAGTCTCCTGCTCCCATAACGCCTCCAGGAGGGACGCTATTTCGGCAGATCGCGCACGCACCGGAAGCCGACGTCGTGGTGCGCGAGCTCCGGGTCATCCGTGAAGCGGTTCGACGCGCGGCAGGCCTCGCCGCGGGTCATGAACGAGCCTCCCTTGAGCACCCGCAGCACGCGCGAACCCTCCCGGGGCGGGGCGGTCGTGGAGGTCCATTCCCACACGTTGCCCGCCAGGTCCATTACGTCGAGCGCGCTCTTTCCGTTGGCGAACGACCCGACCGGCGTGGGCTCGAACCGCGGGAACGTCCGCCCGTACTCCCACGAGTTGCAGAGGGGGGCCGTGTCCGTCGGCATGAAGACGTCGCCCCACGGGTAGATGCGGCCGTCGAGGTAGCGCGCGGCGTACTCCCACTCGTCCTCGGTCGGCAGTCGCTTGCCCGCCCACCTGGCGAACGCCTCGGCGTCGGAGGCGGTCACGGCGACGACCGGCTGGCGCTCGTAGCCGGGGAGGACGCGGCGCCGGTCGCGGTCCCAGGTGCGCGCCGCCGGCGCGCGGTGGCCGGTCGCCTCGACGAAGAACTGGTACTCCTCGTTGGTGGTTTCGAAGCGGTCGATGAGGAAGCCGGGGCCGGCGTACTCGCGCGCGGGCTCGTCCGGCCGCTGCGGGTCGCCGAGCTTGAGCGGGATGCCCTTCGGGGGAGCCGGCATGCGGACCATGTTCGCGGACTGCGCCTCGCGGTCGAGGACCGCGATCAGCTCTCCCGCGTCGCGCCGCTCGGGGTAGATGCGCATCGCCTGCATGGCCTTGGCGCGCGCGGCCGCGGGCTGGCGACGGTCGCGGGCGGCGACGGCGTCGCTCATGAGCCTGCGGTGCGACTGGTCGGCTTCGGACTGGTACTGCGCCATGCTCCTGCGGAGCGCGTCGTAGTCCGGGTGCGCTTCGAGGTCGTTCTTCGCGGCGTCGAGGCGGGCGAGCGCCTCGTCCCAGCGGTTGGCCTCCTTGAGCTTGTCGACCTCCGGCTTGAGCTCGCGCAGGCGCGCCTCCTGGCGTTCGGCCTTCGCGCGGGCCCGCTGCGCCTGGACCTCCGCGATCATCCTGTCGAGCCGCTCCGCCTCGGGCGAGTCCTTGAGGCGCCGCGCCTGGCGGACACGCTCCGCCGCGGCGTCGATGCGGCCGTCCTCGAGGTCGGTCTTCGCCTGCGCGATGAGGCGCGCGGCCTCCTCGGCGTCCTTCTTCGCCTGCTCCGCGGCGGGGTCGGGCTTGTCGGGCGGACGGGCGGTGGAGGCGGTGCCGGGCGGCACCGGCGTGCCGACCTCCGTCGGGCGGACGGGCGGGCGGACCGGCTCCTCCGTGCGGGCGAAGCGCAGGACGACGAACGTGACGAGGAGGCCCAGGATGAGGGCCATGACGGCGAGCGGCCAGATTCCGGCGCGGCGGGTCTCGGACATAGCGTGATTATAGTCGAGCGGCGGGGCGGGATACTAGACGCCCCGCGCGGAGTACGTCGCCGGCCGTCGAACTACTTCTTCTTCTCGCGCTTGAAGATCCTGAAGGCGGACATGATGAAGGCCATGTCCTTCGCCTTCTTCTCGTACTCCCCCTTGTTGCCGAGCACGATGAACTTGAAGAGCGCGTTGTTCTTGAAGAAGATCCACATCCGCAGCTCTTTCTGGCTGTCGTCCTTGTATGTGATGATGGCCTCGATGTAATAGGCCTGCGCGCTGCCGACGCCGGGGCCGCCCGGGAACTTGGCCTTCTCGTCCTCCTTGACGACCTTGAACTCCTTCCAGTTCGGCTCCTTGTCCTTCTCCTTCGGCTTGGTCTCCTCCCGAAAGCTGCTGATCTGCCCCTTGCCGATCTCCTTGATGCCGCCGTCCGGCCACTTCGTGCCGTCGGCCAGGTACTGCGCGTTGGCCTCCGCGGAGAGGTCGTCGATGATGTGGTTGACGCAGATGCTCTCCTTCCACATGCGCCCATCGCTCTGCACCTTCCACTTCTCGTCGTTGGGCTTCTGCATGGAGATGCCGTCTTCGGGCTTGGAGACGACCATCTCCTGTTTCTTCTCCTGCGCGACGAGCGTCGCAGCCATCGCCAGCACCAGGATTGCAGCTCTCGTCATGACCAGTCCTCCCTTGGACGACCGTTCAACCGCTTCCCCCCCTTGGAACCGCCCTTCTATATATACTTTCGCCGCCCCGCGCAAGTTCCATTGCGGCGACCGCTCGACCGTTCGACCGCTCCCTTCGACGGAGCCTGACGCGCCCGCGCTCAGCCGGGTGAGTTGGCGCTTCAGCTGCTCAGTGCTCTCCGCTGTGCCCTTCCCACCGACCGGCCAGCCTGCTGCAAGGGTCCAAGTCCTGATGCCCCCAACTCATAGTTCCCAAACCATGAGCGGTCGAGCGGCGGAGCGGTCGAGCGGCCCTCTCGCCGTCCGGCGGGGGCAACGCCAGTTGGAAAGGCCGCGGGGCAGGCGAACGGTCGAACGGTCGAACGGCCCTCTAGGCCGGGCCGCCCCCGGCCTTGTTCTCCCGCCCGTCGATCCCGGCGAGCGCCTTGTGGACCGCCTTGGCCGCCTCCTCGATCTCCGCCTCGCTGCCCGAGAGGTAGAGGCGCCCGAACGCGCCGGAGAACTGGACGTCGACGAGCGTGATGGGCGACGTCTTCTCCGCCTCGTTCGCGGCGAAGGCGGCGTAGCCCGCCGGATGGACCTCGAGGATGTAGAGCGTCTGCCCGGCGATGAACATCGAGCCGAAGCGGACGCGGTTGATGAGCATCGCCTGGTAGTCGTGCAGGTTCGTGATGATCTCGCTCGTCATGACGACCGGCTTGAGGCGGTCGCTCTCGCGCATCTCGAGGTGCGCGAGCACCTGCCGCCCCGCCTCCTGCGCCTCCGCCTGGTCGGCGTGGTGGTATTCGAGCGTCCCGTAGGCGCGCTCGACGAACTGGATGCCGGGCCGGACGCCGGTCTTCTTGACCGCCACGTCGGTGATGCGGTTGATCGCGATGCCGGGCGCGACTTCGATGATCATCGCGGCGTCGCGCGTGATCGGCAGGTAGCCGCGCGCGATCGTGCAGAGGTAGCCGGTGAGCTGCGGCTGGAGCGAGTCCAGGAAGACGAACGTGCGCAGGTCGACCTTGCCCATGCGCGCTTACGATTCCTTCTCCGCGGCCTCGCGAGTCCAGCGTTCCGAGTGCGGGAGGATGGTCTCGACCTCCGAGTGCGGGCGGGGGATGACGTGCACGCTGACGAGCTCGCCGACGCGCTTGGCCGCCGCCGCGCCGGCGTCGACCGCCGCCTTGACCGCGCCGACCTCGCCGCGGACCATGACGGTCACGTAGCCGCCGCCGATGACCTCCTTGCCGACGAGCGTCACCTTCGCGGCCTTCACCATCGCGTCCGCCGCCTCGATCGAGCCCACGAGCCCGCGGGTCTCGACCATCCCCAGCGCGATCTTGCTCATTCGCTCCCTCCGACCTTGCGCGATTGTAGGCGGAGGGCTACAGGTGTCAAGGAATTGATCCCGGATCCAGCCGCGACGAATACCCCCCGCGTGCGGGGCTCGGGCGGGCCGGCGCGGGCGCAGCCCGCGCGCCCGCCGACCCGCGATCGGGATGGCGCGCCCCTTACTCCAGGCAACCCGACCCTCGGG
>Ga0187892_10001886_pt1 | contig 45408 bp, 51 predicted proteins | sample MA1701073metaG_FD_139345 | JGI IMG/M metagenome (GOLD analysis project Ga0187892, IMG submission 139345) | Bio-ooze microbial communities from a basaltic lava cave in the Kipuka Kanohina Cave System on the Island of Hawaii, USA - MA170107-3 metaG ...
CGGCATAGCACCTCATCTGAGCCTCCTCTCTGTTGGAGTGGGTGAGTGACACCGTATCGGGCATGACGCTCACTCTACACTCCACGTGAGGAGCCTTCGAGATGATTATCGGGAGTCTTTTCTGGCAGGTGGCGGGGCGGGGCGCGCGCGGCGGGTTTGCTGAGAGGCCACTATTTCCGAATCCGCCCTGTTGACACCATTATCTTCCAAAATCAGCCCGCCCTTGGCTGTCCATTGCCGGCGGTCGTTTGATTCACCCGTCAATCTCAGAGGGAAGCCACGGGGCGTGAATTCGCCCTTTACTGGGCCAACATGGATGCCTTGACTAGGCGCCTAAGGAAGGCGCATACTGTAGCCATTCAGAGGGCCCTGGCTTGGAAGGAGGCGGCGACCCCATGGCAAAATTGAACGTGTCCATCGACGACCAGCTTAGAGAGGAGCTCTTCAAGCTCGTTCCTCGCCGTCGGCGGAGTCAGGTGGTGAACGAAGCCTTGCGACATGAGTTGCTCCGGCGCAAGCGCCAGCATGCCACGGAGGCGATCCAGCGCCTGAGAAAAAGAAGTGCCAAATTCAGTGGAAAAGAGATTCTGGCGGCCGTGCGGAAGGAGCGAGTGCGGACCGAGCAATGATAGTCGTGCCTGATGCGTCCGTGATCCTGAAATGGGTTCTCCAGAAAGAGGAGGAACCGGACTTTCTCCAAGCGCGGAGGCTTCAGGAGGTGTTTCTGGCGGAAGGCGTGGAGATTCGAGTGCCCACGTTGTGGCGGTATGAGATCGGAAACGTGTTGGGGCTGAAGCAGCCTCGCATGGCGACGGAGTTACTGAGCGCGTTACTGGCCTACGAGCTCGATGAGGTTCCGCTCAGGACTGAGTATGCCCTCGCGGTTTTGGACCATATGCAGGACGTGAAGGGTGTCACGTTCTATGACTCGGCCTACCATGTGCTCGCCTTGCGGACGAAGGGTACCTATCTGACGGCCGATGCGGCCTATGTGAGACGAGCCAAACGGAAGGGACATGTAGCACTGTTGGGAGACTGGGAAGGACCCTGAGCCAAGAAACCCCGCCTGCCAAGGCAGATGCTCCACGAGAGATCGGCGTCAGGTCGTCAGTTAGGCATCCGGGAGAAACCCCGAGCCATGCGTGTCGCAGGCAGGCTCGCCTCGTCACGGATCGCGGAGCGGGGCGCGGCGTCCGCTTAGATTGGACTCGGCTGCCTGTGCCCGTTAAGGTTGTTGGTCGGTCTCGCCGTCGCGGAAGCGTGGTGAGGACCTCTGCCGGGGTTAAACAAAGCCCGCTGATCGTAAGGTCAGCGGGCTTTTTCTTTGGCCCGAGCAGCGCAGCGGACGGCATGGCTGATCCTCTTTGCGCGCGCAACGCGCACGCGGATTGGTCGTTCCCGGCAGTGGCGGATGTGTGCTCGTTGGACGCGCGCTAACGCATGACGACCGGCCCACGGATGAGAGGTCCAGCAACTGCCGGGGCATGACAAGGTGACGTGGATCCTGCCGAAACCTAGCCTGTCACCATCATTTGCTCTGGTGACTTGGCTAACCGCAGTTTGCTATACTACATTCCGAAAAAATCTCTAACAAGGCTGGCTATCGATGATCCAGCGCAGTGGATGGTTCACGATCAGCAGCTTCTTCCGATGCATCGGTCCGCCTCCACGTCTCGACACCCCCTGCCGTTCAGAGGTCGATTTTCAACAGGCTGTTCCCGCGTGTAGGACATTCAAGTTTGTCCTTCTCGTCCTTTCCTGGCTGTTTTTCAGTCTCACAGGGGCCGCGTTTGCCTTCGAGGACATCAAGTTTGTGAGAGAGTTCACTGGAATACTCGAACGCCCCGTCGATGTCGCTGTCTCACCAACTGGCGATCTCTATGTGGTAGACCAGGCAGCTCGCAAGGTACAGGTGTTCGATTCTGACGGAAAACCGAAATTCGATTTTGGCCGCGAAGCATCCATGGGAACGTCGCTGGACGCGCCGAACTCCATCGCGATCTCTTCTGCTGGCCACATTGTGGTTGCCGATACCGGGAATGACCGCATCGGCATCTTTGACGGCAAGGGCGCGCTCCTATCCCACTTTGGTTCCAGCGGCCTCGAACCTGGCCGATTCAACTCACCGGTGGCGGTTGCGGTCGACCAGTTTGGCTTCATCTATGTGGCGGACAAGAAGAACCGCAGGGTTCAGAGCTTTACGCCTGACGGAATTTTCTTGAGCGCCATCAGTCTCCCGGTCGAACCGATTGATCTTGCCGTTGATCCGGAACGTTCTCTATACATCCTGATGCCTTCCGTCAAGCAGATATGGAAAGTCTCTCCGGACGGCCGACCTCTGAAAGAGATACAAGGCATACTAGATGGTCGCAACTTCATCTCGGACGCCACGGGAATGACCGTGGATGTGAGAGGGGATATTTATGTGAGTGAGGATTCGCACGATAGCATCAAGAAGGTGGCCCCGGATGGAGCCATCTTGCTCTCATTTGGGGCACACGGGGAAGGTCGTGGGAGCTTCGAACGGCCCCTGGGCATGCAGGTTGATAACTCGGGCAGTCTCTATGTGGCCGACTCGAAGAATAAACGAGTGCAGGTATTTCAAATAAGCGGAGCTCAGAAAGCGTCGTTACAGGGTCCCGCGGCCCCTCCCTATATGATCGAATTTCACTCCTTCGTGCAGGCCGAGCGTTCCATTTCGGACCTCTACTTCCGGCCGGGTAGGGGGTTATATGTCTTGGTCCGCGAGAAGAATCATGTCTTGCGGATCGGATTGCCCAATCGCGTGTTCGGACAGGGGGGAACTGGATCAGGGCAATTTGATGCCCCGACCGGCCTCGTAGTGATGGGCGACGGAAGGATGCTCGTTGCCGATACAGGCAACGACAGGGTGCAGGTGTTGAAAGAGGACGGCTCAGTGGAGCAGCAATTCGGGAAAAGCGGCACTAAGACAGGGCAATTCGGGCATCCTGCAGGAGTGGCGGTCAATTCCCGTGGTGTCAGGTACGTGTCTGACGTGCAGAACAGCCGCGTTCAAATTTTCAACGGCGATGGGATGTTTCTGAGCACATTCGGATCGCTGAGCAAGTCGCTACCTGGGAACACACCGGAGCACGGGAAGTTTCAGACACCGACCGCGCTGGCCGTTGACTCGAAAGATCGCATCTATGTCCTGGATTCGGGGAACAGCAGAATCCAAGTGTTCGATCAAGACGGCAAATTCCTGAAGGCCATCGGTAGAAAGGGTCAAGAGCGAGGGGAGTTCACCGACCCGGCTGACCTGGCAATTGACGAACGGGACCGGTTGTACGTTGCTGATCGGGCGCAACACCGGATTCAGATTTTTGACTCCGATGGAACATTCATGCTCTCATTCGGTGCGCCTGCACGAGGCGGGGCGCTAACCTCGCTCGTCGATAAGATGATGGGTAACACCCCACGGGAGAGGGGGCCGGGCCAGTTCGAGGGGATCTCTGCGATCGCTGCGGCCGAGGGCAAGATCTATGTGGCTGACTCGGAAACCGATCAGGTGCAAGTGTTTCAATTCCGTCAGGCAAGTGTGAGCGTTCCCCGTCCCCTTCCTCTCGAAGCTGAAAGCAAACCCGCCCCAGCAAAGGAGCAGCAGAAAAAAAGCGATGAATTTATCCTGCAGTAGGAGCGCTCACGAGGGAGTGAGCCTCTGGCATCTGGGAGAAGAGGATCACGTTGGCTCAATCTGTCTCCTGTCTTTTGCATGCCACAACAGTGACGCATCATTCAATGCGGTAGACCGGTCGGTCGGCGTCTTGACAAGATTCCCGTACGAGGAGTAACGTCGATTCCGTAATGGACCCCAGTGATTGCGGTCATTGGGACAACGGAGTGCGAGCGTGAGAATCGGAGCGCAACCATCGGGCTCCAGGTGACCTGGAACCGAGTTGCGCTTTTTTATTCCTGGTCTCCGTCGAGAGTGAGCTGGAACGCGAATGTCCGGAGAGCTGTCTCGAAAAAGCACGTGAAGAGGTCGAAGATGCAAGAGCAAGTCATCGGTCTCGTAGGCAGGTCGTTGTTCCTGTTGCTCCTGTTCCTCCTGATTGGTTGTGACCATCTTCACAAGTCGATGGTAGGGCTCGGGTTGAGCGAGTCAGCATCGTACAAAGATGGGAGGGCCTACTTGCAGGCTGGCGCCTATGAGCAAGCGATCGAGAAGTTGACCCAGGCTCAAATCGAACAGCCCAACAATCCTAAGGTTCAGGCAGCGCTCGTGCAGGCCAAGAAACTGGCGGCTGCGCAACAATTTGAGATGGGCACGAAGCTATCGGCCGAGGGCAATAGTCAAGGCGCGATGGCGGCCTTCGAAAAAGCGCAGGCCTACGACCCGGCCAACGCGACGTACGCGCAGCGTGTCGCTCAGGAAAAGCGCAAAGTTGACGAGGTCCGGGCCCGCGTGGATCAAGTGGTGACGACGGCGAAGGAGACGAAGCGATGGAAAGAGGGAGTGACCGCGCTGGAGTCTATGCGGCGGTATGAACCCTCCTTTCCCCAGCTCAACGCGACGATCGCTGGCTTGAAAACGGAGGCCGCCGTCTATTATGAGGGCCGCTCCGACCAGCAGCTTGCCGCTCAGAACTTCGGAGGCGCGTACAAGGAGGTGGAACAGGCGCTGGAGTTCTCAGCTTCCCCACAGATCAAAAACAAGCGAGAGTCCAGGCACCATCTGCTGCTGTCCGAAGAGGCGCTGCGACAACGGAAGTATCCGCTGGCGTATGAGGAGGTCCTCAAAGGCTTGGAATTCGAACCGGACCACCCCGTGCTCAAGAAGTACCAGCAACGGCTGACCGAGCAATGGGTGGACGTTCTGTACAATGAGGCGGTGCAGGCCCAAAACAATGGGAATCTCACGGTTGCGAAGGATCGGCTCACCCAGATCTCCAGGCTCAAGCCGGGATACCTCAACGTGGAGAAACTCCTCAGTGAACTGCGCGGCACGCTCGCGGCATCCGACTACAGCAAAGCCGAGGCGTTCATGCGGAGGGAGGATCGTGCCCGTGTCGGCAATGCCCTGGCCAATTACCTGGTCGTGCGGGAACAGCATGACCCGAAGTATACGGATTTAGAGAGCAAGATCTCAGACGCGAAGCGGCTCGTGCGCGAGGAAGTCGAACTCAGGATCTCGGTCAATTTCAGAAATCAATCCGAAGAGCCGGGGGCGGACGGTCTCGTCAATAGCCTGGTCGTCGCACGACTGAAGAACTCGCCCAAGCTCAAGAATTTGAACATCCTCGACCGGTCGGTGATCGACGAGATCTTGCGGGAGCAAGGCCTGGGGCAGGGATTTCTGGATGAGACCACGAGCCTCCCGGTGAAGAAGATCAAAGGGATTCAGGCGGGGCTGAACGGAAAGGTTGTGAAAGTGCGCGTCCGCGAGACCGGGAAGGAGCATCCGACGTATGGCAGCGTCAAGTACGTCAGTGGGACCCGGTTTGTCCCCAATCCCCTCTACCCCAGAATTCAGGCTGAAGTGGGGCGGTTGCAACAGGAGCTCCTCATGGCCACGCAGGACGCGGGGAACGCGGAAATCCAGGCCAGGCAGGGCGAGGCCTCCGTATATTCTATGCCGCCGGCCCAGAACCAGGGTCAGGGGATTGCCAACCTCGGGACGGTTTTGCAGTCCCTCGGTTCGGCGGCCGTGGCGAGTGACGCCCGGAAGCGCCGGGAGGAGGCCGAGGCTCGGCTTCGATACGCGCAGGATGACCTCGCGCGCACGCCTCCCCAAGTGGAAGAAGAGGTGTACGACAACTTCCGCTATCCAATCTACGACCTGAAGCTGGAGGGGGAGGTCATCCTGTCCTATCAGGTGATTGACTTCACGACCTCTGAGGTCGGGCAGACGCGGACCATCACCAAGACAAATACGAAGTCCGACCGGTACATCCAGGGCGATCCCGGAAAGGGCGTGAAGAACGACCCGAATGAGCTACCGAGTCGGGACGATTTTCTGCATCAGTTGATGACCCAGGCGATCGATGACACCGCGCGTGCCATCGAAGACCAACTGGCCGGCCACTCCTACGGCTACTACCAGAGAGGTCTCAAGGCGGAACAGGATCAGCTCGACGAGGAAGCGATCGAGCAGTATATGCGATTTCTCTATTCCGCGCCGGATCTGGCGGAGCAACGGGCACAGCATGCCAACCAATACATCTATGATAAGCTGGGACTCATGATCGTTCGGAAAAAGACACCCTAGCGCGAGTCCGATCAAGGGCGCGGCGTCAAGGCGCCGCTGGAGGTGGGTCATGGGCGCTATCAATCTGCACCATCGTGGCAGCTGGGTCTCGATCTGCACGCTGTTCTCGTGCTGGCTCGTGCTGGTTCCCGCAGACTGCGTGGCCATGGTACCCGTGGAGGTCATCGAGGCTGCGCGAGCAGTGTCGCAAGGAACTGCCAGCGAGTATCAGAAGCGGCTGGCGTTCAAGTACAACAAGCAGCTCAACCTCATGGCGATGCAGGGCGATCCGCAGATGCCCAAGGAAGTGTACAACGAGTATCAAAAGTGGTTCGAAGGGAAAAACCAGGAGTTCGCACAACAGGCCGTCACAAAAGCCAACGAGACGATGAACGTGCAGAAACGGAAGCCCGGCCAGACCTCCAAGCCGGGCACGGACTCCGACTACCTGTCGTCTTCCCGCACCCCGGAAAAGACGAAAGAGATCCTGGGCAACTATGAGAAGGCCGTCGATGAGTGGATGAACGACCCGAAGGCGGGCGGGGAGGTCGGTCGGCCAGAAGGCAAGACATGGGCTCAGGTGACCGACACCGACATCATGGGGGACGCCCGGCGCTCAACGCCGGAGGATTTCAAGAAGATCGGAGAACAGCAAAATGACGCGTACAAGCGCCAGGGGGCCGCGGAGTTGGAACGCAAGCTCCGTGACCGGTACACCGCTGAGGAGGTCGAGGCGCTCAAGAACGATCCCAAGATGGCGGGCAAGACGCTGCCCGAGGTCGGGCAGATGAAAGACCCTCCCACCCTGGCCGAGCATCAGGCTTACGCAGAGGAAATGGAGCAGTTCGTCGGCAAGAAGTCCAAAAAATCGGATCACCTCCTCGACGAGATCGTCGAGCTGAAGAAAAACCCCGAAGCTCACACACCAGGAACCGAAGCGTACAACAAGAGAATGGAGTTGGAGGCGGAGCTGCATCGGATCCACACGCAGGAGTCCAAGTATCTAGGCCGGCAACAGGAAACGACCGAGATCCTGAGGGAGCAGCACGGGCTGGCGCCCGGGGAAGCGCTGTCCAAGTTACCCGAAGAGGGATCGAAGCGCATGGCCGCGACCGCGGATCCGGAGAAGCGGGCCGCGGAATTGGAACAGCAGCGTCAGGCCAGGAACAAGGCGCACGCGGCCAACGCCATGGAGGAGCACCTGAGACAGCAAGCCGTCAAGGCCCGCGCTGAGGCGCTCGGAGAGATCGGCGCCAAGGACCCGGATCTGCGCGGTCAGGCCCAGGCCGATATCGCGAAGCTGGCGAAGGACCTGCCGGATAGTCAGAAGGGGGAAGTCATCGAGCAGCTCCGCCGGCAGCATGGGGATAAGTTTGCCGAGGAGGTCGCTGAACAGATGCGCAAGGTGGCTGCGGCCGGAAAAGCCGAGCCGCCGATCACCAAAGATCGACCTGTTGGTTCTGCGGCAGCGGAGGGAACTGCGGGCGAGCCGCCGATAACGAAGGAACGACCGGCGGGGGCGGCGGTCGCGGAGGCAGGAGAGCCACCCATTACCAAGGAGCGGCCAGCGGGGACGGCGGTCGCCGAGGCAGGGACGGGCGAACCACCGATCACGAAGGAGCGGCCGGTGGGGGCGGCGGTCGCGGAGGCGGAAGCGGGGGCCAGGCCCGGGGGCGTCGCTGAATCAGGCGCCGCTGAGGCAGGTGCCAAGAAAGGACCGGCACGCGTCAACATCGCCGAGATCGCCGAACAGGCTAGGAGGAACAATCCTGTGGTGACTCCGGAGCAGGTCGGTGGGATGCCCGGGAAGCTGCCGCCGGAGCAACTGCCACCGCGCCGCGTGTCCGGCGACCCTGGGCTTGCGGATCTGGCCGAGCCGGGCCGGCAGCATATTCCGGACGTCAAAGGCGACCCGGACCTGGCGAAGCTCGGGCGTGGTGAGAGCCATCCGGCTACAGCGGCGGAAGCAGCCGAGCCGGCGATTACCAAGGAGCGCACAGGGAGTAAGGCGGCCGGTGGGTCGGTGGATGAGCCAGCGATTACGAAGGAGCGGCCGGCCGTGGCCGAGCCCCCACTCTCTGAACCACCGTCTTCCTCTGTCCTGCAGCGTGCCAAGGATGCGCTGGGCAAAATCCAGGCGGCCGACCAGGCGGCTGCCCAGAAGCTGGGTGTCGGCGAGCTTCCTTCGTCGGCGTCGGGGGCCAGAAAGGGCCTGAACGTGGCGGCTGAGAAGGCCGGCGCGGCGCTACTGGCGGCAGGTACCGCCGAAGCCGTGGGTACCCCGGCGTACTACTCCTCAAAGGAGGCGATCTTTCGAGACATGGCGGCACAGGCCCAGACCCCCGAGGAACGCAAGATGTTCTTGGATGCGGCCCAGGGTGCCAATCAGATGAAGGAGATGGCGGTCCAACGCGGCGCGGAATTTGCGCAAGACCTGGCCAAGTGGGGGGCGGCCGGAGTGCTGCTTCCCACGGGGACGGCGGCCGCTGGCGCCCTCGCCATGGGGTACTACGGGGGGCGGGCTGTCTTGGAGAACACCGAGACTGGGAAGAAGATCGACAAGGCCGCCCAGGATGTCCTCACCGATCTGGCGATCGCGGCTGAGGACAAGGCGCGACGGGAGCGAGGAGAGGACTCGATCGAGCTGCAGGAGTACAAGGCCAAGGATGCGCGACAGGACGCCTGGCTGCGGGCGCTTCGCCGAGGCGATATTCAGCTTCAGGAAGGCGCTACGGTGCAGGACCTCCTCGATATGGTTGACCGCATGCACGAGGAAGGAAAAATCACGAGCCTGGACAACCTGGGAGACATGGGTAACGTCGTGCAGAAAGCTCCCAAAGCAGAAGGCCCGTCAGATCGGAAGCCATCCCTCGAAGAAGCGTTCGTGCAGCACGCCGATGCTCCGGCCGGCTCGGGCGGCCAACAGGTGGCCTCGCTGACGCCGGGCAGTGAGCAGCTTACACAAGAATTTGCCAGGAGTGCCTTGCCCGGACAGGAGCGGACGAGCGACCCGAAAGCAATGCTCGGGGGCAGTACGCAAGAAGCTCAAGACGTGGCGGTTGAAGCCCAGAAGGCCAGAGACCAGCAGGATGCCCAGAACCAAACGCTCTTGCAAACCAAGCGGCAGCAAGAGGCTGAATGGGCGCAACGCTGGCAGCAGATCCAGCAGCACATTGAGCAAGTGCGACAGGCGGAAGCCCAGCTCGCCGCGCAGAAACTGGCGGGGCAACAGCAGCAGGGCCAGCAGGCTACTCAGAGCGCCCAACAGGGGATCGAAGCCACGCAGAAAGCCCAGCAGGAATTCGCAAGACAAGTGGCCGAGATCCAAGGCAGGATTGATGAGCAGAAACGAATTTTGGATCGGGAGATCAATGCGGCGATTCAAGCGCGAATCGCCCAAGGCCTCGGCGGGGCGGCCGGTGAAAGCGGCGCTCAGCCGGGGGGCGGGATGGCCGGCTCCGGAGGGACGACTGCCATCAACCAATGCGCGCATAATCTGACGTGGAATGGCCAAATGATGACCATGGCGTGCGGGTGTCCGGGCCACACGTTTAACGCCTCGAAGGGCATGTGCGAAGCGCAAGGTGGCGGAGGGATGGTGGCCGGCGGCCAGGGCGGGCTCGGCACCGGATTGCCTGAGCCCTTGGACGTCCGGACGGTCCAGTGCAACGTCCCGACCTATCACAAGAGCGGGTCCGATGCCCCGGCCATGATCACTGTCCCCGTTGGCCCCAACTCAGGCGCCGTGAGTTTTCGCTATGACACCTATACAGTCCCAGACCAAATGACTGTGTCGTACGGCACGCAGGAGCTGTTTACCACGGGCTGCGTCGGGAAGGCCGGCACAGTGCAATTGCAATTGCCGGGGGGTGGGCACGTGACGGTCAACGTCAAGCCGAACTGCGCCAACACCAAATCCACCAGTTGGACTTTCACGGTGAGCTGTCCGGTGCCGTCGGCGGTCTCGGGGTTGCCCGGGGCTCCCCGGTAGCGCGATCCCTGGACGGCCGGATCGACCTCCATGCCTCGAAGACTTGTATCCGCCGGGCGCGCGGTGATGGGATGCCTCCTCCTGGCGTGCGCTCCGGCTGCTCCCTGCTTCGGGGCGGGCAATCCTACCTTTTCCGGCGAGGGAACCGCCGTCATCCTTGAGGGCGACCAGGCGACCGCGTTGCAGTTGGCCGAAACGGCGGCGTTGCGCCAGGCGGTTGCGCGCGCGGTCGAGAGTGTGATCCAGCCGGGCACCAGCGAAGAGCGGACCTATCACGCGAAGAAGGGGGAGATTCTCATCGAGCCCTATCCGTTCCTGGTAGAGCGAAGGACCGGCAAGCCGCAGATCACCGGCAAGGTCGTGCAGGTCTCGGTGCTCATCGCGGTGGATCGAGAAGCCCTGACGCGCTTTCTCGGGACAAAGGGGGTGCTGAGTGATCGGACCGCGCAGCGCAAACGGAAGGCGTTCCCTTCCGTGCTGGTGCTGATCGGGGAAGAAATCGGGGGTAAACTCAACACCTCGCCGTACAGCGCGAGGATCGTCACGCAGACTTTTCTGGATCAAGGCTTCGGAGTGGTCGATGAGGCGGCAGTCCAGAAAGCCGTGCTCCACGATCAGGCCGTTCAAGGGCTTCTCCGGGGAGATGCCAAGGCCGCGCAGGCGGTGGCCTTGCAATACGGGGCTGGAGTCGTCATTTCGGGAAAGAGCGTGGCGGAAGCCACTGCCATGAAGGCGGGTGCCATGCAGGCCTACGCCGCCAATGTCACGCTCCAGGCGGTCTACGCTGATTCGGGGCGCATCCTCGCGACGGCCTCCGCGGACGGGTCTCACCCGCATATTGACGCTGTGACCGGCTCGCGGAAGGCCGTCGAGGAGGCGGCAGGCAAAGCCGCCTCCCGTCTTCTCCAAAGCCTGCAGGAGCAGTTCGAGCGGTCGGAAGATTCACTGCTCGTCTCGATCAGCGGGATCAACTATCGGCAGTTGACTGTGTTGAAGCAGATTCTGGCACGGGACTTTAGAACGATCACCTCCATGGAGTCCAAGAGCTTTCAGGCTGATGTGGCCAAGCTCGCGCTGACGATTGAATCCAGCCCACAAGAGTTTGTCGATCAGCTCGTACTCAAAGACTTCGGCCCCTTTCGCCTCGATCTCATCAGTTTCTCGCCCAGGAAGATCGATCTCGTCGTCAAGATGAAGGAATCGACTCCCCACTGATCTTACGAAGTACGAAGAGACGAGATCTAAACTAGATAGAGATATTGGAGCGGCAAGATTGTCGGCGAGATCAGGATGAGGTCTTGACGTACATCTGCGCAAGATCGGGGGCAGGGCTTGACCTCGGCCTCTGGGAGATCGCCTGACAAGGCGGGTCGCGGGCAGGCGAGCGTCGTGAAGGAGTGCGAAGTGCGGCGGGGCGCGCGCGGCGTGGCGTTGCAGTCCTTCCCACCTCTCTCTACGGAATCGAAGCCTAGTGGGGAGAGTCAGTGCTGGGGAAGTGGTTGTCCAGCCCAGCCAGGCTTTGAGGCAAAGCCCGCGCCGTACCGATCATACAGTTGAAAGAATTGATAGGCCTTGCAGTCCGTCAGCACTTCTTTGATCTCTCCGAGATAGCGTTCGAACGAATACTCGAAGAGTACACCCTGACCACCCGCCAGAACCACGGCGCGCCGGCCGGGGTCTATCGTGCTCTCTTGGTGAAACACGTAGCGATAGTAGGGGCTCTCCGGTCCGCCAATGTGTTGAAGGAACTGTGCCCACGTTGGCGATTTGTCCATGGAGAGCCGCTGCTTAATATTGACGCCTTGAATGGGACCAAACTGCTCGAAGAAGTCCTTAAACATCCTGTCATTCCACCTGTGCTCATCTGCAATGTGATGAATTGTGTGCTCAAACGACGCCACCGTGTGGGTTTCCCATCGGGATCCTGGCGCCCAATGGAAGATCACGCCAGTAGTTGGTCCGCTCCATTCCGTCCCGCCCACCTGTTCGACTTGGTGTTCGGTGATCTTGTTGGCCCAGACCCAGTAGAGCAAGTCGAGGAATCTGAGGTCGTCGGGCTGAATGGTGAGCGCCTTGGTGCTCAGCGGCGCCGCAGGGTTGTAGGTGGTCCGGACGTGTTTGCAGTGTTGCTCCCATTGGGCGTCGGACCAAGCTGCGGCGCTAACAGGAAACGCATCGGCGTTCACGACTGACGATATCCACCAGGCCACCACAAAAAGAACTCGTTCAAATCTGCAAGCCGATCCCATGGGATGGGTCCCTCCGTAAAGGTCAGGGCAAACAGGAGAGCCATGACGACTTTCTGTAACCAGGCTCACCCAAGTCGAATACTATGGAGTAGTCTAGTCCGCCCACATGAATACCTTCAACCCTCCGAGGTAGTGGGCGAGGCTTGCATTCATGCATCGGAGATATTTTCGGTCTATACGGAGTGAGGTGGGGCGCGCGCCGCGGGCTTTACGAGTCACAGAAATCACGGCCGGCGTTTCAACTGCTGGAGAAATGCGGTGACCGGGACGATTTCGACCGACTCCACTCGGCCAAGCGTAAGCAGGTCAGCGTCGCCGCTGACGAGCCACCGGACGCCGGCGGTCAATGCGCAGGCGACAAATTTGGCGTCGTCCGGGTCCCGCAGTTGCTTGATGGGAGCCGGCTTCACGCGCACGGTCTCCACGAAGGGAAGCACTTCTTCTTCAAGCAATGCGCGAATTTCTGAAGCCGTGAGTTCAAATTTGGGGTAGGCGAGCACCCGAAGATATTCGTCGAGAATCGCACCGGACACGACGGGACGGAGACGGGCTGCTTGCCAGGCGGGCACGAGCCGTGAGGGCGGTCCTGTGAACAGTAGGGCTGAGATCAGGACATTGGTATCCAGGACTGCTCTGATCACCGCCGGCGTTCTCGGCGGCCTCTGGCCCACTGGATCGCGCGGTCAATGTCCTTGGGTTCCAGGCCGAGTTCGCGGATTTTCTGGCGAATCGTCGCCAATCGGCTCCCCGGTTGGGCAACCGTGACCGGTCGCAATACCACCGCGCCAGCCTGCAACGATACGTCGAAATAGTCAGTGTCTGGAATCTCTTTCAGAATCTTCTTCGGTAACGTCACTTGATTTTTGGATGTCTTCTTCGCCAACATGCAAAGTCCTCCAGCGGTAAGAATACCTTACTTCCAGGATGTATGGCAAGCGAGAAACCCTCAGCAGAGCTAGCCGTGTGGAGCGGGGCGGGGCGCGCGGGGGCCGGTCCCATGGGCAGCGGGCTTCCTCGCGATCTCGTTTCCATCCGCCGTGAAAACCAGCTATACTAGTCGTGCAAATCCTGGGTGGTGGAGGGCCAGATGGGAAAAGAAAAGAAGGAAGCACTTGACCTCATCCAAAAGCTGCCGGACGAGGTGTCCACGGACACCATCATGGAGCAGCTCTATTTCAAGCAGCAAGTAGACAAAGGGCTGCGAGATGTGGCTGAGGGACGTGTGTTGACCCACCAGGAGCTCAAAGAGAGATTGGCTCGATGGCGGAAGTCCGCTGGTCGCTAACCGCGAGTCACGATCTCCAGGAAATTGAAGCATTTATAGCCCGCGATTCTGTCCTTCACGCCATTAACTTCATTGATCGGATAGTTGAAGCCGCCGAAAAGCTCCACACTGTTCCGCGGCGAGGTCGGATTGTACCCGAGTATGGGAGGCCAGACCTTCGGGAATTGGTGTACCGAGGCTATCGGATTGTCTACTTGTCGAAAGACGATATGGTGACGATTTTGCGAGTCGTCCATGGTGCCCGCGACCTCGCCGATCTTGTTAGACGGGAACCGTGGGAAATCGGGGAGTGAAGGCTAACCTTTTGCAGCAGGTCGGCCGTGAAATGAGGCGGGGGCCAGGATCGGTGCCAGATCTTGACTTAGGCATTAGGCCTAGGCGCCGGGAAGAGATTTGCGGTCAAGCCTGCCGAGTGACCTCTTGCGGAGCGGGACGGGCCGCGCGGCGGCGCTATTACATGCTGAAGAGTGAGACTCGGAGGCTATTTCGCGATAGTGACGGCTAGGCGTAGGCCGAGCGCGTGCAACAACGCCTCGAGGCTACGCAGTTCCGGGTTTCCCCGCTCCGACAACATCTTGTATAGACTCTCGCGATTGAGCTTGGTTTTGTCGGCTAGCTGAGCCATTCCCCCCTGGGCCTCGGCCACGTTTCGCAACGCGAGGAGAAACAGTTCCAGATCCTCCTCCTCCAACGCCGCGTTGAGATATTCAGCGGCTTCTCTGGAGTCCCGGAGGCTTGCGATCAGTTCAGCCTGGTACGATTTGCTTTTGGTCATGCTCGTCTCCTGTAGTCGCTCCAATACTGCTTGGCTAGTTCGATATCTTTGTTCTGCGTGCTCTTGTCGCCTCCGCATAGGAGTATCACGATCGTCGATCCAACCTGCCCAAGATAGACCCGGTACCCCGGACCATAATCAATGCGAAGCTCCTGTACCCCTTCTCCGATCCCGTGGCAATCCCCAACATTTCCAAGACGAACCCTGTCCAACCGGACCCGAATCTTTGCTCGGGCCCTAGCATCATCGAGCGAAGCGAGCCATTCACTAAAGGGAGCCCAGCCAGCCTCAGTGACGTAGATCTGGAGTTCCTTCGGGGTAACCTCCACACAGCGAGTGTAGCCTAAAAGCTACTTCCTTTCAAGATCCAATTGTGCCTTTGTCCATGGAGGAAGAGAGCGGGGCGGGGCGCGCGCGGCGGGCTGGCTGAGAATGCAGGTGCTTCAGACTCCCACCTGTTGACACCGTCCCCTTCGAATTCTAGTCTGCCTCTGGTTTTGCACTCACACTGCGGTCCAGCGTGCGGAAGGGCATCCGGTTCCTCGTCGGAGGACGGATGAGTCGCGTCTCGTGCAGTGGACTTCGGATTGACAGGACAGGTCGACTCTATTATAGTTCACTCCCTCATCGCACCTGACTAGAAAGTTTGCGTGGTAGGCCTGCCGATGTCCGCTCGTCGTCTCCTTATCGAGGACGACTCTCAACTCCTGGCCCGTCTGTCCGGCACAATCCTTATTCGTTTGATCCACACTCGACACCAAACGGCATCAAGAATCTGAACCGACGGATATTGTGGTGGCGGAAAAAGCAAGAGGGGAGGACACAACATGCGTGAGTTCATCAAGGTTTGGTGTCAAAATTTCGTTTGGGTGTCTACGCGGACCCTCCTTGCAGCCGGGCTTGGCTTTTCGATGCTGTACAGCGCGTCGGCTCAAGATATCACGGTTACTGAGCAAACCTTCGGGTGCATCTTGGACTGGCCAAAGGTCAGAAATACGCGCTTCAAGCATTCTGATCCGGAGAAGTTGAAGGAGGCGATGCGGATCCTCCGAGACAGCGTCCCGGACAAGGAGTATCCGGTTGGCACCATCCTCCAGCTTGTTCCGTTCGAAGCCATGGTGAAGCACCCGCGTGAGAAGTTTCCCAAATCGAACGGGTGGGAGTTTTTCGCTTTGGAGGTTTCCGAGGCCGGCACCAAGATCAGAGATCGGGGAGACGACAACGTCGTCAATCTCTCGCTGGGGGCGCCGTGTCTAAGCTGTCATCAGCCTGCCGCGAAGTTCGACTTCGTCTGTGAAAAAGGGCACGGCTGTGCGCCAATCCCGTTCGATGATCAGAAGATCGCAGAGCTTCAGAAGGCAGACCTTCGCTGTATAAAGAAGTAGGGTGGCAGATGAACTGAAGTCCACCGCGTTGAACATCGGGGTTCTGTGTGACCCATAAAGGAGGGAACTATGTCCACGCAGACCAAACCAAGTCACAACGCGACCTCCGACGCGAGCGCCGCAAGTGTCGACCTGAAGTTCGAGATCGTCATCCTCCCCGTCTCGGATGTGGACCGCGCGAAGAAGTTCTACCAGGGCCTCGGGTGGCGGCTCGACGCCGAGTTCGACAGCGGTAAAGACTTCCGCATCATGCAGTTCACGCCGCCCGGCTCCGGGTGCTCGGTCATTTTCGGTAAGAACGTCACGGCGGCGGCGCCTGGCTCCGCCCAGGGCCTGTACCTGGTCGTCTCCGACATCGAGGCTGCCCGCAACGAGCTGCTCAGTCGGGGAGTCAAGATCAGCGAGGTGTTCCACGACGCCGCGGGCGTGTACGCCGGCACGGACGAGCCCTACCTGTTTGGGCGGCACCGGGTCAGCGGTCGGGATCCCGACCGTCGCAGCTACCGCTCGTTCGCCTCGTTCCGTGATCCGGACGGCAACGGCTGGCTGCTGCAGGAGGTCACAACACGGCTGCCTGGTCGCATCGATGCCACTGAGACGACCTTCGCTTCGACGAACGACCTGGCGAGCGCGCTTCGGCGTGCGGAGGCCGCCCACGGACAGCATGAACAACGCACCGGGCAGCGCGACGCGAACTGGCCCGCCTGGTACGCCGCGTACATGGTGGCGGAGCAGGCCGGCAAAGAGCTGCCGCAATGAAGAACTTCGACGCAATCATCATCGGGACCGGCCAGGCGGGCCCGGCTTTGGCTGCGCGGTTTGCGGACGCGGGCATGGCGGTCGCCATTATTGAACGCCACAAGTTTGGTGGCACCTGTGTGAATACGGGATGTATACCCACAAAGACGCTCGTGGCCAGCGCGTACGCGGCCCACGTTGCCCGCCGAGGTGCCGACTATGGGTTTGCTGTCAATGGCGATGTCCGCGTCGATATGAAGCGTGTGAAAGCACGCAAGGATGAAGTGTCCGGACGGTCGACCAGGGGCGTAGAGGAATGGTTGCGAGGACTGAAAAATAGCACGGTGGTCCAAGGCCATGCCCGCTTTCAGTCGTCCCACACTGTCGTGGTCAACGATGAAGTCCTGCAAGCCGACAAGATTTTCATCAACGTCGGCGGACGCGCCTCTGTTCCCGCGATGCCGGGGATTCAGGATGTCCCATTTCTCACCAACTCATCGATGATGGATGTCGATTTTCTGCCGGAGCATCTCGTGATTGTCGGTGGAAGTTATATCGGGTTGGAATTCGGTCAGATGTATCGCCGCTTCGGGAGTGCAGTCACGGTCGTCGAGATGGGACCGCGCCTGATTGGGCGTGAGGACGAAGATATTTCCGAGGCCGTGCGCCAAATTGTGGAGGCAGAGGGGGTACAGATTCGGCTCAATGCGAAATGTATATCGCTGGCCAAGCGCAATGGCCGTATCGCGGTTGGCACCGCATGCGACGGAGGTCCGCCGGAAGTAGTAGGCACTCATGTTCTTCTCGCGGCGGGACGTATTCCCAACACGAGCGACCTGGGTCTCGAGCGGGCCGGGGTTGCGACTGACCCACGCGGCTACATCATCGTTGACGATCAACTGCAAACAAACGTGCCCGGCATCTGGGCCCTGGGCGACTGCAACGGACGCGGCGCCTTTACGCATACTTCCTACAACGACCATGAGATCGTCGCCGATAACCTCCTCAACGAGGACCATCGCCGCGTGTCGGACCGAATCCAGACGTACGCCTTGTTTACAGATCCGCCGCTCGGCCGATGCGGCATGACGGACGCCGAAATTCGGAAGTCCGGGCGCACGGCACTCGTGACGAAACTGCCGATGAGCCGAGTGAGCCGGGCTGTTGAAAAAGGTGAGACGGAAGGCTTCATCAAAATCTCGGTGGATGCCGGAACAAAGCAATTTCTGGGTGCTGCGATTCTTGGGACCGGAGGCGATGAAGTCGTTCACGTGTTGCTGGACCTCATGTATGCGAACGCGCCGTATACGGTCGTTCAGCGCGCCATGCATATTCATCCGACGGTTGCGGAGTTTCTCCCTACCATCTTGTCGAAACTGGAGCCCTTTCGATAGGCGGCGGGAATCTGCGGTGGACGCCACCGACAGGGGGTAAATAGGTACAGGAGCGAAGTCGGGATCAGAGTATTATTTTTAGTGATAGGAGATCTGATGACCGTCCCCACCGGGTCACATTTGGAGGCATGGCCGAGCCTACCCCTCGAGGCTTGGAGCGCCACCTGTGCGACCTTGCACATGTGGATGCAGATCGTCGGCAAGATTCGGCTCACCCAATGTGCCTGGGTGAATCATTCCTGGCATGTCACGCTGTACGTGACACCCAGAGGGCTGACCACGTCGCCCATCCCGTATGGCACCCGCACGTTCCAGGTCGATTTCGACTTCATCGACCATCGGCTCACAGTGCAGTCGAGCGAGGGCGGCACCGGTGTTCTTGCGCTCGAACCGCAGTCGGTGGCAGCCTTCTACGCGCGGCTCATGCGCGAGATGGATAAGCTAGATCTCCATGTGGAGATTCACGCGAAGCCAAACGAGGTCCCCGACCCCATCCGCTTCGACCAGGACGAAATCCACCGCGCGTACGATCGGGACTACGCCAACCGGTTTTGGCGGGTCCTCGTGCAGTCTGACCGGGTCTTCAAGGAGTTTCGCGCTCGATTTATCGGCAAGTGCAGCCCCGTGCATTTGTTCTGGGGCGCCGCCGACCTGGCCGTCACCCGGTTTTCAGGACGTAGAGCGCCGCAGCATCCCGGCGGGATTCCGAACCTGCCGGACAGGGTGACGCGAGAGGCCTACTCACACGAGGTCAGTAGCTGCGGGTTCTGGCCCGGTGGGGGTCCGATTCCCTATCCCGCGTTCTATTCCTATGCCTACCCGGAACCGGCCGGTTTCTCGTTGGCGCCGGTCAAGCCTGACGCCGCTTTCTACAATCCCGATCTTCGGGAATTCATTCTGGCCTACGATGTGGTCCGTCAGTCGAACTCCCCGGACGCCACGCTGCTCGACTTTCTACAGACGACGTATGAGGCCGCAGCCAACTTGGCGAAGTGGGATCGCCCCTCACTGGAACGCGGCTCCGATCCGTAGGGCGCGGTCTAACACGGCCATGAAGCCGTTTTGCGGAGCGGGGCGGGGCGCGCGGATGGCGACTTTAGCGCATTCGGGCCGATTCACTGGATGCCGCCGGTTACGAAGACACGCTATCCGTGACATTCCTGTCGATGGGCAGTGAATCTCTGCGCGCAGGCCCTCAGCGTATCTCCAGCGATCTGATTTTTCCGGCTTCCAGACCGAAGACGAAGTCCACCTCGACCGGACTGCCTGGGAAGTTTCCGGAGAGCCGGCTCGTCACGATGGTCTTACCGTCCTTTTGAACTGAGCTGAGGGGCTCAACGGTGTGCTGATATTTCTTCTTGGTCTCCGCCATCCATTCTTTGATCGCGGGACCGCCTTCGATGGTCCGGCCTTCGTCCCGCACAATGGCGTTTTGCGCAAACCACTGAGGCACGGCATCCCTGTCATGCCCGTTCTCCGCGGCGATGTAGGCCGCGATGGGTTTTGGAAGATGGATAGACATGGCCGGTGGTCAGCGCGGCTCTGGCAGCGAACGAAACGAGGTTCTTAATCCCGATTCATTTAGTCAGTCCGACGCAGGCTGATGAGAAGACCACAAACGATGATGGCGACTGCGACCGCGCCATACCAAGGCGTAAGAGCCCAAGGATCACTATCTCCGTCCACGTAACTGACGATCCAATGGCCGGCGAACAGTAGCCCTAGGACGATCAGGGCGGCGACCGTGAGACTTCCTCCCCGAAATGGCTGATGGGTAGCCATATGTCACCTGTTCCGCGACGATCTTACCGGAGGCTTCTCTAGCGCGGGCCAACGAAACCAGGAGACAGTTTAGTGAAGTCAGCTTGCGCGGTCAAGACTAGAAGGCTAGGGCCAGGTCTTGCAATGGCGGATTGCGGAGCGGGGCGGGGCCCGCGCGGTGGCCTGAATGCAACGCTGTCGTCTGCTTGTTGGCGATGGCGGGCTTAACCAGGATGCCGGCTGGTGCTTGGAGCTCAGGGGCCGGCCACTGCGGGTTGCTGCTGAGTGAGGCAGTGGATGGTCCCGAGCCCCCACACGAGGTCCACGGCGTGCAGGCCTACCACTTGTCGATTTGGGAACAAGTCGCCAAGAATGCCCAGCGCCACGCGGTCGTTGGGGTCATTGAAGGTCGGCACCAGCACCACACCATTGGCAATGTAAAAATTGGCGTAGCTTGCGGGTAGTCGCCGGCCCTCGAACCACAGTGGGGTCGGCAGGGGCAACGGCACGATCTCGAGCTTTCCCCCGTCTTCCAGACGCATTCCCTCCAACCGCTCCCGGTTCGCGGCGAGCGCGCGGTAATTTACATCATGCGGGTCCTTCTCTTGGCATAGGACCACCGTACGGGGGCCGACAAAGCGACAGACGTCGTCCACATGTCCGTGCGTATCATCCCCGGCAAGGCCGTCCCCAAGCCATAGCACATTCGTGACACCCAGGTAAGCGCGAAACGCGGCCTCATAATCCTGCCGACCTAGGCCTGGATTGCGCACTTGCGTCCGTGGATCCAGCAGGCACTCCTCGGTCGTGCACAGGGTCCCGCGCCCGTTCACCTCGATGCTTCCCCCTTCGAGGACCAGGCCCCGCCCGTTGACCGCCGCCGTGAACAGTCTGCAGCCGAGCGTTCTGGCGATGTCCAACGGCACGGCGTCGTCCTTGCGCCAGTCAGAATAGCGGGCCCACGCGTTGAAGCGGAACCGGACGATCGCGATTCCGGGCACATTGTCCGGCGGAGAGCCCGCTCGGAGCAGGAACAGAGGGCCACAATCGCGAACCCACCCGCGATCCGTCGGGACACGGAACAACTCGACCCGGCTTGGCTCCACGCCGATTCGACTCAAGAGTCGGCGCACGCGTACCGACTCCCGCGCGGAGCGCACCAGAATACGCACCATCTCGCCCGGGGCGAGCTTGCGGACGATCTCGCCGTACACCCACAGAATGGCAGTCAGCTTGCCGGGCCAGTCCGTCCGGTTGTGCGGCCAGGCGAGCCATGTGGCCTCGTGGCGCTCCCACTCGGCCGGCATCCGGAAGCCTCGGTCGGCAGGCGCCTGACCTGCTTCGGTCACGTTGCGTCTGCTCATGATCAGCGGCCCTTACCACGCTTCGTCCCGCCAGTTGCATCAGGGGCGGGGTCCAGATACCTCCGAGTGAGCCCGGCGTAGGCGTCCACACGCCGGTCGCGCAGGAACGGCCACTGACGGCGAACCTCCTCCACCCGCTGAAGATCCACCTCTGCCAGTACGATCTCTTCCTTCTGCGCAGACGCTTCAGCCAGGATAACCCCGAACGGATCACAAATGAAGGAGCCTCCCCAGAATTCGAGACCCGGGCTGCGGGCATCCGGCCGCTCCAGCCCGACGCGGTTCACGGCCGCCACGTACACTCCATTGGCGATCGCGTGCGCCCGCTGAATTGTCCGCCACGCGTCCCATTGCGCCGGCCCCTCCCGCTCTTTTTCGTCTGGATGCCAGCCGATCGCGGTGGGATAGACCAGGAGGCCAGCACCCTGCAACGCAGTGAGCCGAGCGGCCTCCGGATACCACTGATCCCAGCAGATCAGCGTGCCGATTCGTCCCATGCGCGTGGGGATGGCCTGGAAGTCGAGATCGCCCGGCGTGAAATAAAACTTCTCGTAGTAGGCGGGATCATCCGGAATGTGCATCTTGCGGTAGCGTCCTGCAACGCTTCCGTCGGCATCCATCACGACCACTGTGTTGTGGTAAAGCCCTGCCGCCCGACGCTCGAACACCGGTGCCAGGACCACGACCTCTAGCTGCTTGGCTAGCTTTCCCAGCGCGTCCGTCGTGGGACCTGGTACCTCTTCCGCGAGGTTGAAGAGAGTCGCATCCTCCCGCTGGCAGAAGTACGGGGAACGGAAGAGTTCCGGGAGGGCAATAACCTTGGCGCCTTGGTGAGCCGCCTCGGTCACCTTCGCCAACGCCCGATTCAGGTTGTTCTGGAGATCGGGCGTGCACGTCATCTGGATAAGGCCGATTCGGAATCTGCCAGATCGGGTCATGGGCGCAAGCCTAGCGGATTTGGAGGAAAGGGACAAGCTCAAATCTTCGCGTCTCCCTCGCAGAGGCTTTACTTCCAGCAAGCCTCAGGAGTCTGGACGTATTGCGACGCGAGGCGGGGCGCGCAACCTGGCTGACAATGCAACCACTGCTTTCCTCTTCCTGTTGACACCGTTCCCTTGAGGAGTAGCCTGGGCTAGCTCGATCTGTCCCCGATTGTTCTGTCTTTGGGCCGGCCGTAATCCGATTTTCTCTTCTCGGGTAGCCCCTTTCATCATAGAATGGAGGCCGAGTTGTTCTCGACATGGGAGGTATCCGATGTCGATGGTCGGACTGCTGTGTACGGGTCTCCTTGTACTGATCATCTGGGCCTTGTGGTCGAAACAGCCAGTTGTCAAAGTCCTTGCCCGAGTTTTCACGGGCCTTGTTGCGCTGGCATCGGCCACGGGGATGGTGTTTCTCTTTTGGGTCGGCCAGAGAGCCCATTGGACCAGCGATGGCCCGGGAATGTTGGCGGTGATGATCGGTATCGTGTTTTGCGGACTCTTCGCAATTCTCTTCGGGGGATTGTTCTTTTCTTCATTCAACCGGTCGTCAGGCGTGGGTGAAACAGGTACTCAGCCGCCGCTGAATACGTGAACGGCGAGGAGGGCGCGTGAGTCTGGACGTACCCGGCTCCCAGGGAAGCATACCCGCAGTATTGCGCACGATCGGTGCCGCGGCGGTCGTGCTGGTCGCGCTGATCGGAGTCTTCACGGTACTCGAGATCATTCCGACCGAGGCACTCAAGGAATGGATTACGAAGGTGGGGCTCGTGATCGTCATTGTCATCGCGGCGGCCGTGGCGATCGGGGTGCTCATGCGAGGCAGCAAGTCCTGACGCATCAAGTTCACGGCCGTGCCGTTCCGTCGTTTTCTTTACGGCGTTCCTCGTCATCGGTGCAGTCGCCGCAGCTTTGTACGACGCTCAAGCCACCCCACACAAGGAGGTCCGCATGACCTGGATCCCTCTCGCCATCCTCGGGGCGCTGGTGCTGCTGATCATCATCATGTACAACTCGTTGGTCCGCCTCAGGGTCCAATCCGAGAATGCCTGGGCCGACATCGACGTACAGCTGAAGCGGCGCCACGACCTGATCCCGAACCTGATCGAAACGGTCAAGGGGTATGCGAGCCACGAAAAGCAGACCCTAGACGCCGTCGTTCGCGCGAGAAATCAGGCGATGACGGCACAGACCCCGGCGACCAAGGCCAAAGCCGAAGACGTCCTAACCCAATCGCTGAAATCCCTGTTCGCGCTGTCGGAAGCCTACCCGCAGTTGCGCGCGGTCGAGAGCTTCGCGCAGTTACAAGGGGCTCTCAGCCAGATCGAAGAAGCCGTTCAGAGCGCCAGGCGATACTACAATGCGGTCGTCCGTGATCTGAACACCAAGATCGAGGTGTTTCCGTCCAATCTGATCGCCAACGCCTTTGGCTTCCGCGTGCGCGAATTTTTTGAAATTGCCGAGGCGGCCGAACGCCAAGTGCCGAAGGTCAGCTTCGAGGCCTCAGCCAGATAATGCCCCTCCTTTCTCCGGCCATAACGCGGGGCCTTCTCACGATTTCTCGATGGGTCGTGCTGGGGTTAATCTGGGTCGCTGTCGGCACGCCCGCCGTTGTCAACGCGCGATCGTTGGTCCTGGAGACATTTGCTGTCGAGATCCAGGTCCTTCCAAATGGCGAGCTCCTCGTCACGGAACAGATCCAGCCGCGCTTCACCGGGGCGTGGAACGGTCTCGAACGGACCATCCCGGTGGAATATCGGACTCCCCAAGGGTTCACTTATAACCTCAACCTGACGCCGGTCAGTGTCACAGATGACCGCGGAACCTCGCTGAAGTACGAGAGCCGGTACGACCGGCATTACAGGACGTTTCGCATCTGGATTCCAGGCGCTGTCGATGCGACGCGGACCGTGAAGTTCACGTACCAAGTCCAGAAGGGACTGAAATTTTTCGAAGACCATGACGAATTGTACTGGAATATGACAGGCGACGAGTGGGATGTGCCCATCGAGGCCGCCTCCGCACGTATCCTACTGCCGGCTGGGGCGACTGGCGTGAGAGCCCTCGCATTCACCGGCGTCTATGGGTCGCGCGAGCGCGATGCTGATGTCGAGGTAGTCGGCCCCACGGTCACCATGCGTATGAAGCGCCCGTTAGGGTTCCGCGAGGGTTTGACGGCTGTGGTTGGGTGGGACAAGGGCTTCGTTGCCGAACCGAGCCGGCTTGCGGTCGGGACCTGGTTTCTACGTGACAACTGGCCGCTTGGCATCCCCATCGGCGTCCTGGCCCTCATGTGGCGCCGTTGGTATACCCGTGGACGGGACCCCAAACTTCGTCCGATTTCTGTCACCTATGAACCCCCGCAGGGGTTGACACCGGCTGAAGTGGGCACCCTCGTCGATAATTCGCCGGACCTACGAGACATCTCCGCCACCCTCGTGGATCTGGCCGTTCGTGGCTTCGTCAAGATCAAGGAGGAATCGCGACCCCAATTGCTCGGTCTCTGGTCCAAGACCGAGTACCGGTTGGAGCGGATGAAGGAACGGACAGAGTGGGCCGGTCTCCAGGCCCATGAGCGGCAACTGCTGGAAGCACTCTTTTCAGACAACACGAAGCAGGAGATCGAATTGAGCGACCTTCAGAACCGTTTCTATGTCCACGTGCCAAAACTGAAGGATGCGATGTTTCTGCGATTGCTGAAGCACGGCTACTACGAACAACAGCCCGACAAGGTGCGTCGGCGATATCTCATTGCCGGCGGCGCGATCGTGGTGGCCGGCTTGCTGGGAGTCCAGTGGGCGCTCGCGGCGGGAGTGAACGCCCTGCCATTCTTGATTGCGACTCTTCTCTCGGCGGCTATCGTGATCGCCTTCGGATGGGTCATGCCCGCGCGGACGAGGCAAGGCGCCCAAGTCCTGGAGTCGATCCTCGGCTTCGAGGAGTTTCTCTCCCGTGTGGAAGGTCCTAAGCTCCAACAGCTTGCCAAGACACCGGAGCTGTTCGAAAAGTACCTTCCCTACGCCATATCGCTCGGCGTAGAAGCATCTTGGGCCCGTGCCTTCGAAGATCTGTACCTGAAACCTCCCGACTGGTATCAAGGTTCCGACGGCGTACAGTTTCAACCCCGGACGTTTGCCGCCAACCTGGGCAGCATGACAAGCCGTGCCGAATCCGTCATGACCTCTTCGCCACGGAGTTCCGGTGGGTCTGGGTTTTCAGGGGGCAGCTCTGGTGGTTCCTCAGGGGGCGGTTTTGGCGGAGGCGGCGGACGCGGGTTCTGATGAGACCGAGGGTCAGGGCAGGGGGTCAAATCCTGCAATCACACATTCAGGGAAGTCAGATGTAGAGCGGGCGCGTGGCTTGGCTGAGAATGCAACCGCTGCTTTTCTCTTCCTGTTGACGCGGTTCCGTTGAAAAATTAGCCTGTCCCTCATTTTCCCGAGATCTCATACGCAACGAGGAGGAGATCCCGCGCTCTACGTCGGTGGTCCTGCATTGCTCAGCGTTTCGCACTGGGACGATTGTTTGTCTACGCGGGGCGGATGGCTTGGTTGCGGGCTGATTTCGATAGGCTGCGGAATCGGGCTGGCGGGAGGCCGAACTCACGTTTGAAGGCGCGGTTAAAGGATGGCTCCGACTCATAGCCAACCTCAGCTGCGATGCGCGCGACGCCGCTGCTCGTGGATGTGAGCATTTGTGCACCGAGGTGAAGCCGCCAGCGTGTGAGGTAGGCAATGGGGGTCTCCGAGAGATAACGCCGGAACCGCTCGGCCAGTACGGACCGCGAAATGCCGACCTTGTTCGCGAGTGAGGCAATCGTCCAAGGATCGGCCGGCTGGCGATGTAGCAGGGCCAGGGCTTTCCCGACTTCCGGGTCGCGGGCACCGGCCAGCCACCCGGTTTGTTGCCGCGGCAGCAGCGCGATGTAGCGTCGCAGCGTTTCGACGAACAAGACTTCGGACAACTTCGCGAGCACGGCCTCACCACCCGGCCTGGACGCATCGACATTATCCACCGAATAGCGGATGGAGTTTTCCAACCATTGGCCTGACGCGTCGTCGCGGATATTGACCTTCAGAATGGGTGGCAGCCCGCCGAGGAAGACCCCGCTGAGGTGCGGATCGCAGGCCATGTAGCCGCAGATGAATTTACTGAGCTCCCCACCTCCGCCCATGCGAGAAACCTTGAGACCTTGAGATAAAAATCGTTCTACCACTTTTGCGCGGTCCATCGGCGTGACGGGCGGACCGTTTCCCAAGATGTGCGCATCGCCGTGCGGAACGATGAGGATGTCCCCTGCGTTCAGAGGAATGCGCCGATCATCCCCCTCGACTTGTGCATAGGCGCGGCCCTCGGTCAGCAGGTGAAAGATGATCACGTGCCCGGACTTCGGCAAAAGATACGAAGTCACGGTGCGCGGGTCGACTGATTGAGCACACCAGGGTGCCGAAAACTCAGCATTGTAAAACAGGGCCCCGTTGAGTTTGACGGCCTTGAGGACTTCGGAGAGGACTTCCATGCGGGCCCCACACGGCAGGCACGGACTTTCGGCAAACTGTGCCAGACGCTCTGGCAAGTATAGTGCAGCCTGGGACGTCCCTGTCAAGAGAGCTAGACTCCCGGATAAGACAACCGCTAAGAATTACCCTAGAGTGCGACAGGCTGATGCAGCGGTGATACCGAGCCGTTCTTCGATCCGATCACGTACGCAAAGGAGGAACAGCGTGGCTCCCAGTGTACGAGCACCCGAAGTGGAGACTGTCAAGACTCGACTCAAGAATATCTGGATGGCCGGCGACTACGATCGGTTCTCGCGCTACATGGAAGGTGGCGCGCGAGAGTTCTACGAGCGCCTCAACGTCGCGCCCGGATGCCAGTTGCTGGACGTGGGCTGTGGCTCCGGCCAACTGGCTCTGATGGCCGCAAGGGATGGTCTCGAGGTAACCGGTGTGGACATCGCCAGTAATTTGGTGGAGCGGGCACGGGCGCGCGCACAAGCGGAAGGTCTGCGGGCCCGCTTCGAGGAAGCCGATGCAGAATCGCTCCCTTTTGAGGATGCGAGCTTCGATGTGGTGACGAGCTTAATTGGCGCGATGTTCGCGCCACGGCCGGACCTCGTGGCGAAGGAACTGCTGCGAGTGTGCATCCCGGGGGGAACCATTGCCATGGCCAATTGGACTCCACAGGGTTTTGTTGGCCAGATGTTCAAGACCGTCTTGACATTCATTGCGCCATCCGGGATGCCCTCGCCGGTCCTGTGGGGCGATGAAGCCACGGTTCGTGAAAGGCTCGGCGAGGGTCTGTCGGAGCTCGACCTGGTCCGGCGCCACTATACGTTCAGTTATCCCTTTCCGCCCACGGAGGTGGTAGAATTCTTCCGCCTCTACTATGGACCAACCAATCAGGCGTTTGAATCCCTTGATGCTGGCGGTCGCGAAGGTCTTCGCCAGGAGCTCGAAACGCTGTGGTCTTCTCACAATCGAGCGGGGAAGGACTGCACTACGGTCTTCGCTGAATATCTGGAGGTGATCGGCATTCGAGCGTGAAATGTCCGGAGCAGGCTGACAACACACCATTAAGAAGTCGAGGCGAGTGGCTTACATCGGAGCCGCAAGGCAGTGAGCCATTAAGCACTCTAGACAGGTGAAGAGGGAGTCATCGGTCAGGCTATTTAACAAGGAGGTCACCCCATGAGCAGGTGGTTGATAGTCTCAATGCCGGTATTCTTCGGAGTCCTGATGCTGGCCCCGTCGGTCAGGGCCGGCTCCCTGGTGCAATTCGATGGGGGAATTGGGGTTATTCCGGTCGTGGCCGGGGGGGGTGCGAATACGGTCCGCGGCGTGTCACCAGCCGGTAACCCCTGGGTGATCGAGGATTTCAAGGCCAAGGTCAAGGAGAACGGGGAGATCAAGGCCGATGGCAAGGGCCTAGTCCTGGCCGGGGGAAATAGCATTGGGACTCCGGACGGAGTGACCATGGTTGCCGCGACGCTCTTCTGCCAGACCAGCGCAGGTCCTCCAGCAGCAACGTTTAGTGCCCATAGCTCAGGTGCTCACCCGCTGGCGGCAGACGGAGATTTCAAGATCAGGGACACCCTCTCTCCTACACCACCCGATCCCTGCACAAACCCCGCGCTCCTCATTCGGGCGACTAACAGCACAGGCGTCTGGCTGGCCGCTGGCATTCCAAAGGTTGATGACTAAAGAGAATGAATTATTTCTCGGGAACGCCCCATGGCGCCGGCGGCTGACGGGCACAGGACAGGCACCCGCCCGCCGCGTGTCATCAAAGCCCGCTGATCGCACGGTCAGCGGGCTTTGTGTTTCTCAAGACAAGCCCAATCATCACTCTGCTCGCTCATCTGGAACAAGCCTCTGACAAAGAGTAGAATACAGTCCCCCGAAAAGACGCGAGGTGCAATCGCACAGAAGGAGGTGCCAAATGTATCGCTTCTCGGCGCTCGCGAGTGCGGTGGTCTTCACGACCTGCTTGTTCTCCGGGTGCGCCGAACTGCAGTCGATGATGGGGACCGATGCACTGGTCAGCCTCCTCACCAATCAACTGAACGTGACGGCCAATCAGGCGAAGGGCGGACTCGGATCCATGCTGAGTTTGGCAAAGGAGAAACTCAGCGGCGCGGATTTCAGTTCGCTCACCAAGTATATTCCCGGCTCGGACACATATATGCAAGTGTCGAAGGATCTTGGCGCTGTCACCGGCCCGATCAACGATCAGGCAGGATTGCAGACCGCATTCTCCCGGCTCGGCATGGGCTCCGACATGGTCGGAAAATTCTGGGGGGTATTGTCAGACTTCGTGGGAAAGGCGGGCGGTGAACCGGCCAAGAACCTGCTGGCCGCCTTGGTGCAGTAGGCCGCTAGCCGTGGGCGAATGCTCCCGCCAGCTCCAAGATGTTCGGTGCTGCCGCGAACTCACCGGTCATCCGGGCGGCTACATGGAAGGGAAGAGGACCATGATCAGAATGCGAAGCCAATCGCTCTTGTTCCTAGCACTCGCAGGGTCCGTCATGACAGCCTGCGCCACTGTGCCGTCCGATATGGAGACACCCAAAATCACCCTCGCCAACATCGCGCCGAAGGACATTGCGGTGTTTGAGCAGCGCTTCGATGTGCAGCTCCGCATCCAGAACCCGAACGACAAGGACATAGGTATCAAGGGGATTCGCTGTGACATTGAACTTAACGACCAGGAATTCGGCAACGGGATGTCCGGTCAGAAGGTCACGGTCCCTCGCTTCGGCTCCGAGGTCGTAAGCGTGGAGGTTATCACTGGCCTCGGCAGTTTTCTCCGCCAGTTTCAGGAGATCAACAAATCCGGTGTGGGCAAGGTTCGCTATCGCCTCAAAGGCACCGCCTTTGTGGAGTCCCCCAGCAGTTTGAAGCTCCCCTTCGACGAAAAAGGAGAGATCGACCTCGATATGACCCCGGCGGGTGAGAAGTCTTAGCAGACTGCCCTCTAACGGGGTGACATAAGCCCGCGCAAGATCGGGGTCACCTCGGGTCATCCCATCACACATCGGAAGTCGGACTTTGACACCCAATTGCCTTGACAACTACAATTCCCTCCATGTGCAGGACACTTTTGTGCCGGGTCTACACGACCCTGAGCCTACTCGCGTTGATCGGTTGTAGCGCCAGCCTCCCTATTGATACGCCATCCCAGGCTGAAAAAGATGCGTCTATCAATGTCCGAAGAGGTCTCAATTTGATCGATGCCTCCTTCGCGACAGCGATACACGATCGCGAGCCTGCAAGAGTCTCCTCGTCCCTTCCCAGGCCCACGAGCGAAGACGGTGAGTTGTCGTTTTGGATGGAACTTACCTGCACAGGGCTCTGTAATCAGCGACTTGCTGAAGCGGGCAAGGTGACGGTGATTCTCGAGTGGTACAAGGAAGACCGGGGCATTCTCCTGAAGCAAGCCAGTACGCCGCTGGAAGTGAAAGGTCCCCGCTGGAGAACCTGGGGGACGAAGCGGATCAGTGCCGGCAACTGGGTTGCGGTCGTGCGCATGGACGATTCCTGGCTCTGTTTGCGTGAGCAGTGCTACTTCAGCATCGCAGTCGAGCCCTAGCTGAAGTCGAGCAACGCTGGAAGAGCTGGGGGGGACATCGGGGAGGGCAAGAAGGGGGCGGAGGCCAAGCAGGGGGTCGCGATGGAGTGACTCCGGAACACCGACCTGAATCTCCCCTGAGGTCGATCGATGTCATCAGAATGTCTCTGTCGGTTCGGCAGTGGACATTCGTGTTCTGACGCGAACATGCCTTGCCCGCTATAAGTTGTTACTTTTCAAAGAGTTGGGAGCAAGTGCTGGTTGGCCCAGATCTTGAATTTCATTTCCCTCCTAGACTTGGCACCTTCCGTGGATCAACCGGTAGGCTGGCAATGGAGTTACGAAATACCATGGAGTTACGAAACGCCCTGGACCTGTCCAGCTACACACAGATGCCATCTGGCATCTTGTCTGGCCTCTGTGGGGTGCTGGTCATGGGCTTGGTCGTCCTATGTTTTCCATCTACGACCGATCCCGATGTGGCACTCAGCAGTCCCCGGGTCACGAGGCAAACGCTCGCTCGTACTATCGCGTGGTATGCCAGACGTTATAGGATCGAGCCCGCTCTGCTACGAGCTGTCATCGTCACAGAATCGAGCTTCAATCCGGCAGCAGTTTCACATAAGGGGGCGGCCGGGCTCATGCAATTGATGCCTAGCACAGCGGCGTCATTGAACCTACACGACCCCCTCAACCCGATCGAGAATGTCCGCGCCGGCGCGAAACAGCTCCGGCGGCTCTTAACCAGATTTAAGGGCAATCTCAGGCTGGCGTTGGCTGCTTACCATGCCGGTGAAGCGAGGGTTCGGTACCACGGTGGGGTTCCGCCGATCAAGGAGACGCGCGCCTACGTCCGAACGGTCCTGCGATACTACAAAGCATTCCAACCCCCGAAACCCCCCTTGCCCGCAAAGAAGCCAGCAGTCCGAAAGGTGGGAGCTCGCTCTCAAAATCACTAGGGGCACTACTTCTCGACCGGCCCCTTCGCCCAGGCGCGCAGGGCAGCCCCTCCGTCACGGAGCCACGGGTTCCCGTGGGCCATCAGCAGGTGCTCGAACTCCTCCTCCGCCAGCCGTCGGTAGGCCGCCATCAGTCCTCGCTTCACACGCGGGGCTTGAGAAGGAACGTCCACAAGCAGCTCGTCGGGGACGAACGCGAGAGGGCCGTTGCCGTCGCGGATCACTCCGTCGGCGACCGCCACGGCCCGGACGCGGGGGAGGAGCAGCGCGGACTCGTCCGGACAGAGGATACCGATCTTGAACGCGTGCACGCCTCCTGGCAGCGCGTCGCCCGGAGCGAACGCGCGAGCCGTGAGCTCCGGGTCAAGGTCGTGGAGCCCGGAGCGGTGGCACCAGACGGTGCAGCCAAAGGCGGCCACGAGCCGAGCGCTGTGCCGCGAGTGCAATCGGTTGGTGAGCAGGATGTGCTCTGGCGGCCCATGCCGCTCCAGCCACTCGAGCCCGCCGGGGGAAGGTAGCAGGGGGTCAATAAGCACGCGCTCTCGGGCCAGGTAGTACGAGCTCACGCGGATGTGAATCTCCGGGTGCCTCGCCGTCCAGTGAAAGAGCCCGCGGACGATCTGCTTGGGGAGTGCCATGCGTCCCCGTCCTCCAGGCCCAGCCATACCACACCCCACAAGTCGAATTCCAACCGATCGTTCGCCGGGCGCATCGGAACATCTTGAGATGGCGGCGGCGTTGCTAACACGGTACCGTTTTCGATGACTGCCTGTTGACACCGCTCCTGTGAAACCGTAGCCTGTCCCTGGTTTTCTGTGGAGTGGAGGGCCAACCATGCGATCATTGGTTACTGTCGTCGTTATGTACATGCTATTGGGCCTTGGAGGATGTCGATCAGGAGCGGTGGAGGTGAGGCGTCACACCGGCGGGGACACGCCGGTGACGTCAACCGGTGCGGTGGGTATTGTGTCGTGTGCCAACGAGTATGATCAGTTTGCCAAGAATGTCGAAGGAACGGTCAGCTTGGCGAAGAAACTAGAGGTAGAGGGTCGCGTTACGTCGCAAGAGTTGATCCAGATCGATCAAGACGCGGCGCTGCTGTCTGCGCGCTACAACAACGCCTGTAACTTTTTCATTCACCATCGCATTACCTTCCAGGAGTATCGTCAAGAGGTCGATAAAGCCCATGCTGAGTATGCGAATCTTCGGAAGTTCGTACTCGAAAGGACACCGTGATCTCAGCAACATAATGATTGCCTTGTGATATTCCATAGTTCCGGTGCACGAACGGCAGCCGGCCGCGAGCATATGTGATGAGCCCGACGCGAGGAGGTGCGAGGCGGGGCGTGTGGGGTGGAGGGCCGCGAGGGAGGCACGATCTCTTGTCGCTCGCATGGCTTGCAGTGCCAATGCTGACAGTGTCCGCCTGCGCGTCGATCATTAACGGAAAGACGCAAGAGGTTGGCATCACGTCCAATCCCCCGGGGGCGACGGTCTCAATAGTTAGCCGGTTGGATCGCTACAGGCAGCGGGTCGAGCTCTCCGATGGCATTTCCGTTACGGCCCCAGCCCTGCTACGCCTGGCCAGATTGGATTCGTATCGCCTGCTTGTTCAGAAGGAGGGCTATCTGCCGCAGCACGTTCGAGTGGAGCATCGGTATTCCTGGTGGGCGTATCTGGATGTGTTGCCCCTGCTCCTGGATTTAATGTTCATCAACGAGGAAATCGGCGGGTTGTACGCGTTCGACGACGTTCATGTGACGCTCGTCCCGGAAGTGAAAGCTCCGGCTGGCCGCGATTAGAGCCCAGGGCCAGGCATGAAAAGTCCGGAGTCAACTTGACTTTGCCATTTAGCAGCGGAGTGGCTTGGCTCTGAATCCAAGCATTGTTCTCTGGTGCTTCGTGAAACCGCGCAGGCCCTATCTCCTTAGATACTTGGTTTATCTTTTCTGATACGAGTTTCTCCCTCCTGTTGTTCCTATCTCATTGACTTTTCTCATATCTCCAGAGAGGCAATGGTTTTGCTTATCTCGGCTCTCGACATGAGTTGGTGGCCTTCAATCTAGGGGCTAGCCACCCCGGGAGGTGCAAGATGTCGAACGAGCAAAGAAGCCTGACCTACGATGAGATGAAAGCGGCCGAGGCGGCCTTCCAGGGACGTGCATTTAATGAGAGTTGGTCCCAGGCAGCCCGGACGGTCTATGACGGGATTCTGGCCGCAACCAGAAAGCTCGAGCGGTCGCCAGAAGTATTCGGCGCACCGCTGGCAAACAGCGTTCCCGCAGAGACTGAGACAGCCAGGGATCGGGACGAGATCTTGACCTTGACATCTGAGTAGACACACCGGTCGTGAGATTCAGGTCGAAAAGGGACCGGGATCAAGAACAAAAAGGCAGCAGGCATGACGATTGACCTACGAGCTATCTTGAGGACGCCTCTCCTCCTCGCGCTCCCATTGATTCTAGCGTGCGAGCATCCCCCCTCCTTACCGTCGTCGTGGGGCATCCCGGCACAGGAGGCAAGCGGCAGAGCCCTGTCGCTGGAGGTGGTCCTGGTAGCCGATAATCAACTCCACCATCTCTATGGGGATCCGTCTTGGCTGAGGAGCGGATTTACGGATCATTTAGTTCCAGTGGCTATCCGACCCGTTCAGCTAGACGTCTATGCGCCCCATATTCTCCGATGGATTGTCACAAATTACGCGGACAAACGCCCGGTCATCCATCTAGGCGATGCCTTGGACATCGCTTGCACGGTCGAGTTCGACGCCTTCAAGAAGATCATGGACCGCTCGGGTCGTGGCTGGGTGATGGCTCCCGGGAATCATGACGGGTACTACTTCGGCAATGGTCACTTCGCGTGGAGCGAGTGGACGGGAGCTTGCAAGACAGCGGACGGCCACGGTCGTCCCATGACGAAGGATCGCTTCATCGAAGCATATCTGAAGGCGCTGGCGGACCAGAGGGTGGGGCCGGCTGGGTTTGGGTTCACTCCGCCCGAGTCGTTGGAACTGGGTAGTTGGGAGAGCGCCCCAACCGAGACGTCGTTTCTCAGGTCGCTGGCATGGAAGATCGACCGCGATCAGCCCTGGCGCTCCTATCTAGTTCAGCGCCTCAATCTCTCCTTACCCGCGCAGCCTGGATATCCTGAGAAAACTCGACCGCGGGTCATGGTCATTCTGCTCGATACGACCCAGTATCACTTCCGACCCAGACTGGTCCCGTTCTTCTGGGTCCAAAACGCAGGCCTGACCGGCGAGCTGTTGGATGATCAGATCCAAGTCGTCGACGACTGGCTCGCAAGCCGTGAGCCGGGACAAGTCACCATCCTGATGGGACACCATCCGTACCACGCCTTGACGGCGGGTGCTCAAAGGGCGCTCGATCGATGGCAACGCGAAGGCGTCATCCAGCTCTATGTGTCTGCCCATACCCATACCGCGCAGTACTATGTCCGGCGTGCGAGCAACATGAACTGGCTCGAGATGAACTTGGGCTCAGCCACGGATTGGTCTCCTGAGTTTCGGACTCTCTCAGTCTCCGCAGCGGAGGGATATCGCGAGCAGGTCGCGTTTCGCACGAAGCGGAGCCCGGTTCATCAGTTGTGGGAGGCTTCCCAAAGCCCAGACTGCAATGCCGCGTGGGAAGTCAACACCCAGCGGCAGGATTTCTACATCTCCTACGCGACGCTGGTTACACCGGACCCGGTCAAGACTCAGATCGCGCTCATGAATACCTTGCTGAAGAGTTACGAGTGGCTGCTGAAATTTGTGAAGAGCAGCCCGAGCAATACTGTGTGGCCAGAGGGAACCGGGAGGGACGACGCCGTCGTTCGAAAGATTGAGGAGACACTCCGGGACTCGGTGTCCCTCGACCAAAAGCTTGAGCTCTTGCGTCAGCTCCATCAATTCGACACCGGGCGTAAGGTGGTCGACGAGAAGCTGCAAGAGCAGTTCCGCCTCTGTCAGGCGATGTGGGCCAGTAAGTACGACCTGCTCGGTGCCAGAGCTCCAAATGTTGATGACGCCTATGTGTTGATTCCGAGAGGGAGGTGACCATGCCGGCCTGGTTTTTCGAGCCAAAGAATCGTGAAGTCCGGTTCATCGTCAGGTATTTTGCGCAACGTGAGCAACACGTCGTGAAGATCTCCTGGCGAGAGCAGGTCAGAGGCGATGCTCAGGTCAATCCGGGAGACGAGTTGGCCGACCTGACGTGGTCTGATGGAAACGAGGAAGTGCTGACGGCGCCGGCAAGGTGCCGTGGTTCCGTTGATGTGACCAACCGCCGGATCGCGTACGAAGAACTGGACAAGGACCCTTCGCAGTGGGCCTTACGCCTGGCTCGCCTGCAATAAGGCTGTGCGATTCACCGCGCACAGTGTTCGGCGGGGCCGATCACTCGCCATCCGCAACGAGAAGCAAGGGATCAACCCTTCAAGACCCTCCTGTTGACACCGCTCCGTCGAAAAAGTAGCCCGCCTGGCATGCATATTGCTTGATTCCGGGACGGGGCTGGAGGCCCCAAGCAAACTCTTAACACCTGTCTGTCAACTTCACCCAAAATGTTATAAGAAGGAGGCCCCCATGAGAAACATGATGGTGATAGTAGCTCTCCTTTCATTGAGCGGCACGGCTGTTGCTCAGGCCCCTGAACAACAAACGCAAGTCACCAAGTCCTCCCAAGTCGAGAAGATTGCGCTCGGGACCGGTGTGGAGGCCAGAGAACTTGTGGGAGAGGCCACCCAGTTTGACGTCTCTGCCGGACGCATCTATTGCTGGACGAAAATCAATTCTGAAAATGTGCCCACCACCATAAAGCATGTCTGGTACGCCGGCGAGGAGAAAGCCGCCGAAGTTGCCCTGAACATCACGTATCCTTCCATGCGTACCTGGAGCAGCAAGGCGATAGAGGTTGGAAAGTGGAAGGTGGATGTTGTCAGCGAGACCGGGGAAGTGCTGGCCTCAGCGGACTTCACGGTCAAAGCTCAGGCTGGACCCTCTTCACCCTGATTGAGTCAGAAGGCTATCCGGCCGAGGGGCAGGCAAAGCCATCGGGGCTATGAGAGGAGAGTGGCGATGGAACTGAAGATCCCGAGCCTCGAACAGGCCCACTGGGGATTGCGCGCCATGAAGACCATCGCCATGGCGGATGGTGCGCTCGATGCCTCCGAGCTCCATTTGATGGCATCGGTCCAACGGGTGATCGGCACAACCTATGCGCTCGAGCACCTGGCTCCCATCACACCGGCGGATCTGGCCCGAACGCTTCCTGATCTGCAGATCAGGCGTCAACTGGTGCAGGGCCTGATCGTGATGGCCATGATCGATGGCAAAGCGAGTCCGCAGGAGGCCGACCTCGTGGAGCAATTCGCGCGGGCGCTTGAGGTGAGCGTTACCGAGGTGAAGGGCCTGCGGCACGTCCTGGAGGGAGAGATCCTTCAGCTTCGCCTTGATCTGGTGCGCCGCTTCTGGGCGAAAGACAAATTGAAGGAGGTGTGGAACGAGGAGGGACTCCGGGGCCTCTTCAAGGTTGTCGGCGGAATGCTGGGGCAATATGAGAACCGCTCGCTCGCGGCCCGCTACCAGGCGTTGGAACAGCTTCCGTCCGGTTCACTGGGACGGGCCTATTGGGAGTATTGTCGTCACAACGGCTTTGCCCTCCCAGGGGAGAAAGGTGGCCCGCCGGAGTTCGTGGTGTATCACGATTGCACGCATGTCCTGTCCGGCTACGGAACGGACCCGGAGGGAGAGGTGCAGGTCGCCTGTTTCAGCGCAGGCTTTCGGCGGCGCGACCCGTTTCTCTTCGTCTTCTTCGTCCTGCTGCAGTTCCATGCAGGCATCCGCATGACGCCTATCACCAAGGCACGAACGGAATTCTTCAACCCTGAGAAGGCCCTGATCGCCCTGCAACGCGGCGCGGCGATGAACGTGGATCTTACCGATGGCTGGGACTACCGGCCGGTCATGGGGGAGCAGGTCGAGGAACTCCACAGGCGGTACAACATCCCGCCGTTAACGACATTCAACACGACAACGTCGCAGGCAGTCGGGAATGTCGTATGAGGGGCCCCTGATCGAGCCGTGGAACAGATATGGCGGGTCTACCCTGGCTGGGGGTGTTGTACGACCCCCAGCCAGGGGCAGACTCACCAGCCGTAGTCCCGATTCCTCAGGGGGCTGACGGTGCGGTGTTGAAACGAACCAAAGTCCCTTATGCCTTCGCCTGACCTTGCGGTACCCCGATCAAGCGGATCGGCTCCTTGCCTTGGAGATGCTCAGGCGTAATGACATACGTCCCGTACATCGTCGGTTCCCACACTGTTTGAGCGGCTTTCAGATTCCCGCCGGTGACCGCGTACGTCACCCCACCAACCAGACCACCGGCAAGCGCAAGGCCGACTTTAAATGCGCCATAGGGAATTGTAAGCAGCCAACTCGCTGCCTGTAAGCCAGCGCCCGCAGGTGTCCTATCTGAGGTATTCCCACCGGTCGATGCGGCCAGTCCAGCTGGCACAATTACCAGGCTCAAGAACGACGCAAGGACCAGGACCGATGCGATCTTGGTCCACGGGCTCGGAGCAGTCACTCTGGGGAAGTCACCTAGTTCGCGTCTCATGCGACACCTCCTGGATTGTGCTTCTCCTCGCTCCTTGTCACTCTCCTGCTCGGCAAGTACTTGAACGCCAGGACGGACCGTCCCTACAGGTTCTATCGGTCTAGCCTCTCATGCCGAGGCAGGCGCATACCGACCCTTGGGGAGATAGCATGAACTGTTCCACCTGGGGGTTGGCATCCATGACCTTGTAAGGATGCTATATTCAAAGGCTTATGCAATATGGCCAGACAAAGAGCGTTCGCGATGAACGAGAGACAAGGAAGCAATTACACACTGAGCCTGGTAAAAGCTACACGACTGGTTTGGAACTGTCCGACCGGTGCGGCGCGGGGTGCGCAGCGTTATCCGCGGTCGCCTTTCAACAGGATGTTGGATGGCAAGGATTTGTCGAGGAGCTTTCTTGCTTGTTCCACCCCGACGACAGGAAGCTGCTTGGGGTCCAACAGGCCGACCTGAACAAGGAGCGACGCTTGATCCCAGTAGATGTGCTCGTGCGCAATCTTGCCCTTCTGAAATTTCATCACGACGACAACAGGCAGCTCGACCCTCCTGCCCGTTGGCGGCACGCCGGGCAGCATGAACGCTAAACTCACATCATGGGTGAAGCGCAACAGCAGCTCATCGACGACCTGGTCCTCCCCCAGGGTGCGTGAAATCTGAGCAACGGTGGTATCCGTCGGCCACTTGCCCACGAAGTGCGCGGTATAGAACTGTCGCACTTCTCGGCTGCCGACTCCCCCCGTGAGCGTCGGCACATGGAGAAGATAGGGTTCCGGGACCATGGTCCGCATGGTGGCGTCCACGTCCTGCTCAACAAATTCAGCCCTGACGTGGGCATCGAAGACCGCCCCGAGGTCGGTGGTTTTGCGGTCCGTGTGATCGGGCATGGCCAGTCTCCTTCTTGTCCGCCGGGCAGGGTGGTGCAATGGGGAACGGAGCAGTCTGCTGTATCCGCGAGCGACGGAGCCTAATTGTGAAGGCAAAGGTGAGGTGTTTTCAACTGTGCTTCCCTGGGACTGGCAAATAGCGCAAAGCGAAGCGGCGCAAGTGTGGCCACTTGGACTACAAGACAGGCAAATCTGTGCTCTTCCCGTTGACACTGCTCCCCGGAGAAAGCGGCCTGTTTCTGGTTTTCCATTCTCGCTGACAATCCAGGGAGAGGCCCATCACCAAACAAACGCATGCCACCTTATGTGCCCGCCTTGGTGGGTACGATGCCATTGCCGCAGGTGTGTTAGAGGGGATCGAAACTATGCGCCCGGCGACTGAGGCTTGCCAAGACAGTGGGCTGCCACTTTCCGTGAGATCGCCGAAGACAGGTTGTAGATAGGATCGGGCATATTTCAGTTCTGCCAGGTCACTCCATCGTGACGGTGATTGACTTCGGTTCCTTCAAGAGGTACCTTCTCATCAACTTTCCTACCTATTAGGTCGCAAGACAACTCTCCATGGGAGTCCTCGTAAAACCCTCCTTCACAATAAGGCAGGTCGGTCCGCTGCTGGTGGGCATTCTGCTGGCGTTGAATCCGGTGACGGCCTCTGCCGATGATCTGTTCGACCTGCAAGAGCTCGTCGATGACGCTCGGCTGACGTTTGCGCGGTTCGTGATGCATCCCGACATGACCTCGCTCCGTGCGCGCGTGAAAGAAGCCCGCGCTGTCTTCATTGCGCCGGCGTTCGTGAAGGCCGGGTACTTTGTGGGCGGATCGCTCGGCAAAGGTGTGGTGCTCGTGCGCGTTGAAGAGACCGGTGAGTGGAGCGATCCCGCCTTCTACACGATCACGGGTGTGAGCGTTGGGCTGCAGATTGGTGCCAAGCGGTCGGAGGTGGTGGCCGTGATCAGCTCGAAAGTGGAGATCGAATCGCTCTTGAGCTCGCGGTTCATGCTCAGCGCGACCACGAACCTTGCCGTTGGGCCTGTCGGTGGGGGAGCCGGCGGCTCGGCAACACCCACCTTGAGCGCCGACGTCATTTCCTTCGCGCGCTCCGATGGCGCCTATGCGGGCCTAACCCTCGGAGGCCTCGTCATGCTGCCCGACAATGACGCGAACACGGTGTACTATGGGCAACCGATCAAGTCAGCCGACATTCTCACGAACCCCGTTGGGATTCATCACTGGTACTCGGCACGGTTGCGGGCGACCCTCAGGAAGGTGCAGAACGAAGAGTGATGGACATCGCGTACGTTCGCTTCTTCATCGTGTTGCTCGGTCTATCGGTGGTGTCGTGTGCCGGGTCCTCTCCATCGGTGTCGGGACCGGATGAGGCGCAGGTGGCATCCAGATCAACGCCAGACAGGGTTAAGTTCCTGACCTTCAACGCCCTGCACGGACTCGCCACTGGGAAATTCGGCGTCACCGCTAGCGAGACGCCGGAGCAGAATGAGAGCAGATTTCGGTTGCTGATCGCACAACTGGCTCGTGAACGTCCGGATATCGTCTTCTTGCAAGAGGTGAACCCCCTGCCGCATCGGGCCGAACGGTACGTGAGCGCCTTGAAGGCGCTCGGTCTCGACTACATGCAGGTGCACCAAGTTGATGCCTGCGGGATGCGCGCGAGCGAGAAGGCTGCGCTATTCACGGAGCTGAACAACGGCCTGGCCATTCTCGCGAAGAGCGAGCTCCAGCTTCGGAAGCTAATGGGGCTCAAGCTAAGCGGTGACCTTGGCAAGTGTCAGAGCACCGCCGGTTTCCAGTTGGGAGAGCTGCGGTACGCATTGATCGCCGAGATCAGGATGCCGGGCAGCAAGGAGAAGTACCTGGTCGCGAGCACGCATCTGCACTCCGGATTTGAGACCGGCAGTCAGTTCTTAAGGACGCTTGCCGAGCTGCACCGGGAGGGTCGGTTCAGGCGCTATGCGGCCGTGAAGTGGGACGTCGAACAGTCGCGCTTGCGGCGAATCGGGGAGCTGGATCTCTTGATTCGCACGCTCAACAAACTGAACAGAGACCGCTCGTACTCAGGCAGTGTGGTCGCTGGGGATCTCAATTTTGAGCTGGATTTTCCAGAGTATGAAGAGGTCCAGCTCCTGCGGTTCTCAGACATGTCGGCGGTGGCGGAGCGAGAGGGAGAGTTGTACACCGCCGACCCCGTTCACAATGGCTGGATTAAGCAGAACGAGGCTGAGGCAATTCCGGATCTCCTACTGAACGCGATCGCTCCCGAAGAGGCGCGTGTGCAAGAGGAGATCACTGCGGCGTATCGAGCAGAACTGCAACGTCCGAGGCGGATCGATTACATCCTGGTCGATGGACTCTTGCCAGAGTACTGTCTCAGCCAGGCCCTCTTCGGGTTGGAGACGGACGACCAGGGTCTGCCAGCCTCCGATCATTATGGGTTGTTGAACACCTATCTCCGCGCTGATGTTGGGCAAGGGTGCCGTCCCCGGCCGTGAACCTCCGAACACTCGCCTTGGGGAGGATGACGGATGTGAGGCTGGCTATGGCGATGAGGCCGCAGAGCCGGTGGTTTGCAACCCCCTCCATGCGTTCAGGCTTTTTGTTGCTCCTCACCACCGGTTTGGTCGCTGGCACCACCTCCCTCGCGCTCCGCGCGACTGGACAGACTCAAACCCTCCAGGCGCAGGAGCCACCAGTGAAGCAGATCTTCCGGGCCTCAGATTGGTCGGGGGCCGTGAACGTGACCGATGAAGGATGTAACGCATCCATGGGTGAATACACCTTGTGGGTGTATGCCACCGCGACCCAGTGCGGTGTGCAGCCTGATCAAGCCGACCGGGTTGTTGTGATCCGTCAGGCCCTGCCCGGCGTCGCTCCGATCAGAGCCGCCACACAGCTCCCTGGAGGGCGCTACGCTGTGTGGGTGTTCGGCGCGGGCGACGCCGGCCACTTACAGTTACGTCTCTGTGCGAAGACCTGCGAAATCGGAGAGTTACCCTCGACACCGGCGTGGGCATTCCTGGGTTGGGTCGAGATCAGGGATCACCAAACACTTCTGCTCCGATCCTGGCAACAGCCAGAAAGACACAGCCTGTATGTTCAAGCGGTGGTCCTTTCGACCAGCGAGACCAAGCCAGACTGGGTTCCCTAGACAGCGTTCAAGCTCGTGGCTATCGGCTTTCCGCCATCAGCTCTCGGTCGAAAGCTATTCCCGAGCGAATTGCGTGTCCAGGATCCGGCGGGCGGCGCGGGCGACTTGCTTCGGGTCGTCTTGGGACGCCACGACAATCTCGAGCAAGTGGTGCGTGTCTGCATTATCCGGCTTGAGCTCGACGGCGAGGCGTAGTGCCTTGATGGCTCCGGTCGGGTCGCCCTGCACCATGTGCACCAGACCGAGATCCGCGTAGGCTTCGGCGTCATCGGGCTTCAGCTGCGTGGCCGTGTGGAGCGCTGCGGTGGCGCCGGCCCAGTCCCCCCGCGCCATCAGCGCACGGCCCAGCCAATAGCAGGTCTCGGCCTCGTTCCCGCGGAGCCGGATGGTGGCCCGCAAGGCCTCAGCCGCGGCTGCCCAGTCATGCCGGTCCATGAGGACCACGCCGAGTCCACGGTACGCTTCGGCAAAGTCCGGCTTGAGCCTGATCGCTGCGTGATACTCCTCGACGGCCCCGCTCAGGTCCCCTCGGTGATGCAGCTCCTCACCGAGTCGGAAGTGTGTTTCGGCGCCGGCACCCTTGAACTCGGGAGAAGCTCGCAGGGCCTCTCGGCCCCTCCGAAACTCCTCCTCCAGGGTCGCTTCCGTGGGGCCTTCAGGAACAGCACCTGCTGTCGGGCCAGACTCCCGCGCCTTGCTCTCGAGTCCAGGAAGGTCGCCTGCAGCGATCGCCAGGGGAAGGAGAAGCAGGACCATGCATCGAAGCCAGATACGCATCACTCACCACTTCCCACATGCTACGCCCCTTGCCGAGCCTGGGCAAGGCACGGAGCGCGACGGTCATGAATGTCAGATCAGTCTCTTCTTCGGAAACGCAGTTGATCTGGAGGATGATAAGCGTTATGGTCAGGCACGCATGCCGAGTGGGGGAGGGCTACGATGAACAAGCTTGTCAAAGTCGGTCTAGTCGTTGTGGCTGTGCTAGTCGTCGTGATCGCGGTGGTACTGCATTTCTGGCTTGGTACTGTGATCAAGGCCAGCGTGGAGCAGGTGGGGCCGAAGGTCACACGGACCCCAGTTAAACTGGACAAGGTGGATATCCGCCTCCTCGCGGGGCGGGCTCAACTTGAAGGGTTGGCGGTGGGAAATCCTCAGGGATTCCAAAGTCCCACGGCGATCAAGGTGGGAACCGCGCGGGTGCGCATCAGGTGGGGGTCCCTGCTGACGAACCGAGTGGTGATCGAGGAAGTCACCATTGATGCTCCGGAGGTTACCTACGAGGGCGTCCTCTCGAAGAGCAATTTCAGCACGATCCTGGATAATGTGCAGAACTTTTCCTCCGACGGTTCGCCTTCGAAGCCCGGCGGGCGGCCGGCTGCCGGGTCGGCTGAGAGAAAATTTCTGATCAAGGAAGTGAACCTGACCAACGGTCACGTGGCGCTGGCGGTCAGCTCCGGCGCGGCGGGCAGCCAAAACCTGTCCGTTCAGCTTCCCGATATCCACCTGAAGGATATCGGGAAAGACTCCGGCGGGGCGAGCCTTTCGGAAGCGCTCTCGGCGATTTTCGGGGCGCTGAACAAGGCCAGCGCGCAGGCGGTCGCCGGCTCGGCGGCCTCCCTGGAGAAGGGGGCCAAGTCCGTGGGTGAGTCGATCGGTCGAGGGACGTCCAAAGCCGTAGAGGGCGCCAAGGGGATCTTCAAATGACCTGAAAGGGCATTGCGGCCAGGCACGGTCACGGGATCAGGGGCCGCTGCTCGGACTCACATCTCTGATCGGCTATGGCGAAATGTTATACGTGGCGGCCAGTTGTTCAGTCAACTCGGTGCAGAGCCGCCTGCTCGGAGGCTCGGGGCACATGGCAAGCAGCGCGAGCGGAAAGGTCGCCTCGGGGTGATGCTCCAGTAACGCGGCATAGATCTTGGCCACGAGTTGCGGCACCTCCTTCGGAACCTGCGTGAGAAGATCCCGATAGATCACTTCCCACGCTGCTTTCCGGGCTATGTCAATCTCGCCAGCGGTGGGGATTTGTGCCTGGGCCTTTGGCAGTTCGGCTTGGAGAGCCTGAAATATGCCTTTGGCCTCAGCGAGGTCAGCTTCGGCGCGCGCCAGGTCCTCCTTGGCCTTGTTGACGGTCTGCTCATCTAAGTGGCCCGCCACATGCCTCGGCAGGACCTGTTGGTAGTGGCTCCTCGCCAGCCTGACCGCCGACTCAAGCTGGCTGACTCGTGTGGATTCCTCGCGGCTGCGGGTTTTCAGATCCTCCACCTTGGCCCGCTGGGACTGGGCTTGCCGCCAGAGTGTTCGATACCGTTCCAGGATCCCGTCTTGTTCCAGACTCATGGGCTCTGCTCCTCCACGCGAGGGTACCTGTAGTCGGCCTCGCCTTGTGGAAAGTTGAACTGCGAAGAGGTCTCCCTTCCACCGAATAATCATAGTAACCGACTTGACTCATTGAGGGAAGCTTTTCCTGCGTTTTCAGCTTCCCTACAGAAGGAGACACCAGCGTGGCTCCCAGTCGTATGCTCGGGAAGCCTCACTTTGCAGTCCAGGGTCACTGCTTTTGGAGGGGAGACCTGCTCTCCGAACTGCGTAGGGAGCACCAGTGCGAGCAAGAACGTCGCCATGGTGCTCAGCCTACGCGTCGAGGTACCCCAAGAAGATTAAGAGGACTCGCTGCCTCGCCGGCGCTTTTCAGCCAGGTTCTTGATGATCTCTGCGGCCGCGTCCTTGCCGCCCAAGCCGAAGGCGATTGCCAACCCCAGTCCGACAGTGCCCAAGATGATTTGGACAGACGAAGCCAGGAGGCTCGTGTCAATGCCAATCTGCTCGAGCGCCATGGTCGCTGCGAATACCACCACCACAAACCGGGCGGCCTTGGACAGGGCGACAGCCCCTTGGAGCTTGTTGGTCGTGGCGGCGTTCCGCACGATCTCCCCAATAAAGTGGCCAAGCAGAAGGCCTCCGGCCACCACGAGGACCGCCCCAATCAGTTTCGGGATGAAGAGGACAAATCGCTCCAGGAGCTGGGAGACCGCGGCCAGCTCGACCGCGTTGGCCGCGCTCAGGAGAAAGACCAGGATGACCAGCCAGTACACCAAGAACCCGAGGATATACCCCGGAGAGCGCCCAAAGCCCAAGCGAGCCAGCAGTTCATTCAGCTTGATCTTGTCGGTGTACTCATCCACACGGGCAAGCTTGAGCAGTTTGTCAACAGCCGCCCGGAGTCCCCTAGCCACCAGCATGCCAACAAACAGTAAGACAATCGCCACCAAGACACCGGGAACCTTGCTCAAGATTGCGCTCAACACCTGTTGAAAGGACCCAACGATCAGGTTCAACCAATCTTGCGGCATCGCGCACCTCCAGGGAGGATGGTTGGCGAGGGCCAAGGAGAAGCACCCCCTACTAGGGGGACGAGGAGTGCCACATTCTGCAGGTCTTGTCAATATTCAATCCTCCCGTGTGTCGGTAGCATGTGAAATGTCCGCCTCTCGTAGCAAGTGAACTGTCCGCTTGGGGCGGAGGACGGGTAGAGTGGCGGCCTCTCGGGAAGGGAGGTCGCCAGGATGGACACACGGCTCTCCC
>Ga0187892_10001888_pt1 | contig 45370 bp, 55 predicted proteins | sample MA1701073metaG_FD_139345 | JGI IMG/M metagenome (GOLD analysis project Ga0187892, IMG submission 139345) | Bio-ooze microbial communities from a basaltic lava cave in the Kipuka Kanohina Cave System on the Island of Hawaii, USA - MA170107-3 metaG ...
CTTCGTTACCAGGCGCTGAAATCGCTTCCACGGCAGAAATTCCATCAGCTGCGCGAACACGAATTTGCCGGCGCGCATGGAGCGCTCCCGAGGGTCGGTGGACCCTCAGATTCACCCATCCCGCAGTTCAAATCGTGGACAGCTACGAAACGTTACTTCTTACCCGGGTATCAACCACTTACGTTCCGTGTCCGACACTTTTATCGGACACTACTGGCCCTGACCCCGAATTCAGTCAGCGCGCGCGCCGGAGTCCTTTACCACCTTGGTCCACTTCGGGATCTCGCGCGCGATGTAGTCGGCGAAGTCGCGCGGCGTGCCGGTGGTCACCTCGGCCCCGAGGCCCGACAGCCGCTCGCGCAAGTCCTTCTCGCCCAGCACGGAATTCAGTTCCCGATTGATTCTTTCCACCAGGCTTTGGGGAACTGCTGATGGCACTACCACGCCGTGCCAGGTGGTGGCCTCGAACCCGGCGAGGCCGGCCTCGGACACCGTCGGCAACTCGGGCACCGAAGGCGAGCGCTGCGCGGTCGTCACCGCGAGCCCGCGCAACCGCCCGGCCTTGAGGTACGGGATCACCGAGGCCGAAGTCGCGAACATTAGCTGCACCTGGCCCGCGACCACGTCGGTGAGCGCGGGCTGCGCGCCCTTGTAGGGCACGTGGACCATGTCGACGCCGGCCATCGCCTTGAAGAGCTCCCCGGCTAGGTGCGCTGCCGCGCCGGCGCCCGAGGAGGCGTAGTTCAGCTTCCCCGGATTGCTCTTCAGGTGACCGATCAGCTCGGCGACCGATTTCGCGGGCACGTCGGGATGCACCACCAGGATGTTGGGCTGCACCGCGACCAGCGCGACCGGCGCGAAGTCCTTGACCGGGTCGTAAGGCAGCTTGCGGTAAAGGCTCTGGTTGGTGGCGAGGATGCTGTTGTTGCCGAGGAGCCAGGTGTGCCCGTCGGGCGCGCTACGCGCGACCGCCTCAGCGGCGAGGTTTCCGCCGGCGCCCGGGCGGTTTTCGATCACCACCTGCTGCCCCCAGCGCTCGGCGAGCTTCTGGCCCATGGCGCGCGCCAGGATGTCGCTCGGCCCGCCCGGGGTGAAGCCGACGATGAAGCGCACCGGCTTGTCGGGGAACGCGCCGCACAGCGGGCTCGCAGCCGCGAGCGCGGCCGCAAACAAGATGTGCTTAACCCTTCTCAACGGGAGCTTCGTTCAATGGCGTGGTGAACCAATAACGGAGGCTACCATGCCAAGAAAGTCACGTTTCCTCGTCGCCCTGCTCGCCGCGTTGCTGCCGCTCGCCGCGGCGGCCGACCCGACCGCGCCGCGCAAGACCCTCAGGCCCTTCGCGAGCGAGCATGAGCTCGCCAGGGTATTCGAAGCCTGGGCCGAGGAACGCCGCCGCCGCAATGAGTCGCGGCGCGCATACAGCCCCGGGGTCTCGGGCTACCCGTCTTCGCCGGCGCCCGCCGCCGCCCTCGCCAAGGCGGAGATGGCGCAGGCCGATTCGGTCACCAACGTCCAGCACGCCGGCGTCGACGAAGGCGGCATCGTCAAGGTGCACGGCGAGCATCTCCTGATACTTCGCCGCGGGCGTCTCTTTACCGTTTCTTTGCATGACTTGAAACCTGTATCGACGGTCGATGCATTCGGGCCCGGGGTCGATCCGCGCGGCGCGTGGTACGACGAGATGCTGATCTGGCGCGACACCATCGCGGTCATCGGATACAGCTACTCGCGCGGCGGCACCGAGATCGGCCTGTTCAGCATTTCCCCGTCCGGCCAGCTCGCCTACAAGGCGACCTATCACCTGCGCTCGAACGACTACTACTCGTCGCGCAACTACGCGAGCCGCCTGATCGGCAGCAAGCTCGTGTTCTACACGCCGCTCTACCTCAATCCCTGGCACGGCAACCCGCTCGAGCACCTGCCGGCGATGCGCAAGTGGGGCGCGGGAGACTTCAAGCGCATCGCGCCCGCGACGCGCATCTACCGCAGCGACGAGCCGCTCGATCCGTGGAACGGGGTCGCGCTGCACACCGTGTCGGTGTGCGACCTCGCCAGGGCGGAGCTCAAGTGCGAGAGCACCGCGGTGCTCGGGCCGGCGGGGCGGGTGTTCTACGTCTCGCCCGCGTCGGTCTTCGTCTGGAACGTGCGCTCTGCGGTGTTCCGCATCCCGCTCGACGGCGGGGCGCCGAGCTCGCTCAAGGTCGCGGGCAGCCCGATCGACCAGTTCTCCTTCCTCGAGGACGGCGAGGGCTTCCTCAACGTGCTGGTGCGCGCGAGCGGCCGCGGCGAGGCGATGTGGTCGAGCGAAATGCGCGGCGGCGACCTTGCGCTGCTGCGCGTGCACCTCTCCACTTTCTCCGACGGCACCGAAGCCGCGCCCGCCGAGCGCTACCAGGCGCTGCCCGCGCCGTCCGGGCGGCGCGCTTTGCAGAATCGCTTCGTCGGCTCGTACCTCCTCTATGGTTCCGGAAACCTGTATGCCGTGCGCATCGCCGACGGCGCGAGCTTCGGCATGCCGCTGCCGCACGCGGTCGACCGCATCGAGGCGCTCGGCGGCGACGCGGTGGCGATCGGAGCCGACGGCAAGGACCTGCATTTCAGCAGCGTGCGCCTCGCGCCTTACCCCGTCGCGGCCGGACGCTACACGCGCGCCGACGCAGCGCAGGGCGAGACGCGCAGCCACGGCTTCTTCTACAGCGAGCGCGACGGGCTGCTCGGGCTGCCGATCATCGCTTCGGGCCGCAGCACGATGCGCCACCAGCTGCGCCACGCGTCGGCGTCGCTCCTCTACGTGCGCAACCGCGGGCTCAACTTCACCGAGATCGGCACGCTCGACTCGCGCGCAGGCGCCGGCGCCGACGACGGCTGCCGCGCCTCGTGCGTCGACTGGTACGGCAACTCGCGGCCGCTCTTCATCCGCAGCCGCGTGTTCGCGCTGATGGGCTACGAGCTCGTCGAGGGTCGACTCGCCGCCGACAAGATCGTCGAGGCGCGGCGGATCAATTTCGCGCCAGGAGCTTTTGACCGATAATCCCCCGGCAAAAGGGGGGAACATGGCGAACGTCAATCCGTACCAGGCGCCGGCGGCCGCGGTCGCCGACGCCGGCGACGCGGTACAGGAAGTCAAGGTCTTCGCGGTCGCGGGACGCCTCGGCCGCGTGCGCTACCTCGCGTACGGCGTCGCGTTCTACCTGCTGTTCGCCGTCGTAATCCTGCTCTCCAGCCTGCTCGACATGGTGGGCGTGGTGTTGGTGATCCTCGGGTGGCTGGGGCTGTTGGTGATGGCCTTCATGCTGACGATCCAGCGCTGCCACGACTTCAGCTCGTCGGGCTGGCTTTCGCTGCTGATGCTGATCCCGTTCGTCAACCTGATGTTCCTCTTCATCCCCGGCACCGACGGGCCGAACCGCTTCGGCGCGCCCACGCCGCCGAACACGGTCGGCGTGCTGATCCTGGCCTGGGTGTTCCCGGCGATCATGGTGATCGGCATCATCGCCGCGATCGCGCTGCCGGCGTACGTGGACTACCAGAAGCGCGCCGGTCAGGTGCAGCAGCGCTAGGAGCGGATCTCGTCCAGGACCGGACGGAGGTAGCCGACAAACGCCTCGGGGTTCTCGCTCATGGGGAAGTGCCCGAGGCCTTTCATCACGGTGAACTTCGCTCCCTTCACGCGCGCGACCACGGCTTCGGTGTCGCGCGGCGAGGCCGAGTAGTCGTACTCGCCGGTCAGCAAATACAGAGGACAGACTGATGTATCGATCTCGCCGATGCGGCCGCGGATGTCGCCGTCGACCTGGTAGAAGTAAAGATCGCCGGTGAACACGCCGGGCCCGCCCTGCATGTAGTGCCAGACGGTTTCCCACTTGTCGGCCTCGGGGGCGAGCGGCGACATCAGGCCGTAGGCCACCGCGCCGCAGGCGCGGCCGCCGTGCACCTCGGGGTGGTCGAGCCAGGACGGATCGTAGTAGCGCTCGACGTACGCGCCGGTCTGCAGGCCGATCAGCGCGCGCAGCTCGCGCGCGTGCCGGAGCGCGAGCTCGAGCACGATGCGCCCGCCGATCGAGCAGCCCATCACCACCGGGCGTTCCAGGCCGAGCTCGCGCACGAACTCCATGATCATCACCGTGTAGGAGGCGGTCGTCAACCGGTAGTCCTCGTTCTGCCAGCCCGCCGGCGGCGACGACTTGCCGTGCCAGGGCATGTCGAACGTGATGACCCTGAAGTGCTTGGTGATCGCCGCATCGTTCAGCACCGCCCGGTACTGCCGGCCATCGGAGCCTGCGGTGTGCAGGCACAGAAGCGGAATTCCCTGCCCCGCCTCCTCGAAGTAGATCCGGTGCTTCCCGATATGCGCGTAGCGACCGACGATCGGCTCGAGCTTCATGCCTTGCGCGGCGCCGCGAGCACCTGCTTCACGTACTGCAGGTAGGCCATCAGCACGCGCTGGTCGCCTTCGAATTTCACGTCGCCGCGCCTGAGCAGCCCGAACAGATCGTGCCAGCCCGGCGCCGGAGTCTTCTGCCAGAACTTTTTCCAGGCGTCGCGCTTCGCGCGGATCGCGAAGCGCCAGGCGCGCTGCGTGAACGGGCCTTTTTCAACGGAAATCTTCCCCTCGGCGACCTTGATGAGATATTGCTCCTCGCCGACCTCGACCATGAACGTCTCGTTCATGCGCCGCCCCCAGCGCACGATCGCCGGGTCGTCGTTTACGAGCCGCGCGAGCGTGTCGATCATGACTTCATCGTGCATCGAGGGACTGGACGCACTCATTCGTCAGGTTGCCCGTCCTGATCGCCAGCTCCACGCAGCCGGGAGCAAAGCTGGGGCTCGGGATCACCTGCGGGTCGGGGACGTAGCATTGCGGCGGCGAGCCGGGCTCGAGCTGGAAGCTCCTGAAGCGGCAGAAGATCTCCGGCGGCGGCGTTTCAACGCTCGGCATCCGCCAGGCGCGAAGGTCCCCGGCTTCGAAGTACAGCACCGACAGGAGCGCCCACTTTCCCTGCTGGTCGACCCAGCTCATCTGGCACCCCGTATACCCGGCGCCGATGTCTTTCCGGCGGGGAAAGATCTTGATCAGGACGCCGTGGCTTCCGGTCTCTCCCGATTGCGCCGGCGGCGATGCGAGATTGCAGTTCGGCGCCGCCGCCGGGATGGGACTGGCGGCGCTCGCGGCGAAGGCGATTGCGGCCAGCGCGAGGCCCGGGATCCGGATCGTCATCCGGCGCGCTGGGAAAAGCTGCGGCCGAAGACGCCTTCGGCGATGCGGTTCTTGAGGATCTCGATCGAGCCGCCGGCGATCATCCAGCCGCGGCAGCGGCGCACGCAGTATTCGACGAGCTCCTCCTGGCTGTAGCCGAGGCCGCCCATCACCTGCAGCGCCTCGTTCGCCGCGTAGAAGCCCGCCTGGTTGCAGTAGGCCTTGGCGATCGCGGTCTCCTCGGCCGAGGGCAGGCCGCGGTCGGCGTTCGCCGCCGCGCGGTACAGCAGGAGCTGTGCGGCGTCGAGCTGCATCTTCATGTCGGCGAACTTCCACTGCAGGCCCTGGAACTCGGCGAGCAGCCGCCCGAACTGCCGCCGCTCGAGCGCCCAGGCGCGCGCGCGCTCGAACGCGTAGCGCCCGAGCGCGAGCGAGCGCGCGGCGTTGCCGATGCGCTCGACGTTGAAGCCCGCCATCTGTTTCTTGAAGCCCCCGGCTTCGAGCAGCACCATTGCCTTCGACACGTGGACGTCCTCGAAGTGGAGCTCGGTCCACTCTTCGCCCGACATGAACTTCGAAGGCTTCCCGGGTTTCAGTCCTTTCGAACTTCTTTCGATGAGGACGGAGCCGATGCCGCCGACCCCGGGACCGAACCGCACATAGGCGAGGATCACCTCGGCGTAGGCCGAGTGTGTCATGAAGATCTTCGATCCGTTGATGCGGTAACCGTCGCCGTCGGGCTTCGCCGTGGTCTTCAAATCGGTGACCGCGGAGCCGGCGTCTGGCTCGGTCATCCCGACCGAGATCACGGCCTCGCCAGCCAGAAGTTTCCTGAGAAAGGTTTTCTTCTGAAAAGCCGAACCATATTCCCCGAGGACCCTGATCGGGCCGAAGTTGCCCGCCTGCACCACGTCGGCGCTGCGCGGGCAGACCGAGGCGACGGTCTCGATCGCGATCACCGCGTCCATCAGGCTGCCGCCCTGCCCGCCGTCGGCCTCGGAGAGCGTGATGCCGAGGAGGCCCTGCTTCGCCATGAGCTTGGCGACGTCCCACGGATACTCGGGCGTATGGGCGCGCTCGCGCGCGCCGGCGGCGAGGTGCTTCTGGGAGAAAGCCAATACCGAGGAGCGGAACTGGTCCTGCTCAGGGGTCAGCCGGAAGTCCATGCGGGCTGATGGTAGCCGAGCGGAACCGGCGGCCGGCTGAAGTGCGGAGGCGTCGCCGACAGCCCGAGGACGGGCTTCAGGTACCGGATGCGGCCTTCGGGGCAGTCCATCTCGCCGAGCAGCGGCTCGAGCTCGGCCGCCGGCAGGTCTTCCGGCAGGCCCTTGTAGTCGGAAACGATGCCACGGTCGACAATCCATTTGCCGACGCGTGCCAGCGCCACGCGCACGAGCCAGCTCCCGCCCTCGCGGGCGCGCCGCGCCAGGGCGGCGCAGACGCCGAAGGCCATCAGGTAGCCGCTCACGTAGTCGATCGCCGAGACCGGCAGGAGGCGCGGCTTTTCCGCGTCGCCGTTGGCGTGCGCGATGCCGCTCACGGCCTGCACGACGCTGTCGAAGCCGCGCCGCGCGCTCCACGGACCGCTCGGGCCCCAGGCGCTGAGCGAAGCGCAGATGATCCCCGGCCGCAGCTCGGCGAGCGCCTCGGGCGAGAAGCCGCGCGCGGCAAGCGCGCCCGGGCGGTAGGACTGGACGAAGACGTCGGCGTTGCGGACCAGGTTCTGCAGCACCGAGATCTGGTTACCGTCCCTCAAGTCAATTCGCGCCGAACGCTTTCCGATGCCCGTATCCAGGTCCATCACGCCGTTGTCGGGCAGGTGCGCGGCGCTGATCTTGAGCACGTCGGCGCCGTGCTCCGCGAGGCTTTTCGCGCATGTCGGGCCGGCGAGCACGCGCGTGAGATCCAGCACGCGCACGCCTCCGAGAGGACGGAAATTCTTCTTCAAGAGCCCTGGTGGAGCATCGCCGATGCGCTGAATCTGGAGCAGCGGCTGCGCCGCAACGGCATGCGCCTGCGCATGGTGGCCCCATGTTTCGTGAGACCTGACATAGCCTGCACAGCCGCCGGCGGCGTGGATCGCGTCTTCCAGCGCCTCGCCGTTCCAGCCGCGGCTCGCCTGCTCGGCCCTCGCGCGGTCCTCGCCCGCGCCGAGCACGCGCGCCGCAGCCTGGCGATGATTGACGAAGTTGCAGTGGATGCTGATCCAGCCGTCGCGCACCGGGTAGAAGCCGCTCATCGGGTCCCACACCGGCGGCGGCGGCTTGCCGTTGACGCGCAGGTAGCGGTTGCTGCGCAGCGAGACCGCCGCAGCCCGTGCATTGACGTGGATACGTTGCGGTTTCTCATGCAATTGGGTTACTGCAAGACCTAATGCGGCGAGCGCCCCCGAAGCCGCGGCGGCGACGCGATAGCGGATCGGCAGGACCGGGTCGTCGCCAACGATCTTCGCTGTGCCGGTGGAGTGAAAATTAGCTGCCTTCAAAACTTCCTGCAAGGCAGCCTGCGGCATCAGAGCGTCTTGGCGAGTATCGGGAAGTACTTCTCGCGGTGGCCGGCGACCGCGGCGCGCTCGAGCGCCGCCATGGCGAGCTTGGCGCCCTTCAGCTCGGCTTTCGCCTGCTTGGCGAAATCGAACAGGTACTCCATGTCCTTGAGCGCGTAGGCGACCGGAAAGGCGTTCTCCGGGTAGGCATCGGGCAGCAGCGCCTTCATGCCGTGGTGGCGCAGCGCGAAGCTGTCGGCCGAGCCCTTCGCCAGCGTCTCGAACACGCGCGTGGCGCTCAGGCCGGCCTTGCGGGCGAGCGTCAGCGCCTCGGCGAGCGCGAGCACGTTCTGGAACAGCACCATGTTGTTGATGAGCTTGGTCGCCTGCCCGGCGCCGGCCGCGCCGCAGTGCGTGATGTCGCTGCCGATATGCGCGAGCAGCGGCCGGATGCGCCTGAACACGCCCTCGGCGCCGCCGACCATCACCGAGAGCGTGCCCTTCTCCGCCGCTTCGCGCGTGCGCGCCACCGGCGCGTCGGAGAAGTGCACGCCGCGCGCGATGAAGCGCGACGCGAGGTCGCGCGCCAGCGCCACGGTGGTGGTGCTGAGGTCGATCACGTAGCTGCCAGAGCGCGCGTGCAGCATCACGCTCCCCGGGCCGGCGCACACCGTCTTCACCTCCGCCACGCCGGGAAGCGACAGGAACACCGTGTTGCAGCGCTCGGCGACCTCGCGCACCGAGGACGCGGCCTCGACCCCGTCCCCCTTGAGCCGCGCAAGCGGCGCCGCCGCGAGGTCGTAGCCGAGCACCTTGTCGCCGCTCTTCCGCGCGAGGTTGCGGCAGATCGGCTCGCCCATCACGCCCAGGCCGATGAACCCGATCATGCGGCCTCCTTGCGCGCCACGAGCGCGTCGACCGCGACCACGCCGTCGGCCTTCACGATGAGCGGATTGACCTCGGCCTCTCGCACCGGCCTGCCTTCGGCCAGCGCCAGTCTGGAGAGCGCGCTCACCGCGCGCGCCAGCGCGTTGAGATCGCCGCGCGGCAGGTTGCGATAGCCGCGGATCGCGGCCAGGCCTCTGACTTGTTCGATCATCTCCCCCGCCTCCTCCTCGCTTACCGGCGCCATGCGCACCACGCTGTCGCGGTACACCTCGGCCAGCACCCCGCCCGCGCCCACCAACACGAGCGGCCCGACCACGGCGTCGTCGCGATAACCGACGATCGCCTCGGCCAGCCCCGATTCCATCTTTTGCACCAGAACGCGCTCCGCGTCGAGTGTCCTCATCGCCTGCTCGAACACATTTTTATCTTTTAATCCCAGAAGCACGCCGCCGCGCTCGGTCTTGTGCGCCTCCAGCCGCTTGACCGCCACGGGGTAGGCGATCGGGTGGGCGAAATCCGGCGCCTCGGCGATCGCCCACTGCGCCACCGGTATGCCGAGCCCGGCAACCACCTGGAAGGGGTCATCGGGAATTCCTTCCGGGGGAGCGAGCCGGGGCGCCCGGCGGGGAGCCCGCCAGGAAAAGAAAGCCCCGAGCGCGTCCGCGCAAGCCTCGGGCGTGCGGAACGCCGGGATGCCCGCGGCCGCGGCGAGCGCGAGCGAGCGCTCGGCCTGCGGCGTGAAGAACGCGACCACCGGCTTGGGCTTCGCGCACTTCACGATCGGCTCGACCGCGAGCTCGGGATGAAACTGCGCCGACGAGCCGACCGCCGCGAGCACCACGTCGCAGTCGGACCCCAGGGCCTTCTCCAGCGCCGCCGAGTATGCCGCGGCCTGCGTGCCCGCCATGGTGAGATCCATGATCGGCGCCGAAAGCTCGACCCCGCGCATGCCGAGGCGGTCGACCACCGTCGCCGCGCCGCCGCCCGTGGTAGTCACCACAAAGACTCTTCCGGAACGATGAAGATTCGGTGGAACACGGCCGGCTACGAGCGGCGCGATCTCGAGCAGGGTCTCGAGCATGTCGACGCGCACGATGCCGCAGTCGCGGAAGTAGGCGTCGAGCGCGGCGTCGGCGCCGGCGAGCGCGCCGGTGTGCGTGCGCGCCGCGGCCTCGCCGAGCGCCGAGCGCCCGAGCTTGTACGCGACCACCGGTTTTCCATCGAGATATGCTTTTCGGGCAGCGTTCGCAAGACGCTGGGCATCCCTGATCGTTTCCAGGAAGAGCAGGATCACGCGCGTTACCGGGTCAGCCGCGAGCAGCTCGACCAGCTCGCCCACGCCGAGGTCGGCCTCGTTGCCCACCGACACCAGCTTGGCGAAGCCCAGGCCGCGCGCGGCGCCGCGCGACAGCAGCGTGCCGAGCATGGTGCCGCTCTGCGAGACGATGCTCGTGCTGCCCGCGGGCAGCGCCGGCATCTCGAGCACCGCGTTGACGCTGAGCGCGAGCCGCCCCGGGACGTCGATCACGCCCATGCTGTTCGGCCCGAGAAGACGAATGCCGAGCTCCCGCGCACGCGCGACGAGGCGCGATTCACGTTCGAGTCCCTGCGTGCCGGCATCGGCAAACCCGCCGCTGAAGATGCTGGCCAGCGGCACGCCGCGGCGGCCGCAGTCCTCGAGCGCCTGCTCCACCTCGCCGGTAAGGATGTAGGCGTGGTCGACCGGCACGGGCACGTCGGCGACGCGCGGGTAGGCCTTTTCTCCAAGCACGTTCTCCCGTGTGGGATTCACGGGAAAAACCTTCCCGCTGTAGCCGTGCTGCTTCAGGTAGCGCTGCGGCCGCGCAGTGTTCTTCGCCGGGTCGCCGGAAGCACCGACAAGCGCCACTGCCCGCGGAGCAAATAGCGCCTGGGCGAGATTCATTCTTGGGTCATTTCAGTTTCCACAGTCGCTTCAGCAGGTCGCCCGCCTTCTTCTTCCCCAGCACCGGCGTCGCCAGCTCGAAGTACTTCTCCTCCAGCTGCTTGTCGGACAGCGGCGCGTCCGGATCGCCGATGCGCGTCGGCTGCAGCCATTCCTCGCGCCGGCCGCGCGCGCGGATGGCGACGCGCGCTGCGCGCCTGGCGGGAAACGCGGCTTCGAGCTCGGGATCCACGGCGAGCGAGATTTTTTGCATCAAGGCATTCGTCTCTTTGGAGCGCAATCTTTCAGGTGAAAAAGCGGCCAGCCGCACCGAGCCGTGGATGAGCGCCGACGCGACGACGTATTTCAGCGAGAAGCGGCCTTCGGCGGGGGTGCGCGGCCTGTCGTAGTGCGCGACCTCGAGACCGGCGCGATACGTCGCGACCTCCACCTGCTCGATATCCGCCGGCTCGAGCCGCATGCGCTTCTTCAGCTCGAGCGCGCCGTCGATCGCGGCGAAGGTATGGCCGCAGCACGCGTGGTTCTTGAACGTCATCTGCGTGATGTGGAAGTCCCTGCCGAGGGTGGCAAGGCCGCGCTCCCAGTCCGGGTGGTCGCCCATCGCCGCGGCGAAGCCCGCCATCACGTCGAGCGAGCCGGTGACGCCCTCGCGCGCCATCAGCGCGGCTTCGACGCCGGCTTCGGCGGCGCGGCCGGCGTGCAGCGGCTTGGACATCGAGTCCATGCGGAACGCCTGCTGCAGACCCGCGGCGAAGGTCGTCACCGTTGCGAGCGCGTGGGCAAACTGTTTTTTGTCAAGATGCAAAGCCTCCGCGGCCGCCGCCGCCGCGCCGAAGCAGCCGATGGTGCCGGTGTTGTGCCAGTGCCTGTAGTGCGCCTTGCCCATCGCCGCGCCGATGCGGGTGGAGATTTCATAGCCCACAGTCACCGCCCGAAGGGAAAGCTTTTTCGAAACGGCATTTGCTGCGGCGATGGTAGGCGCCCCCGGGTGGTAGATCCCGTCGCGGTAAATGTCGTCCACCTCGACGGTGTGCGCAGCGGTGCCTTCGAGCAGCGCCTTCAGCCGCCGCGACGGCCGCTCGCCGCGAAACACCTTCTTCATGAGCGTCGCCGGCGGGACCATCATTCCCGGGTAGAGCGCCGCATGCCAGTCGATCACCGCGCGGCGCGCATGATGAACCACCTCGGGGGGAAGCTTTTGCTTGCGAAAGCCGACGGCCCAGTCGGCAAAACGCTCGACGAGCTCCACTAGTGGCGGTCCGGATAAGTCGTCCCCGCGAAGGCGGGGACCCATTTTGGGAAACCAGAGCTAGCGTGACCTTGCATGTCTTTTTGAGCGTATCCAGATGCCGCGCCTTGGCAGCATAGCGGCTTAACTGGGTCCCCGCCTTCGCGGGGACGACCATTCAGGGCTGTTCAGGAGCTCAGCCGAGCGCCTCCGCAGCTTGCGCGATGCGGTTGCACGCCTCCTCGAGGTTGGCGATCGAGCTCGCGAACGAGACGCGGAAATACGGCGACAGCCCGTAGCCGGCGCCGTTCGGCAGCGCGACGCCGTGCTCCAGTAGATGTGCGGTCACATCGGCATCGGTATTGATATTGCCCTTGCCAATCCAGCCAGCGCAGGAGACGTAGACGTAGAAGGCTCCGTGCGGCGCTTCGCAGGCCAGCCCAGGGATCGCGTTGAGCCGCGGCACGATGAAGTCGCGCCGCGCCTGGAATTCCGCGCAGCGGCTGCGCACGATGTCCATCGGCCCGTTGAGCGCCGCCACGCCCGCGGCCTGGCTCACCGAGGACGGGTTGAGCGAGCTCTGGCCCTGCATGCGCGCCATCGCGCGGACCAGCTCGACCGGCCCGCAGGCGTAGCCGAGGCGCCAGCCGGTCATGGCGAAGGTCTTGGAGCAGCCGTTCACGGTGAGGGTGCGGGCGGCGAGCTGCGGCGCCACCGCGGCGAGCGTGGCGAACGGGCGGCCGTCGAACAGCACGTGCTCGTACATGTCGTCGCTGATCACCCAGAGCGACGGATGGCGCTCGAGCACCGCGGCGAGCGCGCGCAGCTCCTGCGCCGTGTACACCGCGCCGCTCGGGTTGGAGGGCGAGTTGAGCATCAACCATTTCGTTTTTCGAGTAATCGACCTGTCCAGGTCCTGCGGCGCGAGCTTGAAGCCGTCCTCGGGCCGTGTCGGGATCCACACCGGCGCGCCTTCGGCGAAATGCGTGATGTCGGCGTATGCGACCCACGACGGCGCCGGGATCAGCACCTCGTCGCCCGGGTCGAGCGTCGCCATGAGCGCGTTGAAGAGCACCTGCTTGCCGCCGGCGCCGGCCGAGATGTTTTCGGGCCTGCATTCGATGCCGTTCTCGCGCCTGAACTTGGCGACGATCGCCGCCTTGAGCTCCGGGGTCCCGTCGACCGGCGTGTAGTGCGTCTGGCCGGCGTGCATCGCGCGGTAGGCCGCCTCGATCACGTGGTCGGGCGTGTTGAAGTCGGGCTCGCCCTGCGCCAGCTCGATGATGCTCTTCCCTGCGGCGCGCAACTCGCGCGCGCGCTGCGCTGCCCGGGCGGAGGCCGAAATACGAGCGCGCTCGGCCCGTGCGGCCAGAAAACCCATCAGTTGACGACGATGTTGGCGGTCTTGATGACGCGCGACCATTTCTCGCGCTCGGCGCGGATGTGCTGCGCGAACGCCTCGGGCGGGCCGCCGATCGTCTCGGCGCCCTGCTCGGCGAGCTTCGAGCGCATCTCGGGAGTGGTGAGGACTGCATTCAGATCCCGGTTGAGCCGCTCGATGATCGTGCGTGGCGTGCCCGCCGGAACGGCGATGCCGCTCCACGACAGAGATTCATACCCTGCCACGGTTTCCGCAACGGGAGGCAGGTCCGGCAGCGCGGGCGAGCGCCGGAGGCCCGTCACGGCGAGCGCGCGCACCTTGCCCGCCTTGATGTGCGGCACCGCGCCCGGCGCGTTCTCGAACATCATCGACACGCGGCCCGACATGAGATCGGGCAGCGCCTGCCCGCTGCCCTTGTAGGGGACGTGCAGGATGTCGGTGCCCGACATGCTCTTGAAGAGCTCCGCCGACATGTGCGTCGAGCTGCCCGCGCCCGAGGAGGCGAACGAGAGCTTGCCCGGGTCCTTCTTCGCCAGCGCGATCAGCTCGGCGACGCTCTTCGCCGGCAGGTCGGTCGGCACGATGAGCACGTTGGTGATTGACGCCACGAACAGCACCGGCTCGAGGTCCCTGGCCGCGTCGTAGGTCATGTTCTTGTAGAGCGCGTTGTTGATCGCCATCACGCCGGTCGTCGCCATGAGCAGCGTGTAGCCGTCGGGCGCCGAGCGCACCACCGCCTCGGCGCCGATGTTGCCCGCGGCGCCGGCGCGGTTCTCGACGATCAGCGTTTGCCCGAGCGGCCCCTGTGCGCGATCGGCGATCAGCCGCGCGAAGATGTCGGTCGAGCCGCCGGGCGCGAACGGCACGATGAGGCGCAGCGGCTTCGACGGGTATTGGGCGTCGGCAGTTGAAAAAAAGAGAATTCCCAGCGCGAGAAATAGGCCTTTCATACGCGGCAATCTACCACGCAGCGACGAACGGCCAGGCGTAGGTGAGATGCAGAACGAGAGCTTCATCGTCCGGTCCCAGACTATACGATGAGCGCGATCAGCACCGACATCCCGGCGCGCCTGGACCGCCTGCCCTGGTCCGCCTGGCACTGGCGCGTGGTGATCGCGCTCGGCGTGAGCTGGCTCCTCGACGGGCTGGAGGTGACGGTGGTCGGCTCGCTCGGGCCGGCGCTGCAGCGGCCCGACACGCTCGGCCTCTCGGCGGCGCAGATCGGCTGGGCGGCGTCGTCCTACATCGGCGGCGCGGTGCTCGGCGCGCTCTTCTTCGGGCGGCTCGCCGACCAGCTCGGCCGCAAGCGCATGTTCCTCGCCACCCTGGTGGTGTACCTGGTGGCGACGGTGATGACAGCGTTCACCTGGGACATTGCGTCCTTCGCCTTCTGCCGTTTCCTCACCGGCTTCGGGATCGGCGGCGAGTACGCCGCGATCAACTCGGCGATCGACGAGCTCATCCCCGCGCGCCTGCGCGGGCGCGTGGACCTCGCGATCAACGGCACCTTCTGGATCGGCGCGGCGATGGGGGCGGGATTGTCGATCGTCCTCCTTCACCCCGGGTTCATCGGGCCGGAATGGGGATGGCGCATCGCCTTCGGCCTGGGCGGCATCCTCGCGTTCGCGATCCTGCTCGTGCGGCGCCACGTGCCCGAGAGCCCGCGCTGGCTGCTGATGCACGGCCGGCACGAGGAAGCCGAGGCGGTGGTGCGCCGCATAGAGGACGAAGTCGGCGTCGATCGCCCGGTGGAGGGGAGGCTCGCCATCCGGCCGCTGCGCTCGGTGCCGTGGGGCGAAGTCCTCCATGTCCTGACGGTCCGCTACCGCGCGCGCGCCATTTTCGGGCTGACGCTCATGGCCTCGCAGGCGTTCTTCTACAACGCGATCTTCTTCACCTACGCGCTGGTGCTGGCGCGCTTCTACGGCGTCGCCGACGAGCACGTCGGCTACTACATCTTTCCGTTCGCGATCGGCAATTTCCTCGGCCCGCTGCTGCTCGGGCGGCTGTTCGACACGGTCGGGCGGCGCTTCATGATCGCGACGACCTACCTGCTTTCGGGCGTCGGCTTGCTGGTGAGCGGCTACGCGTTCAGCCAGGAATGGCTGACCCCGGTCACGCAGGCGCTCTCCTGGTCGCTCATCTTCTTCTTCGCCTCCGCCGCGGCGAGCTCGGCTTACCTCACGGTGAGCGAGGTGTTCCCGCTCGAGATGCGCGCGATCTCGATCTCGCTCTTCTACGCCGCGGGCACCGCGCTCGGCGGCTTCGTCGGCCCGCCGCTCTACGGCGCGATGATCGAGAGCGGCAGCCGCGGCGCCCTCTTCGGCGCCTACGGGTTCGCCGCGGTGCTGATGTGCGTCGCGGCGCTCGTCACGCTGTTCCTCGGCGTCGACGCCGAGCGCCGGCCGCTCGAGGAGGTCTGCCCGCCGCTCGGCTGCGACCCGCGCTGACCTCGCATAAGATGGCGCATGGCCGTCATGCGCACCGCGGACCTCGAAGCCGCGGTGGACGCGATCCTCGCGCGCACCGGAGAGCATGTGGTCTGCGGCACGCCGCTCGGGCTGGGCAAGCCGGTGCCGCTGCTCAATGCGCTCTATGCCCGCGTCAAGGCGCAGGCGCGCCTGCGCCTCGCGATCATTACCGGGCTTTCGCTCGAGGTGCCGCGCGCCGGCAGCGAGCTCGAGCGGCGCTTTCTCGAGCCCTACGCGCGCCGCGCCTTCGACGGCGTGCCCGGGCTCGACTACATGCGCGACCTGCGCGCCGGCGGACCGCCGCCGAACGTGAGCGTGAGCGAGTTCTACTTCCGGCCGGGCGCGATGCTCGGCGTCCCGGCCGCCCAGCAGAGCTACATCAGCAGCAACTACACCCATGTCGCGCGCGACATGCGCGCGCGGGGAGTCAACGCGGTGCTCGCGATGGTCGCCGAGCGCGGCGGCCGCTACAGCCTGAGCAGCAACCCGGATCTCACGCTCGACGTGGTGCGCGCGATGCGCGCAAAGGGCGCGCCCTGCGTGGTGGCCGGCCTCGTCAACCGCAACCTGCCGTTCATGCTGCACGATGCCGAGGTCGGCGCGGACTATTTCGACGTGCTGGTGGATGCGCCGCGCCTGGAGCATCCGCTGTTCGGCGTGCCGTGCCCCGCGGCCGAGCCCGCCGATCACGCGATCGGCATCCAGGCCGCGGCGCTGGTGAAGGACGGCGGCACGCTGCAGCTCGGCATCGGCTCGCTGGGCGATGCCGTCGCCTACTGGCTGCGCGTGCGGCATGCCGATCCGGCCTCCTTCGCCTTGGCCCTGCAGGCGCTCGATGCCAGCCACGAGCTCGTCGAACGCAGCCCGTTCGCCGAAGGCCTGTTCGCTTCGAGCGAGATGTTCAGCTGGGGCCTGATGACGCTGTACCGCGCCGGGGTGATCCGGCGCCGGGCGAACGGCGCGGACGGCCCGGTGCTGCAGGCCGCGTTCTTTCTCGGCCCGGGCGAGTTCTACCGCGCGCTGCGCGAGCTGCCCGAGAACGAGCGGCGCCTGTTCGAGATGACCTCGGTGGCGCGCATCAACGACCTGTACGGCGAGGAGTCGGTGGTACGCCGACAGCGGCGCGACGCGCGCTTCATCAACATCTGCATGAAGGCGACGCTTTCCGGGGCGGCGGTCTCGGACGGCCTCGCCGACGGCCGCGTCGTCAGCGGCGTCGGCGGCCAGTACAACTTCGTCGCCATGGCGCACGAGCTCGAAGGCGCGCGCTCGATCCTGCTGTTGCGCGCCACCCACGGCGCCGAGTCCAACATCGTATTCAACTACGGGCACCAGACCATCCCGCGCCACCTGCGCGACATCGTGATCACCGAGTACGGCATCGCCGATCTGCGCGGCCGCAGCGACGCCGAGGTGGCGGCGGCGCTGATCGCGATCGCGGATCGCCGCTTCCAGGATGCTCTCGCGGCGCGCGCCAAGGCCGCCGGCAAGCTGCCGCCGGCCTGGCGCGTGCCCGAACGCGCGCGCGCCAATACCGAGGAACGGCTCGCCCAGCATCTAGCGCCCCTCGACCGGCGCGGCCTGCTCCCCTTGTTTCCGCTCGGCACCGACTTCGATGCCGACGAACAGCGTCTGGTCGCCGCGCTCCTCTGGCTTAAAAAGAACTTCTCGATCCTGGGACTGCCCGGCGCGCGGCCGCGCCCGCAGGACCTGCCGGCGCTCGCGCGCATGGGGCTCGCCGAGCCGCGGGGCCTGCGCGAGCGCCTGCTGCGCCGGGTAGTGAGTCTGGGCCTGCGGCAGGCGGCAAATTGCGCGCCCGACGTGCGTTAGTTCACAAGGTCGCCGTAGCACGGAGCCCTAACCCGGTTGGGGCTCCGTCCCCGAATTCAGGCGGCGCGCATCGCGCCGCGCCGGCTCTCGGCCAGCGCGCCGCGGATCGCGGCGACCAGCTTCTCGGGGTCGAGGGGCTTGTCGACGCGGTCGGCGAAGCCGGCGGCGAGCAGCCGCTCGCGCTCGATCTGGGTAAAGGCGGTGAGCGCGATCGCCGGGATGTAGCGCTCGGCGCCGCAGGCCATTTCCAGCGCCCGCACGCGGCGCAGCGCCTCGAACCCGTCCTCGCCCGGCATGGCGAGGTCGATCAGCAGCACGTCGGGCCCCTGCCCCGGCAGCGCGCGCTCGAGCGCGCCTGCGAGCTCGGCGGCCGAGCTCGAGCCCTCGACCAGCGCGCCGCTCTGGCGCAGCGTGAGCGCCGCGACCTCGTGCGCGTCCGGGTCGTCGTCCAGCACCCAGACCCGCACGTCGGCGAGCGCGCCCTCGTTCGCGGCGCGGCGCTCGGCCGGCGGGGCGGCGACGCGCGCGCCGGCCGGCGCGGCCGGCAGCTCGACCGTCAGGGTGGCGCCGCGGCCCATGCCCGCGCTGTCGGCGCGCACCTGGCCGCCGTGCAGCAGCGCGATGTGGCGCACCAGCGCGAGCCCGAGTCCGAGGCCGCCGGCGCGGCGCGCGGCCGAGGTGTCGGCCTGGGAAAAGCGGTCGAACACGTGCGGCAGGAACTCGGGCGCGATGCCGATGCCGTTGTCCCTGACCTGCAGCTGAACGCGGTCCGCATTCTTCAGCAGCAGGACGGCGATGGCGCCGCGCTCGGGGGTGAACTTGACCGCGTTGGACAGCAGGTTCGAGACCAGCTGCTGCAGCCGGCCGGCGTCGCCCACCACGGTGGTGCTGGCGTCGTCGGGGGTGAAGCGCAGGTCGATCTCCTTGGCGGCGGCGCCGGGGCGCGAGGCGTCGAGCGCGGCGAGCACGATCTCGACCAGGTTCGCCGCGCGGCGCTCGATGTTGAGCTTGCCGCTCACGATCCGCGAGGTGTCGAGCAGGTCGTCGATCAGGCGCGTCTGGTGGTCGACGTTGCGCTTGATGGCTTTTGCAGCTCTTTCAACGAGCGTCTGTTCAAGTGGACGCGTCGTCGCGAGCAGGTGGCTCCAGCCGCGCAGCGCGTTGAGCGGCGAGCGCAGCTCGTGCGACACGATGGCGAGGAACTCGTCCTTCGCGCGGTTGGCGCGCTCGGCCTCGGCGCGCAGCCGCTGCTCGGCGACCACGAGCTTCTCGAGCTCGCCCTGCGCGTGCTTGCGCTCGGTGATGTCGGTGGCGACGCCAATCAGGCCGATGACCCGCCCCTGCTCGTCGCGCAGCGGCGACTTGGTGGCGAGGTAGGTGCTGCGCGCCACGTTCTCCTCGAGGATCATGGTTTCGCCGGCCTCGAGCACCAGCCGCTCGTTGTCGTCCAGGCCGAGCACGTCGCTCTCGGAGCGCCCCACGGCCTTGAGCCAGGCCGGGTTCGCCATCAGCATGCGGCCGTCGCGGTCCTTGGCGAAGATCAGGTCCGGCGTGCTGGTGGTGATCGCGTTCAGCAGCGCGTTGCGCTCGCGCAGCGCGGCGGAAGCGCGCTCGAGGGCGGCGGTGCGCCGCACCACGCGCTCGTCGAGCTCGACGTAGGCCTCGCGCATCGCGCGCTCGGCCTGGCGCTGCGCCGCCGCCTCGCGCAGCACCAGCACCGCGCCCGCGAGGCTTTCCGCGGCGTCCACGATCGGGGCCGCGTTGACGAGCACCGCGTGCACGCTGCCGTCGCGCGCGCGCAGCGCCGGCTCGCCGCTCGCGGCGACCGCCATGCGGCGCTTCAGGCTCGCGTGCACCGGGTTGGGCAGCGCGGCGCCGTTGCGCTCGTCGAACAGCTGCAGGCACTCGTGGATCGGGCGGCCCGCCGCCTCGCCGGCGCGCCAGCCGGTGAGGCGCTGCGCGGCGGCGTTCAGGAAGCGCACCCGCCCGTCGGCGTCGGTGGCGATCACGCCGTCGCCGATCGCGGCGAGGGTCACCTGCAGCCACTCGCGCGTCTCGCCCGCCTGCTCCTCGGCCTGCGCGCGCTTGCGCTCGTGGTGGTCGAGGGTGCGGGCCACCCACAGGACCAGCACACCGAAGGCCACGATCATCCCGGTGGTGAACAGCGCCACGCCGACTGCCTCGCCGAAGATACCCTCGCGCTCGAACACCAGGCGCGTCCAACCGACCGCCAGCGGCATTACGATCGCCGCCGGCAGCAGCCAGCGCGTCACCACCGCGCCGGTGCGCTGCCCGGCGAGCGTCTCGAGCAGCCACGCGGTCGGGCGCGCGCACGCGAGCCCGACCGCGGCGAGCATCGCGGCGACCGCGCCCGGCGCCGAGAAGCCGAGCAGCGGCGCGGCGATGTCGAAGCGCAGCACGCGCAGGCTCAGGCCGAGCAGCGCGAAGAACGCCGCCGCGCCGATGAGCGCGGCGGCCGCGCCGTGCGGCGAAACGCCGAGCACGCGCGTGCCGCGCGGCAGCGGAACCACCAGGGCGAGCGCGAGCAGCGTGACGGCCGTCGCCGGGGCGATGCTGATGTTCCAGGAAAGGAGGAAGTACTCGTCGGCCAGGGCGGCGAGCGCCATCGCGGCGGCGATGGCGCTCGCGGTGGCGGCCGAGCGCGGCCGGCCGCGCTCGGCGGCGAGGAAGCTCCCGGCGAGGAGCAGGAAGGCGATCGCCGCGCCGGCCGAGATCGGCGCGAAGTCCGCGCCGAGATCGCGCAGCCGCGGCACGCCGATGGCCCAGCCCCACAGCGCCAGCGCCGCGAGCGCCGCGATCAGGCCGAACGCGCCGTGCGCGACGCGCGTCAGGCGCGAAAGGATTTTTCCGCCCATGCGAGCCACCAGCCTACGCCTCGGCGCCGGCGGCGAATATCGCCCGAACAGCTAGTCGCCGGAGGACGACGTCGCGGCTCTTCGACGCTGAAATTTCTCCGCCATGACCTGCGCCAGCCGCAGCGGCGAGCCCCACTGGGCCTTGATGAACCACATCGCGGCGGTGGTCAGCACCCCGGCGATGCCGGTGGCCTTGGCCGCCTTGAGGTGGTCGCTCTTGCGCCGCTCCGGGTGCGGGGGCTCCTTCTTCCGGCTGGCGAAGCCGCCGGCCGCGACGAAGCCGAGCGCGGCCGCGCCGATGAGCGCGACCGGCGAGGCGAGCATCCGCAGCGCGCGCGCGCCGGCTTCGCGCGAGTGGCGCGCCACCTGCCCGCGGCGCAGCGCGATGCGGGTCTCGACCTCGAAGATCTCCTTGTCGGGCGGGATCACTGGGGCTTCTGCGGCGGCTCGCCGCGCAGCTGGCGCAGCAGCGCGGTGAACGGCAGCTCCTTGATCAGCGCCAGCATCCACCAGCCGAGCGCGGCGGCGCCGGCCAGGTTGACGAGCGCCGCCACGATCAGCGCGGTCACCCACGAGGCGCCCTTGCCGAGCATGAACACCACCACCGAGGCCACCAGCCCCATCCAGGTGGTGACGATCAGCACCGCGGCGACCAGCACCGCGCCGAGCAGCCAGGCGAGCCGGATCGCGGCGCGGCGCGCGTCCAGCACCGCGAGCTCGGCGTAGTCGGCGGCGAGGCTGCGCGCCTCGCCCACCAGCCTGCCGAGAAGCTGGCCGAGCCCCGGCGCGCGGGGTTGCGAGGGGATCACCTCCGCATGAAGAGGCTGAGGAGGTAGCCCGCGGCCGCCGCGATGCCGAGCGCGGCGATCGGGTGCTCGCGCACGTACTCGCGCGCGCCTTCCACCCAGGTGTCCTTCATCTCGAGCCACTCCTCGGCCTTGTCGCCGAAGCGCTCGGCGACCGCCGACGCGGTCTCGGTCGCGCGGTCAACCGCGTCGTGCGCGCTGTCGCCGATGCGCTCGATTTGCTTGTGGGTGCTGCTCGGGGTGCTTGCCATTCGGATCTCCGTTCGAATCAGGGGTTGCGGGTTCACTGCGGACAGCAAATGCCATACCCGACGCCCGCTTGCGGCGCAGGTAGTTGGACTTCGGCGTGTACTTGCGCTCGTGCGTCACGCGGCATCGCGCTCGCCGTCCTCGCTCTTGTAGGCGGCGAGGCGGTTGTACAGCGTCTTCAGGCTGATGCCGAGCATGTCGGCGGCCTTGCGCTTCGAGCCGCACTCGGCGAGCGTGGCCTCGATCAGGCGGCGGCTGACATCGTCGAGCGTGGTGCCGACGCGCACCGACAGCAGCGGCGCGGTGTCGGGCGCCGCCACCGCGGCGGGCGCGAGGTTGGCGTCGATCACGTCGTCGGCCAGGATGAAGGCGCGCTGCGCGTAGTTCTTCAGCTCGCGCACGTTGCCGGGCCAGCTGTGCGCGTAGAGCGCGGCGATGGTCGCGGGCGCGAACGACTTGGCGGCGCTCTCCTGCTTGTTGAGCGCGTCGAGGAAGTGCGCGGCGAGCAGCTCGATGTCGGTGCCGCGCTCGCGCAGCGGCGGCATCGCGATCGGGAACACGTTGAGGCGGTGGTACAGGTCCTCGCGCAGCTTGCCGTCGGCCACCGCGCCCTCCGGGCTGCGGTTGGTCGCCGCCAGCACTCTGACATCGGCGCTGATCGGCGTGGTGGTGCCGACGCGCGTGAAGCTGCCGCTCTCGAGAACGCGCAGCAGCTTCACCTGCAGCTCCTGCGGCATCTCGGTGATCTCGTCGAGGAACAGGGTGCCGCCGTGCGCGCGCTCGAAGTAGCCCTTGTGCTGCCGGTCGGCGCCGGTGAAGGAGCCCTTCTCGTGGCCGAACAGCTCGCTCTCGATGAGCTGCGGCGAAACCGCGCCGCAGTTGAGCGGCAGGAAGGGCGCTTTTTTCCTCCTGCTCAGATCATGGATGGTCTGGGCGGCGAGCTCCTTGCCGGTGCCGCTCTCGCCGGTGAGCAGCACCGTGGCCGAGGTCGGCGCGACGCGCCCGAGCTGGTCGTAGAGCTTCTGCATCGGGCTTGACGAGCCCAGGATGTGGCCGAAGCGGCCCAGCTTTCTCAATTCGTCGCGCAGCTCGCCGATCTCGGCGCGCAGCTCGCCGGTCTTCGGCACGCGGCGCAGGATCCTCTTCAGGCGCTCGACGTCGACAGGCTTCACCATGTAGTCGGTGGCGCCGAGGCGCAGGGCCTCGACCGCGCTCTCGACGCTCGCATGCCCGGTGATCATCACCACCTCGGTCGAGTCGCGGGTCTCGAGGTCGGCCACCAGGTCCACGCCCTTGCCGTCGGGCAGCTGCAGGTCGGTGAGCAGGATGTCGGGCTGCAGGCGCGACATGTGGATGCGCGCCGCGCGCAGCGAATCGGCCTGCGAAACGCTGAACCCTTCGGCCTTGGCGAGCTCACTCAACCATTCGAGCGCCTCGGGGTCGTCGTCTACCAGCAGCAAATGGGGCATTTGGGAAGGGCTTACAAGGAAGGTGTAAGAACGGCACGCAACTTGCGTACCAGCCCCCACCATGAAACCTTTCTTCACGTTCAGCGCGTTCGCCGGCATGGCCTGCGGCGCGCGTCACTTTCTCATGTTCCTGAAGCAGAAGAGAAAAGATCGCCTGCAGGAAAAGAAGCTCGAGGTCTGGGAAGGCGAAGGCGGCGCCGTGCCGGTCGCGAAGACGCGCACGGCAGCGCAAGTTGCGCCACGAGAACAGCCTTCGGCGTCGCCGCGCGGCGTCAGCAAGGCCACCTAGCGCCGCGGGCACGCGTCGTGCATTGAGCCGCCATCCGCCCGGGCGCGGCTGCGCATCTCCCCCTCCCCACCGCAATCGCGCCCGCGGCGGCACTTCCCGTCCTCCATGAGCCTCGACTGCATGAAGCGGTAAGTATTACGCGCTCCGCGGCGTTCCCCGATGCGCCGCAGGGCGCAAAGCCGCTGGCATAGCCTTTGCAGATTTGCCGTGGACATGGGCCAAGCGATCGCACTGCGTCTGCGGCAGCACCTCACCCTCACGCCGCAGGTGCAGCAGGCGCTGCGCCTGCTGCAGATGTCGGCGCTCGAGTTCGGTCAGGAGATGGAGGAGGCGCTGACGAACAACCCCTTCCTCGAGGAGAACCCCGACGTCCCCGCGCCGACCGTGGCGAAGGGCGAGGAAGTCATCCTGCCGCAGGAGCCGGCGGCCGCGCCGAGCGCCGAGCGCGAGCAGGATGACTGGGGCGGCGCGTCCGAGGCGCAGCCCACGCTGCAGGAGCACCTGCGCGAGCAGCTGCACATGTCGCGCATCGGTGACCGCGACCGCGCTCTCGCCGGGATGGTGATCGACAGCCTCGACGACGACGGCTATTTCAAAGCGAGCTTCGACGAGCTCGCGGCGCTGCTGCCGCCCGAGCACGAGGTGGCGCCCGAGGAGTTCGCCGCCACGCTCAAGCTGGTGCAGAGCCTCGACCCGCCGGGGATCGGCGCGCGCACGCTCGACGAATGCCTGCGCATCCAGCTGGAAAACCTTCCTGCCGAAGCGCCCGGCCGGGCCGCCGCCCTCGCCCTCACCCATCACCTGGACCTGCTCGCCAACCGCGAGTGGGCGCGGCTGCAGCACGCGCTCGGCTGCACCGAGGCGATGCTGCACACCGCGCGCGCGCTGATCCGCTCGCTCGATCCCAAGCCCGGCGCCCGCTTCGGCGCGAACGAGGCGCGCTACGTGATCCCCGACGTGATCGTGCGCCGCGGCCGCGAGCGCTGGGTGGCGCTGATCAACCCGGCCTCGCTGCCGCGCCTGCGCCTGAACCGCACCTACGCCGACGCGATCGGCGGCCGCAACGGCGCCAACGCGTCGCTCGGGCGCCACCTGCAGGAGGCGCGCTGGCTGCTGCGCTCGATCGAGCAGCGCTTCGCCACCATCCAGCGCGTCGCCGACGCGATCGTCGCGCGCCAGCGCGGCTTCTTCGAGCACGGCGAGGTGGCGATGAAGCCGCTCACGCTGAAGCTGATCGCCGGCGAGCTCGGGCTGCACGAGTCGACGGTGTGCCGCGTCACCAACAGCAAGTACATGGCCACGCCGCGCGGCCTGTTCGAGTTCAAGCACTTCTTCTCGCGCCGGCTCGCCACCGACAACGGCGGCGCGGCCTCCGCCACCGCGGTGCGCGCGGTGATGAAGGAGCTGATCGCCGCCGAGGATCCGCGCGCGCCGCTGTCGGACGCGGAGCTCGCGCGCCTGCTCGGCCAGCAGGGCCTGCGCGTGGCGCGCAGAACCATCACGAAATACCGCGCGCTGATGCGCCTGCCCAGCGTGGACGTGCGGCGCGCCGACTCGCGAAGAGGTCTCTGATGTCACGCATCATCTGCGGAATGTTCGACCGTACCGTCGACGCCGAGGCGGCGCTCGACGCCTTCAAGCACGAGGGCTTCCAGCGCGCCGAGGTCGACGCCTTCTACGTCTCGCCGCCGGGCCAGCACGCCATGACCCCGGTGGGCGGCGACGCGCCGCATTCGAGCGAGGGCTCGCGCAGCGCCGGCATCGGCGCCGGGATGGGCGCCGCGCTCGGCGCCGTCGCCGGCGCCGTGGCCGGCTGGCTCGCCTCCGGCGAGCTCGGCCTGGTGGTGATCCCGCTCGGCGCCGGGCTCGGGGCCTACGTCGGCTCGTTCGCCGGCGCGATGGGGAAGTTGCGCGCCGGCCGCCCCGCCGCCGCCTCGGTCGAGCACCCGGTCGAGCCGCGCGGCGGCAGGATGATCGCGATCAACGTCGACCGCGCCGGCACCGAGGCGCGCGCGATCGGCATCCTGAAGACCCACGGCGCGCGCGACGTGCGCCGCGCCGAAGGCCGCTGGGCCGACGGATCGTGGCGCGACTTCGACCCGCGCGCGCCGCTCGCGGCGGTGTAGATGCGGGTCCTGGTGGCCGACGACAACCGCGACGCGGTGCTGATGCTGACCGCGCTGCTCGAGGACGAGGGCCACGGGGTCGAGTTCGTCTACCGGGGCAGCGACGTCCTGCCGGCGCTGCGCATTTTCAAGCCCCACGCGGTGCTGCTGGACATCAAGATGCCAGTACGGCGAGGCGCGGCCGCTGATGGTCGCGATCAGCGGCCACTACAGGCAGGGGTCCGACCGGCTCGTGTCCGAGATGGTCGGCTTCGACCACCACTTCGCCAAGCCCTGCGACCCGCAGGCGCTTCTGGCGCTGCTGAAAATCTAGACGCTTGTAGTTGAAACGGTGAATGCGGATCGCGGCCGCGCGGTAACAGACGATCGGATAAAGTACGCGCGATGGTAGCCCAGTCGAGCGCCCAGGAATACGAAACGCGAGCCGGGCCGGCGCGCGCGCGGCGCGTACTGATCGCCGACGACAATCGCGATCTCGTGCTGACGCTGATGGTGCTGCTGGAAGACGAAGGTTATGAGGTCCAGGGCGTGCACAGCGGCACCGAGGTGATGCCGGCCATGCGGAGCTTCAACCCCGACACCGTCGTCCTCGACATCAAGATGCCCGGGCTGAACGGCTTCGAGGTTGCAAAGATGATCCGCAAGAGGTACGGCGAGGTGCGCCCGCTCCTGATCGCGCTCAGCGGCCACTACAAGCTCGGCTCGGACAAGGTGCTGACCCAAATCGTGGGTTTCAATCACCACCTGGCGAAGCCTTACGATCCGCAGGCGCTGCTCGCCCTGCTGCGAATCTAGCCCCCCGCTTCAGGTCTTCGCGAGGTTGTTCTCGGCGAACTCCCAGTTGAAGCGATCGAGGATCGCCGAGACGTAGCGCTCGCGCTCGTTGCGGTAGTCGACGTAGTAGGCGTGCTCCCACACGTCGACGGTCAGCAGGCACCTGATGCCGTGCGCCATCGGCGTGTCGGCATTGGCGGTCGTCGTCACCTCGAGCTTGCCGTCCTTCTCCACCAGCCACGCCCAGCCGCTGCCGAACTGCCCGTTGGCCGCGGCGGCGAAGCCGTCGGCGAATCGCTCGTAGCTGCCGAAGTCCTTCTCCACCCGGTGCAGCAGCGCGCCGGCGGGCCGCTTGCGCTTCGGGGCGAGCGAATTCCAGTAGAACTCGTGGTTCCACGCCTGCGCGGCGTTGTTGAAGAGCTTGCCGGAGGCTGCGCGCACCACGTCCTCGAGCGAGGTGCCGTCCACGTGCTCTTTCTGCAGCAGCTCGTTCATGGTGTCGATGTATTTCTTCTGGTGCTTGCCGTGGTGCAGCTTGACGGTTTCGGCCGAGATCACCGGCGCGAGCGCGTCCTCCGCATACGGCAGCCGCGGCAGGGAGAAATGGAGGTGCTGGTGCTTTCTGGCGGCGGAGGTTCTCATGACGGGCTCGACTTGATGCGAACGCCGTTCTTCACCGAGCGCACGCCGTCCACCTTCTTCGCCGCGGCCTCGGCGCGGGTCGAGTGCTCGCGCGAGTCGGCGAAGCCGCTAAGCTGCACCACGCCGCGGTAGGTCTCGACGTTGATCGCCGCGGCGGTGCGCGCGCCGACGCCGGTGGCGATCGCGCTCTTCACCTTGGCGGTGAGACCGGCGTCGGTCGAGAACTCGCCGGTGGTGCGCCGGGTCTCGGGCGGGTTGGACGAGCAGCCCGCGAGCGCCAGCGCGACGGCCAACAGCAGGATCTTCATGACTACAGGCGCGACTCCCAGTCCTTGACCTGGCGCTCGGCCTTGCCTTGAATGCGGTCCCAGTTCATCTACGCGCTCCTTGTAAAAAACCTCTCACCCCGTCGCAATTTGCATGCCGGTCGTGCTCGATGTCGACGCAGGCGCCGGAAAAGCCGAGGAACGCTCCCTCGTCCGAGTAGCGCGGCGCGGCGCGGTCGAGCACCCAGCGGTAGGCGCCGTCGCGCCGGCGCAGGCGGTACTCGATCTCGAAGGCGCGGCGCTCGTCGAACGCGCGCACCGAGGCGTCGAGCCAGCGCGGCAGGTCCTCGGGGTGCACACTGCGCGCCCAGCCGGCGCCCAGCGCCTGCTCGAGCTCCTGGCCGGTGAAGTCGAGCCACGCGCGGTTCACCGACTCGCACGACATGTCGGGACGCGCCTGCCAGGTCATCGGGGAAGAGTCGTGGCTCTTTGTCATCTGACCAAAGCGTTGCAGGAGCCGTGCCCGTAGCGATTTCGCTACGCGGGACGGCGCGGCGCGACACGTACTTCTTACCGCCGCGCGGCGAACGTTACACGCGGCCGGGCGATGCGGCGGCGGTTTCGGACCGGGCATGGAGTTTGCTCCCCTCCTGTTCGCTGCACCCACTATTTCTTTAGGAGTCTTGTCATGTTGAGCTGGGCGCTCGCGTTTTTCATCATCGCCATCATCGCGGCGGTTTTCGGCTTCACCGGCATCGCTGCCGGCGCGGCCGAGATCGCCAAGATCCTGTTCGTCGTGTTCGTGGTCCTTTTCCTGGTCTCGCTCGTGGCGGGACTGCTAAGAAGGCCTTAAACCAGGAGTCGCTTATGAAACTGAAACTTTCAGCTATTGCCCTCGCCGTCGCCTTCGCGCTTGCCGCGGCGGCGCAAGCGCAAACCCCGGCCACCAAGGCCACCGGCCCCGACCATCAGCGCGCGGAGCAGGCCGCCGCCGACCGCAAGGCGCGCAGCATGGAACAGGAGCGCATCGAGGCGCAGGCCAAGGCCGAAAGGGCCAAGTGCGGCCCGATGAAGGGCAACGAGAAGGACATCTGCATGGCCGAGGCCAAGGGCAAGGAGAAGGTCGCCAAGGCCGAGCTCGACCACAAGTACTCGAGCGACAAGGTCAGGTCCGAGCGCAAGGTGACGGAAGCCAAGGCTGACGCCGTTTATGACGTCGCCAAGCAGAAGTGCGACGATCAGAAGGGCGAAGCGAAGGACGCGTGCATGAAGCAGGCGCGCGTGGATCGTGACCGCGCCAAGGGCCAGGCGGAGAAGACCGCCGACGTGAAGCAGGAGCAGCGCAAGGAAGACCGCGCGGCCACCGGCGGCACGGCGGAGAAGCCGAAGAAGCAGTAGCGCGATGGCCGGGGCGTTCCTCTCCGACATCCAGACGCTGCGCAAGCGGGCCCGGGAGCACATCGCGCAGGGCGCGGTGACTCCCGGCTACCACGCCGACCGCGACGAGCAGCGGCATGCCGACCAGATCGCGGCGCGCATCACGCAGCTCGGCGGCGCGCCCGACTTCTCGCCCGACGGCCTCATCACGCGCAGCCACGCGGAGTACGTCGAGGGCGACACGCTCGAGGAGATGATCAAGGAAGACTTGGTCGCCGAGCGCATCGCCATCGACAGCTACCGCGAGATCATCGCCTACCTCGGCGAGAAGGACCCGACCTCGCGCCGCCTGATGGAGGAGATCCTCGCCAAGGAAGAGGAGCACGCGGACGACCTGGCCAACCTGCTCGAAGACCTCGGGCACTAGGAAGGCGCGCCGCCGAGCATGCCCAGGCGCCAGATCCGCTACGCGGTGGTCGGGCTCGGGCACATCGCCCAGGTGGCGGTGCTGCCGGCGTTCGGCAACGCGCGGCGCAACTCGAAGCTCGCCGCGCTGGTCTCCGGCGACGCCGTGAAGCGCAAGCAGCTCGCGGAGAAATACGGCGTCGAGAGCACCTTCTCCTACGAGCAGTACGACGCCTGCCTGCAGAGCAACGTCGACGCGGTGTACCTCGCGCTGCCGAACAGCATGCATTGCGAGTACTCGGTCCGCGCCGCGCGCGCCGGGGTGCACGTGCTGGTCGAGAAGCCGATGGCGCTGACCGAGGAGGAATGCGAGCGCATGGCGCGCGCCGCGCGCGAGGCGAACGTCAAGCTGATGGTCGCCTACCGCCTGCATTTCGAGCGCGCCAACCTGGAGGCGTGCGAGGCCGCGCGCTCCGGGCGCCTCGGCGAGCCGCGGCTGTTCAGCTCGACCTTCTGCACGCCGGTCGAGCCGGGCAACGTGCGCGTCCGGCGCGAGCTCGGCGGCGGCGTGCTGTGGGACATCGGGATTTACTGCATCAACGCCGCACGAGCGCTCTTTGGCGACGAGCCGGTCGAGGTGCGCGCGGCCTGCGCCGGCACGCTCGACGAGGTCGAGGAATCGGTGAGCGCCACGCTGCGCTTCCCGGGCGAGCGCCTGGCGACCTTCACCGCGAGCTTCGGCACGCCGAAGGTGTCCGAGTACCGGCTCGCCGGCACCAAGGGCGACCTCGCGGTCGAGCCGGCGTACGACTACGCGCGGCCGCTCAAGCACCGCCTGACGCTCGACGGCGAGACGCGCGAGCGGCGCTTCGCCAGGCGCGACCAGTTCGCGCCCGAGCTGCTCTACTTTTCCGACTGCGTGCTGCAGAACCGCGCGCCCGAGCCCGGCGCCGACGAAGGCCTCGCCGACGTGCGCGTGATCCGCGCGCTCTACCGCTCGGCCGCGAGCGGGCAGCCGGTCGCGCTCGCGCCGTTCGCCAAGCGCGAGCGGCCGAGCATGGAGCAGGAGATCCGGCGCCCGCCGCTGGACAAACCCGAGCTTGTTTTTTCAACCAAAGGAGTAGTGACATGAAAGCACTGATCGCAATTGCAGTCGCAGCCGCGTTCGCCCTCCCGGCGTTCGCGCAGCAGCAGAGCCTGCCGACGGAGAAGGAGCGCGCGCAGAACCGCGCCAAGGTGACGGACAGCAAGCTCCCCACCGCCGAAGAGCGCGCGGGCAACCGCCGCGAGGTCAGCAAGAGCGCCGCCGGCGCCGCCCTCACCGCCAAGGTGAAGAGCGCGCTCGCCGCCGACGTCGGCGTGAAGACCGTGACCGGCATCAACGTCGACAGCGCGGACGGCGTCGTCACCCTGAAGGGCAAGGTCGGCTCCGCCGACCACAAGAAGCGCGCCGGCGAGGTGGCGAAGCAGGTCGACGGCGTGAAGCGCGTGAAGAACGAGCTGCGTATCGAGAAGCAGAGCTAGGCGTGGGCGACTCCGGCACGCCGGTCCTGTCGGTCGCCCAGACCCGGGACGGCGTGTGGAGCGTTACCGAGCGCGGGCCGACGCGCGTCGCGATCGCGTATTTCCCCACCCAGTGGGGGGCGATGAAGCACGCCGTGCGCGTGGCAAAGGCCAGGCGCCGCTGCCGCGTCGCAGTAATCGAGCGCGACGGCGCCATCACGCTCAGCCATGAGTACCGTCAGACGGAGGCAACATGAGTACCGCAACATTCGCATTGATCTTCGGCATCGCCTACCTCGGCGCCGGCGTGCTCGGCCTGATCCCGGCCGCGCTCATGCCGCCGCCGGCGGACGCGCCGCCGGTCACCTTCGCGGTGGTGTACGGCTACCTGCTGGGCCTGTTCGCGGTGAACGTGCTGCACAGCGCGGTTCACCTGGCGATCGGCGCCTGGGGCATCGCGGCCTGGCGCGGCATGGCCAGCCCGCTGGTGTTCGCGCGCTCGCTCGCGATCTTCTACGGCGCGCTCGCGGTGATGGGCCTGATCCCGGGAATGAACACGCTGTTCGGCATGCTGCCGATGCACGGCCACGACGTGTGGCTGCACGCCGGCAGCGCGATCGCCGCGGCGTACTTCGGCTGGCGCTCGGAGGTCCAGGTGACGGAGCGACGCGGGATGGCGGAGCGGCGGCAGCGCATGCTGCCGGTCGGGCGCGAGCGGCGCCTCGGCCTGGCCGACCGCCGGAGCCTCGCCTACACCGGCGTCTGAGAGCGCGCCTTCTCAGCGCCGGCGGCGAGCGCGTGTTCGCCGTGGTGTTCGACACCGGCGACGACCCCGTCGCCGGGCCGACGCGCTTCGCCGCCGAGCAGCGCATCGGCGCGGCGGGCTTCACCGCGATCGGCGCATTCAGCGAGGCCCTGCTCGGCTATTTCGACTGGGAGAAGAAGGACTACGAGCGCATCCCGGTGGCGGAGCAGGTCGAGGTGCTCGCGCTGGTCGGCGACATCGCGCTGCAGGACGGCAAGCCCAAACTGCACGCGCACGCCGTGCTCGGCAAGCGCGACGGCGCCGCGTGCGGCGGGCACCTGCTCGCGGCCAGGGTGCGCCCCACCCTCGAGGTGATCGTCACCGAGGTGCCGGCGCACCTGCGGCGCGAGCACGACCCGCAGACCGGGCTCGCCCTGATCAGGGCCTAGGCGCTCGCCGCTCCCCGGACGCGCCGGCCGCGGCCGAGCCTGGCGCGCCGATCCCGAGCGCGGCGACGGTCGGCGAATCGAGCTGGCCGCTCGCCTTCAACCCCCTGGAGCGCTGGAATGCCCTCAGCGCGGCCTGGGTCTTCGCGTCAAGCACGCCGTCGACCCGGCCTGAGTACTGGCCCTGCGCGCTCAGCTTCGCCTGCGCCTGCCTCACCATCTCGGCGCTCTTGCCGCCCGCGATCGCGGCCGCGGAAGCGAGCGCAGCACCCAGAACGAGAAAGTGGCTGAACCTCATGCCGTAGTCCTTTCCTGATGGATTGAAGGGATTGACCGACCTCTTGTTGCCCGGAGGTCAGGTGGACGAAGCAATTCCCGGGCCCGCAAACGCCCGAAACGTTACAGCGACCGCGCGGAAATCCTTCTAGCGAGCGGCTGCAGTCGTGCGCTTCGCCGCGGAGGCCTGCGAATGCGGCCCGCCGCGCTTCGATACGCCGCGCACCGCCTGGCCCGCGGCGAGCGGAGCGTTCAGCGCCACATCGCCGAGCGACAGGATGCCGACCAGGTGCTTCTGCCGGTCGACGACCGGCACCCGGCGCACGCGCGCGTTGCCCATGCTCTTCGCAATGTGATCCAGGTCCTGGTCGTCGAAGCAATACAGCACTCCCCGGCTCATCACCTCGCTCACCGGCGTGTCGGGCCCCTTGCCGGCGGCCACCGCGCGCACCGCGATGTCGCGGTCGGTGATCATGCCGATCAGACGGTGGTCCGCCTGCACCGGCTGCACGCCCGTATCGAGCTCGCCCATCAGCCGCGCGCAGTCGCGGATCGCCTGCCCGGGATGGCAGATGTGCACCTTGCGAGTCATTGCTTGAGCCACTTGCATTCGCAATCTCCTTTCCTTCATCGCTCCGCGGGGGCCAGGCCATCGAGCGCGCCCGGCGGCGACGCGACGCGGAAGCGCAATCGCACGCGCTCGCCGCTCCAGTCCTCGATTTCGAGGTTTCCGGTTTCGTCTACCCGCAAGGTCTTCGGCGCCTCGACGCGCACGTTGCCGCCCTGAAAGCGGATCTCGATTCCCCTGACCGCGTCGGTCTCGACCGAGCGCAGCGGCCGTTCGGCCGCGTCGACCCGCGGCGCGGCGCCCGGATGCGCGCGCTCGATGCTCGCCAGCCAGGCGCGATGCTCGCGGCTGAACTGGTCGAGGAACGGGTCCCACTGCGGAACCGGGATTTCGCGCATCCGATCGGGCATCAGTGCGCTCCCGCGGCAGCGGCTTCGTGCAGCAGCTCGCAAACTTCCGCATCGCCGGTCTGCTCGAAGTCGGCGTAGAACTGTCCGACCGCGGCAAAGTCCCGAGGCGCTTGCGCGCAGACCACTTCGTCGGCCAACTCCTGCAGCTCGCTGCAGCTGTGCGGAGCGCCGACCGGCGCGGCGACGACGATGCGCGCCGCGGCTTCGATCTCGGCCCGGCCGACGCCATACCACCCGATCACGTCCTGGTTGAGCACGCGCACGCCTCCGCTCGCAATCGCGCCCAACGCGAGCTCGCGGTGCCCGGGAAGGCCGAGCTTGCGCACCACGAAAACGTCGAGCGGCGCCTCCAGCGCATGCGCCACCTCGTAGGCCACGGGCACGCCGCCGCGCGGCAGCGCCAGCACTACCACGTCGCCGCGGCCGTGGTAGCGCTTCAGCTCGGCGGCGAGCGCAGCCCCGGCCTCGCGGCGATCGGCGTAGACCAGCGGATGCAGGCTCAAACGGTGGCGGCCTGCGAATGCGGGCCGCCGTGCCTGGAGATCCCGGTCACGGCGTCGCCGGCCGCGCGCTTGCCTTGCGTGAGCGCGATGTCGCCCAGCGAAAGAATGCCGACCAGCCGCTTTTCGCGGTTCAGCACCGGCAGGCGGCGCACGCGCTGCTCGCCCATGTTCTTCGCCACGTGCTCGAGCGGCTCGTCCTCGTAGCAGTACTTGACGTCGCGCGTCATCACTTCGCGCACCGGGGTATCGGGTCCCTTCTCCGCGGCCACGGCGCGCACCGCGATGTCGCGGTCGGTGATCATCCCGACCAGGCGGTCGTTTTCGCCCACCGGAACCGCCCCGGCGTCGATGTTGGCCATGGTGCAGGCGACTTCGGAGATGCTGTCGTCCGGGCTCGCGATGCAGACCTCGCGGGTCATTGCTTCAGCGACTTTCATACAGGCCTCCTTCTCCCCTGCTCCAGCAAGATTCGCACCGGGAATAACGCTTGCTTGGAGAATCGCATGGCGCTCGAGGGGCACCTCAGGCAGGGCTTCACCACCGCCACGGTCGACGCGGTCCTCAACTGGACGCGCACCGGGTCGCTGTGGCCGATGAGCTTCGGCCTCGCCTGCTGCGCAGTCGAGATGATGCAGGCCGCCGCCTCGCGCTACGACCTGGACCGCTTCGGCGTCGTGTTCCGCGCGAGCCCCCGGCAGTCGGACCTGATGATCATCTCCGGCACGCTCACGAACAAGATGGCGCCCGCGCTGCGCAAGGTCTACGATCAGATGGCCGAGCCGCGCTGGGTGATCTCGATGGGCTCGTGCTCCAACGGCGGCGGGCCCTACCACTATTCCTACTCGGTGGTGCGCGGCAGCGACCGCATCGTGCCCGTCGACATCTACGTGCCGGGCTGCCCGCCGACCGCCGAGGCGCTGCTCTACGGCATCGTGCAGCTGCAGAACAAGATCCGGCGCAGCGCGACCATCGCGCGCTGACGCCAGGGTCAGTCGATTAAACGTTCGCGGGAACAGACCCGGCGCAGCAGCCGAGGGGTGCTCTCTCCGCTGTTGCCGCTGTTGGACGGTGGCCCGCGCCGGGCCTGCAACCGTGACGACGCATAGTCCGTGCCATGGGCCGCTTCCCACTATCCGCGGCGCGGCGGCGATGCAGGAAGCCGCGGGACTCGACTCAGCGCCGGCGGCGAGCGCGTGTTCGCCGTGGTGTTCGCGATCCTGGGAGTAGACCCCTTTGGAATGGGGGTATGCCGCCAATTCGACGCAAGGTTGGTGCCTCCTTATGTCAATACGTATGTATTGACACTATTTGCGGACCGGTCTACCGTGTGGGCATGGCGACCACCGCCAAGACCGCGCAATTGCAGATCCGCGTCAGCGCCGACCAGAAGCAGGCCATCGCGCGCGCCGCCCGCCGGGCCGGAATGGACATGTCGTCCTACGTGCTCGAGCGGCTGCTCGGCGCCCGGCAGTCGCGCAGCGAAGAGCTGATGCGCCGCCTGAAGCACGAAGACAAGCGCAGCTACGCGTTCGCCGAGCTCAACGACCTTCTCGTCTCGCTCAGCGGGCCCGAGCTGCGCCGCGCCGTCGCGACCCCGCCGCCGGCATCCCTCGCGCCGGAGACCGCCAATTACCTCGCCGCCATGGTGGAGCAGGCCTGCGCAGCGGCCGGCATCGAGGCGCCGGCGTGGACGCAGGACATCGCCCCGCTCGCGACGCCGTTTTTCGGCTCGCCGCTCATGAGCCTGCGGCTGCACCTGCTGGCGAATTCGCCCGCGCCGTTCAGGCGGCGCAACGTGTTCATCGACACCGGCATCGGCGGCCGGGTCTGACCCCGGCGTGCTCTCTGCCACGGACATTCGGCGGCTGCTCATGCTCCTGAACGGGGAGCTGAAGAAGGCGGGCGTGCGCGGCGAGGTGTTCCTGGTCGGCGGCGCGGTGATGTGCCTCGCTTATCAGGCGCGTGCCGCGACTCAGGACATCGATGCGTACTTCCTGCCGGCCACGGAGCTCAGGGAAGCGGCCGCCCGGGTCGCCGCACAGGCCGGTATCGACGCGGGCTGGCTCAACGACGCCGTGAAGGGATACCTCAGCGAGCGCGGGGAGTTTACGCAGTTTCTGGCGCTCGACCACCTCAACGTCATGGCCGCCCAACCGGAATACATGCTGGCGATGAAGTGCCTGGCAATGCGCATCGGACAGCAGTTCCACGACGAAGACGACGTGCGCTACCTGCTGCGCCACCTGGACATCACGACATACGAGGCCGCCTTGCAGGTCATCGCGCGCTTCTATCCGCTGGAGCGGTTCCCGCAGAAGACCCTTTACGCCCTGCAGGAGTTGCTGGCCTAGACGTGGTTCCCGTGGGCGGGTTCCCACTGTAGGCTTCGCGCCATGAAGCCGCCCTTCCGCGCCGACCACGTGGGCAGCCTCCTGCGCCCGCCGCAATTGAAGGAAGCACGGGAAAAGCGCAAACAGGGAGAACTTTCGGAGCAACAGCTGCGCGACGTGGAAGACCGCTGCATCCGCGCGGCGATCGCCATGCAGGAAGCCGCCGGGCTCGAGTCGATCACCGACGGCGAGTTCCGGCGCGCGTTCTGGCACGTCGACTTCCTCACCGGCTTCGAGGGCATCGCCGCCACGCAGGGCCAGTACGCCCTCAAGTTCCACGGCGAGGGCGGCACCGAGTCCGAGACGCGCTCGATGATGGTGGTCCAGGGGAAGGTTCGCCGGACGAAGCCGGTGATGGTCGATCACTTCAGATTTCTAAAATCGAATACGGGAAAAACCCCAAAGCTGTGCATCCCCGCGCCGACCTATCTCCACATGCGCGGCGGGCGCAAGGTGGTCAACGAGAGGGCCTATCCGGACGTTGAGGAATTCTGGAGCGACATTACGCGAGCCTATCGACAGGAGATTTCCGACCTCGCCGCGGCGGGGCTCGAGTACCTGCAGATCGACGACGTGTCCTTCGCCTGCCTGTGCGACGAGTCGATCCGCGCGCAGGTGAAGCGCGACGGCGAGGACCCGGCCAAGCTGCCCCCCAAGTACGCCGCGGTGATCAGCGGCTTGCTGAAGAACCGGCCCAAGAGCCTGGGCGTGACCATGCATACCTGCCGCGGCAACCACGCGAGCATGTGGATGGCCGAGGGCGGCTACGACGCGGTGGCCGAGGCGGTGTTCCAGACCGAGGTCGACGGCTTCTTCCTCGAGTACGACACCGCGCGCGCCGGCGGCTTCGAGCCGCTGCGCTTCGTGCCGAAGGGCAAGAAGGTCGTGCTGGGGCTGATTTCCACGAAAAAACCGCAGTTGGAGGACCGGGGGATGCTCCGGCGCCGCGTTGATGAGGCTGCCAGGTACGTCCCACTGGAGAACCTGTGCCTGTCGCCGCAATGCGGCTTTGCATCAAGCGAGGTGGGCAACAAGCTGACCGAGGACGACCAGCGCCGCAAGCTCGAGCTGGTCGCCGAAACTGCCCGCGAAATCTGGGGTTAGAATCGCAATTCCTTTGGAGGAGGGAAGCATGAACAAGCTACTGATCGCAGCCGCGCTCGCCGCCGCCTTCGGCACCGCGCACGCGCAGCAGACCGTCAGGATCGGCCTGGTGCTGAGCAGCTCGGGGCAGTTCGCCGACGCCGGCGCGCAGCTCGACAACGGCATCAAGACCTACATGAAGATGCACGGCGACACCGTCGGCGGCCGCAAGATCGAGCTGATCCGCCGCGACACCGGCGGCATCGCGCCCGACGTGGCGAAGCGCCTGTCGCAGGAGCTGGTGGTGCGCGACAAGGTCGACCTCCTCGCCGGCTACGTACTGACGCCGAACGCCATGGCCGCGGCCGACGTCTCGGCCGAGGCGAAGAAGTTCATGGTGGTGATGAACGCCGCCACCTCGATCATCATCACCAAGTCGCCCTACATGATCCGCACCTCGGTGGTCCTGCCGCAGGTGATGGAGACCTTCGGCACCTGGGCGGCGACCAAGGGCGGCCTCAAGCAGACCTACACCATGGTCACCGACTACGGCCCCGGGCACGACTCCGAGCGCGCGTTCCAGACCGGCTTCAAGAACGCCGGCGGCAACATCGTCGGCTCGGTGCGCTTCCCGGTCGCCAACCCGGACTTCGCCGCCTTCGTGCAGCGCGCGAAGGACATCGCCCCGGAATCGATCTACATCTTCATCCCGGGCGGCGCGCAGCCCGCGGCGCTCGGCAAGGCCTTCGCCGAGCGCGGCATCGACAAGCAGAAGACCAAGGTGCTCGGCTCGGGCGAAGCCACCGCCGAGGCGGCGCTCAAGGCGATGGGCGACAACGCGCTCGACATCATCACCGCCTGGCACTACGACTACAAGCTCGACAACCGGCTGAACGCGGCGTTCGTCAAGGAGTTCAACGCCATGCACGGCCGCAACCCCGACTTCTTCTCGATCGGCGGCTACGACGGCATGCACGCGATCTACGAGACGCTGAAAAAGACCAAGGGCAACACCGACGGCGTGGCGATGATCGCCGCCGCCAGGGGCCTGCGCTGGGAGAGCCCGCGCGGCCCGATGTCGATCGACCCGGAGACGCGCGACGTGGTGCAGACGGTCTACATCCGCCGCGTGCAGAAGGTCGGCGGCGAGCTGGTCAACGTGCCGTTCGACAAGGTCGAGAACGTCAGGGACCCGGACGGGGAGCGCCGGAAGAAGAAATAGCGTAGCGCTCCCGTAGCGCATGCTTTCTTCGCTGGCGACCGTGCTGTTCGACGGTTTCGCCTACGGCATGCTGTTGTTCCTGCTGTCGGTGGGGCTGTCGGTGACGCTGGGGATGATGAACTTCGTCAACCTGGCGCACTGCAGCTTCGCCGCGGTCGGCGGCTACTGCACGGTCACGCTGGTGAACAGCTTCGGCTGGCCGTTCCTTGCCTCATTGCCAATAGCATTCATTGCTGCTGCGCTGGTGTCGGTCGTCCTTGAAAGGACACTCTACCGGCATCTCTACCGCTCGTCCGACCTCGACCAGTGCTTGCTCACCATCGGCATCGTGTTCGTCTCGGTCGCGGCGTTCGCGTGGTTCTACACCACCGAGCAGCAGTCGGCCCGCCCGCCCGAATGGCTGCGCGCCCGGATCACCGTGGGGGGCATCAATTTCGCCGGCTACCGCCTGTTCCTGATCGTCTTCGGCCTTGCGGTCACCGCGATCCTGGTGCTGCTGCTGGAAAGGACCCGGTTCGGCGCGCAAGTGCGCGCGGCGGTAGACAACCAGCGCATGGCGCGCGGCCTGGGCATCGACGTCGACCGTGCGTTCATGATCACGTTCGCGCTCGGCGGCGGGCTCGCCGGGCTCGGCGGCGCGCTCGCGATCGAGGTGGTGGGGCTCGATCCCACGTTCGCCCTCGCCTTCCTGGTCTACGTTCTGATCGTGGTCGCGGTCGGCGGCCTCGGCTCGATCGGCGGCTCGTTCGCCGCCGCGGTGGTGCTCGGCATCAGCGACATGGCCGGGAAGTACTACTTTCCCTGGCTCGGCGCGTTCCTCATCTACCTCGTGATGGTCGGGCTGCTGATGTGGCGCCCGCTGGGCCTGTTTGGCAAGCGCTAGCGATCATTTCCGGGAAAAGGTCCGCTGGCACCCGCTGGAGATCGTGTTCTGGCTGTGCACGCTGCTGCCGTTCGTCGTCACCCCGGCCTATCTCTCGCTCGCCAGCCAGATCGCGATCACGGCGCTGTTCGCGCTGTCGCTGGATCTCATCCTCGGCTATGCCGGCATCGTCTCGCTCGGCCACGCCGCGTTCTTCGGTGTGGGCGCCTATAGCGCCGGGTTGCTCGCCAAGCACTATTGGGGGGAGCCCCTTGCAGGATTGATCCTCGCCGCCGCCGCGGCGGGAATCGTCGGCTACGCCATGAGCCACATCGTGGTGCGCTTCCGGCACCTCGCGCTGATCATGCTCACGCTGGGCCTCGGGCTGCTGCTGCACGAGGCGGCCAACAGCGCGAGCGACCTCACGGGCGGCGCCGACGGGCTGCAGGGCGTGAAGGTCGGCACGCTGTTCGGCTTCAAGTTCGACATGTTCGGCCGCACCGCCTACGCCTACTCGCTCGCGGTGCTGTTCGTCTGCTTTCTGGTCTGCAGAAGGATCATCCATTCCCCGTTCGGCCTGGCGTTGCGCGGCATCCGCGAGAACGCGGTGCGCATGCCGGCGATCGGCGCGCCGAGCCTCGCGCACCTGCGCAAGGCCTACACCATCGCCGCGGTGATGGCCGGCATCGCGGGCGCACTCCTTACGCATACGACTTCTACGGTTTCTTTGGAAGTCCTTTCCTTTGGTCGCTCAGCGGACGTATTGGTGATCCTGATCCTCGGCGGCGCCGGGCGGCTCTACGGCGGCATCATCGGCGCGATCATCTACATGGTGGCGCGCGACCAGTTCTCCGGCATCAACCCGCAGTACTGGTACTTCTGGATCGGGCTGCTGCTGGTGGTGGTAGTGATGTTCCTGCCAAACGGGATCCTCGGCGGACTCGGTGCTATCTACAAGAAATCTAAATAGGAAATTCGGCTCGCTGGTGGTCGCGCAGGACATCGCGCTCGAGCTGCCGCCGGGGGTGCGCTACGCCCTGATCGGGCCGAACGGCGCCGGCAAGACCACGCTCATGAACCTGATGACCGGCATGCTCGCCCCGGACTCGGGCCAGATCTTCCTCGGCGGCGAGGAGATCACCGCGCTGCGGCCCCACGCGCGGGTCAGGAAAGGGCTGGCGCGCACTTTCCAGATCAACACGCTGTTCGCCAACCTGAGCGCGCTCGAGTCGGTGACGCTGGCGGTGCTCGAGCGCGACGGCCACGCGCACAACTGGTGGCGCGGCCTGCCCCGGTTCGGCGCCGCCATCGACGAGGCGCAGGCGATCCTCGATTCCCTGAGGATCCCGCCGACCCGCGAGACCCGCGAGCTGCCGTACGGCCAGCAGCGGCTGCTCGAGATCGCGCTCGCGCTGGCGACGCGCCCGCGCGTGCTGCTGCTCGACGAGCCGGCGGCCGGCGTGCCGAAGGACGAAAGCGCGGCGCTGTTCGACGCGATCGCGAACCTGTCGCGCAGCCTCACCATCCTCTTCATCGAGCACGACATGGACGTGGTGTTCCGCTTCGCGGCGCAGATCATCGTCATGGTCGGCGGCCGCATCCTGGTGCAGGGCACCCCCGACGAGATCGCGCGCGACGCGCGCGTGCGCGAGGTCTACCTGGGCAAGGCGCATGCCGCTGCTTGAGCTGAAAGGCGTGCGCGCCGGCTACGGCGAGGCGGTGGTGCTCGAGGACGTCGCGCTCGAGCTGCCGGAGAACGGCAGCCTCGCGGTGCTCGGCCGCAACGGCGTGGGCAAGTCCACCCTGTTGCTGACGGTGATGGGCTATACGCGCTTGCATGCGGGAAAGATCCGCTTCAAGGGCACCGACATCAGCGCGCTCCCGCCCCACCGCCGGGCCCAGCTCGGCCTGGGCTGGGTGGCGCAGGAGCGCGAAATCTTCCCTTCGCTCACGCTGGAGGAGAACCTGACCGTCGCCGCGCGCCCTGGAGCCTGGAGTCTCAAAAAGGTATTCGGGCTCTTCCCGCGGCTCGAGGAACGGCGCATGAACATGGGCAATCAGCTCTCCGGCGGCGAGCAGCAGATGCTCGCGATCGCGCGCGCGCTGATGACCAACCCTGCCCTGCTGCTGCTCGACGAGCCGCTCGAGGGCCTCGCGCCGATCATCATCGAGGAGCTCGCCGCCGCGCTCAAGAACCTCGACGGCATGGCGATGGTGCTGGTCGAGCAGCACGCCGAGATCGCGCTCGCGCTCACCGCCGACGCGGTCGTCATCGAGCGCGGCCGCATCGTGCACCGCGCCCGCTCCGCCGAAGTGGCGCGCGACCCCGCCATGGCCGAGCGCGTGCTCGGCCTGAAGGTAAACTAGGCGCCCTTGTGTCGAGCAAGCTGAAGCTGACCTTCGCGGCGGCCGCGCTCGCGCTCGGCGGCTGCGCATTCCCGACGTGGACGCCGGACGCGGCGCCGGTGTATACGCAGCCCGGCAACAATCCGGTGACCTCGCCGTTCGCCAGCGGCCCGGTCAGCGCCCGCGACTGGGCCTGCAAGTGCCACTGCAAGAGCTGCTTCCAGTAGCGGCTTAGCGTTCCTTCGCGAGCAGCGCCTCGAGCATGCGCCGCGCGGCCAGCGGCGCGGCGTCGACGGCGATGTCGACTCTCGAGCGGCTCGCGTCCATGTTGCGCTGCTGGGCTTCGAGGATCGGGATGTCCTCGTTGAACACCTTCACCATCCCCTCGGCGAACACCCGCTCCTTCTCCGGGTCGCCGAGGCCGAAGTTGCGCACGAAGCCGAAGAAATAGTGCGTTCTGCGCTCGGTCTCCGGCGTCGGCGCCGACAGCGCCATCAGGTCGATCCGGCGCTCGCCGTCCTCGCAGCCCGCGAAGTTCACCGAGAAGCAGGGCGGGATGTGCTCGACGATCTGCCAGCGGTCCACGTTGCCGGGAAAGCCGCCGGCCTCCTTGTACATCGGCGGCGGCGGCCGGTCCCTAATCCAGCGGGTCAGCTTCACCATGCGCTCTCCGCGCTCCACCGTTGCAGGAAAATCCACGATGGAACCAGAACCTATGGATGACGCATGCACGTACGCCAGGTGGGTCACGTCGAGCACGTTGTCGGCGATCAGCTGGTAGTGGCATCTCACCGGGATCATGTCCGGCCGGGTGAACGCCCAGTCCTTGTGCTTGGCCCACCACCAGTTGGGGATCAGGGCCGGATCGGCCCGTTGCGGATCGCCCATCCAGATCCAGACCCAGTTGAACTTCTCGACGAGGGGAAATGCCCTGACGCGAGCCTGGGGCGGAATCGTCTCCTGGCCTGGAATCTCGACGCATCTGCCGGAAGCGTCGAACTTGAGGCCGTGGTAGCTGCAGCGCAGCTCGTCCCCTTCGAGCCTGCCCATCGACAGCGGCAGCTGCCGGTGGCAGCAGCGGTCTTCGAGCGCGACCGGTTGGCCGTCTTCCCTTCTATAGAGGACTACGGGTTCACCCAGAAGGGTTCGCCCGAGAAGCCCCCGGGTAACCTCCCGATCCCAGGCAGCCGCATACCAGGAGTTACGAAGGAACATCCCTGAGCTTGAGCATCTGCATGGCGTTGCCGAAGTAGATGCGGCGCCGGTCGTTGGGCTTGAGCTTCATGCCGTCGAGTGCCTTGATCGTCTCGCGGATGAAGAGCGGCCCGCCCTCGGGATCGAACGGGCAGTCGGTGCCGAACAGGACTCGATTCGTTCCATAAAAGTCCAACCCGCAGCGGATCGCCGCTTTCGAGCCGTTGACCGAGGTGTCGCCGTAGAACATCTTGAAGTAGTCGACGGGCCGTTTCTTCATTTTTTTCAGCAGAGATTCGTAATCTTCATCCGCTGTCCGGCTGCCGAGCTGGTCCATGCCGTAGCCGATGCGGTTCACGAAGTAAGGCGCCATCGCCCCCAGGTGGTGGGTGATGATCTTGAGCTTCGGCAGCTTCTCGAACATGCCGGAGAACACCAGCCGCGCCATGAAGGCGCTGGTCTCGTAGGGCCAGCCGAACAGCCACCAGATCTCGTACTTGGACTTTTCTTCAGAAGCATAATCTGCAAATTTCGCAGTGCGAGTCGGATGCACCCAGATCGGCAGGTCGTAGGTCTTGCTCATGCGCTCGAAGATGCGAAAGAACTCGGGCCCGTCGAGCGGCCGGCCGTTGACGTTGGTGAAGATCTGCACGCCCTTCGCGCCGAGCTTGGCGATCGCCCGGTCCATCTCCTCCAGCGCCGCCGGCGCGTTGTTCATCGGCAGCGACGCGACGAAGGCGGGAAAGAGATCCGGATGCTTCTGCACGATCTCGGCCATGCCGTCGTTCGCGAGCCTCGCCAGTTCCGGAGTCTCTTCCGCAGAACCGAGAAACTCCACCGCGGGCATCGACAGCGTGAGGACCTGCTTGTAGCCCGGGAAGCGCTTCATCATCTTCATGCGCCGCTCGAGGTCCCACAGCACCGGGATGTGCATCCAGCGCTTGAGCTGCGCGGCGAGCGCCGGGTTGCCCTCGGCGATCCGCTTCATGCGCTCGAAGTACGCGAGCGGAAAGATGTGCGGGAAGATGTCGAGCTTTAGGTTGTTCTTCATTCGTGCAGAATAGCGCAATGCCGCCGCTCCGGGACCCGCTGCGCGGCTCGCTCTGGATGTCCGGGGCGGTGCTCTCGTTCTGCGCCATGGCGCTCGCCGCGCGCCAGCTGCTCGCGCACATGGGCCCGTTCGAGGTCGTGCTGATGCGCAGCATCGTGATGCTCGCCATCGTGGGTGCGCTCGTTCCGCGCACCGGGGTCGCGGTATTGCGCACGCGCCGCTTCCCGCTTCACTTCCTGAGGAACCTGGTCCATTTCGGCGGCCAGTGCTCCTGGGTGTTCGCGCTCGGTGCCCTGCCGCTCGCCACCGTGTTCGCCATCGAGTTCACCATGCCGGTGTGGACGGTGGTCCTGGCGGCGCTGTTCCTGAAGGAGAGGATTTCCTTCCCCAGGCTGGTGGCGCTGGTGCTCGGGCTCGCCGGGGTGCTGGTGATCCTGCGGCCGGGCTTCGCTTTCGTGCAGCCGGCGGCGCTCGTGATGCTCGCGGGCTCGCTCGCCTACGCGGCCTCGCTGATCTTCACCAAGCGGCTCACCACGACCGACGCGCCGCTGGCGGTGCTGTTCTGGATGTCGGTGATCCAGCTGCCGATGGGGCTCGTGGCGAGCCTGCCCGGGTGGGTGACCCCGGTCGCGTCAGACTTTCCCTGGATCCTGGCCGTCGGAGTGGGGAGCTACACCGCGCACTACTGCCTGACGCGCGCCGTGCATATCGCAGACGCGAGCGTGGTGGTGGGAATCGACTTCACGCGCCTGCCGCTGATCGCGCTCATCGGCGCGGCGGTGTACGGCGAGGGGCTGGACCCGCTGGTGTTCGTGGGCGCGGCCATCATCTTCGCGGGGACCTACTACAGCATCTCCCGGGAGCGCGCGTAGGGGATCTAAATGGGGACAGTCCCCATTTACTTCTTGCTGCTGCCGACCCCGGCCGGGGTGTTCTTCTGCGCGAGGCGCTTGATCAGGCCGTCGACGCCGTCCTGCTTCACCACCGCGTCGAACTCGCTGCGGTAGGTGAGCACCAGGCTCACGCCCTCGACCACGATGTCGAAGATCTTCCAGCCCTTGTCGGTCTTGCGCATCGTGTAGTCGATCAGCACCGGCTTGCCGCCGGGGCGGACGAACTGGTTGCGCACGGTGGCCCCGGTTTCGCCGGGCTTCACGCGCGAGGGCAGCACCTTCATCTCCTGGCCCTCGTAGGCGCTGATCGCGCTCGAGTAGGTGCGCACCAGCATGTTGCGGAACTCGGCGACCAGCTTCTTCTTCTGCTCGGGCGTCGCCTGCGCCCAGCCGCGCCCGACCGCGAGGCGGGCGGCCTCCTCGAAGTCGACGTGCGGCAGGATCTTCTCCTCGGCGAGCTTGAGCGCTTTCTGCCTGTCGCCGGCGGCGAGCTGCTTGTCGCCCTTGATCGCCGCCATCACCTCGGCGGTGACCTTCTTGACCAGCTCTTCCGGACCCGGATCTTGGGCGAGGACAGGAACAGCAAACAGCAATGCCGCCAAAAACCTCAGAACCTGTGTCATGCCGCCGCGCGCTCCTTGGAATCCTTGTCCTTGAGGTTGCCCTTGAACATGCCCGGCTCGAGCGAGTGGCGCTCGAGCAGGCGATAGAACTCGGTGCGGTTGCGCCCCGCGAGGCGCGCCGCCTTGGTGACGTTGCCCCCGGTGATCTTGAGGATGCGCACCAGGTAGTCGCGCTCGAAGGCGCGCCGCGCCTCGTCGAGCGGCGTGAGCGCCGTGTCGCCCGCATCGAGGGCCTGGCGCACCAGCGATTCGGGGATCACCTCGGTCGCCGCCAGCGCCACCGCCTGCTCGATCACGTTGAGCAGCTGCCGAACATTCCCCGGCCAAGGCGCCGACACCAGCAGCTGCATCGCCTCGGGCGAGAGGGCGAGCCGCCCGCGCCGGTAGCGCTCGGCGAGGCGGGTGAGGAAATGGTTCGCCAGGAGCGGGATGTCCTCCCGGCGCTCGGCGAGGGTCGGGATGTAGAGCTTCACCACATTCAGCCGATAGTAGAGGTCCTCGCGGAACTCGCCCGAAGCGATCCGCTCCTCGAGCTTGCGGTGCGTCGCGGCAATCACCCGCACGTCCAC
>Ga0187892_10001889_pt1 | contig 45347 bp, 27 predicted proteins | sample MA1701073metaG_FD_139345 | JGI IMG/M metagenome (GOLD analysis project Ga0187892, IMG submission 139345) | Bio-ooze microbial communities from a basaltic lava cave in the Kipuka Kanohina Cave System on the Island of Hawaii, USA - MA170107-3 metaG ...
GAACGTCAAGCGAAAATCCATCCAGCCGTTGCCGCCTGGCAACCCGTTTATCTCGACGAACTGTGGAAATTAAAACTTGACGCCGAGCACAAAAGGGGGTACGATGTTATTCCGCAGCCCTAATTTTTCCAGTGCTGGCTTGCATCAACCTAATCATGGCAAGCGGATAAAAATCTGATTGGTTGCCCGGAGCTTGCCGTCAAAAGCGACGTGGATTTCACCGGCATTCGTTGGGATATTCGTTTCGGTGATATGGCCATCCGGCCAGCGCACTCAATCACTTGAAAAAGGTCAACAACGATTTGCGAAACCTCTCCGTCGTCACTTTTCTCGTGTTGTAAGTTTTTAAATATTTTTGATGCTCTTCATCATTTGGATAAGCCTGCTCCGGCCCATACGGATAACTCGTCATCGCATGAAACGGCAGCGGCTCGACGGTTTGGCCGTGCGCCGTGTTGAGATCGCCGTCTTTGATCCAGCCGTCGCTGTAGATCAGATAGTCACGCTTCCAGCCGTTTGGCAGCTTGGGCAATTTCGCCGCGTCAAACGTGATCGTCACTTCATCGCCGGCATTCATGATGATGTATTTGTCATCCGGCTCCAAAAGCAACGGCAAGACGTCGCCGTAGCGCGTGTAATGGCCGACCAAATCACGCCATTTCGGCTCTTTTGAGACTTCGTTGTAATCAAACCAATGCGGGCCATAACGCCCGCCTCGGCGATACAACCGCGAAAAACCGCGATAATGAAGATCGGCAGCGAACAGAGGCAGCAGCATTTGTCGAAATGTCATTCCGGAGGAATCTTGTTTAAACTCAGCACCGTGCTTATTATTAACAAGATTCCCTGCGGGCGTAGCCTTCCAGGATGACATTTTAGCCGAAAAGAAAACATGATCCCAATAAATCTCCATATTGGTGCGAATGCGTACGCGATGATCGCGCGTCAAAAATTTTCCCGTGAGATCAAGCGCCATCGTTTTATCCTTGCCCATCGGGAAGCTCATGTTCTCGATCACCGTTTGCCATTCGCCACGGCGATTCATCACTTGCAAAAAAGGGGGGACAACTTTCAGTTGTCCCGATTGCGCAATCGCGACGTTGATGCTCGCATCGCTCGGGAAAAGCCAGCCATTTAAAAACAAAACAACGCTATCCGAGTGAGAAAAATCACCTAAATCCAAAATCAGATCGCGCAGCTCGGTGATGCCTTGAAATTTGGCCGGCTTCAAATTCGAAACGTAAACATCATCTTTCGTGCGAATGGCCGCCAGCAAATCATTTCCCCGTTCATCACGCGCCGATTTTGGCAAACGCTTCTGCGCCACTTGATAGATGTGCAGCGGCGGAAACGGCGGCGGCACGAAACGCTCGTCGACGTAAATTCCAACCGAGTCGGGATGATCGACCGCGAGCAGCTTGACTTGATCGAAATACGCCGTCTCCCACAGCTCTTCGGTGATTTGCAGGATGATTTTTCCATCTTGAACCTGCAGCGAATCGCCGGGGATTTTGAGATATTCTTGCGAGGCATTGGGAAAAGCATACGCGGCTACGCCCGTCGCGGTTTCGCCGCCCATGATGCCGAGCGGCATGCCCAACGCGCTGCGCCACATGATGTCCTTGACAAAAGTATACGCGCGGCCATTCCAGGTATAAAGGAAAGCGCACGAGCCTTTCAGCGTTTGCTGCTCGACCAAATCCTGATCGCTGCCGGGATAGAACAGATTTTGCGGCGTGCCGTTAGGCCAGAGAATGCGCACCACGTCGGCCTTCAAGCGCTCGCCGAGTCCAAAGTGAATCGCCGGCTCGGTTACAACACGCATTTGATAATGCTCGCCGGCTCTGATTTCAACTTTGGCGCCGATGCCGAAATAATTATTTTTGCCGCTGCCGGTGCGAAGGCCGACCAACTTCATCTTGAGATAATGATTGGCGTTGCCGCCGTCGTTGCGCAGCAGCCGCGCGCCGCCGTCAAGCCCGGCGAGAAAAATATCCAAATCGCCGTCTTCGTTATAATCCGCCAAAGCAATGCGTCGCGCCGCCAAAATCTCGGCGGGCAAAAGCGACGAGACGTCCTTGAATTTGCCGGCGCCGTCATTATGAAAAAGCAAAACACCGCGGCCGGTTTTTGCCAGCGGCGCGCCGGCGACGAGGAGATCGAGAAAGCCGTCGTTATCGAAATCAAAAAACTCGGCGTCCAAGCCCGCGACGTTTTTAAGCGCTTGCAGCATCGCCCCGACAGCGGGGTCTTTTTCAAATGTGCCGTCGCCTTTGTTGCGATACAAAAAATATTCGCCGCCGTCAAGCGAAGTCACGAACAAATCCACATAGCCATCGTTGTTATAATCTGCTGCCGCCGCCGCGCCGAAATTACCTTTGCCGGCTAGTCCACTCGCTGCGGTCGTGTCTTGAAAACGCCCTTGCCGCAAGTTGGTGTAAAGAATATTGCTCGCGTTTTCATTCACCACAAAAAGGTCGATGTCGGCATCGTCATCAAAATCGCCGAATATCGCGTCACGGGTTTTCGTCGGCGCGCCGGCGAGGGCCATTTTTTCCGCCATCTCCGTGAAGGTTCTATCGCCGTTGTTCCGATAAACCCGATTTGAGCCGGCGTTGGCGAGAAACAAATCCAAATCGCCGTCGAGATCCAAATCGACAAAACGCACAGCATATCCGAAATCAGAGTCGGCGACGCCTGCGGTTGCGCTCACATTTTCAAATTTCCCGTCACCCAGATTGCGATACAAAATATTCGGGCCGTCACTCACGATGTACAAATCCAGCTTGCCGTCATTGTCGTAATCGGCAAAAATCGCTGCCGTTTCTTTGGTCTGATGCTTGATGCCGGCAGCAGTTGAGCTTTCAATGAACTCGCCAAAATCATTTCTAAAAAGAAAGTGCGCGCTCGCCGGGCTGTCCGGCGCGCGATTCGCGACATACAAATCCTGATCGCCGTCGCCGTCATAATCGCCCACGGCGACAGTGGCGCCAAATTCTGCTGCCGGGTCTGCCTGGCGAGCCGATTTCGGCACAAGGTTCAGGCCGGCAATAGCTGTTGCGTCGGTGAAACGAATGGCGGCCAGCACGGCCTCCCGGCTTTGCGGTTGGGTTGAAATTTGTTGGCTGAAGGTCATCACCGGAAAGCCGATGAGCGCGCCGCCCGGGCCTTTTAGCTCCAAAACACCGGCTTGATAAAGCGGAGTTAATTTCAGCAAATTGTGAAAAATAATCGCCGGCGTAAGCGCCTCGTTCGCCTTGCCGGCGCGCATCAGCGCCAGCGCCTTGTCATAAAATTCCGCCGGGTCTTTCGGCAATTCGGGAACCTGTTTGATGAATTCTTCCATTCGCGCCGCCGCGGCATCGGCCTTGCCGTTGCGCAATAATGTTTCGATAAGCTGCAAGCGCGCGACGAGATTGGCGGGTTTCAATTCGACGGCTTTGTTCAGATATTCCTCGCCGCGCCGACGGGCGTCGTCGTGGTCGCGTTTAAGATAAAGCTCGGCGAGATTATAAAGCGTCTTAACATGATCCGGCGACTTTTTGAGCGAATTTTCCAGCTCGCGAATCGCCTCGTCTTCGCGATTGGTCAACTCATAAATTTTCGCCGCGATCAGCCAGATTTCAGGATCGGCGGGATCGAGCTTGATGGCTTGCTTGATCTGCTGCTCGGCTTTGGCAAAATCGTCTCGGCGCATGTAAACCAGACTTAGGTTCGCATATCCCAGCGCCTCTTTCGGCGCCAGTTGGGTCAGCTTGAGAAATTCCGCTTCGGCCTCGCTCAGTTTGTTCTCTTCCAAATAAGCCAAGCCCAGCGTCCGGGCGCTGATGATTTCGGTGAGCGCGCGTTTATCCTCGACTTGTTTTTTTTCGCAACCGAGCGCCAACAAAAAGACCGCGGATAAAATCAATCGCAATAACCAATCATATTTTTTTGCCAATATGAAACTCATTTCAGTTTTGGTTTAAAATTTTTCCATCCCAATTGACCGTAATTTCACGAATCGGCGGCGTAATGCCGATTTCGCTTACACGGCGGTCAGGCCACTGAATCCAAATCCCCTTTAAACCATCCCGAACGCCGAACACCTGCACGGCGGAATCTTGCGACCAATAGCCGGCGCCGCAATGCACTTCACGCGTCGGGCCGTAACCATCGGCGTAAATCAACCGGATGGCCGCGCCAATCGCAAGCGGATTTTCTTTTGTCCCCACCAACCGAACGCGCAAACCCGGCTTGGCGCCAACGTTGCGATAAAGCTTGGTGGCCGCGCCGTTCTGCGTCACCGCCAAATCCACCCGGCCATCGCCATCGTAGTCGCCGAGCGCCGCGCCGCGCTGCTCGCCGTAAACTTGAATGCCGGATTCCCGCGCCGGAACCGGTTGCAGCTTGCCGCTCCCATCGCCTTTCAACCACAGCCCGCGCCCGGCGTCGCTGCGAGCGGTTTCGATTTGGTTTGCAAAAAAGTTTTGGCTGAGAAAAACGTCGTCGTGGCCGTCGCCGTCAAAATCCGCCACGCCGGCATGAAACGCCGGGGCCAATTGCGCTGCGACCGGCAACGCGACCGCCTCGAAGCGGTCACCGCGATTGAAAAAAATCGCGTGCGCCAGGGTGTTCGCTTCCACTTGTTTCGCGCCTTCGAGCGCCGGCCCGATGATCTCCTGCAAATCCGCGCCGCCGAATTGCAGGAACGTGCGGGTGCGGAAGCGGACGTAAGGCATGGCATTCGACATGCAGGACAGGCCGCGCTCGGGAACCAGTTGGTTCGTAAAAGGATCGACGTGCGCTTCAACAACGTCGAGGGCGCCGTTGCGGTCAAAGTCGTCGTAATAAATCCGCAGCGGCTGTCCGGCTGCCGCGCGATACTTGCTGTTCAATCCCCAGTTGGTGGCGATGATGTCGAGCCTGCCGTCTTCATCGAGATCGCCGGTAGTGACGCCGTTCCACCAGCCGAGATGGCTTGACAAGCCGAGCTCTTCGGTGGCGTCGGCAAAGCTTCCTTTCGTATTGCGAAGAATTTTGACCGGCCCCCATTCGATCGCGAGAATCAAATCGGCATCGCCGTCGCCGTCAATATCGCTGAACACCGCGCCGGAAACCATGCCGATTTTTTGAAAATGCTTCGTATTGGCTTCATCCAACTTGAAGCCGCCGTTATCGTTGTGATACAATCGCGACGAGGCTGGCTCCGGATAGCGTCCGGGAATGGTGCGCCCGCCGATGAACAAATCGAGATCGCCGTCGCCGTCGTAATCCGCCATCGCCATCGGCCCGGGGCTGGAAAGGTCGCCGCTCAATTTCGCCGTTGCTTGGGCCGCGCCTTTTCTAAGATCATAGCCGAGGACAAAGGCCTCGCGAGTTGGCGCTTCCTCAAAATTGGAATGAGCAACCAACACGCCGGTTGCGCCGCCGGCTTTGCTCCACGCCAGCACGGCGCTTTGATCCTGCTGCGTCACTCGCGACAAAACCGGATCCCGCCAAAGCTGAAACCCGCCTTTACCGTTGTTGCGATAAAAAGCGGGCTGGCCGCCCTTGCCGCTGGTGATGATCAAATCGTCGTCACCATCATGATCTAAGTCATGCCACGCCACCCCGGGGCCGAGTTGGCTCAAACGATTCGGCAACAACGGCTGGCGCGCGAAGTCGTCGTAGGGATCTTCGTGGTGCGTGTGATCGATCAAGCTGCTGACATCTTCAAAATAAGCTTGCGGCGTGGATCGCGCCGCATGATTGGTAGGCGCCGCCTCTGTCGCTGCGGGTTCGCCAATCTCATAAATGCGGTTCGGCTTGGCGCTTTTGATGAGGCTGCGCTTGCCATTGCGCCAAATGATTTCGATGCTGAGCTCATTTTCCTTTTTGCCCGCGGCGAAAACATATAAAGGATCGGCGCCGGAAAGATAGAAGCCGCCGCTCAGCACTTCTTTTTCTTGCGGAACCGGGCCGCCAGTGACGCGAATCTTCGCGCCGATGCCTTGGGTGTTCGGCGCCAATCCGCGCAAACGCACCGCCAATCGCGGGGCGACGGCTTCGTTGCGGTACACGCCGGCCGTCGTATCGAAACGGTTCGTCACCACGTCGAGATCGCCGTCATTGTCAAAATCCCCAAACGCCATGCCGTGGGAAATATCCGTCGAATTGAATCCCCACGCCGCGCCGGTTTCTTCAAACGTGAGATCGCCGCGATTGCGAAAGGCAAAATTCGGCAGCTCGAGACTGGGATACATGAAAATTGTCTGGCGGTAATCCGAGTACCCACGCATCATGCGAAACCGAATCAACTCGTCGGTGTCGGAATCCTGCGCGTCATAAAAATTGCCGGTGGTCACCAAAATATCTTCGTAGCCATCCAGATCGGCGTCGAGAAAGGCGACGGACCACGACCACTCCGAGGCCTGCAATCCGCTGAACGGCGCGATCTCGGCATACGTCGCGTCACCCTGATTCAAGAAAAGCGTGTTGCGCATGTACTGCGGCCGGTTGTCGATGGCGCCGATGGCAAACGGCGTCGGCGCCATCGTGCCCATCTGGGTTTTGCGGCGCTGGTGCTCGCGGCTGAGCATGTCGGCCACGAAAAAATCCTGATCGCCGTCGCGGTCGATGTCGGAAAAATCCACCGCCATCGAGGAATTGCTGGTGTGGCGAATCGCCAATTTCGGCATCGCCTGAAAGCGCCCGCTTCCGTCGTTGATCCAAATGCGATCCGGGCTTTCAAAATCGTTGCACACGTAAATGTCCGGATCGCCGTCGGCGTCCATATCCTGAAATCGGACCATCAAGCCCCAATCTTTTAGCTCGGGGATCGGCTTGCCGTCTTCGTCCAAAAATCTGCCATCGGTGAACGGCATGGATTGGAAATGCCCCTTGCCATCGTTGAGATAAAGCAAGTCCGGCTCGCCGCTTTCAAGCCACAACAGTTTGGTGCCGCGGATTTCCAGCGTGTAATGATCTTGGAATTTCGGCGCGATGCGGTAGGCGTCGCCGACTTTTTGGACGATGCTGTCCGCCGCCAATTCTTCGGGCGTGTAAATGTCTTTCGTGCGGATGGTTTTGTAGTTCGTGATATACAAATCGAGATCGCCGTCGGCGTCAATATCCGCGAGCGCCATCGAGGCCGCGCCGGTTTTGGCGGTGAGGCCGCTGGCTGCCGTGGCGTCGGCAAATTTTCCGGTTCCGTCATTTAAAAAACAGGCATTCGGCCCGCCCACGGCGATGACGAGCAAATCGAGGTCGCCGTCGCCGTCAATATCGGCAAAGGCCGCGCCGGAGGAAAAACGATCCGAGCACGCGACGCCGGCTTCTTCAGTAATATCTTTAAATTTCCACCCACCAAGATTTTTGTACAAAACATTGTCGCCGTCGAGCCGGCAAAAATAAACATCAACCCAGCCGTCGTTATCGATATCGCCGACCGCGACGCCGGAGCCGTTGAGCAGCACGCGATTATTCCTGATTTGCTCGTCGGTGAGGGTGTTGAAAAAAGAGAGGCCGGTTTTGGAGGGCGGCAGCGGCTTGAATCCGGCCTTGCCGCCCTTTGCGGAGGGAAGCTCGGCCCAGCGGTGGCCGGTTTCCTCGTGCCAGCGCAGTTTTTTCTCCGGCCAGAATTGAATGGTCAAATACACCAGTGCCGCCAAAATTATCACACCCAAAATCGGTTTGATCCAATTCGCGCGCATATCTAACGTGAAAATGAAGCTAGTTGTTCGGACAAAAGAGACAAAAAACCGCGTCCGTTGTCGGATGATGCTTTCAGAGCGGCATGTGGATATAAGGCATTAAAGTAATTCCAACAACTCGGTTTCAACAATGCGAAAGGCCTCCTGAACATCATAAGTGACTTCAGGCCTCAGCAAACCTGTTGTGTCTCCTAAAAAAGATTTATGTTTCATCTTGAGCGCAAGGTTTCTCCGAAATTCATCTTGAGAAATCGAAAGATCCATCGCCGTCATGTATTGCAGAAACGATCGCACCACTGCCGCGGGATCTGCTTTTCCGGCTGTCAATCCCAACCACAAATCAAAGAGATCTCTGCCCTTGCGACGTTGATACAGCGCACGAAGCTTGGTTCCAAGCAACTCGTTTAATCGATAGGTGACGATGTTGCATTTGCCGGAAAACCATCTGCAGTCAACGGTGAAGGGATATTGATGGAATCCCAGTACGCTAAAATGCTCACGCGTGTTGATTTCCAGTTTCAGCCGTAACGGGATGACAGGTGGAACTTCCGAATCAACACGATATGCCAAAAGCACACTTCTCTGTTTTCGAGTTCGGCCAGGCGTTCCCAAGAAGCCATCCAGCGCTTCATGGATTGCATCCAGAACAGGTCCGATGGCTCCGGCCTGGGTTTGCACCAAGTCGATGTCTTCCGAGTAGCGTGAAGCGGGTGCGAGAAATAACTTGTGCAAAGCAGTGCCGCCACGCAATGCAATATTCTCAGCAATCACTTCATGCGAGAAAAGCACGACCATCGCACGGCTAATCAACAGATCCTGCTCTACTTGAGCATCCGAGATCCAGGGTGCCTGCGAGCGCCAAGCCGTAATGTCCGCCTGCGGTATCACAACTCTCCTTCCACCTCGGCGTTCATGATGACCTTCCAGCGTGAGTCACGCGAAAAACCTTTCCTCGGAACGGCAGGATCCAGCGGCGTTTCTCGAGGTTTGCGAGTGTGGACCCATTCGGCGAGCTTATCCACCACCTCACCGTTGCCGGCTTTTTCAAGCAACCAGCCCAAGCGTTGAACCAATGATAATTGTTTTTCCGACAGCGCCGCATCGAGCAACATCGCAGGCGTTATCTTTTCTTTGAGTTCCTGCAAGATCGTAAGCACACGATCCAACCCTCCAATGCGCTGGGCATATCCGACCAAATCGATTGCCGTAACTGCCGGGTTGGATACCCTGATAAATCCTGTCGGTGTCTTGACGGCGTCTACGGGCGAGGTTTTCATCCCGGCTTTTTTAAAAAACCTAATCCGGAGTCCGCCGGCAGCTATCATTCGTTCCGGCGTGGGCGTCACCACGTGAAATTCCTGAGGTTGTTGATGCGCCGCGCCATGAATTGCCGCCGCCGATAACAAGCCGACGTAATAGGGCTGTTCGATAAATTTCATTAAATCTGCAATAAACCATTCAGGTGGAAGGCAACCCTTGGAGGCGTATTCCAAAGGCACAATCACGTAAAAACCCTGGCGGATCATGACAATGCGGTGTTTCTTTGCCAGCCGCCACAATGACAATTTCAGCACTCCCTCCGAAGCGGTAAGGGTTTGTTGAGCCTCAACTTTCGTAAACGCGTAACGTCCTTTTTGTTGTAGACTATCCACGTACTCTGTCAAGGATTTGGGCTGCATTATTCAAAATGTGACTTATAAGTTTGTAAAATTAACGCTATTGTTTTAAAAAGGTATCATAAAATGATACAACTTGAAACCAATAGTGTCAACTGGTTTTTAATAAAAAATAAGAGCAATAAAAAATAAGAGCGCCTACTCCACTCTACTTCTTCATTTGTCAATTTAAGGAGAAGCAGAACGAAGAAGGCGTTGTTCCATTCCTGATATTTTCGTTTTGGATTGCAGTGAATCAGGCACGAACCCAAATTATTTGGGGTCGTCTTCCTTTTCTTTTTTTTCATTTTCAGTTTTTCGAGAATCCGTGGGCGAGGTGCCGCAGGCAGTCCAAACGTAAGAGGCCAGCAGCAACAAACTCGCGGCGACCCACCACCGCGGCCAGCGCATTTTGCGCAATAAAGAGGTTCTCATAATTATTTCTCCTGATATGATTTATTGATGAGCCAAATTGAATTTTGCTGTACCATCGAAATTGATCGTCACCTCGCGCGTGCCCTCGGGCACGTCGAGGCTGGAAATATGGCCGCCCGGCCAGCGCACCCAAATGCCCTTCGGCGGCTCGCGCCGGCCGAGAATTTGCGCCATCGCATCTTGCGACCAATAACCGGAGCCGGAATGAATTTCGCGCGCCGGGCCGAAACCGTTTTCATAAACCAGCCGCACCGTGGCCCCGGCGCCGAAAGGATTTTCTTTTGGCCCGGCCAGGCGAACCCGCAAGCCGGGCTGAGCGCCAACATTGTGATAAAGTTTTGTCGCCGCGCCGTTTTGCGTCACCACCAGATCCACGCGGCCGTCGCCATCGTAATCACCCAGGGCCGCGCCGCGCTGCTCGCCATATACTTTAACGCCGGAAACCTGCCCGGGGATCGCTTGCAGATTGCCTTTGCCATCGCCTTTGAGCCACAGCCCGCGCCCGGCGTCGCAGCGATGGGTTTCGATCTGCGCCGAAAAAAAATTCTGGCTGAGAAAAACATCGTCGTGGCCGTCGCCGTCAAAATCCGCCACGCCCGCATAAAACGCCGGCGTCAATTGCGCCTCTGCCGGCAGCTCGACCGGATTGAAGCCATCACCCGTATTGAAAAAAACGGCGTGCGCCAACGTATTCGCCTTCACCTCGTTGGCTTGCGTCAAGCGATGGCCCAAGATATCTTGCACGCCGGCGCCGCCAAATTCGTTGTAAGTCGGCAGGCGCTGGCGAATGTACGGAATGGCGCTCGACATGCAGGACAAGCCGCGCTCGGGAACCAACTCCTGCCGCGCGGAATCAAAATGGGTTTCGACAATATCCAGCGTGCCGTTATTGTCGAAATCGCTGTAATAAATTTGCAGCGGGTGTTCGGCGCTGGCGTGATATTTACTGTTCAATCCCCAATTGGTGGCGATGAGGTCGAGCCTGCCGTCTTCATCGAGATCGCCGGTGGTAACGCCGTTCCACCAGCCGCGATATTCCGCCAGGCCAAGCTCGACCGTGGCGTCGGCAAACGTCCCATTCGTATTGCGCCACACGGTGATCGGCCCCCATTCAACCGCCAAAATCAAATCGGGGTCGCCGTCGCCGTCCACGTCGCTGAATACCGCGCCGGAAACCAGGCCGATATTTTCGAGCCGCGCCGAATTGGCCTCGTCCAATATAAAGGAATCGTTCTCGTTGCGATACAAGCGCGAGCTGGCCGGCTGCGGATAGCGTCCGGGAATGGTGCGGCCTCCAATAAAAAGATCGAGATCGCCGTCGTTGTCGTAATCCGCCAGCGTCATCGGCCCGGTGCTCGCCATGCCGCCGCTGATATTTTGGAGGCTTTGGCCGGTTTTAAAATCATAACTCTGCGCGCCGGCGTTGCCCGGGGTTCCGTCTTCAAAATTGGAATAGCCGAGGAGAAGCGCGGCGGCTCCGTTCTTTTTTGTCCAACCGAGCACGGTGGTTTGATCTTGCTTCGCGCGCAAAATGAATCTTGCATCACGTTTGAAGCCGCCATTGCCGTTCCGCACAGCGGAATAAATCGCCAGCTCGCCGCCTTTGCCGCTGGCGATGATCAGCTCGTCACGGCCGTCGCCATCGAGATCGTGCCACGCCACGCCGGGACCGAGCTGGCTGAGGCGATTGGGCAACAGCGGCTGGCGCGCGAAGTCGTCATACGGATCTTCGTGATGCGCGTGGTTGAGCAAGTGGCTCACGTCTTCAAAAAATGGCTTGGGCGCGCGCTCGGCAACGTGATTGGTGGAAACCGGTGTTTGCGCGCCGGACTCGTCGATTTCGTAGAGGCGATTCGGCTTGGCATTTTGGACGACGCTGCGTTTGCCGTTACGCCAGGTGACTTCGATGGTGAGATCATCACCAGCATTTCCGGCCTCAAGGCCCTTTCGGGCAGCAAAAGTATGCATCGGATCGGAAGCCGAGACATACGAGCCGCCGCTGATGACTTCTTTGCTCTGCGCCACCGGGCCGCCGAGAACTTTGATTTTCGCGCCAATTCCTTGCGTGTTTGGCGCCAGCCCAGCCAAGCGCACCGCCAACCGGGGCGCTAAAGCTTCGTTGCGGTAAACGGCAGCCGGTACGTCCAAGCGATTGATCACCACGTCGAGGTCGCCGTCGTTGTCAAAATCGCCGCTCGCCATGCCGTGGCCGATGTCACTGGTGTCGAATCCCCACGCCTTGCTCACGTCTTTGAAAGTCAAATCGCCCTGATTGCGAAAAATGAAATTCGGCGTTTCCAAACGCGGGTAGGCGAAAATCTCGCTTTGCAGTTGGTTGTAAAAAGCGTTGTCGATGGTTTTGAGCTTGAGCTGGGTGTCGCTGTCCATCGCATCGTAAAAATGCCCGGTAACCACGAGCAAGTCTTCGTAGCCGTCGAGATCGACGTCGAGAAACAGCGGCGACCACGACCATTCGGAGGCTTGCACGCCGCTGTATTGGGCAATCTCGGCGTAGGTGCCGTCGCCGCGATTGCGAAAGAGCGTGTTGCGCATGTACTGCGGCTGGTTGTCGATTTGGCCGATGGCGATCGGGGTCGGCGACATCGGACCCATTTGCGTCTTGCGGCGCTGGTGCTCGCGGCTCAGCATTTCCGCCAAAAAGAAATCCGCGTGGCCGTCGCGGTCGATGTCGGCAAAATCAACGCCCATCGACGAGGCGCTCTGATTGCGCATGGCGAGCTTGGGCGCGGCGTAAAAACGGCCGGTTCCATCATTCAACCACAAACGGTCCGGGCTTTCGTAATCATTGCACACGTAAAGATCCGGGTCGCCGTCGTCGTCGACGTCTTGAAAGCGCGCGGTCAAACCCCAGTCGGTCTCCGGCGGCGCGGGCGCGCCGCTCTCCTCAAAAAAAATCTTTTCGGGATCGGATTTGATAAAACGGCCCTTGCCGTCATTCAAATACAGCGCGTCCGGCTCGGCGAATTCGAAGCGTTCCAGGCGGTTGCCGCGCACTTGCACGGAGTAATGCTGCTGAAACTCCGGCCGCACCACGTAGGTGGCGCCGATTTTTTGCACCGTGCTGTCGATGACGAGAGCTTGCGGCGGATACAAATCCTGCACGGTTTTGGTTTTATAATTGGCGACGTAAAGATCGAGATCACCGTCGCCGTCGATATCGGCGAGCGCCATCGTCGTGGCGCCCAAGCTCGAGACAATGCCGGACTCTTCGGTGATGTCGGTAAATTTGCCTTTGCCGTCGTTGAGAAAACACGCATTCGGCCCGCCCATGGCGGTGACCAGCAGGTCGAGATCGCCGTCGCCGTCAATATCGGCAAAAGCGGCGCCGCTGGAGAATTGATTCGCGCAAGCGACGCCGGCTTCTTTGGTAATGTCTTTGAATTTCCAATTGCCGAGATTTTTGTATAAAATATTGGCGCCATCGAGCCGCGCGAAATAGAGATCGGCGAGGCCGTCGCCGTCGATGTCTCCGACCGCCACGCCGGAGCCGTTGAGCAGAAACCGATTGGCGGCCATTTGCTCTTGGGTGAGCGAGTTGACGGATTCAATGCCGGTTTGCGCGGGCGGGAGCAGCGTGAAGCCGGGCTTGCCTGATTTCGGAACGGGAAGCTTGGCCCAGCGATAGCCGGTTTCCTGATGCCAGGTGAGTTTGTCTTGCGGCCAGAAATAAAGCAAGGCCAGCGCCGGCAATACTGCAATGAAGAGGATTAAAAATTTTTTCATGCGCTTGAGACGAGAGGCGTTTTAAAAACGAACCAACGTATTGAGCTTTTTCAACACTTCCTGAAGAGCGGAGCCGGGAAGCTTGCAGATGAATTCGGCATTCCTTGCCGTCCAATCCAAGTTTTTGACTTGATCAGATAGTATCGCACCCGTGGCTTTGAGGCCGGATGGAATTACGACCTCGAATGGGTAACCTTTGATCTGGCTGGTAATCGGACACAGAATTGCCAGGCCAACTTTCCCATTGTAAGCGACCGGCGAAATAACAAGCCCCGGGCGTCTTCCGGCTTGCTCGTGCCCAGCTTGCGGGTTGAGATTGATCCAAATAATATCACCGCGATCGGGAACATAAGGCTTTCTTTTCACCAAAGCTCCTTTCCAACGGCTTTTCCCGTGTCAAATTCTCCATGATGATTTTTATCCGTCACACCGGCAAGAAGTTGTTCGAGCGTATATTCCGGCTCAACTGGTGCAGCGATGAGCTTGCCTTTAACTAACGACAAAGCGACAACCGAGCCTTGCTTGATTTTCGTATCCGCGGCCAAGTTCTTGGGAATACGGATCGCGAGGCTGTTGCCCCATTTTTGAACTTGTATCAGCATGCCGATTTCTCCTGTGGAAAATGTTTATACAAAGAAGATACGGCTTGCATTCAGCAAAAACAACAATTTTTTAAGAAAACAGCTAATACCGCCGCATCGAGGCGCTGAAGGTGGTGCGCAGGTCTTCGGCAAAATCTTTGAAGTATTCGCGACACATCGCGCTCATTGGCGCATTCACCCACATACCGGTATTGGCCAACAGGACTTTGTTCTCCGCGGTAAAATGCACCGTGCTGAGCTTGGCTTCGCCGCCGCTGCGAATGCGCGGCCGGGTTTCCATAATAATGCGGGATTGCGCCTCGACCACGCCTTGCATCTGCTCATCATCGAAGAGCCGGCGCAGTTTCCATTGTGTTTCCACATAAATACGGTCGCCGCTTTCGACGTAACGCTCGACTTGAAATTGGTATTTGTCAAAAGTTTTGCGCGTAATGTCGCCAAAATCATACGTCGACGCCAGGCCAACCGAGGCGACGTATTTGTTGCCGGAATCCCGGGTTTTTTGCGACGAGCTGCCGGCGCACGCGACGAGGCCGAGCAAGGCCATGCCGAGCAGGATTCGGTAAACAGTTTTGATCATAACCGTCTTTCCATTTAAGCACAAATGCAAGAAAGGCCATCCCACCGCGAAACCTGGGATGGCCTTCCTCATTGCAATCGAGTTCAACCAAGCCTTCACATCAGCTTAGCCTGCGCATTATTCAGGACGCGTCGGCCGGTGATGGCGCGCCACTTTCGGTGCTGACCCAACACCGCCGCCGCCAAAGGTGTAAATTTCCTTTTGCAGAACCAAAAGCTCCTTCGCCGGAATCGGCCAATGAATCGGGGTGGCGGTGACCAAATCACCCCAGGCGCGGTTGTCGAAGTATTCCACACCGGCGCCGGTCATCAGAATTTCCAGATGCTTTTCATATTTCAACATCTGCCACAGCGTGGCGCCGGCCTTCGGATCGCGCTTCTGCGTGACATCGCCTTTGCCCGCGGCCGCGGTTGCCGCCGGATAGCCGCCATTGGCGACGCGCGTCTTATTCAGCAACGTCGCGACTTGATCCAGGCTGCCGCCGGTCCACAACAAAGCTTCGGCGAGCAAGAAATCGTTTTCAGACGGCAGAAAAACCGGCATGAAATCGGTCGAGCCGCTGCTGGCAAAGTTTTCGTAACGGTAATAACCGTATCTCGAATAGTGATACGTGCCGCGAGCGGCCGGAAAAACCGAATTGCCCCAGTTGCCGGCATATTTGCCCGGGTTCTGCCTGGTGCCGGTGAGGGTTCCATTCCATAAACGCTTATCATCGGTGTCCATGTCAAATTCATTGCGCGAGGCCACCGCCGTGTTGAGCCAGGTTTGGTATCTGCCGGATTTGTCGGACGGGCCGATCATCTTGTAATCCAAACGCGCCCAAGAAGCGCCGCGATCATTGTGGAACCATTGCTGCGAATGCCACCAATTGACTTCGCCGTCGCCTTTCGGCGCGAAAGCTTTCGTCGCGCCTTTTTCCGCATGAGCCTTCACGCGATTCCAATCCACGGCGCCGCGCTCAGCCGGCGTGCGCGCCACTTGCGCCAAATACCGCGCGGCATACGAATGCGCCAACTGCGCCAATTCCACATTGGTGTATTTGACGGCGTTGATCCAGTTATCCGGCGTGGTAAAGGCGTTGGCTTCCATAATCGCGATGGCTTCTTCCAACATCTTCACCGCGGCCGCGCCGACTTCCTTATAATCCTTCAGCTCGAGCGTGGTCGTATTGATATCAACGGTTTCATCGTAGATGAAAGCGCGATCGAAGAAGCAGGCGAGATAGCCATGCGCCAAACCTTGCACGAGCTTGGCAAAGGCTTTGGCGCGCTGGGTGTCGGCGCCCCTGTCGCCAATCTGCAGACCGCCGGCAATGGCGCGCAAGCCGTCGTTCGCCGCCGAAATGGCGCGATAGCAGCGATACCAGGGCTGCTCAACATTGGCAATATAGGTGTAGCTGGTGGTGTTGTTGAAAGCGATGCGCGGCTCGGATGACATATCGCGCATGGAATAGTTTCCCCACGAGCAGCTTAGCGCATCAGCGGTTACGGCCAAATGCTCAACGCCAAATTGATCGTGAATCGAGAACCAAGTCACGATGGAGCCGGCAATCAACGATTCGACATCCCTTGCCGAAGCGATGGCGCGCTGCTCATCCGGATTGTTGACATTCGCCACATTCAGCTCCTGGCAGCTTAAAAAGACCATTAAAGCTGCCACCAGGAACGCTAACAACAGATATGAAATCTTGCTTTTCATAATTTATTTCTCCAAAGTTATCGTAGCCCTGCCCCCTTGCCCCGATCTTCTTTATATTCTTTGACTGAAAATCGGGGCTTGTGGGGCATTTTTTTACGCCGGCCCTTCAAATGAAAGAAGAGCCGCCCACAAGGCTGCGCCCGTAGGGGGCGGGGGCTACAGAGAATTAAAATTCAAACTCGATGATACCCGTGATCGTACGGAAATTCGGATAACCGAAACCATCGTAACGCGCCACGGTGGCGTTGCCAATCGAAAAACCGGTGCTGCCGGTTTCAGGATCGTAGCCGGTGTAATCGGTGAAGGTCAACAAATTGCGGCCGACCACGCCGATGGAGAGCTTGTGCATCAAGCCGCCAAAAACGCGCGCCAAGGCCTTTTGCTGGAACGTATAAGTCACCGCCAATTCACGCAGCTTCAAGTACGTGCCGTCTTCGACGAAATGGCTGTTGGTGGCGTTGACGTTATAGAGCACCTGATAGTAAAGCCCCGGTTTCTTCAGCTCATCCGCCTTCGCGGATTGATCGGCGATGCCGTGCTTGTTCTCGCGCAAGCCCCATTGGACGGTGTTGTTATAAATGTCGCCGCCAATTTGGGCATCGAGAACGGTATAAACGTGAACGTTTTTCCATCGAAAATCGCTGTTGAAACCGAGATTGAAATCCGGCTGGGTTTCGCCAAGTTTCACAAAGTTCTGATAGCGGAGAAAGTTGCCCTGGCTGTTAAAAACCGGATCGCTGAATTTGATCGGAATGCCCCAGCGATACGTCGTGCTGACTTTGCGATCATCCACCAGCGCTGGGGAGGTGGTGCCCCACAATTTTTGGGCGATGCCGTCACGAAACGTTTTACCGGCGCCGACCCAGACCACATAGCCGTCGTCGTTCACATTGAATTGATCACGCGGCAGGCCCGGCGGCAGATCATTCAGGCTCTTGATCCAGCGGTCGCCAAAAATGGCGCCGAGCGGCTCGCCCTCGCGAACCAGGAACGGATCGGCGGAATACGACGGAATATCGAGTTGGCTGATCTTTTGCCGGGTGCGGTCAAAATTCAAACCGACCTTCCAATCAAATTTATTGCCCCGCAAAATCGAAGCATGCAAACTCGCTTCGATGGTGTTGGTTTTCAAGGTGCCGGCGTTTTGCCATTGGTTTTGATAGCCCGCATAGCCGGGAAGCGGCACGAAGAGAATCTGATCCTCAACGTTCGAGCGGGCGTAAGTCAGGTCGAGCGTAAACCGGTTCAAAAAGGCGGTGTCGACGCCCAATTCCAATTCCTTGGCAAATTCCGGACGCAACTGCTTGTTGCCGAGATTCAACTTGGAGACCGAGCCGCCACTGACCGACCAGGTTTCGTAACGGGCAAAGAAATTCGGCCGGCCGCCGGCGGTGCCGTAGGAACCGCGCAGCTTGAACTCTTCAAAGAGCGGCAGGAACCAGAAGCTCTCCTGCGAAATGCGATAGGCGCCGCTGGCGCGATAGTAGGTATGCCATCTATCCTCTTCGCCGAAGAGCGAGCTGCCGTCGCGGCGAACGTGCACGTCGCCGATGTAGCGGTCTTTATAATCGAACGACACGATGCCGGAGTAGCCGCTGGAGCGAACTTGCTCGAAACTGGAGCTAATCACGCGCGCATCCGCGCCGGAAGCGCCGAGATTGCGTACGCCCTGCACCGCCAGATTGCGGCCATCGCCGCTGGCAGCGTTGTACTCAGTGCGCTCAAACACGCTCTGGGCCTTGGCGCGCAAGATCAACGAGCCAAAACGCCGCGAGAACGAGGCGGTCGCCCCGCCGTTCAACGCCTGATCGGAAAAATTGCCTTTGATATAACGTCCGGTATACTCCGGGCCCAGTGAAATAGATTCGTACCCGATCGGCCAGAAAAATTCGTTGTTGCGGTCCGAGCGGTCGAAGCTCAAATTGCCTTCGAGGTTGAACCAATCCACCGGATCGTAACGCAGGCTGAAACTGCCCAAAATGCGCTTGCGTTGATCGTCACGATCGTTGTTGCGGATAAAATACAGAGGATTATCTTCAACCGAGGTGGGATCGGGTTGGACATAAAGCTGGCCCGTAGCCGGGTCGATCAGATCCAAATTCGCGTCCGGCGCCATAAACGTCAACGCAAAAAAGGGATCGCTGCCATCCACCAAGTCGCGCGCGCTAATGGTGTATAAACCATTGAGGCCGATCGACAGCGAACGGCGAACTTTATGATCCAACGCGATGCGGAGATTCTTGCGATTCAAACCGTCGATGCCGTCGATGACGCCGCCTTCGTTGCGGTTGCCGAAACTGACGCTGAAATTGGTGTTCTCCATGTTGCGGCTGACGGAAATGGTGTTGGAAAAGAAATTACCGGGGTCAAAAAACCGCTCCATGTGATCGAATGGCGCGCTCAACACCGTGGGAGGAATGATATTGCCGTTGGCATCACGTGGCGAGACCAGTCGGCGGGCTGCATCTCTCGCCGCGCCGGTCGCAACGTATTTGTAAGGATTGTCATAAAATGAAATGCCTGTAGCAAAAACGTCTTCGCTACGGGTGGGCAAGCGCGGATCGAGCCAGTTGCCGTTGGCATCAACGAAATCGCCAGGGGTAACCGCCACGCCTCTTGAATCGGTATACGAGGTCGAGGCGATTCTAAAATTGTGATGCTGGTTCAAATCGAGTTTTTTGGCGATGGCGCTTTTGCCAAATTCATTGCGCACCGTGATTTTCGTTTGATCCACGCCGAGTTTGTTGCCGCGCTTGGTGCTGATGCGAATCACGCCGTTGGCCGCGCGTGAGCCGTATACCGAGGCGCCGGAAGCGCCTTTCACGACTTCGATGTTCTCAATGTCATCGGCTGGAATGTCGGTCAATGGGCTGCCGGAGACCGAGGGATCGACCACGACACCGTCAACGATATACAACGGGTCTGCCGAGCGGCCGCTGGTATTGATGCTCGTCGGCGCGCGCAACTGGATGGAAGCCGGAGTGCCGGGCTGCCCGGTGCCGCGAACCACCCGCACACCCGGGACTTTGCCGTACAACGCGGTTTCCGGCGAAGAAGCCGGCACTTGCTTCAGGGCTTCTTCGCTCACTTGCGCCGCGGAAAAGGCCATTTTCGTTTTTGGCGTTTGTTCGAGCACGCCGGTCACGATGATGGCGTCCATATCCAGCGCATCTTGCGGCAGCGAAAAATCTTTGCTGATGGCGCCAGCCTGCAAATTAAAATCTTCACTCCGGCTGCGATAACCGACAAAGCGGGCCGTCAATCTGATTCTTTGGCCCTTCACGGCTTTCGCCGGCACGGTGAAGTGATAGTTGCCGTTGGCATCCGTCGCGGCGCCCAAATTGGTCAGCTCTAAAATGACGTTTGCTCCTGGCAGCGGATTTCCGGCCGCATCGGTCACTTTTCCGGTGATCGTGGCGTCTTGAGCCAGAACCAGAACCGGAAAGAGCGCGATGCCGGCGAGAAACCTCAACGTTTTACCAATCATAACCATTACCCTCCTGCGTGAGAAGATGAACAGGGTCAACCGAAAAGGCTGCACCGCAAAGGTTAAGCCCGTTGGGTTGGGTCAATTAATTAAATGCTTTCAAAAAATGGTGTGAAACCGAGATAAGAAATATTACATCGCGCCTCCTCTTTTTTAAAAGTTGAACACCCAAACCCGCAGAACCATCCAACTCTGCGCGAGCTTGCAATTCAATTTTGCTTTCTCAAATAAGGACGTCTTTATGCTCAAAATCTCTTGCGAGATCTGAAGACCGATGCAATATTCTGTCGCGTGGAAAAAAATCCTGAAAGTGGCAGGTCCTAAAATTCTGCCAATCCGTTGACAGCTTTAAAAACTGATGCGTACAACCAAAAACCGCATTTATTTTAAGGAAGGAAAAACGTGACCAAAGTTTAGCTTTTTTAATGTAGGCAAAAATTTTACCATCATGAGAAGTATTAAAAAATTACCATAGATAAGCTTTATGTTTGTAAAGTCCTTAGAACAAATTTTTAAAGTGTCTCCAATACGAATTAAAAAGAAAAAATATGCAAAAATATGCACTCTAGGCGACGAAATTTTGCATACTTACAAAATAGACTTCCCCAGCAAAGACGCCAGCAACTCTGCGGCGATTTCAGCAGTGTGATTCCTTTCATCCAAAATCGGGTTGATTTCCACGACATCGATCGAACCGACGCGGCCGGTGTCGGCAAGAATTTCCATGAGCAAATGCGCTTCACGATACGACAGGCCGCCGGCGACGGGTGTGCCGACGCCGGGCACCTCCATCGGATCGAGGCAATCCATATCGAGACTCACATGCAGACGCGACAAATGCTGCAAACGCGCCAGCGCCTCGCGGACCACCTCTGCAATCCCGCGCTCGTCGATTTCGCGCATGGAATAAATGCCGATACGGCTTTCTTTGAGCAAGGCCCGCTCTTGTGGATCCAAATCCCGCACGCCAATTAGAACGACATCCGACGATTTAAGCTTTGGCCCGGGCCGGCCAAGATTGACCAGTTCCGGCCTTCCGAGTCCCAGCAATGCGGCCAGCGGCATGCCGTGAATATTGCCGCTCGGCGAGCTTTCCGGCGTGTTGAAATCGCCGTGCGCATCGATCCACAGCAAGCCCGAAGGCGTCTGGTGCGTGACGCCGCCGACGGTGCCAACCGCGATGGAATGATCGCCGCCGATAAATAAAGGAACGCAACCGGCCGCAATCGCCTGCCGCCCTTGTTCGTAAATCTGCTCACAAGCCTGCACCACCGAAGGCAGAAAAGCCATACCCCCGCTTTCTGGCAAGGTATCACGAACCGGCACCATAATGTTGCCGGCGTCTTCAACAGTATGCCCCAATTTTCGCAAGCGTTGCGACAATCCGGCATAGCGCAGCGCGCTCGGGCCCATGTCCACCCCGCGCCGGGATTGGCCCAAATCCATCGGCGCGCCGATAATTCGAATCGAAGATGGCATCATCTTTTTCCTTTTTCAATTGCGAAGATTAAAAATTATTCTGCCGATCAATCATTCTGCCAATTTATAAACGCGCCGACTTTTTGCGGATCAACAACGCCGCGCCACGTTGTAAAAAGCCCGGCTGCCGAATACTTTTTTGTCATCACCGCCGAGCCGGCATGAATCTCGGACACCCCGGCCGTGCTGATGAATTGATGCAGGTTCTGCGCGTTGATGCCGCCGCCGGGCATAATGCGGATGCGGCCGGCGGCTTTTTGCGCGAGTTGCGCGATCAGCGGCAAGCCGGCCTTGGCCGTTTCCGCCTGGCCGGAAGTCAGCAGGCGGTCAACGCCCAACGCGATGATGTCTTCCAACGCGCGAAAGGGTTCATCAGCAACGTCAAAAGCGCGGTGAAACGTGAGGCTCATTGGCCGCGCCAGATTAACCAGCGCGCGCATCCGCTCGACATCGACGGTGCGATCAGGCTTGAGAATCCCGAACACCACGCCGTCGGCGCCGAGATTTTTGGCGAAAGCAACATCGCTTTTCATGCTCTTAAATTCCACGGCGGAATAACAAAAATCGCCGCCGCGCGGCCGGATGAGAATGTGCAAGCCGATGCGCAAATGCCGGCGCGCCGTCGCGATCAGGCCGGCGCTCGGCGTCGTCCCGCCGTCGCCGAGATTGGCGCACAATTCGACGCGATCAGCGCCGCCCTCTTGCGCGGCAATGGCGGATTCGACCGAGTCAACGCAGATTTCCAAAAGAAAATTTTTGCTCATTTGAATTGTCGAATTTGGCCCACCTCCAAAATCCGCCTTCCTTGAATTGGATTTTCCACTGCGTGTAACAGCGTCTTGATCATTTGATGCAACGTCACCAGTCCGAGCCGCTGCGCCGTCTCGCGCGTAGCCGGCAAACGCTCGAAGAGCCAATACATCGGCGCGAGCGCATACGGCCACCAATGGCCGGGGCCGAGCACGTACCACGGCCGCAAGATCGTCGCGTTCAAGCGGTTCGCGCTGATCATCGCCTCGCATTCGGCGCGAACCTGCCAATACGCTTTCATCACCGGCGCCGGATGCGCGACGCTCACGTAAATAAAATGCTTGACGCCGGCGGCGACGGCAGCGGGAACGGAATTTTGGATTGAGGCCAGATCAATCCTGCGAAACTGTTCCGCCTTCGAAGGGTTGGGATGAGAAACGCCGACGAGATGCACGAAAGTATCCGCCGGCCGGATTAGTTCCTGATACGAATTTCTGTCCAAGGCATTTCCGACAACCGGCACACAACCCGCCGGCAGTTTTTGTTCCGAGCCGGGCCGAGCCAACGCGCACACCTCGTGACGGCGCCGCAAAAGCTCGGCAATCAGCCGCGCGCCGATATAGCCGGTGCCGCCTGCAACAAAAATGTTTTGGTGGGGCATATTTTTTAAAAAGATTTTTTGAATATCGCAACGAAAAATGACCTGCAACGAAAAAATCTTTGAAGGCATTGCCTTATGGCATCACCGTAATCGGAAACTCCTGCACCCAATCCGGCCAGCCGCGAATATCGCAATGGACGCGAACAAACCAAAACAGCGCATTATCCGGCGCGCGGAAGGTGCTGGGCGCCTCAGCCGGCAATTGCAGCGGCAGGTTGAATTGCAGCTTGTTCGCATTGTCAACGGCCTGGTGAGTTGTCTCTTCCATCACCTGTTCGTGAATCTTATGTGTATGCACCATTTTGTGATTGCCGGCGCCGCTCACCACCCGTTCCTCGCCGATAAGAGTTGCGGTGATTTTTTGCAGCCGCTCGGCGTGAGACGAAGGCAGGACAACGCTGCATTTGAGCTGGTTGCCGGGCCGCAGCTTGTCGGGATGAAGCCGCACCTCGATCTCCCCCAGCTTTTGCCGCGCCAGCTTATTTCTCAGCATGAGAAAAATCTGCCAGCCGCCGAAGCCCGTCGCCGCCAGGCCCAGCGCCAGCGTCAAAGGATACCACTCGCTGAAATAAATCATCGCCAGCCCGATGATAAAAAAGGGAACGCCGAGCACTTTTGCCATCGCGATCCGCCCCTCCAATTCGCTCGAAATTTTTGAATCAATTTTTGCCTCCTCGCCCGTGCCCAACAAAATTTCCTGCGAGGTCTCGCCGCCGGCCAGAATAAACTTTTCTTCTTGTTTCACGTCGACCGCCAGCGGAATATCCAGATGCGCCCGCGCGTGCCATTCGACGCTCAGATAATATCCTTGATAGCTCACCGGCCCGGCGAGCCCGGCAAAGCGGAAAGGATACTCGCGCGTTTCACCCGCTTTGAATTCCGCGGCGTCGGCGAGGATCAAGCCCTCCTCGCCGCCGGAAGCGATATTCCCGCGCCCGTGCGTCTTCCATCCGCGAATGAGGGTTATTTGCCGGCTGTGAAAATCGGCGTGAGCGGCAACCTGAACCACGCCGGCAATCGCCTCGCCGAATTTGTAGATGCCATCCGGCCGGTCGAATAAAATTTTCACCTCACATTTTGACATGGCAACGTTCTCCTTTTCCTCCGTCTCAAAAACAACCGTCGTTTATCTGAATCCGTTACAAAGGCTTGGTTCATCGTCACCAACTTTTTAAAAAAAGACATGACAAGAAAAATAGATGGTAGAAAATATTTATAGCTTTTTGGTGTCTAACTGTGGGTATTTTTTAATAAGCGTTAACGCCGTCAAACTCAGAAAAAAATTCTGTAAGTTTAATCCCCCACCGATTGAAGAACCCCACCGATGAAAGCTTTATCAGTGGGATTCTTCAATCGGTGGGTTTTTCAAGGCTGCTCAAAGAGCTTTCGTTTCGGCTTGTCTGAAAACGAGAGTAGAACCTAATAACCATATTTCTGTCCCGCATTTTTCTGTCTTTGCTTTTGAATAGCTTTGCCCAAAATCGTTTTGACATCTGTTTAAAAGCTATCGGCATTGAGAATTCAGCCTGCTGTTAAGAACGGTTTACATTCATGAAAGATCGTCAAAAATGGCTTCGAATACAAGTTAAAAATGCTGGCCGAAAATTCAGCGGTTTTTTTAAAGAAAATTAATTCGCACGCCGGAAAAAGGACCGCATGTTTCATCAGCGAACACGCCCGGTTAACGCATACGGATTTGAAAGCATACCCTGCTGTCAATCAACGAGTTGCCGGATAAGCTCAAGTTTTCAAGCCTGATCGTTGATGCCTACTTGGCATCATATTTGTTGTCTTTAAAGCGTTGAATAAATTCTGCCGCTTTGCAAATTTTTTTTATCTAAATTTTATGTCGCGCTTTCGACAACATTTATCGCGGCTCGGCTGGCTCTCGATGCTCTCAGCGCTGCCGCTGCAAGCGCAAATCGATTCAGCCGCAACGGCACAAAATATTCCAGCACTGGAACGAATTGCGATCCTCGCCGTCACCGGCGGCGACGGTGGCAGCGAGCAGGGCGAGCATTTTGCGCAAGCCTTGCGCGCGGTATGTCGCGACGAAGCGCGTTTCATCCTCGTCGCGGAAATTTCCGTGGCGGCATATTTAAAAAAACACCACGGCTTTTCGGTATTTGCCGCCGGCCGTGTGCAGGCGCTGTGCAAAAATTTAGCGTTGGATTATTTGATCGCTGTAACGATTGAGCCCGGCGCGCCCTCCACGCCGTCGCCTCGTTTGTGGCAAGTGACGCTGCGCTGGTTCGACGGCAGTTCCGGACAGATGACCAAAATTCACACGGCCGAATATTACGGCGACATCAATGCGCCGGAGTCGTTCCCGCTGCCGGAGTTATGGTCGAGTTTGTTGGAATCGCCCGACATCATCGTGCCGCTTGAAAATCAACTGCCGCTTACGGCCGTCTGGCCGCTCGCCGCTTTGCCGCCGGCGACGGAAGATGCAGTTATTGACAGTTCTGCGAACGAGCAAGCCGCTGCGACGTTGCCGCCGCCGCAAATACAAAACAAGCGTGGCCGAAGCTGGCTCTGGTATCTTACCGGCGCGGCGTTGATCAGCGGCGGCTCGGCCGCAGCGCTGTTGAAAAATCCGTCGAAAAATCCGGTTGGGAAAAAATTATTGCCGGAGCCGCCGAATCCGCCAAATTAAAAACCAAATGAAAATGAGTTGGCAAATTGCTTCCTGGACGAGGCAACAGCCTTTGACAAAATGCGCGTTCGTCATTGTCTGTTTCATTCTTTTTCCGATTCGCCTCGCCGGCCAAACATCCGGAGCGTACTACAATCTGCCGCTCGTTCTCGCGGCGGGCGAACAGAATGGGCCGGCGCTGGTGAGCGACGGGCAAGGCGGCGCGTTCGTCATTTGGCACGACAAACGCGAGAGCCGCATGGCGATTTATGCGCAGCATCTCAATAAGGTGAGCCAGCCGACTTGGAAACAAGACGGCATCGCGGTCGCGGTTGCTGCAAAAGATCAATTGGCCTTAACCGCGATTTCAGACGGCAAAAACGGCGTCATGATTTTTTGGCAGGATTTGCGCAACGACACGGGTGATATTTACGGCCAGCGCCTCGACGAAAGCGGCAAGCTGCTTTGGAACGCTGCCGGCATGGAAGTGATTCGCGCCAGCGGCAAACAGGCCGAGCCGAAAGCGATTTCCGACGGCGCCGGTGGCGTGTTCGTTCTTTGTCATGATTTTAAATCCGGCAACGAAGATATTGCGGCGCAACGAGTCGACAATAATGGAAAGATTCTCTTCGAATCAGCCGGTCGAAGCGTGGCGTCGGGCAGCGGCAACCAAATTTTAGGCGATGCTGCCGCTACAACTGACGGCGGTTTCGTCGCGGTGTGGAGCGATAACAGCGCCGGTCTGCCGCGTCTCGCCGCGCAACGTTTCGATGGCAAGGCCTCGCCGTTGTGGCCGGCGCCGGTCTTTGTCACCAACACGCGCAGCACGCAAATCTCGCCGGTTGTTTATTTTTCTCCGAATGCAAATGCGGCGGCCGGCAACACGTTTGTGGTTTGGAGCGACAATCGCAATCGCCATTTCGACTTGTTCGCGCAGAAAATCGACGCCCTCGGTTTGCCGCAATGGAGCTTGCTCGGCGTGACCGTTTGCAAAGCCTCGAACGATCAGATCAATCCGCAAATTGTCGGCGACGGCGGCGACGGTTTTTTTGTGGCGTGGGAAGATCAACGTTCCGGCAAAGCCGATATTTATGCGCAGGCGCTGAATGCAGCCGGGCAAACGCGCTGGCAGAGCGACGGCGTTGCCCTCGTGGCGGCGAGTCAAGAACAAACGCAGCCGCGCCTCATCGCCGACGGCAGCGGCGGCTTGATCGGCGTGTGGACGGATGAACGCAATGCCGGCAGCAACATCGCGGCGCAGCGGCTGGATAAACTCGGCCAGGCGCTGTGGGAAACGAACGGCATTTTTATCACCAACACCGGCGGCGCAAAACAACGTCCGGCGATTCTCAGCCAGCCCGGGGCCTTTCTTGGAGCAAATGGATTTTTTGCCGCCTGGGAAGACAGCCGTCGCGGCAATCAAGATATTTTTGTGCAGGCGCTCAAAAGCGACGGCGCGTTCGCGAATGCGCCGCCGATCATTATTTCATATCCCGCCACTGAAACGCCAGCCGGTTCGCTTTATACCTATCAGGTCGAAGCATATGATTTCGATTCCGCCGATCCGTTTACACTTGAGTTGGTGAAGCCGAGCGGAACGTGGCTGCAAGTCGATGCGGCCAAGTTGCGATTGTTCGGCACGCCGGCTGCGAATGAGGCGGGCGAAATTGCAGTAACGATCGCGGTGAAAGACAAACTCGGCGAGCGCGCGACGCAAAGTTTCGTGCTCAAAGTCATCTACAATCCGCCGCCTGATCTCACCGCGCCGGCGGCGCCGCAAGCCGCGCAAATCGAGCCGGCGCAATGGAGCGCCAATAAAAAATTCACGCTGCGCTGGCAGAATCCGTTCGATCCGAGCCGCATTACCGGCGCATTTTACAAAATCGGCGCGCCGCCGGCGAACAATCAAGACGGCGTCTTCGTTGCCGGCGCCGACGGCGTGACGATTGACCAGCTCGAATTGCTCGCAACGAAAGAAGGAAAAGCGCCGGTTTATCTGTGGCTGAGGGATGGCCGCGGCAATGCCGATTTTCGCAACACGGCAATGGTGAGCTATCGTTACGACGCCACGCCGCCGGCGCCGGCGCAAAATCTGTCGCCGAACCGGCAGTGGACGCGCGGCGACAGCTTGCTGCTGCAATGGACGCCGTCAACCGACGCCGCCAGCGGCGTTCGGCGTTATCACTTTTTTCTCGACGGAAAATTTTTCGGGTTTATCAACGGCAACGCCGGCAGCTTCCGGCTGATTTTGCAACTAAGCGAGAACACGCACGGCTGGACCTTGATGCCGGAAGACAGCGCCGGCAATCTCGGCGGCTGGGTTGGCGCGACTTTCAAAGTCGACCGCACGCCGCCGTCGTTGCTGCACAACGCCGTCGACACCACGACGGCGCAAACCGAACTGGTTTTGACCGCGCAGGCGCAAGACGCGCTTTCTAAAATTCATAACGTGCGTTTGTTCTATCGTCCTGCCGGCGAATCAAAATATCGAATTAAAAATTTACAAGCGCCAAGCGGCACAAATTATTCAACCCGCCTCGAGGCGGCAGAAATCGTTTCGCAAGGATTGGAATATTTTCTGGAAGCGGCGGATTCCGCCGGCAACCGCACGCGCTGGCCTGCCGGCTCGCCGGCAAATTTTCACGCGACGGTGACGGCGTCGGAAAATATCGCCGCGCCGACACCGTTTGCCGCCAACCGTTATCAAATTTTCTCCGTGCCGTATCGTTTGTCGGATGATTCACCGGCGAAACTTTTGGAAGATGATTTGGGCGGCTACGATCCGGCGGTGTGGCGGCTGTTTCGTTATCAAACCGGCGCCGGCAATGTTGAATTTGGCAAAACCAATTTTGAAAATTTTGCGCCGGGCCGCGCGTTTTGGTTGATCGCCACAACGCCGAAAAATTTTGACACCGGCCCGGCTCATTCGGTCAAAACCGCTGCGCCGTTCGAGCTGAGCTTGCAGCCCGGCTGGAATCTCATCGCCACGCCGTTTGATTTTCCCACCGCCTGGTCGGCGGCGCAAAAACCGGCTTATGTTGAAAATAATTTGTGGGCGTTTGACGGCGCAAAGTATGTCGATCAGCAAAAAAGTTTGCTGCCGTGGCAGGGTTACTTCGTGCGCAACTTGGAAGTGCAGCCGCAAACCCTCCGCATTTTTCCCGCTGCTGCCAATCAAACCAACAAACCGGAAGCGCCTTCCGCAGAGATTGATTGGCAGGCGCAGTTGCGCGTTTCCGACGGCGAGTTTTCCGATGAGGCCAATTATCTCGGCGCAGCGGCGAGCGCGGTGGAGACATGGGATCCGCTCGATCTTTCAGAACCGCCGGCGATCGGCGATCACGTGAGTTTGTATTTTGACCGGCGCGATTGGCCCCGCTTCGCGGGAAATTTCACGCGCGATTTTCGTCCCAGCGGCGACGCCGCGCAAAAATGGCCTTTCACTGTCTTCGCCAGCCGCGCCGGATTGGCCGTCGAGCTGACTTGGAATTTTTCCGGCGATTTTCCGGATGATTTTATTTTTGTGCTGGAGGATGTCGCTGGTCGCGTCCGCCGTCAAATTCGGCCAACAGAATTTCATGCCGGAGAAAATGAAAATTATGTTTTTCGCGCGACCCCGCAGCCGCGCCAGTTCATTTGGTGGGCGGGAAAAGCCGCGCCGTTGGCTGAAGCGGGCGCGTTGCAAAACCTCGTCCCGGCAAACTTCGAGCTGCTGCCGAGTTATCCGAATCCGCTGCGGCTCGCCGAATTGCCCGCAATCGGCGCCATTCGTTTCGGCTTGCCGGAGGCTGCGCCGGTGCGCTTGACGATCTTCGATGTGATCGGGCGCGCGGTCCGCATGCTGATTGACAATAAAAATTTCAACGCCGGCTATCACGAGGCCGGATGGAACGGCCGCGACGATGCAGGCCGCGACGTTTCTGCTGGTATTTATATTTACCGGCTCGAAACCGCTGATTTCAGCGCGAGCCGCAAACTTATTTTGCTGCGCTAACATGCCGACACCAATAAAATCGTTGCGAATAAAAAGTGTTTTGCAATTCGCCATCGAAAAATCCACACTGCTTCGTCCATCTCTTTTCGCGACGGATCGAATCCGCTTGAGGGGCGTTGTCATTTTGATTTGCGCCATGCTGGTTTCGGCGGTTGCGGCGCAAAATCAAAACGACGCGCCGCGCGCGCAAAAATTTTACGAAAAAGCTTTGCAGGAAAAAAATCCGGCGGCGCGTGTGGAGCTTTTGCAAAAAGCCGCGCAATGTTTCGGCCAACCTTCGGCGCTTGCCCCGGCAGGCCGGCGGCAGGCCGCGACGATTTACTTTGCGCTGGGCCGTGAATTTTTTCAGCAAGCCAAATGGCAGCCGGCGGTGATGCAGCTCGAACAAGCCGTCGCGCTCGATTCAACTTTTTTGCCGGCGCACAACACGCTTGGCCTCATTTATTTTCAGCAGAAAAAATACGAGGCGGCGATTGCCGCTTATCAGAAAGTTTTGCGGCGACAGCCGGCAGCGCAGCTTTACAACAACCTCGGCGCGGCGCACGAAGCGAACGGCGAGCTGAACGCCGCGGTCGAGGCGTATCGCCGGGCGTTGGAATTGGACGCCAAACTCAGTTTGGCGCAAAAAAATCTGCGGCGAATAGAGGAAAAGCTCACGCTCGCTTCTGCTGCCGGAGAAAAATCTACCATCGCTGATTCCGTTCATCCGGCGGTACGGCCTCGCGACTCGCTTGCCGTCGCGGCGCCGAAATCAGCGCAAACTCAGCCGAAAACAAAACCGGCGAAAAAGCGAACGCTCGAAAAAACCGTTGCGCCGGCGAATCAGCCGATTGCTGAAAAACCGGCGGGCAAAAAAGCCGCGGCAAAAACCGGAGACACGCTGCGCACCGCGCTGCAATTCCGAGAGCATGAAATTTTTGCGCCACTCAATTCAGTTTCAGCGGACACTCCCCTCGCCGCTGTTTTTCCTGTTCGTGATTCCGCGTTGACGGCAGCGATTAAACCGGCGAGCGCGGCTTCATCCGCGCCGCTGAAAGACGACGTTGTCACGGCAACGCCACAAGCGCGAAATAATTCGGCGTTGGCTTATCTTTGCGGAGCCGGCGTTATTCTCTTTGGTGTTTTCATTTTCACACAGCGCCGCCGCCTCAACCGGGTGTGGTTGCAATTCAAACCGGCTTTGGCGGCTCCCGGCGCCGGCGTGATCAGAGATGAGCGTTTGATTCCCGCCGCCGCAGCGCGTCAAACATTAAACAAAAGCAACGGCGCTTCCGAAAGCAACGGCCGAAAGCTGCCGATAGCCGAAGCGCAGACTGCCGTTGCAACCGGCAATTCGGCGGCGACAACGAATGATCGTCGCGAGGCGCAGGATCCTTCCTTACAGACTCAGGCGTTTTTCGCGGAAATGATTGCGGCTGATCCCGAGCTTTACGCGTTTGTCGATGAATGGCAAGAAACTCCGGCAACGCTCGAAGCCGCGGCAAAACCAAGCAACGGCCAGGCTGATTTGCCTGCTGCCGAGGCCTCGCCTTTGTCTGACAATAATGAAGCGGCGAATAACGCCGAACCGTTGATTTCGCCGGCGCCACCCGCAGCCGAATCTTCCGCGCCGGAAGAGAATGAAAATACCAAATTACCGCCGCCGCAAACAGAAAACACCAACGCCGATCGCGTCGAAAATCCAGTTTCTCGCGACGAAGAGCAATCAGACGTTAGTCATCAGTTATCAGTCAACAGTAATCAGAACCTAGTAGCCAGTAGCGAGCAAGCGGCAAGCAGCAACCCCGACGGGCGTAGCGAGCAACAAGCAACGAGCAACCAGCATCCAGCAACCAGCAACGAGCAACAAGCAACCAGCTACCAGCAACCAGCTACCAGCATCCAGCCACAGACCCTCGGTCGCTATGTTATCGAACGGGAAATCGGCAAGGGCGCGATGGGGAAAATTTATCTGGCGTTCGATCCGAAGCTTGACCGGCGGGTGGTGATCAAAACCGTGTGTTTCAATTTGGCGGCCAGCGAGGCGGACACCGCGGCGCTGAAAGATCGAATTTACCGTGAAGCGCGCGCGATTGCGAAACTGAGCCATCCGAACATTGTGGTGGTTTACGATGTTGAAGACGACAAGGAGTTGTCGTACATTGTGATGGAACATCTTGAAGGGCGGGATTTACGGCAGGCTTTGCAAAGCGAGCGCCGCCTCGATTATCCCCGCGCGATTAAAATCGTGGCGCAAGTTTGCAGTGCGCTGGACTACGCGCATCAGGCCGGCATCATTCATCGCGACATCAAGCCGTCGAACATCATGCTGCTGCCGGACGACAAGGCGAAGGTGACGGATTTCGGCATTGCCAAAATTGCGGATAACTTTTCGTTGACGCTGCCCGGCCACGTGTTGGGGACGCCGAGCTATATGGCGCCGGAGCAATTTGAGGAGGAGACGTTTGACGGCCGCGCCGATATTTTTTCGTTGGGGGTGGTGTTCTACGAGCTGCTCACCGGCAACCGGCCGTTTGCCGGCGATTCGCTCGCGGCGCTGGCCTATAAAATTGTGCACAAGATGCACATTCCGCCGAGCCTGCAAAACGTTGAGTTGCCAATCGAGTTGGACGAGATCGTCCACCGCGCTCTCGCCAAGCAACCGGACGAACGCTATCAAACCGCGCAAGAGTTTCGCGAGGCGCTGCTGGCGGTTAAACTGGAGGAAGCAGCGACTTGAAATTTAGATTAAATTTGAAAAATCGCGCCCACTGAAAAAGAAATCCCACAGAAAAATAAAAACTTCTGTGGGATTTCAATTTCTGTGGGCGATTTTATTTTTGCCGTTGCCGAAACGCCGGAAATTTTTCCCGCGCTTCTTGCATCAGCGAGTCGGCTTCATCATCTCGTCCGAGCATGCGTAGAGCTTTGGCTTTGTTTGCCATCGCCGGCACGTAAGTAGAGTCAACGAGCAACGCCGTTTCCGCCGCTTTAATGGCTTCTTCGGGATTGTTGCGGGCGATGTTTGCCGAACACATGCTGCAATAAATGTAGGGATCTTGCGGATTGAATTTTTTCGCTTGCGCGTAACTCTTCAGCGCTTCCTCCGGCCGGCCGAGATTGAGCAAAGCCGTGCCGTGATTCGCCCACGCCAGCGCCAGCGTCGAATCGAGTTTCACGGCGCGGTCAAAGTGTTTCAAGGCCGCAGCCCAATCATGATTGCCGGCTTGTTCCAACCCCAGCGTGAGCTGCTCGCGCGCGGCGGCCGGGTCGTGGGCTTTGCAACCTGCGACGGCTAAAATCAGGAACAGACAAAAGACAAGCTTGGCGGCTTGAAAGGATGGGTGAAGGGTTTTCATGGCAAACATGGAATGAAATAATCCTCTTAGCTGGACTTTATCCAAATAGTTCTTTGTCAAATAGTATGACAAAGCGCCTCGGCCATGCGTTGCAGTAAAATTTCGGGGACTTTTTGCATGTCGCCCTTCGGACGCGATGTTTGAAAACCCAACGTATGGGTAACGCGGGTTCGCCGCTGTAATACCACACGGCGCGATCGAGCACGCGATGATAATTTTGAAAATGCTCATCGGTGCTCAAGCCCATAATCCGCAAGGCCGCTGTCACCGTACGTTTGCCGGTGGCGAGGATGGCGCCGATGAATAACACCTGCGCTTGCGGCCAAATGGAATTTGAAAAGAGCGGTTCAAAAGCAACAACAAAAATAGCAAATTCTGGCGGCAGAGTAAACAATGGTCATTTCTCCGGGTTGAGTATGACTATAATTTACTCTGCACTTTAGCATATTCCAAATGGATAAAGTCGAGCTTAGCCGAACAAATTCAAAAGCTGTCAAAAAGCGACCGCACAGTGAGCTGCCGCTGCAATTCGTTCAGGCTCAACTTCTGTTTCGGAACCGTGACCGCTCGCGTCTGGCCCGCATCCAAATCAAAATAGTTATCTGAGAAAATGATATCGTCTTTCGCCAAATCCAGTGCAATAAATTTCGCGAATGACGAGGCCATGACACGGATTTCATAGAAGTCGTTCTTCTCGGTTATGGCCGTCTGCAAACGCGGATTTTGCAACCGCAAATGTTTATAAGGCGCAAATACCGCCGTGCCATAACGCGAGGTCTGGTCGCGGTAATCCGTAAACGTAAAGGACAAATACCGTTCGCGTTTGCCTTCATTTTGCAACGCGGCTGCCAACTCAAGATCGGCGAGCCTTATGGAAGTCAGCGCTGCAACGTTTGCTTGCATTTCACCTTGCTTGACCACGTCGCCGGCCAACGACAGCAGTTTCCAGATCACGCGCCCGGCAATGGCAAAATTGTGCTCGTTGCTCAAATGCAAACTCGCCGAATTTTCGCGTTCATCGCAGGAAAGCAGAATTTGATCATACACGCGCTTGGCCGCATAATGCAAGGCTTTCCAGCGGCCAAAATAATCGACGCTCGACCAGGAGACGACCGGCCAGTTGTCGTTGAATTGCCAATACGTCGCCCCCATGCAGCGGCCGCGATGCCGCCGCAAATGCTCGACTGCCACGCGCATCGCCTCGGCCTGGCTCAATTGCGAAACGTAGAGCAACGCGTCGAAATCTTTCGGATCGTGAAAATATTGCGACAGGTAAGCGAGAATTTTGCCGTTGCCGCCCTCACAGCGCTGATGATCTTCCATCACCGGTGAAAAAACATTTCTGTCCTCTTCCGCCGTAAAAGTTTTAACCGTTTTCAGCGAGGGGAAAGACTCGAAGCCAAATTCCGACAAAAACCGAAAATAATGTTTGCGGTATTCGGTAAACGGCTTGTTGCCGTGCCAGACCTCCCAAAAATGCGCGTCGCCGCGATCATCGGCGTTCGGCTGCGCAAAATTGCCGCCGGAAGAAGGCGAGGCCGGCCAATAATCGACATCCGGACAGATTTCCTGCACCAGCGCCGGAAAAAGTGTTTCGTATTGTTTGAGATATTCGGCGCGCATCCCGGCGGTTTTCGGAAAATCCCATTCCACAAATCCCCATTCCATTTCGTTGTTGCCACAGATCAAGCCGAGGCTGGGATGATGGCGCAGGCGCCGCAGATTGTCTTTCACTTCCTCCCGGATATTTTCATAAAATACCGAATTTTTGATGTCATACACGCCGCAGGCGAACATCAAATCCTGCCAGATGATGAGGCCATAACGATCGCACAGATTGTAAAAATCATCCGAAGGATAAACGCCGCCGCCCCAGACCCGCAAACAGTTAAAGTTCGCCGCGACGGCATCGTGAATCAGCCGCTCGGTGGTTTGGCAGGTGGGCCGCGTTAAATAAACATCTTCCGGAATATAATTCGCGCCGCGCGCGAAAATGGCGATGCCGTTGATATTAAATTGAAACGATTCGCCATGCTCGTCTTTTTTTCTTTCGAGCCGGAGGGTTCGAAGCCCGACATTGTAAGATTTTTTGTCAATGATCTCGCCATTTTGCTTCACCTCGCAAGAAATATTATAAAGCGGCTGTCCGCCATAGCCGTTCGGCCACCACAATTGCGGCTGTGAAATTGGAATCGTTGCGGTTGCGCCATCTTGAATTTGTAAAGTGCACGCGGCTTGATCGGGATCGACAAGGGTGACTTGAAGGGGAAATTCGTCCGTTGTCCATTTCTCGAGATTCGCGAAAATATCGAGAAAAACCCTGCCATCAACATGGTTTTGTCTGACGTGAAACTCATTTAATTTCGCGCCGGTGTAAGCGCAAAGGCGAATGGGACGCCAAATGCCGAGATCGGGAATTTTGGGTCCCCAATCCCAGCCGAAGCTGCAATGATTTTTGCGCAGATGCACGGCGCCGTCGAGAGTGTGAGGGGGATTCCACAATGGGCGTTTCGCATATCGCCGCGCGATTTCGGCGACGGTGTTGTGAAAGATGATTTCAATTTTGTTCTCACCGGGCCGCAGCGATTCTCGCACTTCAAATTGATAGCGCCGAAACATGTTTTCCGTTTGCGCGACGGTTTTGCCGTTAATCCGAATTTCGGCGATGGTGTCAAGACCATCGGCTTCGAGATAAATGCGATGGCGCTGGTCAAAAAGCGCCTCCGGCGCTTCAAAAAATTTTTCGTAAACAAAATCACGGTTGGCGATCTCGACGCATTGTTGATTGTTTTCACGAAAAAAAACATCATGCTCACCCCAATATCCGTTTTTCTCCAAATCATAAAAAAGGGAACCCGGCGCCGTTCCCAACAGGGAAAACCGGCCGTCCGGAGAATAAATTTTCCACTCGCCTTTGAGATCAACCGTTTTCACGGCCATAGCTTGCTCTCGATTTATTTAACAGTGTGGATAAAAGGGAAAGGAATAAAACACAGCCACGGCGGCTCAAGAGGGATATTGCCTGGCCGCGCGCCGGTAAATTCCCATGCACCGAAGAAGACGGTCGGATTATGCTGTTTCGCGCCCGGCTTTGCGCAAAGCGGATCGCGCCGCAGATTGGCGAATAATCAGCTTGGTCGGCACGATCGTTTCACGCACGGAATCGTCCTGATTTTTCAATTTTTCGATCAACCGCTGGGCCGCCAGTTGGCCCATGCGAATTTTGTCGACGTCAACGGTGGTGAGCGGCGGAGTGGCATGCTCAGCAAGAAAAATATTGTCAAAACCCACGACGCTGATCTGCTGCGGAACGCGAATGCCACGCTCGTAAAGCAATTTGATCGCGCCAAGCGCCATAACATCATTGGACGCGAAAATGGCGGTCGGCAATTCACCGCTTTGCAGGATTTCCGCCATCGCTTGATATCCTCCTTCTGCCGTCACGTCGCCGCGGCCAATCCAACCAGGCTGGCTCGGCAAATGATGCTGCCGCACGCTGTTGCGATAGGCGCGAAGGCGGGCTTGCATGTTGGGATGGCGATTGGTGCCGAAGAGAAATCCGATCTGCTCGTGGCCCAAAGAAATCAAATAGCGCATCATCTCTTCGGCGCCGCGCAGATTGTCGGAGTTGACGGTATCAAAGCTTTTGTCCTGGAGATGACTGTCCACCACGACCGCCGGCAGCCGGACTTTTTTGAGCCGCTGCAAAAAAGCGGGCGCCATGTTGCCGGCGATAATCAACCCGGCGACGGTGCCGCTCAACACAAAATTGGGCAGACCGCTGTTCGGCTCGGTGCTGGCGTGCGCCGAGATCAATAAATTGAACTCGTGCTGGACCAGCTCGGATTCGATGCCTTCGAGAATGACGGAATAAAAAGGATTGGAGAAGATGCGGCCGGGCGCTCGGTCGATGACGAAGCCGATGTTATCGACGACTTTGGCGGCCAGCCCGCGCGCAAAACTATTGGGGTGATAATTCATGCGCTTCGCGATTTCTCGAATCCGCCGCCGCGTCGCAGCGGAGAGATTGCCGCTGTCATTCAGCGCTTTCGAAACCGTTGAAATCGAAACGCCGGCGGCTTTGGCAATGTCGCGAATCGAACCCATGGCGGCCTCTTTGAAAATGACCACAAAGCGGAAAACGTTTTCCTCAATTTAACAAACTTTGCGTCAATGTCAAGTCCTATGGATATTTTTTTAGGTGTGTGCGACAGCCCATCGCAAAAATCTTCTTGACTCTTTTAACCGGGCTTCCTATATTGAAGTCAATTCGAGTTGTCACAACTGAGTGATTAAGCCTATGTGTGAACTATCGCCAGCCGCTTTCAGATTTCCATGCTATAGCTTTGATTGCCCGCTGTACTATTTTTTTGAAAGAAGCCCACCTTTGAGCTTGCGCTCGTGATTTTAATATGTTTTCACAATTCAATCCTGATTCCGTTACCCGGAATCATCCTTTATTTATTTGCTAACAATTCGGAGGAGGAACTATGGTTAAGCAACGTGTCATCAATTTATTGATCCTTTTCGCGCTCTTGATGCCATTGGGCGTGATGTCGCAAGTCTTGACGGGCACAGTGAGCAGCGAAGGCGCGCCTGTCGTCGGTGTGACTGTTGTGGCGAAAGGGACGACGAGAGGAACGGTAACGGACGCAAATGGAAGGTATACGCTCAGGTTGGACGCCGGAACCTACCAAATTACTTTCTCTTTGCTGGGTTATGCCGGAAGAACGGAGTCTGTTACATTAAGAGAAAATGAAGAACGGCAATTGAATGTTGAGTTGCGGGCGCAGGCCCTGGAAAGCGAGGCTGTTGTGGTGGTTGGCACCAGGGCTTCGACAAGAACCGTTACCGATTCTCCCTTGCCAATCGACGTCCTGCAATTTCGAGAAATATCTCGCACCGGGCAGAACTCTTTTGATAAAATTCTTCAATATCGCGTTCCTTCATTCAACACCTCTCAAACGCCCGTAAATGATGCGACGGCCTTGTTAGACCCTTGGGAAATCAGGAATATGGGCGTGGGAAGAACACTCATTCTCATTAACGGCAAACGCAAGAACGTCAGCGCATTGGTGTACACCCAAACTTCTCCCAGCCGCGGTGAAACCGCCGTTGACATCTCCGCGATTCCAGTCGACGCCATTAAGCGAGTCGAAGTCTTGCGAGACGGCGCCTCCGCTCAATACGGCTCCGACGCGATTGCCGGTGTCGTTAACATCGTATTAAAAGACGATACCGAAGGCGGCTACTACACGGTTAATTCCGGCATCACGGGCGAGGGTGACGGCGAAAGAATCGGCATCTCCTTGAATAATGGCAGTTCCATTTTCGATGATAAGGGTTTTCTGAACTACACCATTGATTTGTCCAGAGTCAATGAAGCCAGACGTTCTGGAATCGTTGATGCGGAAGGCGAGGCCTCGGATTTCGGGGCGAACATCAATGACGTCAGGAGATTCCTGGCCTACGATAAATTTGCCGGCAATCGAAATTCCTCGCCGGCCACCTCCGCCGCAAAATTCCTGCTCAACACCGGCATTAAGATTTCCGACAATACGGATTTTTATTCGAATGCCGCTTACTTCTATAAGAAAGTGAATTCTTTTGCCAATTATCGCACGCCATACTGGAGAACTCAGGCCGCTTTTCCATACCTGGCGAGCTTTTTCCCGAATGGGCCAAACGGTTCTTACGTCGGCTATGTTCCAACCTTTGACGGCGATCTGATTGATTACAACGCGACGTTCGGGCTCCGCTCGAATAAAAATAACTGGAAGTTTGATGCCAGCTATACCCTGGGATTCAACAGCCAGGATTATACCGTGTTTAACTCCCACAATCGCTCGGATTTTAAAGACGCCAACGGCGCCAATATTTATCAGGAAAACAGCCCGATCAATTTCAAACCGGGCGGCTCAAAATTCTCGCAGCAGGTTGGGAACGTCGACGTTTCGAAAGCCGTAAGCGAGCAAGTGAGCATTGGTTTTGGCTCGGAATTTAGAAGTGAAACGTTTGAAATTACCACCGGTGATAAAGCCTCGTGGGATGGCATTGGCGCGGATTCGTTTGCCGGCAACCGGCCCGAGAACTCCGGCATCTTCAATCGCTATAATTTTGGCGGTTATTTCGACCTCGGATATGACGTCACCAAGCAATTTCTGATCTCTGCCACAATCCGCAATGAGTATTACAGCGATTTCGGCAATGCCTTCGTGTATAAAATCAGCTCGCGCGTCAAGACGCCGGAAGACAAAGTGACGATTCGGGGTTCCTATTCCACCGGCTTCAAAGCCCCGACGTTGCATCAGATTTACACCCAACGAGTGCAATACAGTTTTGTGCCGGGGCAGGGTATTCAATCGATTGGCTTGGTCAACAATGTCTCTCCGCAAGCAAGAATTTTGGGCGTTAGGCCGCTGGAGCCCGAGGAATCGAAGAACCTTACTTTGGGCATCGGCGCGAACGTCACGCCGGATATCAATCTCACGTTCGACTTTTACAATATTTCCATTTCTGATCGAATCGTTATCAGCAACAGAGTCGTAACATCCGGCGGTGAAGTGGAATTCTTTACGAATTCGATCGACACCAAAACCTCCGGCCTGGACTTGGTTCTCGACTACAAGAACATCAATGTCGGTTCCGGCTTATTGGGGCTTTCGGTGGCGGGAAATGTTACCCTAAAAAATGAAAGAGATGGTGACATTCTGAAAGTGAAGGGAACGAATGTGATTGATGAGACCCAGGAAGCCCTGTTCTTTACGTCCAGACCCAAGCAGAAATTTATAGTCGGCGCCACTTACGAAATGAGAAAGTTGAATTGGTCACTCAACAACACCTATTTTGGCAAAACGGAATTTCGGCAAACGGGCATGGACCCAAATCTGAAAACCGTATTCGATGCGAAGGTGGTGACCGACTTGGCGGTGACGATTGATCTCATGGACAATGTCAGCCTAGCCGCGAATGTGAACAACCTTTTCGATGTGCTGCCCAAATGGAATTTTGAGGCGCTCAATGCCGCAGGCTCGGCGATTTTGAGCAATCCCGCTCAAACCAAAGTGCAACGGAACCTGATTACGTTTAACGGACGTTACGACGTCATGACGTATGACGGTTATCATTTCAGCCAGTTGGGCCGGATTTTTAATTTGAGCCTTACGCATAGATTTTAGTACCTTAATTTTGGCACATATAAAGCCAACCCCCGATTTTCCTTATATTGCTAAAACCCATTCGGTGGTGATTTTGAGCAGAAAATGAAAAATCGGGGTAGGATAACGAAGTGAACTGACTTAAAAGCCGCCTGAGCAATCAGGCGGCTTTTTAATTTGAAGCGGATTTTGTGCGGGTTGGAGAGAAAAGCTGCGCGGGCAACAGAACAATTTTATCGGAAACGATACAGCTTTCGCCAAACCGAAACGCCATGCGCTTCCAGCCGGCAGAAGTAAATTCCGCTCGGCGCCATTTGGCCGCGATTGTCCCTGCCATAGTCATATCTCGTCACCGGCGCGTTCGTCTCGGACTCACTGACTCTTCGGACTCAGCGACTTCGGACCCTTTATGGAAAAGTGCCCGGCGAGGTGTGATGATAGAACTTCACCAGCGAATCGATACTAATCGACGACGCATACACGGCGCCTTTGATCTTGCTGCTGTTTAAGAATTGCACCTGCGCTTTTGGCAAGACGAGCGTGCCGTAGAGAATGGCGCTATTGCCAACGTTCACTTTCTGGCTTTGTAAGGTCACAAACAACACTTTGTCCGAGCTGCCAGCGGTGAGTTTTACTTGCGCGCTGTTGCCAAATTGAAAATCCTTGACCACGTAAATATTCGCCCCGCTTTGCGGGGCGGCATTGATTGACAGAATAGCGTTCGGGTCGCAGTTGAGCACGTTCATGTAATAATTTCCCGCACTCAATTTCAGCGTCGCTTTGTTTTTTACACGCACTTCGCCGTACGAGCCCGGCGCCAGCGTTTGCGTGCCGTTGTTGGGCACGGTAATATTTGATCCACCCGCCGAGTATGAATAAGCCGGCAGTGGAATTATTGCCACATTTGCATGATCTTTTTTCGTGCCGGTGACTTTCGCCGTGCCGAAGAGATAGAGATTATCACCCGCTGTCGCGTTGCCTTGTATTGTATTCTTCGTTTGAATGGCGATGTCACTCTTCGCCGTCAAATTGCCGATATGCGTGCCCGGCGCGCCCGGTTGGAACTCAAGCTTGCTGTTGGAATGAATGTCGCCTTTGGAATCTTTGTTTTGATTGATTTTCAAATAACCATCGCTGAGCAACACGAAGCTTTGCACCGTAATCACGACTTGATCGGTGGCGGTGGCGTGATTGGCATCGGTGACGGTCACAGTGTGGGTCGTTGTGCTCGTCGCTTTGGCCATCGGATTGGCGGCGTTCGGATTATCCAAGCCTGTCATGGGAGACCAACTGTAGGTGTAAGGCGGGGTGCCGCCGCTTGCCGTCGGGCTGCCGCCGAGTGTCGTGGTTAAAGCATAGAGCAGGCTGCGATCTGCACCAGCATTAGCGGTCAGTGGCGGCGCGATGTTCAGGATAATCTGCAAGCTCTGATCGCCAACGTAAGTCTTTGAGGGGGTTTGCAACATATTCACTGTTTCACTAAGCGAAACAATGGAAAGCTTATTCACTGAAGTGGGCACCTGGCTAACGTCCCAGGAAACAGTGCTGCTTGCTCCGCCGGTGTTCATAATGCGCAGATTCCAGGAAATACTATTATTCGGGCCGCGACGATCCGCTTGCAAAAAATTGGGAAAAACCGCCAGCGAGAAATAGGCGTAAGGCGTAGCCGGTGGCGGCGGCGCCGTTATGATATCGACGCCGTCATCAAAACCCGCGGTCGCGTTCGGATTCACTCCAAAAGAAAGGTCAAAATTATGGTTGCCGATTTGGATACGGATCGGCGCCGTCCAGGAATTACCGGTTTGCGCTATCGCATATCTCTGGTCGAAACAATAGAACAACGGCAGCGTCGCAGCTATAATGAAAAGAAGCCTCCGACACATAACATAAATCCCTTTGGCGAAGATTAAACCTCGGTAAAGTTTGCAAGACCCCGTCATCTCTTTGGCTCCAGTTTTTCAATCAACAAATATATGGCGTCCGTGCCAAATAATTTCCAATCAAGCACTTTGGTTTTTTCCTCATACCCATTGCGGAAAATTTGCACGATATGGCTGCTGCGGCGATCGACGTAAACCCTCAAAGGCGATTGTCCCACATATTTGTCATCCACGATCACGTCACAATGAAGCGGTACCGTGTTGATTTGCAGCGCGATTTTTTCAGCTCGATTCTGTTCCGGCGTTGATGCAGTATTTGGCGCCGACGGAATACGATTCACGATGATGGATGGAAGCGTCGGTAAATTTTCTTTTGTTCGTTCTCCCGGCAGGCGACGTTCCGGCCACCGCGAGGTTATGCTCTTCAGGGGATCGGGAAATTCGATCCGGCTTCCGGGCGGCGGCATGGCGCCAAAGCGCCGGTGAAAGGTTTGTTGCGGAAATTTGTTGCCGGCTTTTTCAGCCATCATCGTGGAAGCCAGTTTGACGGTCACATCACATTCTTGAAACACCCCCATCCAATGGCCGTAGCTCTGCTCGATCGCCGTGGTGGAATAATAACGCTGCTCCCCGGCGTGCCACGCGAAAGTTGGCAGGAGCACGGAGTTATCCGGCGTATCTTCGGGATTGGCAAAGCTGATCGAGTCGATCAAGCTGCCGATGAGGTGCCAGCCCGGTAAATAGTGCCGGCGATATTGTGAGAAGCGTTTGCCGGAAATGGCCACCGCGGTTGGTGCCGCCATGAGCACCCAGTATCCGCGTCCGGTTTGTAGCGTCGTGGGCTGCACGTAACGATTAGTGGCATTGTCCCACGCGAACACGCCCAGCGCCGTCGGGAAGATTGCATTGACCGAACTATCCGCCACAGTGAGCGGCAAGGACAAGAGATACCAACCTTGCACGGGAAAGTTGATGACCATGGTATTTTGTCCGGGCGACTGGGCAGAAACTGGACGCACTTGCCACAGGCAAATGCAGATCATGGCGAGCGCAAACCCATTTCGCAGAAACTTTTTGTCTAGGGCTAAAAACATTGTGAGTTCCTTTGCCATAATCTCATGGGCACTGAGTCGGGCGATACCACTTGGCTATTTTCGCCGATTCCACCCCGTCAGCAGTAGTGAAATGGCCTCCCACGAAGAGCGCCGGACCACTGCCATCGTCGAAAACAACAAAAGTGTTGACCGTGCCATTCATTCCACTACCAAGAGGAAGCCATCCCGAGCCACTCCACTTCGCAATTCTATTGACCGTCACCCCAGCCGCAGTGCTAAAACCTCCGCCCATGTAGAGCGCTGAACCCGTACCGTCATCGAAGACCGCAAAAGCTCTGATGGAACCATTCGTGAAGCCATCAAAAGGAACCCATACCGCCCCATTCCACTTGGCGATCTTGCCTATCGGGTCATTCTCGATGGGTGGGTCTGTCCCGGTGGCGTAGAGCGCTGAACCCGTACCATCATTGAGGACCGCAAGAGCGTCAATCGCGCCACTTCCGATGTTGCCAATAAGACGAGACCAGACCACCCCATTCCACTTGGCGGTTCGATTAGTCGACACACCCCCTGCAGTGAAGAAAGCCCCGGCGGCGTAGAGCGCTGAACCCGTGCCATCATCGAAGACCGCAAGAGCGTTGACAAAGTTATTTACGCCGCTGCCAAGAGGAGACCATGCCGTCCCATTCCACTTGGCAATTCTATTGGCTGGCAGCCCCCCAGCAGTGGTGAAAAACCCGGCAGCATAAAGCGCTGAACCCGTACCATCATCGAAGACGGCAAGAGCTTTGGCAGCAGTATTCAATCCGCTGTCAAGAGGAAACCAAGCCGCTCCATTCCATTTGGCAATCCCTCTGGTAGTCACTCCACCAGCAATGGTAAAATCACCTCCGGCATAAAGCGCCGGGCCTGTGCCGTCGTTAAAGACGGCTAAAGAAAAGACGATGGCTGGAAAAGACGCGCTAACCCCGCTGCCCAGAGCTGACCATGTTGTCCCGTTCCATTTGGCAATTCTATTAGCCGGTATGCCACCAATGGAAGTGAAGGTACCCCCGGCATAGAGCGCCGGACCTGTGCCATCGTCGAAAACAGCAAGAGCAGAAATACTCTCCCCTGCCCCTACCGCCCCAGGAAACAAACCCTCGGCAAATCGTGGCTCGCAAATCGGGCGCAGCGTGATAATACCGGCATCTGTAAAGCCGCCGGGAACCGGATTTAACCCACTGGCCCTGCCAAAGAACTGTTGGCTGCCGAGAGTTATCAGGGCATTCACGGAAAGTTTTCCAAACTGAGTGATAACTCCGGGTATGGAGAACTTGCCATTGGCGCCGGTCACTGCAGAGCCGCTAAGATTTTGAATGGTAACGTTAGCGCCGGTAACGGGCGTACCATCCTCAAGCCGGACAAAGCCTTGTACCGTGGTTAACGGGTCGCCGGCTAAAATGAGAACTCTAATTATCCTTACCGCCGTGGCGCCTTCATTGTTAACCGTGATGCTCACGTCGCCCGTGCTAACCGCGGTAACCACGCCTTGCGAATTAACCCTCGCGATGTTGGGATTGCTCGAGGTGAAGGTGCTGCCCTTGCTGGGAGCCGTTACATCTGCCTGCGTGCCATCGGAAAGTTTGGCGGTAACTCGAATTTGCGCCGTCTCACCAACAGCAGTGAGAAAGGGTTTGTCGGGCACCGCAGTAATAGAAGTGGGGGACACAAACGGCGTGTCGCTCCACATCATATCGAGTTCATTGAGGTCGAGAGTCTGGCCAGAAAGAACCTGAAAAGCCAGGGAACGGCCGTAGCGGGTCTTGCCGTTCTTCGTGCAGATGGCGTAAACCCGCACTAAGTTGTTGTTGGCAGGAAGGTTCCCGATCTGAAACTCCCCGCCGAAGCCGACGTTGACGGTTTGGCCGTTGACGGTGACCGTGCAGGTTTCGTCGAGTTGAGCGCGGGCCGGGGTGACGGCAAGAATAAACTGCGCCGTAAACGTGATCACGGCAATTCGAATGGTGCTTGATATAAATTTGCTTTTCATAATTTGAATTCCAACTCCGTTAGGAGTGCAATGTTTATAGAAAAATGCCAAACCAATATTTTGAACTCCTTTAGGAGTGAAATGTGGAAACTGATCTTGCGATCAGAAAAATATAAAACACGAAATCATGAACATGCCACGCCAATAGCGGTTCGCTTGCTTTATTGAATACTCGACCATAAACATGTCACACCTACGATGTTTGGATCGTATATATCGGGTGCTTATCTATAAACATCACACGCCTATGGCGTTTTCATGGTTTAATTGACGCGCTCTCGCTGCCAAGCCGATACCAACCATTTAGCCGTTGAGTTGCTTAGCAGGTGTCGTTGCGTTGGAAAAAAGCAAGTGTAAATAATAGTAGGCGTGGGAAACGGAACATACATCGTACCCCCCTGCTGATCCATGGGAAGTCAGGGGGAGATGCTGTACGCACCTGGTGGCAGCAGCACATGAGGTAAGTCCGCCGTGAGCGTAGCGAACAAGGAC
>Ga0187892_10001890_pt1 | contig 45321 bp, 45 predicted proteins | sample MA1701073metaG_FD_139345 | JGI IMG/M metagenome (GOLD analysis project Ga0187892, IMG submission 139345) | Bio-ooze microbial communities from a basaltic lava cave in the Kipuka Kanohina Cave System on the Island of Hawaii, USA - MA170107-3 metaG ...
AAGAAGGTCGGGAGGCTCCGCGACGTGACGGCGGGTGGGGCGACGCCGGACTTCGACGAAGGTGCCGGGTGATCCCTTGGTGCCAGGAGCTATGATCCGGTGAAACCAGACGAGCAGCCAGACAACATGAGCCCGCCGAAGCCGAAGGCGCCCTACGAGCGGCCGGAGCTCAAGAAGATCGGGAGGCTCCGCGACGTGACGGCGGCAGGGACGGAGGACGGCTAGTCATTCCCGCTCTCTTTGCGACCAGACCTGTTTTTGTCATCGGGTTCCTTCCCTCCGTTTTCCGTTTTGCGTAATCAAAATTTAGCTTGACAAACGGCTCACAGCCTCTAGAATGACGCGTCGGATCACTACGGCCCACCGAAGCTGTTAGCCCGCCAGGCTCTTCCTTCGGTACCGCCGAACAACTCTAAATCGATTCTGTAAGGCGAAACACGGGGCGTTTTAGCGCCTAGGGGGCGCGGGACATATCCGCGCGCTGCCGGCGGTTTGCGTGGGTCGGGATCGGGAGATCGGAAGAACAATTGTGAAAGGAGGGAAAAGCTGAGATGGCGGAGGAGACGAAGACAGCAAAGCTCGCCAGCCGCAGCAAGGCGCAGACCGCCAAACGGGCCGGTCAGTGCACCTGCGGCGGCGACTTGATCTGGAGCATGGTCTTCAACCCGCGCGGCCGCATGATGCGGGTCTGCGACAAGTGCGGGACAGCCCTTGCGAAAGTCGGTTAGCGAGGGTAAGCGCCGGTGTAGAACAGCAGGGCCTCTGGCGTCATGCCAGAGGCCCTGTGCGTTTCTGACTCCCGGACAGGGGAGAAGAGATGAGTCGCCGCGACCCGGGGCTATTGGGCGTCGGGAAGGGCGAAGACCAGGAGCACCGAACCGTTCCCGGGTTTGCGGTCGCGTGGGGTTCCGATCGAGGCGAGAAGCGCTGGGATGTGCTGTTCAGGGCCTAGCGGATGTCAGGGGGCCGGCGCGGGAGCGCGCAGGGTGCTCCAGGACGACACGGACGAGCGATATCCAATTAGTCCTGACCGTTAGCCAGCCAGGATAGGGATTCCCGAGGAGAGCGTCTTGTGCGTCGGGCATCGCTCAATGAGACTCTCCAGCCTGGCTCGCTGTTCAGCGGAGAGATCGCCGATCAGCTCGACGGCCTGAACCAATCGCTGGCCCTCGCTCCCGTGCCGTCCTGACGGGCCAGGTTCATAGCGAACCCGAACCCTCACATCGTCCAGGGGCCACCCCTTCCGCTGCGCATACATGCGCAGTGTGATCGCCGTTCAGGCGCCGAGGGCGGCGGTCAAAAGGCCGAACGGGCTCGGCCCGGCATCTTGGCCTCCGTTGTCCGGCGGCTCGTCAGCCACCAGGCGGTGCGAGCCGATGGTGATCTCCTGTTGCAAGCCACCGATCGATCGAACGCTTGTCTCGATCTTCATCTCCGCCTCCATTCGGGCTCCGTCGGGGCCTTACTGACCGAAGCGCGGCTGGGCCACCGCCACCTTCTGCCTCCCCATCGAATGATAGAGAGGAATCGAACCGTTACCCCTGTGCCGAGCATAGTCAGTTTTCCTCTTCACTGCCACATTTTTTCACATCGGTCCATGCCTCTGGATGCCTGGATCAGGTACTTCGGCGGACTGGGCAAGGAGTTTCAGGTCGTAAGAACGAGGGAGAAATTGCTTGGCAGTGCCGGACTCAGACAGTATCATAGGGCATTCTGTTGGGGGTGCCCGACCTCATGAATCCTCGATCGGTCAGATGGAAGAACGACGTGTTGATCCTCGATGGCGGGATGGGGACGCTCCTGCAGGTGAAAGGCCTGCCACCATCTCACCCACCGGTCCTCTGCTCGGTCGAACACCCTGACCAGGTTCAGCGGCTGCACGAGGCATACATCGAGGCCGGCGCCGACATCATTTTCACGAACACGTTCGGCGCGAGCCGGCTCCGCCTTGAGCCGCATGGGTGGGGCGATCGGGTGGCAGAGCTGAATCGCGCAGCGGTGCGCCTTGCGCGCGAAGCCGCGCAGGACAGGGCGCTCGTGGCAGGGGATATCGGGCCATGCGGGCCGGCGGCCTCGACGTTCCGGCAACTATCGCGCGAGCGTGCCTTCTCGATCTTCACCGAACAGGTCGAGGCGCTAGCCTCGGCTGGAGTCGATCTTCTCGCGATCGAGACGATCGCAGACCTCAAGGAGATGGACGTGGCTGTGGCCGCAGCGCGATCGGTCGCCCCCGCTCTGCCGATCCTTGGCTCCCTGACCTTCGATAAGGATGGGAAGCTGCGAAGCGGGGAAAGCCCCGCGCTGGCCGCCCGCGCCCTGGAGACGATGGGAGTGGAGATCGCCGGCGCCAACTGTTCCTTCGGTTTCCGGTCGCTCATTCCTATTTGCGAAGAGATGGCGACCGCGACCGCCCTGCCGCTGGCTCTGAAGCCAAGCGCGGGGGTCCCGCCGGAGCCCCCTGCATCGCCGGAAGAGGCAGCCGATTACGCACGACGCCTGGTCGAAGCAGGTGCAACCTTGGTCGGCGGCTGCTGCGGCGTCGGCCCGGCGATGCTTCGCGCCATCGCCCGAGCGGTCAAGGGGATGGTTCCAGTGCGGCGCTTCTCGGTCGCTTCTTCATCCAGAGAGTCTTGAGGTTTAGGCATGATTTGGTCTGTTCCCTGCCTGGCGGCTGAATGGGGACGTCTTTTTGCGGGCTCTCGAATGGGGTGGAGGGATTCCGGAGCTGCAGTTTCGAGATGAACGAATTGCACGAAACGGGCTGAAGGAGCGAGAGTCATGAAGCTCAATCGCATTACGGTGGATCCGAATGTTTGCACCGGCAAGCCGTGCATCCGCGAACTTCGCTTTCCCGTGTCACGCTTGCTTGGACTCCTGGCCTCAGGAGAGACTAAGGAAACGATTCTCAAGGCGTATCCCTACCTGGAGGCCGAGGACATTGAGGAGGCTTTGCGCTACGCAGCCTATCTCGCAGAAGAGGAAACAGTGGAATTTTCGCGGTGAGGTTTCTCGTTGACATGCCGCTTTCACCGGAATTGGCGGTTTGGCTTACGCAAAAAGGCCACAATGCCGTTCATGCGCTGGAAGTCGGTTTAGATCGCGCCTCGGATAGAGCGATCTTGGATCACGCTCGAAACGAACAACGAGTGGTGGTCACGGCTGATTTGGACTATCCGCGCCTCTTGGCTTTGGCGAAAGCTGAAGGGCCTGGTTTGATACTCTTCCGAGGTGGCGATTATAGTGAGCAGGAGGCTTTGGCGCGTCTAAAGCAAGCACTTGAAACGATTTCAGATGACGAGCTGCAGCACTGCGTTGTTGTTATCGAAAAAAAGCGGATTCGTCGTAGGCGTCTTCCGGTTGAACCACGCCCTTAACGAAGCAGAGCTTCTCAGAATAAGAAAAGCCAGGCAACATGCACAGAGTGATCAGGGCTACAAGGCGATGGAGCCATAGATATGACAACTCATTTCGGATATCGGTGCGAGTGCTGTGAAGGAACGGTTCGAAAGAAGCGATTGGAGCGTGAAGCCTTCAAGCACAAAGCGGGCTTTGTGATTCTTGAGGACGTTGTGATCGGGGTCTGTGACAAGTGCGGCAACCGTTACTTTTCGGCAGACACGTTGAAGCGGCTTCAGGCGGATGCAATTGGCAATATCCTTCCCGGACCCACCGAGCAGGTGCCCGTTGCTCACGCGAGATAACGTACAGCATGTTTCCCAAGCGAGCATTAGTCTGAATTTAGCTCGCCTGGATGCTTTGCAGTTCGTAAGCATGCGAAATTTCATACGACGTTGCGGAAAAATGAAGAGGCCAGTGTGAAGCGAAGAACCGTAGTGGGTGAGCTGATTAACTTTAGGGGCATGGTGTGGGCACCGGTCAACGAACAGGGTGTAGTATTTCTTTTCGGTAAGATCGCCCACGAGCTTGGCATGTATGTCGAAGTCGTTCGCCCAGGTTACCCGGATTGCATCGCTAAGCGATACATCGGAAAGGGTCGGTGGGAAGAGGTTCGAGTCGAATTTGAGTTCAAGAGTAGCGGCTTCCCTCGTCACGGCCACCCAACTACGGAATGCGATGTACTAGTCTGTTGGGAGCACGATTGGCCGGAGTGCCCGAAGCAAATCGAGGTTATAGAGCTTCGGGATGAGATCAAGAAACTCGAAAACTTTCCCCTTCAACCTCCAGATGAGGCCTCAACGGAGGGAGAATACTCGCTGGAATCTCACTTCGCTCGATCCAACCCCCTCGCTCGAACCTTATTTGAGCAACTTGATCGCGAAATCAAGAAGATTAATGATGCGATCTACTTCAAGGTCGCGAAGTATCGCCTTATGTACTATTCCCCAAAGCGTGTCTTCGCGGCGGTGGCTCTACGGAAAGATTTCCTGAACATCCAGCTCTTCACAAACGGGAAGAAAATGAAGGCGGTAGAAGGATTTTCCGGCGAGTATGGTTACAAATGGGGCCGGATGTACGTTCGCTCTAAAGAGAGCGCAAAACATGCAGCAGCCGTTCTCAAGCGGTCGCACCGGATGATCGAGGAATGCATAAAAAAGAACATCCCAACGGGGTGGTACGCGGAGGCAGAAGACTAGAAAGGAAGTTGTTGAAGGCAAGCGAATTCTGTGGACTCTTACGACGACGTCGTTACACAGCAACGTTTTGTGTTCAGCACAGATATGAAATCGTCTCGGAGCGGATGACATGATCCGAGAGCTCGATACGGTCGTGCTCACGCGCGATTTCCCTGAGCATGCTTTACGGAAAGGAGACGTTGGGGCAGTGGTACACGGGTATTCTGGCCGGGAAGTGTTCGAGGTTGAGTTTGTCACGGCCGAGGGAAAAACGGTTGCGGTCCTAACGCTAACCGAAGCCGATATACGTCCTATGGGCAGCGGAGAGATTCTTCATGCCAGGGTGCTCGCCTCTGCATAGTGCAACCCCTTATCTCGGAGGATCACATGAACTTGTTGGTGGCGAGTCATAGTAGCTACCCGCGCATAGGCGACGAGGCCGGCCAACAGCGGCTGCGCCGCGCGTACGCCCAGCACGAGCGCGGAGAGATCAACTCAGCGGAGTTTCAGGCGATCCAGACCTCGGTGGTTCAGGAGATCATTCAGGAGCAGACCGAGGCCGGGCTCGATCTGGTGACCGATGGGCAGATCAGGTGGTACGATCCGATCTCCCATTTCGCCGGGCGGCTCGACGGCGTGAAGATCAACGGGCTGCTCCGCTTCTTCGACACGAACTTCTACGTCCGGCAGCCTGTCATCGTCGATCGTCTATCGTGGAAGGGGCCGACCCTGGTCGAGGAATACCGCGCCGCCCAGGCGGTGTCGCCCAAACCGGTCAAGGTAACCCTCATCGGACCCTACACGCTGGGCCGGTTTTCGATCCGGGAGAGCCCGCGCTACCGCGACCTCCCGGAACTGGTCGCCGACTACGCCGAAGTCCTCATGAGGGAGGTCGAGGCGCTGGCCAAGGCCGGTGCGACCGTGATTCAGATCGACGAACCGTCGATGCTAACCCATCCGGGCGACGCAGGGCTGGTCAAGGTGGCGATTTCCAGGATCGCCACTCAGAAGGGCAGGGCGCGACTGGTGCTGGCGACCTACTTCGGCGACGCAGTGCCGTTCTACGAGGTCCTACAAGGGTTTCCGGTCGATGTCTTGGGACTCGACTTCACCTACAGTGCGGGACTCCGTGATCTGATTGTTCGGGCGGGCTCCGACAAAGCGATCGCCTTTGGCCTGATCGATGGCCGGAACACGAGGATCGAGCAGATCGAGACGGTCTTGCCCGCGCTGCGCAGCATGTTGCCGAAGGTCAAGGCCTCGACGTCGTACCTTACCTCCTCGTGCGGGCTGGAGTACCTGCCCAGAGACAAGGCGCAGCGGAAGCTCACACAGATGGCGACCATCAAGGCCGAGCTGGTGGGGAGGAGATAGGATGAGCCGTGTCAAGCTGAAGAGTCTGGGGATCGACCTGCCGATCCTTCCCACCAGCACTGTGGGGAGTTTCCCCAAGCCGGACTATCTGGTGGAGGCCCGCGCGAAGTTCGCCAAGGCGAAGATCGACCGGAAGGAACTCGAAGAGTTGGAGCGCCGAGCCACGGCGTTCTGGATCACGACCCAGGAGGAGATCGGCCTGGACGTGCTGGTGGACGGCGAGATGTACCGCGGCGACATGGTCGCCTATTTCTCCCAGCTCATGCCGGGCTTCGAACAGAGTGGTCTTGTCCGATCCTATGGGAACCGCTACTACCACAAGCCGATCATCGTCGGCGATGTTCGGTGGCCCGGTCCGATGACGGTGGAGTGGTGGCGCTATGCTCAAGGACTCACGAAGCGACCGGTGAAAGGGATGCTGACCGGGCCGTATACGGTCATGGACTGGTCCTTCAACGAGCACTATCCGGATCGCCGGTCGGCCTGTCTGGCCCTGGCCAGAGAGATCCGGCACGAGGTCGAGGCGCTGGCGGAGGCGGGCGCGAAGATCATCCAGATCGACGAGCCCGCGCTCTCGGTCCGGCCGGAGGAGCTCCCGTTTGCCATCGAGGCGATCCACCGAGTGACCGACGGCCTTCCCGCCTACTTCATCATCCATGCCTGCTATGGCGCCTTCGACGCGATTTACTCGCAGATGCTGAAGCTTCCGGTGGACAACCTCGACCTGGCCATCTCCCATAGCACGCTGAACCTGATGGAGATGTTCCGGCGAGATCCGTTTACGAAGGACCTGTCGGTCGGCGTTCTCGACGTCCACTCGCATGAGGTGGAGGCACCGGAGGCGGTGCGCGCCAGGGTCGAGAGGGCGCTCCAGCTTCTGCCGAAGGAGACGATCTGGGTCGATCCCGATTGCGGTCTGAAGACCAGGACGATCGACGAGGCGCGAGGCAAGCTGGTCAATATGCTCCAGGCGGTCAAGCGCCTTCGGGCGGAGATCGCCGCGCACTGAAAGGCATACATGGAACTTGGTGGCAGAACGGCGTTGGTAACGGGCGCCGCCAAGCGCGTGGGCCGCGAGATCGCGCTGGCGCTCGCCGCCAGGGGCGCGGATCTCGCGCTTCACTATAAAGGGAGCGCGGCCGAGGCCCGCGCGACGGCGGAGGCGGTGGGGCGCCTGGGCCGGCGAGCGGTGACACTCCAGGCCGACCTGGCGCAGCCGGAGCAGGTCGAGGCGCTGGCTGATCGAGCGGTCGAGAGGTTCGGGGCGATCGACATCCTGGTCAATAGCGCCGCCGTGTTCTACCGAACGCCGCTGGAGAAGATCACCAGCCAGGACTGGGAGCAGTTCTTGCGCGTCAATCTGACCGGGCCGTTCCTTCTGGCCAGGCGGCTTGGTCTGCTGATGCGGCGGCGGGGGGAGGGGAAGATCGTCAATGTCGTCGATATCGCCGGGATGAGGCCCTGGGCCGAGTTCCTTCCGTATTGCGTCTCAAAGGGCGCGCTCATCACGCTGACCCAAGGCCTCGCCAAGGCGCTGGCGCCAGAGGTCCAGGTCAACGCGGTTGCGCCCGGTTCCGTCCTGCTCCCGGAAGAGTATGGCGACAAGGAGCGGGAGGCGATCGTGCGAGCCACCCCGCTCAGGCGTATGGGTGATCCCGCCGATGTGGCCAAGGCCGTCCTCTTCCTGGTCGAGGGCTCGGACTTCATCACCGGTCAGGTCGTCGTCGTCGATGGCGGGCGGTCGATCGTCTGACATGGGCACGGCGGCCCCGCGACGGATCGTTTCGCTCACCTGTAGCAACACGGAGATCCTCTTCGCGTTGGGGCTTGGATCCCGCGTGGTCGGGGTGGACGACTGGTCTGACTTCCCCGAGGAGGTCAAGCGGCTCCCCAGGGTCGGTCCCGACCTGAAGATCGACATGGCCAAGGTCGCCGCCCTCAGGCCGGACCTGGTCCTGGCCTCCCTCAGCGTCCCGGGAATGGAGCGCAACCTGGCGGGGCTCGAACGACTGGGCGTGCCGTTCCTGGTGCTTCATCCGACGAGCCTTGACGACGTGTTCAACGACATCGAGCTGATCAGCGAGGCGACCGGAGTTCCGGAGGCCGGTGGTCGCCTCATCGCTACGCTCCAAACCCGGATCGACGCTGTCGGGAAGCGGGCGGGTGAGGCGGCGCGCCGACCGACGGTCTACTGGGAGTGGTGGCCAAGGCCCCTCATCAGTCCCGGCCGGCAGAGCTGGATCGTCCAGATGACCGATCTGGTCGCCTCCGACCTCCTCTTCAAAGAGGTCGATGCCACCAGCTTCGTGGTGGAAGAGTCCCAGGTGTTCGGGCACGATCCCGAGTATGTGATACTCTGCTGGTGTGGGACGCTTCAGAAGACGATGAGCACGACCAAGGTAGCCGATCGGCCAGGATGGAATACTCTGCGGGCGGTGCAGGCCCGCCGGATTCATTGCCTGCCGGAGGATCTGTACGGCCGCCCCGGACCCCGGCTTGCCGAGGGCCTGGAGCGGCTGGCGCAAATCGTCCATCCTGAGCTGTTCGCCTAACCCCCGCTGTGATCGGCGGCAACGAGACTGGAGGCGCGGCGATGGCGGAATCGGGCCTCTACCTGAAGCAGGTTGAGCTGGGCCAGATGGCGAACTACGTCTATCTCATCGGTTCGACCAAGACCAAAGAAGCGGCTGTCGTTGACCCTGCCTGGGAGATCGATCGGATCGTGCGACTGGCCCAGGACGACGGGATGAAGATCACGCACATCCTGGTCACCCATACGCATCCCGATCATGTCGGGGGAAAGCTCTTCGGTCTGAGTATTCCGGGGATCGCCGAGCTCCTGGAGAAGATCGACGCCAAGGTCGTGATCAACAGGGCAGAGGCCAGCCATCTCACTCCACTTGCCGGATCCAATATCGTTCGCGTCGATGACGGCCACACCGTGAACCTCGGGGATGTTGCCATTACGGTGGTCCATACCCCCGGCCACACGCCTGGCTCACAGTGCTTCCTGGTCCAGGATCGGTTGATCTCAGGAGACACCCTGTTCATCGGCTCATGCGGTCGGGTCGATCTCCCGGGGAGCGACCCGGAGCAAATGTATGACTCTTTGGTGAACAAACTCATGAAGTTGAATGACAAGACTGTAGTCTTTCCCGGCCACAACTACGCTGGTGGCCGGACCTCCACCACCATCGGAGAGGAGCGAAAGCGGAACCCCTACGTCCAGTTCCCCTCTCTGCCGGACTTCCTTCGCGCCATGGGATACGGCTAGACCTCCCACTTCGGGGGGACCCATCGGCATTCAGTACGCTTCGATCGCGACGCCACTGGGCCGCCGATTTCACCACCCGGCGTGAGGCAAGACGCAGCGGCTATCGTTCTTGTCACCGCTGCCGTCCTGTCTAGCTTACCTTCCCGACGGATAGCACACCTACCGCGGCTGAATATCAAAGAGGAGTCACACCGATGCGGATCTGGCGGGATCTCTCATACCTGGCCCTGTCGGCCTCCTTCGTCAGCCTGGGGATCGCATACGTCTCTTGGATGCTCGTGGCGCGCCTCGGCGGCTTGAGCCCGAGAGCCTACGCCGCAGGGGCAGGGATCGCCGTGCTGTACGCCATCGCCTGCATGGTGATGGAGCTGTTGCAGCGAAAGGCCTAGGCCGCGGCACGGAACGCACGCCGACGGGCGTCGCCCGTCATGAGGGGCAGGCGCGGTCCATCCGAAGGAGTTCGCCCGCTCGGCGAAAGATGCTCGCGGGAAAGCCCAACGCCTGCTTGATCAGACAATCGCGGTCCATCGGGCTCGCGACGCGGCGGAGGCGAAGGATCTCTCGCAACGGCAGGTCGCCAAGGAACAGCCAGGGGACGATGGGGAGCGGCACATCGCTGCCATGAACCAGCTTTGCGTGAAGCTCCGGATGGCGCAGGAAGCGGCGCAGGAACCACGAGCGATTTGGTTGGGTAAACGCCGATGTGTCCGCGTACAGATTGGGATGCTCCAGCAGCATCTTAGCTGTGGTCGCGAAGGCGCGGCCCAGATCTCGAATGTCCGCGCCGCCTCCGTGCGCGGCGATCACCGTCACGCCTTCATCCAGGGCCAAGCGGAGGGACTCGGGCCGCACGACTCTTCCGCCCGAGGTCGTGAGGGCGTACTCGGGACCCGTGTGGCATAGCAGCGGAAGCCGAGCCTCGGCCATCCGCCGGTAGAACGGGACCAACGCCGGGTCCATCGGATCGAATCCCTGGGAGTTGGGAAGCCACTTGAGCAGGACCGCGCCCTGCTCCAGGCATCGATCGATCTCCTCGAGGGCATCGCGCCGCTTCGGGTTGACCGAGACGCCGGGCAGGAAGCGATCGTCGGCCTTGGCCAGTTGGAAGACATAGTCGTTGGCAACGTAGAAATTGGTGCGGCGTGCATCCCGTCTCCCCGAATCGTCGTAGACGGCATCCAGCGCGAGGGCCACGACCCGGTTCACGACCCGCATCCCGGCGACCGCCCGGGCGAGATGGCGCCGAATGATGCCACCCCCGCCCGATGACTCTTGCCGCTTGATGCCATGGCGTACGCGCAGGTAAAGAAACGATGGCCAATTCCACTGCTTCGTCGAGACGTAGGCCTCGGCGCTGCACGCATCCGGTGGCAGAACGTGGACGTGGATGTCGATGATAGGTACTGTGGCGGGCGCTTCTCTCATGACGACCCTCGCGACGGTCCTGCATGCCGCTTCCGCACGCCCGGCCTCACGATACCTGCCGGACCGGCGTCAGGGGTGCGATCGAGCGCACGCCAGGATCGCTTGTCCGGTCTCTAATGGGTCACTTCTTTATTGAACGCCACGCGGCTGGAGAAGACATGGGAGGCATGGTGGTGCACCATCTTCCAGATGCCGTCGGTCTTCTCATAAATGTTAGTGGCCAAGACCGAGGTCGCAGTCACATCTTGCTCGACGTGAGAGAGGAGGTTCTCGGTGAGGACGACCCAGGCGAGTGGACTCTTGACGCGGACCAGGACGTCGGTCAGGGTGAACCGGATCTCCTTCGTATTGGAAAAGATCATCTCCCAGCTCGCCTTCACCGCCGACCATCCCGTGAGGACCGACCACCCAGGGTGGACGCATTGGATATGGTCCCCCTTCGCCCACACCGCCTCCATCCGCCCGATGTCCAGGCTTTCGAACGCCCGATAGAAGTTGGCGTTGGCCTCCATGACCTGGACCACGTCAGGATCGAGTGCCGTCATCGTTGGCGTCCCTCGTTTCCTTGCTCTCGTTCGCCTTTCCGGGCCGTCGCAGCCCCAGAAAGGTCCCCGGGTGCACAGATGACGAAGATGGTTCCGTTCAGGATCTGAAGCGGCAGGCGCTCAAGATACTCTCCGGGGCAGGGTCCCGCCACGCACTCGCCGGTCGCGGGATCGTAGGTGGCACCGTGGGTCGCACAGATGATGTAGCGGCCATCCTCTGAAAGGAACTGGTTCTCAAACCAGTCCATCGGCATCGGGATATGGCGGCATCGATTCCGGTAGGCGTAGAAACTTCCCTGGTAGTTCACGACGAATCCTTCGATTTGCCGCCCTTCGCAGGACAGGATGAACTTCTTCGAGGAGCCGTGTGGAACCTCCTCGACGCGCGCCACCTGCTGTTCCATCGCGTGTCGTGCCATGTTCCCTCGCTGTGGATTCTCGGTTGACAAGCAGCGTATTATACCCGGTCCCGACCCAAAAAGGAAACGGCGAGAGGGACTCGCCTTGACTGAGTGCGGAGAGCAGTGCTATATAGGGTCGGCGGTGGAGCGCCGACTCTTGATCGAGGCAGCGGGACCGGCGAGCGAATGACGTCATGACTTCCTTCTCCTGGCCAGCGACGGGACGGAGACGAGCAAAGAGCCGTGACTGAGAAGCATCAGACTCTGTACTGCCCGTACTGCGGGATGACGTCGTTCGAGCTGTCCGATGACGAGGAGGGCCCATTCTATTGCGACTATTGCGGGGTCGATGTGGAGATGAGAGAACTGATCCCGTGACCGTCCGCCTTGCGGCTATCCTGCTCGGCGCGGTGATGCTTGTCGGCGGCCACGCAACTGCCGTGAGCGGCTTTCCCACCGGGCTGTGGGTTGAGGCGGAGGGGCCCAACCGGACGCTTGACGATCTCGCCCGGCTTGAGCGGATGGTTCTGAGGGCGGCCGACGCCCGCCTCACGGACCTGTACCTGCAGGTGTATCGAGGCGGACGGAGTTGGTACGCCTCCTCCCTCGCCGATGATACGCCGTACCGCCAGGCCGTCAACCGCCAAGGATATGACCCGCTCCAGTTCGTCCTGAACGTCGCGCATTCGAAGCGGCTCCGCGTCCACGCATGGATGAACCTCTACAATCTGGGAAAGCATCGCGACGGACCGCTCCAGGCGCGCCTCGGGCCCGCGGCTGTCACGCGAGACAACCGCGGACGGTCCCTTCTCGACTATCACAATTTCCGGCCACCCGGCGATGAGGCGAAGTCGGTCGCCCTGGATACCCCGGGCTACTGGCTCGATCCGGGCGATCCTCAAGTGCAGGGCACCCTCGCTGCCCTGATTCAGGAGCTGGTCTCCCGCTACCCGACCCTCGACGGCGTGCACCTGGACTTCATCCGGTATCCTTACGCCGTGCCGACGGTCCCCGGTTCCCGCTACAGCAATGGCCTCGACTTCGGGTATGGGGAGCGGAGCGTCGCCCGTTTTGCTGAAGAGACCGGTCTCTCCGCCCTTGTTGCCAAGGGGGATTCAGCGACAGCTCAACGATGGGACGATTGGCGGCGGGAGCAGATCGGCCGGTTCCTCCGCCAACTGCGCCACCGCGTGAAGGAACTGAGGCGAGGTCTGATCCTATCGGCGGCGCTCCTCCCTTGGCCGGATCGCGCCTACCAATCCGCGTACCAGGACTGGCGGCTGTGGCTCGAGGAGGGCTTACTCGACTACGGGATCGTCATGAACTACAATCGAGACACTCACCTGGCCCGATATCTCAGCCGCCAGGCGGTGCAGTTCCGGGGCCGATCCAAGCTCTTCATCGGCCTCGGGGCTTACATCCTCTTGGACCAACCCGATCTCCTGGTGCGGCAGATCCGCGACGCGAAGGAGCAAGGTGCGGACGGCATCGTGCTGTTCTCGTACGACAACATGTTGAAGCGGGATCGATTCTTAGAGCAACTCTCCGCCATCCTGAGGCGGTAGCCTGGCAACCGGATCCGCCATGCCGCGTCTGCGAGCGTTCTTCAGAAGTCAGGCACCACAATGGCTCCTGACTTCCGTGCTGGCTCTTGGGCTCGTCGCCTGCAGGTCTCCTGAGGAGCGGGTACTACTGAAAGCCCAGAGGCTGGCGCGCGCCGACAGGCCATCCGAAGCCCTCCAACTCCTGCACAGCTACCTTGAGCGGAGTCCCCAGGCGGTCGAACTCAGACGACTCAAGATACTCGTGGCGATCAAGGCCCAGCGATCGGAGGAAGCGCTCTCCGACTACGGGGCGGTGAGTGATTCCGAGAGGAAGGACGATCCGGTGCTGCTGCACGAGCTGGCGCTCGGGCTGATTAATGATGCGCTCTGGAGTGACGAGGGGCTCATCCGGACCCGAGCCGCGGCAGCGCTGGCAGAGCTGGCAGACCTCTCGGCTCGTCCTCTCCTTCAACGTGGCCTCGAGCATCCGGACCCCTCCGTCCGAGCACACGCCGTGGAGACCGTTGGACGGCTCGGCAATCCAGCTTTCCAACGAGAGCTCGAGCAACTGCTGCATGACCCCGACCCATTCGTCAGGGCTGCCGCCGCCTGGGGGATCGGCCGGCTCGGCCAGCCGTCCAGCCAACCCCTCCTTCGACAAACCCTCCTGGATCGCCACCCTCACGTCAAGGTCCGGGGGGCCGGCGCCCTCCTCATGCTCGGCGATCGATCGGTGCTGCCCCTCCTAACCCGCGCCCTCGAGGCAAAGGACGCGGCGGTAAGGATCCAGGCCGCCGAGGTCCTCGGACACCTGCTCGAGCCGGCCGCCCGGAGCCCTCTGGAACGCCGCCTCCAGGACACCGACCTTTACGTCCGCCTGTACGCGGCCGAGGCGCTAGCAAAGATCGGAGATCAAGAGGCGGTCTCGTTCCTCCGGGCGGCCCTCTCCAATGAGAACAGGTTCCTCAGGCTCTTCGCCGGCGAGCTCCTCTCCAACCTGGGCGACCGCTCCGCCGTCCCGTTTCTCAAGGCGGCGCTCAAGGGCGACGCCGACATCCCGATGCGCCTGTACGCTGCATGGACGCTTGCGCGGTTCGGCGATCGCGACGGCTTGCAGCCGGCGGGAGAGGTGCTGAGGCATCCCGACCCGCAGCTTCGCGCCAACGCAGCCTGGACCCTCGGAGAGATCGGGGGCGAGGAGGCGATGTCTCTTCTTAAAGCCGTGCTCCAGGACGAAGCCGCCACGGTGAAGATGCACGCCATCTGGGCACTCGATCGAATCGTCAGATCCCGAGGCAAAATCCTCCCCACTTCAGGCACCACGAAACTCTCGTAACGCCTCATCCGTGAACGGACGACTCGTCCGGAGTGTATCGCTGATAGCCGTTGAGCTAGGCCAGTGTGGTTTTCGGGTTGCAACGCCGAAACGAGATGTGTTATAGTCCGCTGCTGTTGCCCATGCCTGAATGACGCGGCCACCTCGATGGAGGGCAGATGGCAGAAGCGTTTGAGCTCTTGATTTCGACGGTTTTGCTGAGGCCATACGTCTTTCTTTTCCTGGCTCTTTATCTCTGGACAGCGTCGGCGGCGATGGGGTGGAGCCGGACGGCCGTCTTTACCACTGTCGCGTGGGCAGTGGCGTTCGTCGCTGAGTATTCATCCACGCGAAACGGAGTACCGTTCGGCCTCTACAGCTACACACAGGCGACGAGAGGTAGTGAACTGTACGTAAGTAACGTCCCGTTTATGGATTCCCTCTCGTTTACCTTCGTGTCCTACGTCAGCTTCGCCCTGGCCCAGTGGCTGAGGCTTCCCGATGGTGCGAGCGAGCGGGAGATCATCGCTGTGAGGCGATCGGCGCCAGTCCTGTGCCTCGCGGCATTCCTGTTCATGCTCATCGATGTGGTCATCGATCCGGTGGCGCTGAGGGGCGAGCGATGGTTCCTGGGGAAGATCTACGAATACCCGAGCCCGGGGGTCTATTTCGGCGTGCCCCTGACGAACTTCCTCGGGTGGGCGGTGGTTGGGTTCCTGATCATCGCAGTCTTCCAGGGGATCGACCGAGCCTTGCCCGAAGAGGTGACGTCGGGCCGTGGCCTCAGGCCGGTCTTGTTGGGCGCTGCGCTCTATTACCTGATCCTCGCCTTTAATCTCTGCATGACGTTTGTGATCGGCGAGCATCTCATGGGGATCGTCGGGATCATGCTGTACCTCCCGGTCACATGGCTGGCTGTCAAACGCTACTGGCGGCTCTCAGGCATTCCCGGACTCGCCAGTCGAGGAGTTGTGCGAACATGAGATTCCCGCTGCACATCACCACGGACATGATCAAGCACCAGATCCGCGAAGGCCTCAAAGGCAACAAGCGGTATCCATTCGTGCTGATGCTCGAACCGCTCTACACATGCAACCTCGCCTGCCTGGGCTGCGCCCTGGAGCGCCACACGGGGAGGCTTGAGGACCGCCTCTCTCTTGAACAGTGCCTCAGGGCGGTGGATGAATCCGGCGCGCCCGCCGTTTCGATTTGCGGCGGGGAGCCGACCATTTACCCGGAGTTAAAGGAGCTGACCGAGGGGATTATCGCGCGCGCACGGCACATCTACCTCTGCACTAATGCCCTGCTGCTGGACCGGACCGTCTACGGGAAGATCGAGCCGCACAAACGGCTGACCATCAACGTCCACTTGGACGGGATGAAGAAGACACACGATCATGTCTGCGCCAGGGACGGCGTGTTCGACAAGGCGCTCGAGATGATCAAGGAGGGCAAGCGCCTCGGTTATCACGTGATTACGAACACCACGATCTTCAAAGAGACGGACATTGAGGAGGTCGAGGAGCTGTGCCGACTGCTCCAGGAGCACCGCGTCGATGGGATGCTGATCACCCCGGGCTATCAGTACCAGTCGGTGCAGCACGACATCTTTCTGACCCGCGAGGACATCCATCGCAAGTTCAAGAGAGTCCTGGAGCTGTCCAAGCGTTATCGTCTCTCCTCCACGCCGATGTTTCTGGAGTTCGCCGCCGGGCTGCGCGAGTACCCCTGCTCCCCGTGGAGCACCGTCACGTACACCCCTATGGGCTGGAAAGGGCCTTGCTATCTGATCGGGGCGAAGTATTTCAAGACCTGGGAGGAATTCTGGCACGGGGTGGACTGGGACTATTGGGAGTCCAGGCAAGACCCCCGATGCCAGAACTGCAAGATGCACTCGGGCTTCGAGGCCTCCGCCGTCCGAGAGCTCAGAAAGAGTCCGAGGGACATGGTCAGAATGGCTGCCTGGAATCTGCTCGGTTGACGAGGATTCCAGGTGTGATTTGTGGGAACGACTCCGCTGGATCCGGCCCCGCCACACGCCGCAAGCAGCGACCCCGCGCCCCTCGATCAGGCGATCGAACGAGCCCGCTCCCGCCTGCTGGCCATGCAGGATCCAGCCGGCTTCTGGGTGGCGGAGCTGCAGACCGATTCCACCCTCACCTCCGAGTATCTGATGCTCCGGCATTTCCTCGGGAAGGTGGACGAGACGAAACAGCGAAAGATCGTCACCTTCCTGCGCGAGACCCAACTCCCCGAAGGCGGCTGGAATCTCTATTACGGGGGGCCCAATCATCTCAGCACCACTGTCAAGGCGTACTTCGCGCTCAAGCTCGGAGGCTGCTCATCGGATGAGCCGTTCATGCGACGGGCCCGGGAGGTGATCCTCGACCAGGGCGGCCTGCTCCGATCGAACGTCTTCACCAAGTTCACCCTGGCCATCTTCGGGCAGATCGACTGGCGCGGCGTCCCGGCCATGCCGATCGAGCTCTTCCTTCTGCCAAGATGGTTCTTTTTCAACATGTACGAGATCTCCTACTGGTCCAGGACCGTCCTTGCCCCCTTGATGATCATCTTCGCCCACAAGCCGGTGGCGCCGATGCCACCCGGGGCGGGTCTCACCGAACTTCGAGGTGATCTGAATGCCAAATACGATCGCTTCTTTCCGCGATCCGGCCGGCTGATTTCTTGGGGTAACCTGTTCCTGTCAATTGATCGGCTTCTCCGATGGTACGAATGGCACCCGATCCGGAGGCTCCGCCGACCGGCGATGGAGCGCGCTACACTCTGGATGCTGGCCCGGATGCAAGGGGAGGGCGGCCTCGGCGCCATCTACCCGGCGATGGCCAACTCGGTCATGGCGCTCCGGTGTCTCGGGTACGAGGTCGAACACCCGATCATGGCCAGGGCGTTCAAACAAATCGAGTCGCTGGAGGTCGAGGATGGCCGGACGCTCCACGTGCAGCCCTGCCCCTCGCCTGTGTGGGACACCTGTCTGGCTGTCAACGCACTGCGGGCGTCCGACCTATCGGCTGATCACCCTGCTCTGATCAGCGCATGCCGGTGGCTCCTCTCGAAGCAGACCTGGAAGAGGGGAGACTGGAAGGTGAAGGCCCCGGCCGCTGAGCCGGGCGGCTGGTACTTCCAGTTCGAAAATGAGTTCTATCCCGATATCGATGACACCGCGGTGGTGATGACGGCGCTCAGCAAGACCATGTTGCCCGATGAGCCCAGCAAGCGGGCGGCCCTCACGCAGGCGCTGAAGTGGGTCATGCCGATGCAGTCGCGGGGTGGCGGGTGGGCGTCCTACGACAAAGACAACGACAGGCTGGTCCTTAACGAAATCCCGTTCGCCGACCATAAAGTGCTGCTTGACCCCCCTACGGCCGACCTGACCGGCCGGATGCTTGAGATGTTGGGCCACCTGGGCCACACGCGTTTCGAGCCGGCAGCGCAGCGGGCCATCGCGTTCCTGCGAAGAGAGCAGGAACCGGAGGGGTGCTGGTACGGGCGATGGGGCGTCAACTACATCTATGGGACCTGGTCGGTCCTGGCGGGCCTTCGGGCGATCGGAGAACCGATGGAACAGCCGTACATCCGGCGGGCCACCGAGTGGCTCATCAGCCGACAAAACCCGGATGGGGGGTGGGGCGAGTCCTGCTCCTCCTATGGCGATCCTCGTACCGCCGGCCGAGGGATGAACACCCCCTCCCAGACGGCCTGGGCACTGCTCGGCTTGCTGCACGCCGGCCTGGCAGGGCACCCAGCGGTCTCAAGGGGGATCGCCTACCTCCTCCGAACCCAGTCTGCAGATGGAGGGTGGGAGGAAAGGGAATTCACCGGCACCGGATTCCCTCGGGTCTTGTATCTTCGATACCATCTGTACCGGCTGTACTTCCCGCTCTGGGCTCTCTCCCTCTTCCGCAACCTCCGTCGGACCGCAGACTCGTCGGATGGAGACGGCGCAACCCCTACAGATCGATAGCGTCCAAGGCTCGCCTGTCGCCATCTTCGTCGCCACAAGGGCCGAGGCCAAGCCCCTTTGCCAGGCGCTTCGCGGCACCCGGGTGGCCTTGCCTCGATCGGGCTCGGTCGAGCGGTTTGAACTGGACGGTCGCCCGCTGCTCGTAGCAAGGACGGGGATCGGCCAGGCCAATGCCGAGACCGCCGCCCGGCGTCTGCTCGATGCGGTGCCCGTCGCCGCCGCCCTTTCGGTTGGAGTGGCGGCCGGGCTGAGCCCTCAGTTGCGGTCCGGAGACGTGATTGTGGGAGACCGAGTCATACTCCCGCGAGAAACGGCCACAGCACCCGCGAGCCTCCCTTGCGACCCTGGGTTGCAGGAGTGGGCCTTGGGTCGTCTCCGCCGGTCCGGCGATCGGCACGACCGTGGCGGGATCGTGACGGTAGAGCGAATTATCCTGACGGCCGAGGAGAAGCGGAGGTTGGCGGCGTATTCGGGCGCCATAGCCGCTGATATGGAAAGCGGAGCGATCGCGGCGACCGCCACGGCCCGGGGGGTCCCGTTCCTGGCGATCCGGGCCATCCTTGACCCCGCCCACGAGGATCTCACGATCGCATTCGAGCGGTTTCTGGACGGGCGCGGCGAGCCTCAATGGGTCCAACTCTCCCGGTATCTCTTGACCCATCCTCTCTCGCTTCCTTCCCTGGTCAGCCTGGGTGTGCGGACGCGGGCGGCCTGCGCTCGGCTCGGGCGCCTGCTGCGTGAAGTGTCTGTGATCCCAGGTCGAGGTGAGAAGATTTGACCGGCGTCCCCCTGCCCCGCTTGACGCTGCGCCCGCCTCTTCAGTATGATAGTGGCTCTCACGCCAATATCTCCTGTGACAGCTCACCTAAGAGCCTGTAGGCCGAGAGTGGGTCACCTCGTACCGAACCCCCGGCGCCGTGAGGGGATTGCTGCCTTCGCGCTCGTCATGACGCTGATGGGGTGCGCCACCACACGGGTTTACGACGGGTTTCTGATCGACGAGGCTCGCGGGTTCAAGATCCCGGTGTTGCGGGACGGATGGAGCCGCATCGAGGCAAACGGAGTGGAGATCGCGTACCGCGCGGAGCCCGGGGGGCAGATCGCGGCCCTGCTTGTCAATTGTAATGACGAGCAGAGGCTTCCCCTCCGGACGCTGGCCAGGCGGCTGTTCTTCGGGATCGGCGCCAAGCAGATCTTGATGCAGGAGCCGGTGTCGCTCGACGGCGCCGAGGCCATCCACACCCTCCTGGAAGGACGGCTGAGGGATGCCGACGTCATGGTCAGCAGCTATGTCACCAAGGACGCGGCGTGCGTCTACGATCTGGTGTATGTGGCCACCCCCGCCGGCTTTCAGCAGCGGCTACCCGAGTTCGAACGATTCGTGAGGGGGTGGGCCTTCACGGGCAAGCAGACTCGCTGAGGGGAGGAGATGCGTCAAGCGGCCCTGGCCGTCGGAGGCCAGTCGATTCGAATCCTGGAACTGCTGGGAGGCCTGTCTCAGCTTAGCGTTCAGACCTTTCACTGCGCCCTCACCCCTCCCTACAATCTCCGCGCGCTGATCCAGCAGGTGGATCATCTCGGCGTGCGATCGATCTCCATCGCCGCCGTCGCCGCGGTCTTCACCGGCCTCGTCCTGGCGCTTCAGACCGCCTACGGCCTGAGCCGATTCGGCGCGACGACGTACGTGGGGATCATCGTCGCGCTCTCGATGGTCCGGGAGCTGGGTCCGGTCCTCACGGCCCTGCTGGTGGGCGGGCGGGTCGGCTCCGGGATCACCGCCGAACTGGGCTCGATGAAGGTGACGGAGCAGATCGACGCCATGCGCGCGATGGGCGCGAACCCGATCAAGAAGCTCGTGGTGCCGCGAGTCCTGAGCACGATGCTGGTCCTGCCGCTGCTGACGGTCATGGCGGACGTCCTTGGCATCGTCGGCGGCATGGTCATCTCCAAGCACGAGTTTCAGGTCGATTACTGGCTCTATTTCAATACCGTGACGCGCAATCTGACGCTCTCGGACATGATCACCGGCCTGGGGAAGACGGTGGTCTTCGGCTTCATCATCGCCATCATCGGCTGCTACAAGGGGCTGCAGGCCGCCGGGGGAACGGAGGGACTGGGCAAGGCGACCACCTCCACCGTTGTCACCTCGTCTATCACTATCCTCATCTCGGATTTCTTCCTCACGAAGTTTTTTTGGTGGTTGGAGGGGTGGTGAGGTGAACCATCCGGCCATCGAGTTCCGGCAGGTTCACAAGACCTTCGAGCAAATCCCCGTCCTGACCGGGATGGACCTTGCGATCCGGCCGGGCGAGACCCTCACCATCATCGGCGGGAGCGGGAGCGGCAAGAGCGTTACGCTCAAGCTCATCGTGGGTCTGCTCAAGCCTGAGTCGGGCCAGATCCTGATCGAAGGCGAAGACATCGTGCCGATGGCAGAGGACCGACTGTTACAGGTCCGGAAGAAGATCGGCATGGTCTTCCAGAACTCGGCCCTCTTCGATTCCCTGTCGGTGGCTGAGAACATCGCCTACCCGCTCCGCGAGCATACGACCATGTCGGAGACGGAGATACGGGAACGCATCAGGGAAACCTTGAATCTGGTCGGGCTGGAGGGGGTGGAGGAGAAGGACCCGGCTGATCTCTCGGGCGGGATGCGGAAGCGCGTGGCGCTGGCGCGAGCGATCGCCCTGGTTCCGCGGATCATCCTGTACGATGAGCCGACGACCGGCCTCGACCCGACCAACACCGAGAAGATCAATGAGCTGATCGTGGATACGGCCGAGAAGCTGGGCGTGACTTCGGTCGTGGTCACACACGACATGCGGAGCGCGTTCAAGGTGTCGGACCGGATCGCGTTCCTCAATATGGGGAAGATCGCCATGGACGGAACGCCCCGAGAGATCGAGGGTTCCGACCTGCCGCTGGTCCGCCAGTTCATCTCTGGGAGCCTGATATAGATGCGGCCGGGACGTCGCCCGGGAGCGACGGGAACCGGCTGGAATACGTGGAAAGGATCGGTCGCGCGTGTCTGACTGACGAGACACGCGAGGGAGAGACGGATGCAGGATCGTGAGCGGTCGATGCAGTTGCGGGTGGGGGTCTTCGTCCTTGGCCTCCTGGTTCTCTTCGTTGTCTTTGTCCTGACCATCGGAAGCCAGAGCCGGATCTTCGAGCGCCGTTACGCGCTCCACGCCTTCTTTGGCACCATCGAGGGCCTCAATGAGGGGGCGCCGGTCCGCCTGGCCGGCGTCTCCGTCGGGACGGTCAGCGCCATCCGGTTCGACAAAGACCTCGCCAGCAAGAAGATCAAGGTGACTCTCAGCCTCGACTCCAGAGTCCGGGATCGGATCCGGGAGGACTCGATCGCCAACATCGCCACCATCGGGCTCGTGGGAGACAAGGTGCTGGAGCTGACGGTGGGGAGTCCTGATAGGAACGTTCTCCCGCCTGAGGGGATCCTGGCCAGCATCGATCCACCCGACTACGCCAAGCTGCTCGAGAAAGGCAATCAGATCGTGGATAATGTCGTCAAGATCTCGGACGCGTTGAGCCAAGTCCTCGGCGGGGGCGCGGGCGCGGCCTCGCGACAGGACCTCGCCGCGAGCATCGGCTCCCTGAGGCGGATCACGGAGGAGATCGAGCGCGGGGACGGGCTGGTGCACGCGCTGCTTTACGATCCGAAGGGCCGGGACATCCTCAACGAGTTGCAGCTTGCAGCCAAGGGTCTCAACACCCTGACGGCGAAGTTTCAGGAGGGGAAAGGGCTGGCGCACGCCCTCTTCGCGGATCCGCGAGCCGACAAGATCATGGCAGACCTCGAGCAGGCCTCGCGCAACCTCAACCTGGTGTCAGTACGACTTGCCAAAGGGGAGGGCACGCTGGGGGCGCTCATCGACGACCCGACGCTCTACGAGGATCTGTCATCCCTCTTGCGAGGGGCCAACCGCAGCCTGATCCTGCGGACGCTGATCCGGTCCAGTCGAAAAGAGGGGGCGTACGCCGAGCCCCGATGAGCCAGGCCCCTTCTCCGTCGCTGATCATCCACGGTCACTTCTACCAGCCACCCCGCGAGAACCCCTGGACCGACGCGGTGGAACAGCAACCCTCCGCCGCTCCCTACGACGATTGGAACGCGAGGATCGCCGCCGAGTGCTATACCCCGAACGGATGGGCCAGGGTCCTCGACGACGGGGGTCGGATCAAGGAGCTCATCAACAACTACGCCGGGATCAGCTTCGATATCGGCCCCACCCTGTTCAGATGGCTTGAACGGCATGCCCAAGATACCGGTCGCCGCATCATCCACGCCGACAACGAAAGCCGGATCCGCTTCGCCGGCCACGGGAACGCCCTCGCCCAGCCCTACGTCCACGCGATCCTCCCGCTAGCCGATCCGCGGGACCGTGCCACACTGGTCAAGTGGGGGATCGCCGAGTTCCGATTTCGATTCGGGCGGGAGCCGGAAGGGATGTGGCTTCCGGAGACCGCGGTCGATCTGGCGACCCTCCAACTCCTGGCCGATCACGGGATCGGCTTCACGATCCTGGCACCCACTCAGGCCGAGCGCTCTCGCCCCTTGGGCCAGGAGGGCTGGCTCGACGCCGGACCGGAGGGGATCGACCCGGGCCGCCCATACCGTTGCGCATTGCCGGGGGGCGGGTCAATCGACCTGTTCTTTTACGATGCGGCCCTCTCCCGTGCCGTCGCGTTCGAGGGCCTGTTGCAAAATCCCGAGCGCTTACTCACGAGAATCATGGAGGTTGCACGCCAGGCCCATCGCTCGCTGTTCATCCTCTGCACAGATGGGGAGTCGTATGGGCATCACACGCCGCACGGCGAACGCGCGCTCGCCGCCCTATTGGCGCGACAACCCGAGCCCGGCGATCCCGTCACCACCAACCTGGGGGCCTACCTCGAACGACACCCGCCCACGCACGAGGCGGCGATCCGGGAGGAGAGCTCCTGGAGCTGCGCGCACGGCATCGAGCGATGGAGAACCGACTGCGGGTGCACCACCGGCGGCGAGGAGGGGTGGCGCCAGGGGTGGCGGACCCACCTGCGATCCGCACTCGACACGCTAAGGGATGATCTCCAGTCGCTGTTCGTCGAACGCGGGGCTCGCTATTTTTCCGACCCCTGGGCGGCACGCGATCGTTACATCGCGCTGATCCTCGATCGGACCACGCCGTCCCTGGAGGCCTATTTCTCGGCCCACGCATCCCGGCCACTCTCAACCGAGAAGCGGACGGAGGCGTTGCGACTCCTAGAGATGCAGCGACACGCCCTCCTGATGCAGACCAGTTGTGGCTGGTTCTATTCCGACATCTCGGGGATCGAGCCGGTCCAGAATCTCAGGCATGCGGCGCGAGCGATCGAGCTGGCCTCCTTCTTCACCGACATGAATATGGAAGGCAAGCTCTTGCTCGAGCTTCAGGCAGCCAGGAGCAATCACCAGGCGGAGCGCGACGGCCGGGCGATATGGGAGGCACACGTTCGCAGCGCGAGGGTCGAATTGGCCCACCTCGGCGCTTTCTATGCAGCTCGGTCACTTGCAGAGACCCTGCCGGATACCTGGCCGCTGTATGCTTTCGAGCTTCGCCGGCTCGCGCTTGAGCGACGGCCGATCCACGATGGGACCATCGTCACGGGCGGCGTCGAGGCCCGATCGATCCTGACCGTGGAGCGCGAAGAGTTCGGATTCGCGATGAGATGGTCGAACACCGATGGGATGGCGGGGTACCTCGTCCCGTGGGGAGGCGAAGAGGAATATCGGCAATGGAACGCTGTACTCGACAAGAGGAGCGACATCGCGCCTCTGCGGGATCACCCGGAGGCCATCCCGATCTCCTTGAAGACGTTTTCACCGGAGGAGCGACAGGAGATCTTGCTGGCCCTCTACAGAGCCGATCAAGAGGAGCTGCACAAGAGCTACGACGACCTAGCCAATCGGACACGGAGACTCCTGCTGGCGTTCCTGGACGAGGGGCTTGCGCCCCCGGGACCGCTCAGAATCCCGGCCGAGTTCATCATCGCCCGCCGTGTGGAGGAGCGCCTCCGAGAATGGCTGGCCGACGGTGGCGCCGAGACCTACCGCGCGCTTGTCGCGCTGGCCGATGAGGCGAGGCGGATTAGACTCCTCGAGAAGGACCGCCTGCGTGAGCTGATCTCTCAAGCAGTGCGTACGCGGATCCGGCAGCTTGGCAAGCGCCCGGCCCCCGAAGGGTTCACCCGCGTTCAGGAGATCCTGGACCTCGCCGACCGGTTGGCCTGCGCGCCGGAACAGACCGACATGATCATCGCCATGGATGAGGTACTCCAAAGCCAGGTCTCACCGCTGATCGAGCTTGCGCTCCAGAGTGGATCCAAAGAGCAGTACGATCTAGCCTCGGCGCTGCTTCGCCTCGCCGAGCGATTCGGATTCGCAACCGACACATGGACGCAACGGCTTCGCCCGATCGAGGCGCGGCTCGCGGCGGATCCGCGTCTGTGGCCTTGAGGACCAGCTCTCGTCATGCCCGCCACCGGCTCAGTTCTACGCGCTTCGGCGGGCGGGCGCCGTTGAGCCACGATTCTCCCCGGGCAGGAAGAAAAGGAGCGACCTGATGGAAGGTGCGGGATTTGGAACGCTGCTGTTCGAAATCGCATTGATCCTCATGCTCGTCCTGATCAACGGCTACTTCGCCGCCTCTGAGGTGGCGCTGATCGCGCTCCGCCGAAGTCGGGCGCAGGAGCTGGCGGATGGGGGGGATGCTCGAGCAGCGACGATTCAGCGGGTGAAGGACGATCCCGATCGATTTCTGGCCACCGTCCAGGTTGGAATCACCCTGGTGGGAACGCTCGCCTCGGCCATTGGCGGCGTGATTTCGATCACGGCAATTCGTCCGATGCTCGATCGGCTTCCGGGTGGCGGCCTGCACGGAGCGGCCGAGCCGGTCGCCCTCGGGTTGGTAGTTCTCGCGATCACGTATCTCTCGGTTGTTTTCGGTGAACTGGTCCCCAAATCGCTCGCGCTCCGCCACGCCGAGCGAATCGCGCTCGCGACCGCCAGACCGTTCCACCTTCTCACACGCTGGTTCTCATTTCTTGCCCGGCCGCTCACCGCGTCCAGCCGCGCGATCCTTTCTCTCCTCGGCGTCCCGCCTCATGGCGCCACGGCGTTCGTCACCGAGGAAGAGATAAAACTGATGGTCCAGGAAGGGAAGGAGAAGGGGATATTCGACCAGACCGAAGAGGAGCTGATCCAGAGCGTCTTTGAGTTCAGCGAGGCCTCGGTGAAGAAGGTCATGATCCCTCGACCGCGGATCGACGCCATCGAGCTGGAGACACCGTGGGATGAGGCGCTGAAATTCATCGTCGAGACCGGTCACTCCCGGTACCCGGTCTACCGGAAGAGCCTCGACGACATCATCGGCGTCCTGTACTACAAGGACCTGCTGCGACTGCAGGTGGAGAACCGGCAAGCCTCGCTAGAGGCGATCATCCACCCGGTCTACTTCGTCCCGGAAACCATGCAGGTCAGCCAGCTTCTGAAAGAGTTACAGCGCCGCCGGATGTCGATGGCCATTGCCGTAGACGAGCACGGGGGCGTGGACGGCCTGGTGACCATCGAGGATCTGATCGAAGAGATCGTTGGCGAAATCCACGATGAGTACGATACCGCGAGTAAGCCGGTCGAACGGTTAAGGGATGGCTCGCTCATCATCGACGCGTCGATGAGCATCAAAGACCTGCAGGAAGAGCACGGGTTGCCGTTCCCCGAGTCCCCTGAGTACGAGACGCTGGCGGGCTTCATGTTGACCCAGCTTCAGCGGATGCCAAAGGGCGGAGACATCGTGAAGTATGCGGGGATGAAGTTGACCGTCGTCGATATGGAGGGCCGACGGATCGCGAGGATCAAGGTCGAGGGTCTCGGAAAGTAGGACCCGTCGATGGAACATGCCACTCAGGTTCTCCTCGATCTCTTCCTGATCTTCGCGTCGGCGAAGCTGCTGGGAGAACTCTGTGAGCGGTTTCGCCAGCCGGCTGTCGTCGGTGAAATCCTCGCCGGCCTGCTCCTGGGGCCGTACGTCCTTAGGATCGTCTCACACTCCCCCATCTACGAGGGGATCGCCGAGATCGGCGTGATCTTCCTGCTGTTCACGGTTGGGCTTGAGACGAAACCAAGTGACATCCTGAGCGTGGGAGGTGTCGCTTCGAAGGTGGGGATACTGGGTATCGTTCTGCCGTTCGCGCTCGGCTTCGGACTGATCTTTTATCTCGGCCACCCAACCCTCGAAGCGTTGTTCATCGGGACCGCTCTCGTCGCCACCTCCGTAGGCATCACCGCAAGGGTCCTGGGCGATATGGGCCTGATCCAAGAGACCGAAAGCCGGATTATTCTCGGCGCCGCGGTCATCGACGACATCATCGGAATGATCCTGCTGGCCGTCGTCAGCGGCCTCGGCGAAGGAGTCCTCTCCTGGGTCCGGATCGCCGTCGTCGCGGTACAGGCGATCGCCTTCACCCTCTTCCTCGCCTTCATCGGGAGCCCGGTGATCAACCGGTACGCACGAACGATCGACAATCTGAAAACGCCGCATGCGCCGCTGGTGGGCGCCATCTTGATCTGCCTGGGCCTCTCCGCACTCTCCAGCGCGATCGGGATGGCCGCCATCATCGGGGCGTTCATGGCCGGGATGGTCCTGGCCGAGTTCAGCGGGAGGTACCATCTAGTGGAGAAGGCCGAGACGATATGCGCTTTTTTAGTGCCGTACTTCTTCTTCGTGATGGGGAGCCACATCAATGTCGCCGTCGTGGCCAACTGGGAGATCCTGTGGCTGGCGCTCGTGATCACCGTCCTGGCGGTGGTCGGCAAGCTGCTCGGCTGCGGACTCGGAGCTTGGTCGCTCGGACGAAAGGGCGCCCTTATCGTCGGTGTCGGGATGGTCCCCAGAGGAGAGGTGGGGATCATCGTAGCGATGCTCGGCCTCAAGCTTCACGCCATCCCAGAGAGCATGTATGCCCTGGTGATCTTCATGTCGGTGGTGACGACGCTCGCCGTGCCGCCGGTCCTCCGGGTCCTGTTCAGGGACCGACCAGCAGCCCGAGAACCGGCGAGCATAGAATCAGCGATGGAGCGGAGGTGAGATCATGGCGCTCAGACAGATTCAGGTGACCGTCCCAAGAGACAAGGGCGAGCAGATCTTCGAGTGGGCGAAGGACCTGGGCTTGGCCAACATCACCTTCTTCAAGGCGGGTAGAGACCAGGACTCGGACAGCATCTTTATTACCACCAGGAGCGGCTCTGCCGAGCCGATCATCGAAAGTCTGAAGCGGCAGTTCGGGTTCAAACGCCCGGAGGATGGGACCGTCACGATAGTCCCGGCTGAAGCCACCATCCCGGTCGTGGCCGAACAAGAGCTGCTGGATCGCGTCGCGGTCGAGGAGCTCGATGAAGAGGTCCGACAAGGGGCCAGGCTTAACCTCAACTACTTTCTGCTGGCTGGGCTGTCGGCCATCGTGGCCACCATGGGGCTCCTCGGCAACAGCACCGCGGTGGTCATCGGCGCGATGATCATCGCGCCGTTCCTGGGACCCGTCATCGCCACGAGCTACGGAATCCTCACTGCCGATGTCGCCCTGCTGAGGCGAGGAATTCAGGGCGAACTTGCGGGCCTCGGCGCGGCCGTCGCCCTCGCTTTCCTGACAGGCACCTTCATCCCACCTCTCGGAGCGACAGCGGAGATCACGCAGCGCGCTCATCCAACCGTCCTCGACCTCGTCGCGGCGTTCTGCTCGGGAGTGGCCGGCACCCTCTCGATGACGACGGGCGTGAGCGCGGTCGCTGTCGGCGTGATGATCGCCGTCTCACTGGTCCCACCGGCCGCAGTGATCGGCCTGGGTATTGCTTCATCGGACTGGCTCCTGATCAGGGGCGCAGGTCTGCTCCTTGTCTCGAACATCCTCGCAATTCACCTTGCGGCCACGCTCACCTTTATGATCAAGAGGGTCAGAGCGATCGGTTGGCGGCGACAGCGTGCCGCGAAGCGTACGCTCCGTTGGGGCATGATTGCTTCGGTGACAACGATCGTCTTGCTGTCGATCCCGCTTGCCCACACAACCTGGGTCTCCATCCAGCAACGCACCGACGAGCGTAGTGTCAGGCGGGTCTTGCGAAGGCACACGGATCTCGGAGAGATTCGGATGCTCTCGGTGACTGCTGCATCAGGGCGACCCCGAGTCGCCGTTGAACTCCATGCTCAGGAGCCGCCATCTGAGGAGAGGCTTCAGCGCGTGAAAGAAGATCTTCAGAGGGAGCTGGGAAAACCCTTCGACCTCAGGTTGACGGTGCTCTCTGCCAGAACCCTGTGACGGGTACCGTAAGCCGTGGTTCACATGTACAGAAAGATCTTGGTGACCACCGACCTCTCGGCCCTGGGAAACAGCGCGATCCCACACGCCTACTCCGTGCTTGGGCGTGGCAAAGGGACGGTCGTCCTCTGTCATGTTGTTGAGCGACCCCCGCTACCCAACCCCATGTACCCCCATTATTCGCTTGAGGCGAGGCTTTCGCCCACAGTGCGCGCCGCCCTGAAACGACGAGTGTCCGACAGGCTCGAATCGCTCGTGCCTCGCGAATTTCGAAGGCACGATCGGGTGGCGACCCGGATCCGAGTGGTCGAGGCGGCACGGCCCGTCCATGAGATCATCTGCCAGGAGGCGACGAGGCTGGGCGTGGATCTTATCGTGATGGCCTCCCATGGCCACTCCGGGTTGACGCGGCTGTTCCTTGGTTCGGTAGCGGAACGGGTGCTTCGATCGGTCGATCGCCCGATTCTCATCGTTCGAGGGGGAGAGACGCGCGCTGGCGGTTCTTCTGCTCCAAGGTAGTCAAGTCTACGTGGCTCACAGCGGGACGTCCCGTTCATCTCCTCATTAGTTATCCCGGGACCCACCCAGCGTCTCATGTGGCTGGCTGGCACACACACCTCGCATGTGCCCAAGCGAGGAGGTCTTGCTCGCCTTGAGTGAATGACCCCGCCCGCCACCCACGGCCCAAGGGCCGCTCCCCGATCACCCCTGTGGTCGAAGGGCTGAGGGAGCAGCAGGATCTTCGAGGAATTGCGCTACGGAGGTGCGGCTCGTACCACAGGGGCGCCGCGTCCGGGTGGTGTTCTGAAGCCAATCGCGCGGGCACAGCTTCCTGAGACGGGCGCGGGTTCCTGATGCCCCTTCGCATGTTACGCCTATTTAGTGGCATTTCTCTTCGCGATACAAAACCTCTCGATTTCGAGCTAATGCGATTCTACTTGACGCAATGACTGGCTATCCTATAGGCTGACCGATAAGTCAATTATGACCGAATGGTCAATCACATGAGATCGTGGGGAGCGCTGGGGTGGCCGCCGAGCCGCGGGTGCGGCGAAGAATGGTAGCGACGCGGAAAAGGCTCCTTGAGTCCGCGCTCGCACTGTTCTCCAAGAACGGGATCTACAACACCACGGTAGAGGAGATCACCGAGGCGGCCGATGTCGGGAAGGGGACGTTTTACGAGCACTTCCCCTCCAAGACCGCACTCATCCGACTCCTCCTCCAGGAGGGGTTTCGGACCCTCCTGGACCGATGCCGCGCTGAGCTGCGGTTGGCCACGAGTCCCAGTGAGAGGGTGAAGCGGCTGCTGCGGGCACAGTTCAGCTTTTTCCAGGAGCACGGTGATCTCTTGATCCTGTTTCATCAGGTCCGCGGACTGTTGAAACTCCAAGGCAAGGAGGCCACCTTGCTGCAGCGGGAGTACAAGCGGTACGTTCGCTTCCTCGCCGAGGAACTCGAGAGGGCCCTCATGCCGAGGCGATACTCGAGAGCGGAGTTGAAGCAGTCAGCCTGTAGCATGGCCGGGTTCGTCACCGGGTACCTGTCCTACCTCGTGATCACCGGAATGTCGAACGCCAAGGCAACGAAGGACGTGAAGATCCCGATTCGAATCTTCCTCGAAGGGATCGCGATAGATGGTTCGCCCGACTCATCCATGGGTAGGGGGCAGGCCTTTCGCCCTGATGCATGAGACGCGTGAGGCTGGCCAGCATCGCTCGACACGGTACTGGTCCCGTCACAAAGAGAAGGGGGGAACCCGATGATGGACGACAAAATCACCAATACGCTATGGCGTGGTCATCGAAGGCGGCTGGAGGGACAGATCATCGAGTATGCCGGTATGCTTCGAGCGATCGAGGCTCGGCTGTTACGGATGCGCGGCCGCGCGCGCCGAAAGACGGGCGACGCTCAGGTGCAGCTCGCCGCTGCGATCGAACAGCTCGAGTCCGATTATCGGAAGATCGCGGAGGGCTGGCAGGCGATCCTGAAGGCGCTCGACAACATTTTGACGTCCGGTCGCGAGATCGCGAGCGATGCGATTGCACGGGCTGACGCCATCATGGCCGAAAGGCCACGGTTCCTCACGACCGCAGCGAAGGCTCTTCGACGCGCACGAGTCGAGGCGGCAGCACTGCGAAAGGGAATTCAGGTCGGCGTCCGGAGAGGCCGCCGGATGGCCGCTGTCGCGAACCGCCGTCGCACCGCACGTTCGAAAACCTAGACGAGTCGCAGAGCCCGCATGGGCAACAGGGCCTGAGACGGTTGAGGTAGGATGATCGATCAGAAAATCGTGATCGAGTTTGTGGTAGCGAGCGGCGCGGCGCTGGGCGCTGCCGTCGGGCTGCTCTGGCTGCGCCGGATCGGTCTAAGGACGGTTACCCGACTGGCGCGCAGGACAGAGGGAACGCTAGACGATCTTGCCCTCTCAGCGTTTCGACTGCCAAGCCTCCTCTGGTGTCTGGCGCTCGGTCTGTATGTCGGCCTGCGCATGGTCTCGTCGATGCCGGGGCGGTCCGACAAGCTCATTGACGGCGGCCTGGCCGTCCTGCTAATCGCTTCGGTAACACTGGCGGCAGGTCGGTTCCTGGCAGCGGCCGTCGCCCTTTATGCCGATCGCCTCCACCTCGAGATCACGGTCACAGGGCTGACCACCGCGCTGGCGAAAGGAACGGTTTACCTGTGCGGCACGCTCGTCCTCCTGAATACCCTGGGAGTGTCGATCACCCCGATTCTCACGGCCTTGGGAGTCGGGGGGCTAGCGGTGGCCCTGGCGCTCCAGGGCTCGCTGGCAAACCTGTTCGCCGGGATCCATATCCTGGTTGAGAAACCCGTCCGCGTGGGGGACTATGTCAAGCTGGAATCCGGCCAGGAGGGGTACGTGGCCGACATCGGGTGGCGGACGACCCGGATCAGGGTGTTGTCCAACAATATGATCGTTGTTCCCAACGCCAAGCTGGCCGAGAGCATCCTGACCAACTATCACCTTCCGGAGCCGCGAATGTCGGTCCTGATCCCGATCAGCGTCAGCTACGGGAGCGATCCCGCGTGGGTCGAGGAGATCCTAGTGGATGAGGCAATTCGGACCTCAAAGGAAGTGCCCGGGCTGTTGTCCGAGCCAGTTCCGTTCGTCCGACTTATCCCCGGCTTCGGGGAGTCATCGCTCGACTTCACCTTGATTGTCCAGGTGAGCGAGTTTGTGAACCAGTATCTGGTCCAGCATGATCTGCGAAAGCGAATCTTCGCGCGTTTTCGAAAAGAGGGGGTCGAGATCCCGTTCCCGCAACGGGTGGTCCACCTCCATCCCGTGACGGATCGACGAACCACCGAACAGTAAGACGGGATTCAAGTCTTGGGCTGGGTCGTGAGGCGCGGGGGTGACCAATCCTCAACGCTGCGTTTGGCCAACCTTCCGCGGCCGTGAGCAGCGTCCGCACATGAGGTGATGGGTCATCTCGACATGGGGCCATTGGCGATTCCGGTCGTGATCATCGCGGGCCTGTTGAGTCTCCCAACAATCTTGTGCCTTTGGGCGTCGCTGCAAGAGGCAACGCGCCGGATGGCCGATCTCGAGCAGCACCTTCACAGGTACGGATCGAGAAGCATCGAACGCACCCCTTGATCGGCCAGCATGGCTAAAGAACCTCCACCGAGATACAGCGAGACTTCCCCGGCATCCGAGACTACGTCCGGCCACTTGAAGCGGCCTCGACGGGCACGCCAGTTCCAGCGGGCGGCCCTCCGTCTCCTCGCGCGACTCAAGATCCCGCAGGCAACCTCCCTGGTCATCGTGGCCATCTTAGTCGGCATCACCACCGGCCTCGGCTCGGTGGGCTTCATTCGACTCCTCCAGCTCTCGACCACCCTATTCTTCGATAGCGGCCCTCGGTTCTTCTCCGCTCTTGGACGCTACCACGTTGTTCTCCTCCCGGCCATCGGCGGTCTGATGGTGTGGCCCGTGATCCACTTTCTGGGCAGAGAGACACAGGGGGCTGGCGTGCCGGAGGTCCTTGCTGCGCTGATCCTCAGAGGTGGCAGGATCAAGGCGCGGATAGCGCTCACTAAGTCTATTGCCTCCGCCATGACCATCGGCTCCGGAGGATCGGCCGGCCGAGAGGGGCCGCTGATCCAGATAGGGTCAAGCATCGGGTCCGCGATCGGGCAGTTTTTGCGGATGCCGTCGCAACGGGTACGGACCTTCCTGGCATGCGGCGCGGCCGGAGGAGTCGCCGCCTCGTTCAATGCCCCCATCGCCGGCGCGATGTTTGCGCTCGAGGTGCTCCTCGGTCAACCCACCGGCGAATTCGGCTTAGTCGTTCTCTCATCGGTGGCAGCCGCTGTCGTCTCAAGGGCGATGCTCGGAAACTTCCCCGCGTTCGTCATCCCCCCCTATGACCTCATCAGCGAAAAGGAACTAGTCTTTTACGTGATCCTGGGAGTCCTGTCGGGACTGGCGGCCCTAGCCTTTGTGCGGACATTGTACGCTGTCGAGGATATCTTCGAGTCGTGGCGGCTCCCCGAGTTTCTGCACCCATCTGTCGGAGGTCTGGCGGTAGGTGTGATTGGCATCTTCCTTCCTCAAGTCTTCGGGTTGGGACTTCGCGCGACGGAGGAGTTACTGCTGCTCCAGATGCCGCTGATGACAATGGCCGCGTTGATTCCGGCGAAGATGATCGCCACCTCCCTCACCCTGGGATCGGGCGGGTCGGGAGGCCTGTTCGCGCCCTCCCTGTTCATCGGAGGCATGGTGGGGGGGACGTTCGGCTATCTGGTGAATCATCTCTTCCCATCGTTCACCGCGTTCCACGGCGCCTATGCTCTGGTCGGGATGAGCGCGACCTTCGGCGCGGCGGCCCAGGCCCCGATCACCGCGATTATCATCCTGTTTGAAATGACGAACGACTACCGCATCATCCTTCCTCTCATGACTGCCACCGTTATCGCCGTGCTAGTCTATCGAGCGTTCAGCGTCGAGTCGATCTACACGCTGAGACTGAAGCGCCTAGGGATCGACTATTCGACCGTCCGCGAGGGCGATCCTTTGGCCTCCATCACGGTCGGGCAGGCGCTCACCCAACCCGTCGTCTCCGTCCACCAGGACACCACGATCAGAGAACTCATGCGACTCATTGCCAAGAGCGGCCGCGAGTGGTTTCCCGTCCTGGACGGGGCGGAGGGACTCACGGGCGCCGTTACGTATCGAGACGTGGCCAAGGCAGTCGAGGAGGGCCGAATCGATGAGCGGGTCCTGGACCACATGACCCGCGAGGTGCTCCGCGCCTTTTCCGATGAGAGCCTTCGTGACATCATGATTCGCTTCAGCCGAGGGAACATCGGCCACCTGCCGGTAGTGGACCCCGCCACTCCCAAGCGATTGATCGGAGTCATCTCTCACCTCGACGTGAACAAGATGTACCATCGAGCCCTATCCCGCCGTCAACTCAAGCCACGCAAGCGTCGTTAGCCCGTTCAGCGTGCATTAGCCGCTCCTCACGACATCCCGGTGTCGCGGGATCGTAATGCTTGCCGACACCGTGCTCGATGAGTCTTGCCTCACTTTTTCCGTCTCCTCGCCGTGTATTCCTTACATGCTCCAGTGTAAGCCTCACGTGTTCGCGGGCGACGGAAGACCCAAACAGCGGCAAGGTTCGAGCTGGGCGTTCCGAGGTGCGGGTCGGAAAATCGAGGTATCACCACGATTAGTGATCGAGGCTCCCGAATTGGCATGGAGTTTGGACTTGTTTCATCGTCATGAAAGGAGGTGAGCGCATGATGAAGAGAGTGGGGGCAGCCTTGACGATTGTCGCGGTAGCCCTTTCCTTGACTGCTCTCGCCTTTGCCGCCGCCAAGCAGGTCAGCGGTGAAGTGGTAATGGTGGACCCGAGCCTGACGACCCTCGTGGTTCGGTCACAGGGGCAGGACTGGAGCTTCAGCGTTGATCCAAAACCCGCTGAAACCCTATCCAGCTTCAAACCGGGCGATAAGGTGACCGTCCACTATACCGACTCCGGCGGAAAGCTCACTGCGCAGACCATCAAGAAAGGCTAGACCCTCGCCGGAGAGCAGGGGAGGCGGCTCTCTCGACGAGGGACGCCTCGTCTCATTTATGGTATTATAGAGGTTATGGTATGGCGCCTGTGACAGGAAAGGAGAAATCGGTGCGGGAGCGCGCAGAGATGCCATTTGAGTTCGTCGGCTGCATCGAACTGCGCCAGATGCTCGGGATTCGTGTTGAGACCGAGCGGCAACTCGCCAACTTTCTGAAACTGATGCCGTTGGATTGCGTGTACTACCACACCCACGGATCCCTGCTGCGCCACAGATACCGGGCCGGGATGTATTCTAATGACTTCGCCACATGGGCGGCGATAGAGGTGCGAGACCGGGTTTTGGGCGAGCGGTTGGCGGTATTGGACCCCCTCGACTGTGAGACCCTTACCGACCTGCGCGACTCAATCATCGCGGTCATCGAGGACCATCTCAGGCCCATGACCGTCGTGCCTCGCGTTGTACACGGGGAGCCCTTCTCGTTCATCGAGTCTCACATTGTGGCGGTCCCAACGGGAGTGAAGGTTGACTCACTTGTGGATTTCCGACGGACCTTGAGTGAGGTCGAGGACAGCACGGTCTACTATCACGCCCTGGAGGCACGGGTACGTCTCAAGCGCAAGCAGAACGACTTTTCTGCCTGGCTCAAGGATGGCCTTGGGCTCCCCGGATTGGCTGCCAAGGTTAAGGCGCTCGACCCCTACACGGGCGGCCTGGAACGGGTCCGCGGCCAGATACTCGCCTACTGCGACGAGGTTCTGGCGAAGGGGTACGACCTATGACGACCGCCCGGTTGGACGCCTATCGTGACGTCGCGCCCAAAGGGACGATAGAGTTTCTCAGGTGTCTGGCAGCGCGTGTCCGCGGTCGATCCTTCTTGCACGTCAACTCGGCCCGTCACGGCGGTGGTGTCGCTGAGATCCTGCACCGCCTGGTGCCGCTGATCACCGAGTTGGGGGTCGATGCTCGCTGGGAGGTGATCAAGGGTAACCCCGCCTTCTACACCGCCACAAAGGCCTTTCACAACGCCCTCCAGGGACGAGAGCAGACGATTACGTCGCAAATGCTCGATGACTACGTCTCAACGAATCGGGCATGCGCTGAACGACTCTCACTCGAGGCGGACCTCGTCTTGATACACGATCCCCAGCCCGCGCCACTGATCGAGTCCAGGCCCACCAACGGAAAGTGGGTTTGGCGGTGTCACATCGACCTCTCGAGTCCGCAACGCCGCGCATGGCGGCTCCTCAGAAAGTATGTGTCGAAGTACGACGCGGCCATCTTTTCGCTGCCGAAGTTCGCCCAGCGCCTTCGAATCCCGCAGTTCCTTGTCTACCCGTCCATCGATCCTCTCAGCGATAAGAATCGCGAGCTGCCCAAGGCCGAGGTGGACGCGATCCTGGAACGACTTGCCGTACCTCGGGACAAACCGACCCTGCTCCAGGTTTCCCGGTTCGACCGCTTTAAGGATCCAATTGGGGTGATTGACGCCTACCGGATTGTGAAGAAGCACAACGACTGCCGCCTTGTCCTGGCGGGTGGCGGAGCCGACGACGATCCCGAAGGGGCGGCGGTCTTGACAGAAGTCAGGGAAGCCGCCGGCCAGGACCCGGATATCCACGTGCTGGAACTGCCTCCAAACGCGCATTTGGAAATTAACGCCCTGCAACGGGCGGCGACGATCGTGCTTCAGAAATCGCTGAGAGAGGGGTTCGGCCTTACGGTGGCCGAGGCGCTCTGGAAGGGCAAGCCTGTGGTCGGTGGTGTCGCCGGAGGGCTCGCGGTTCAGGTGATTTATGAACTGACGGGGTACACGGTCAACTCGGTAGAGGGGGCGGCATTCCGTATACGCTACCTCCTCAACAATCCCGACCTGATCGCCAAAATGGGAAACGCCGGCCGAGAATACGTTCGACGGGAGTTCCTGATAACCCGTCACCTGTCTGACTATCTGACCATGCTAGTTCTCCTCACCCAATGATGGCACAGGAGGGCGGGTAACAGTGAAAATCGGCGTGCGTGACTTCCCCCTCAACCCCTCGGGGCCATCGGCCTTTGGAATGTGAGGACTGGGTATGCGGATTACCTTTCGTCTTGCGTTCTCGATCATGGTGGTCGTGAGCCTCATCGTGCTGGGATTCACCCTGGTGCAGGTGCAGCAGGAAAAACACCGGCAGGGGATAGATCTTGAGCGGCGAGCCTCGGTCTTGGCCGAAAGCCTGGGGGAGACGGTCGAGCGGCATGTGCGAGAGGGTCATTCCAGGCGGCTCCAAGGCATCGTCGAAAAGTTCGGCAACCGCGAGAAACTGGCCGGTGTCGCCATCTACGATCAGCGGGGAACTCCGTTGGCCATCACCCCGAGCCTGGCCGCACGGCTTCCGACGCCCCCCAAAATGGTGACCGAGGCGATCGCCAAGAACAAGGAGGCGAGCGATTTCATCGCCCTCGGACAAGTGCAGATGTACGTGTTCGTACTACCGTTGGTGCGCCCGGAGGAACAACTGGCGGCAGCGCTCGTGCTTTTCTACGATGCCAACTATATCCAGGATCGTGTCCGCGTGATCTGGCAGAACAACTTCATGCGACTCCTTGTTCAAGCCCTGTTAATCTCTCTCACCACGTTGATCATCGTGCGCTGGAGCGTGTTCCAGCCGGTGGCAAAGATGGCCGACTGGATGAAGCGGCTTCGCAAAGGCGAGGCAAATGAGATAGCGGCGCTCTTCAAAGACGACCTCTTGAGGCCGCTCGCGATCGAAGTGACTCACCTGGCCGAGCGCCTCTCGGCCGCGAGGGCCGCCGCCGAAGAAGAGGCCAGGCTCAGGCAAGCGGCGGAGTCGCTCTGGACCCCCGATTTGCTGAGGGAACATCTGCGGATAAAACTCCAAGGGAAATCGATCTTGGTGATCTCCAATCGCGAGCCCTACATCCATGTGAAACGGGGGAAGCAGATCGAATGCGTCGTCCCGGCGAGCGGCGTGGTGACGGCTCTGGAGCCCGTACTGACCGCCTGTGGAGGAACCTGGATCGCCCACGGGAGTGGCGATGCTGACAGCGAGGTCGTCGATGACCAGGGCAAGATCAAGGTCCCCCCCGAGGAGCCCAACTATACCCTCAAGAGAGTCTGGCTGACGAAGGAGGAAGAGGAGGGCTACTACTACGGGTTCGCCAACGAGGGGTTGTGGCCCCTCTGTCACATCGCTCACACCCGTCCGGTCTTTCGGGCGGAGGACTGGAAGCCGTATCAGCTTGTGAATGAAAGGTTCGCCCTGGCGGCCCTCGAGGAGATGGAGAAGATTGACGAACCGTGCGTGCTGATCCAGGATTACCATTTCGCTCTGCTGCCCCGGCTAATCAAGGATAAGCGACCCGATGCCCGCGTGGGCCTCTTCTGGCACATCCCGTGGCCCAACCCCGAGTCATTCGGCATCTGCCCGTGGCAACGCGAGCTGCTGCACGGGATGTTAGGTGCAGACCTGATCGGATTCCACATCCAGTACCACTGCAATAATTTCCTCGAGACCGTGGACCGGGCTCTGGAATCACGCATCGAGTGGGAGCATTTCTCGGTGCGCCGTGGTCACCACAGGACGCACATCAAGCCCTTCCCGATCAGCATCGCGTACCGGGACGTGCCTCCGACATCCCTGCCGGCTCAGACTCCGTGGCAGGCTAAAGAGACCCTGCTCACAAGCCTCGGTGTCCAGGCGAAGTTCCTGGCGGTCGGTGTCGATCGCCTCGACTACACCAAGGGGATCTTGGAACGTCTCCGCGGAATTGAACGATTCCTGGAGAAGTACGCAGCCTACCGGGGGGCATTCATCTTCGTCGAGCTTGGAGCACCGAGCCGCACCCCCATCAAGCAGTACCAGGACCTGACCGCGGCGATCGAGGCTGAGGCGGAGCGTGTCAACCTGCGGTTCCAGTCCAAACAGTGGAAGCCGATCGTGCTCCTGAAGAGGCACCACAGCCATGAGGAGATCCGGCCATTCTACGAAGCGGCCGATATCTGCCTGGTGACGTCGCTCCATGACGGCATGAACCTCGTCGCAAAGGAGTTCGTCAATGCGCGAGCCGATGAGCAGGGCGTCCTGATTCTCAGTCGATTCACCGGGGCCGCACGTGAGCTCCGGGATGCTCTCATCGTCAATCCGTACGACATCGAGGAGCTCGCCGACGCGATCAACTTGGCCCTGGAGATGGGCGCCGAGGAGCAGGGCGTTCGTATGAGGAGGATGCGCGACACGCTGAGAGATCGCAACGTCTATCGGTGGGCGGGCGATTTGATCACGGCTCTCGTCCAGGTTCGCATGGAACCTATTGTCGCCCAGAAGGTCTTAGCCACGCCCCGATGAAATGGCTCTGGTCGCGGTGGCCGGATGTGGAGGAACGGATTCGGAGCGATGAACACATTCTGCTTCTCCTCGACTGCGACGGAACTCTGGCGCCGATCGCGCGGGTGCCCGGTGAGGCGACGCTGCCTCGCAACACCGGGTTATTACTCCGGCGGCTCTCGCGCCGTCGAAAGACCACGCTCGCGATAGTCAGCGGCCGCACTGTGGCCGACCTAAGGCGACTGGTCGGGTTGAGGAATATCACGTACATCGGTAGTCACGGACTAGGGGTATGGCGAAACGGACGGCACACCAGGCACATCATGCCCAAATCTTCGATGGACGCGATCGCGCGTCTCAGACCTCGTCTTGCCGCGCTAGTGAGGGATTTTCCGGGCGCATTCATTGAGGAGAAGTGGTCATCACTCTGCCTTCACTACCGGTTAGTGAACGCCGACCAAAGAGCCCGTCTCAAGACCGCCGTCAGGCTCGAACTGACTGGCTTAGAGGGGTCAGCAGCGCTCAAAGTCATGAGTGGCAAGCGGGTCCTCGAGATCCGGCCAAACGTACCGTGGACGAAGGGCGACGCGTGTCTGGCGCTGATGAGACAAATGCGTCGTCGTTCCCTTCTACCGATCTACATCGGCGACGACAGGACCGATGAGGACGCGTTTGAGGCCTTGAGCCACGGCATCACGATACGGGTCGGTGACCATCGGCGATCACGGGCGAGGTACTACGTGCGAGACACCGGAGAGGTCATTGCGTTTCTTGAATGGTTGACAACACAGGCAGGGTAATACCCCGTTGATTGCCCCAGCGCTCTCCTCCAGCGACATCGAGGCCGTCGTGGCCGGCGAACACGGCGATCCTTTCGCCGTGCTGGGACCACATCGGGTGAGCATCGGAGACAGTGAGGCCGTGGCCATTCGCGCCTTCCTCCCCGGCGCCCGGCACGTGGCCGTCTGCCTCCCCGAGCGGTCCGATGACGTGACACCGATGAAGCAGGTGCACCCGGCGGGCTTCTTCGAGGCCACCTTCCCGGACCGTCACGCGCCGCTTCCCTATCGGCTCCGCGTCGCTGACGAGGGGGGCCAAATCGTAGAGGTCGAGGATCCCTACCGCTTTCCACCGACGCTGACCGACTACGATCTCTACTTGATGGGCGAGGGCACACACGAGAGAAGCTACGACAAGCTCGGCGCGCGCTTCACGAAACTCGACGGCGTGCCGGGGGTGATATTTGCGGTCTGGGCGCCCAATGCCAGGCGGGTGAGCGTCGTCGGCGACTTTAACCGCTGGGATGGGCGATGTCACCCCATGCGAAACCATCCGGGGAATGGGATCTGGGAGATATTCATCCCCGGCCTTGAAGCCGGCGCCCTGTACAAGTTCGAGATCAAGGGGCCCTTTGCTGACGATGTCATCCTGAAGGCCGATCCGTTCGCCTTCGCCTTCGAGCTGGCGCCGAGGACCGCGTCGGTTGTCTGCGATCTGGACTCCTACCGCTGGGGAGACCACGCCTGGATGGAGACCAGGGCTCGAGCCAACCCGCTCGAGCGACCGCTTGCGATCTATGAGGTCCACCTCGGATCCTGGATGCGGGTGCCAGAGGATGCGAATCGCTTCCTGACTTACCGGGAACTGGCGGACCGGCTCGCCGATTACGTGGCCGAGATGGGATATACCCACGTCGAGCTGCTCCCCATCATGGAACACCCCTTCTATGGGTCGTGGGGGTACCAGACGATAGGCTACTTCGCGCCCACCGGCCGCTACGGGACGTCTGCCGACTTCATGTACCTCGTCGATCACCTGCACCGCCGGGGGATCGGGGTTATCCTGGATTGGGTCCCCGCCCACTTTCCCCGCGACCCTCATGGCCTGGCCTACTTCGACGGGACCCATCTCTACGAACACCAGGACCCTGAGAAAGGCGAGCACCGCGACTGGGGCACCCTGATCTTCAATTACGGCCGCAGGGAGGTGGCTAACTTCCTGCTCAGCAACGCGTTGTTCTGGCTGGAGCGGTACCACGTGGATGGGCTTCGGGTCGATGCAGTGGCCTCGATGCTCTACCTGGACTACTCGCGAAAACCCGGCGAGTGGATCCCGAACGTCCGGGGGGGGAACGAGAACCTGGAGGCGATCGACCTTCTCAAGCGCTTCAACGAGCTGGTCTACGATCGGCACCCCGGCGTTGTCACCATCGCCGAAGAATCCACTGCATGGCCCTCGGTCTCCCGTCCGACCTATGTCGGCGGCCTCGGGTTCGGTCTGAAATGGAACATGGGGTGGATGCATGACGTGCTGAACTACATGGCGCTCGATCCGATCTACCGGAGCTACCACCACAACGGTTTGACCTTCAGCCTCCTGTACGCCTTTCATGAGAACTTCATCCTGCCACTCTCCCATGATGAGGTCGTCTACGGGAAGGGGTCACTGCTCGAGCGGATGCCGGGGGATGTGTGGCAGCGATTCGCCAATCTCCGCTGCCTCTACGGCTACATGTACGGCCACCCGGGCAAGAAGTTGCTGTTCATGGGTGGAGAGTTCGGCCAATGGCGCGAGTGGGATCACGAGCAGAGCCTTGACTGGCACTTGCTTCAAGAGGGCCGCCTTCATGCTGGACTGCAGACACTGGTCGCCGATCTCAATCGCCTCTACCGTTCGGAGCCGGCGCTCTTCGAGATGGATTTCGACCCTGCCGGCTTCGAATGGCTTGACTGTCACGACTGGCAGCAGGGCGTCGTCTCCTTTGTGCGCCGCGCAAAGAACCCACAGGACCTCGTGGTCATCGTCTCCAACTTCACCCCGGTCCCCCGGCACGCCTACCGAATAGGGGTGCCGTCCGGAGGCCTCTACCGCGAACTGCTCAACACCGATGCCGAGATCTACGGGGGAAGCAACGTGGGAAATCTCGGCGGGGCCATCGCGGAGCCGATTCCTGAGCACCGTCGGTCATTCTCGCTCACCCTGACGCTGCCGCCGCTGGCCACCGTGGTGCTCAAGCCGAGCGGCCGGGGGGCCCGCGCATGAGCACTGCCCCGCGCAACCATCGTCCAACAGACAAGCTCACCTTTCTCCTCGTCCTGCACACCCACCAGCCGCTGGGCAACTTCGACGAGGTGGTACAGGCCCTGACCGAGCGGGCGTACCGGCCGTTCCTCACGGCGATTCGAGATCGGCCATCGCTCAAGCTCACCTTGCACGTGAGCGGGCCGCTCCTCTTGTGGCTGGAGCGCCAGGCCCCCGACTACCTCGATCTGGTCGGCGAACTGGTCCAGCGCCGACAGCTAGAGTTGCTGACCGGGGGCTTGTATGAGCCGATCCTGGCCGCGATTCCGCACCATGACCGGGTGGCCCAGATCACACTCATGAGTGACCATATCTATTCCCGGTTTGGAGTGCGCCCGAAGGGCCTGTGGCTCGCCGAGCGGGTCTGGGACGCAGCGATCGTGCCGTCGCTTGTCGAGGCGGGGGTCGGATTCGTATTCATGGATGACCGGGCCTTCCTCGCATCGGGGTTTCACGCCGATCGACTCCACGACTACTATCTCACAGAGGCCGAAGGGCAGACGGTCGCCGTCCTGCCGATCGACAAGACGCTCCGCTATCTCGTCCCTTTTCGCCCGCCGGCCGAGATCGAAGGTCACTTGCGCTCGATCGCAGAGCGCGGGGGACGGCTGGCGGTCGCGGCCGACGACGGCGAGAAGTTCGGCGGCTGGCCGGGGACCTCGAAATGGGTGTACGAGGATGGGTGGCTGAAGGAGTTCCTCGATCTGCTCGAGGGCTCGGGCGACTGGATGGTATCGCATACGGCCGGCGAGGCCTTGGGTGAGCTTCGCCCGGCCGGACTGTGCTATCTCCCTACAAGCTCGTACATGGAGATGGAGGAGTGGACACTGGGGCCCGAGGGGGCGCATCGCCTCAAGGAACTCACGGACCGCCTAGAGACCGAGGGGGACCGGTACGCCGCCCATATCCGTGGGGGGCATTGGAAGCACTTCCTGGTCCGCTATCCTGAGGCGAATCGCGCGCACAAGAAGGGGCTCGCGCTCGCGCGGTTGCTCTCGACGTCGGATCACACGCACCCAGCCCGACGAGAACTCCTCGCCGCGCAGTGCAATGATGCCTACTGGCATGGGGTATTCGGCGGCCGCTACCTCCCGCACCTCCGCCACGAGGTCTGGCGTCATCTTGCGCGCGCCGAGGCGTTAATTCGGTTGCACCAGGGTTTGACGGTCGAGGCGGACGATCTCGACTGCGATGGGTCCCCGGAGGTCTGGGTCCACTCCAAGAGCTTCTCCGCTCAGGTTCAGCCCCACCGTGGGGGCCGACTGGTGGAATGGACCGATTTCGCAGGCGAGGTCAATCTCCTCGACACTCTCACCCGGCGCCCCGAGGCCTATCACGAAGCGATCCGCCGCGCCTCTGCCTCCCCTGAGGAGAAGATGGAGGGCGGGGTCCCGGGCATCCACGACCTCCGGCGCCAGCCGTCAGCCGAGCTGGCCGGCGCCCTGGTTTACGATCGATGGGAGCGTGCTGGGTTCCTCGATCATCTGTTCACCGAAGCCGAGCCCCTGGCCGCATGGGCTGCTGGCTGCCTGGACGAGCGGGGCGATTTCGCCGATGGGGCGTGGGAATGGCACCTGACCTCATGCGGTGTCGCCCTCGATCGATCGGGGTGGGTCCGCACCGATTTCGATCCTGCCCATCCGCTCCTGCTCCGGAAAGAGTATGCCTTCACTGAGGACAGACGGCTGATGGTGCATTACCGGATAGTCAACGAAGGAAAGGAGGCCCTGGTCGTTCGCTTCGGAGTCGAGTTGAATTTCTTCATCCCGGGGCTTGCAGTCGGACAGTCGCATGTCGCGGCAGGCGGTCAGACCTTGTCGCTCGACTCGCCGACCTCGGTCACCGGGGTCGCGCGTTTCACGCTCTCCAGCGTCCGTGGGAACCACCGCCTGACGGTCCATATCGGCCACCCGGCAACGGTGTACAGCCACCTGGTGGCGACTGTTTCGCAATCCGAGCAAGGCTATGAGCGAACGGTCCAGGGCGTCGCCGCCATGCCGAGCTGGGATCTCGCTCTCGATCCTGGTCAGGAATGGACCGGCTGGGTGGTCGTAGAGGCCGCATAGTTGCTCTGGCTCCGACAGCGGGCCGGCAACTTCTTCGGGGTTGAACGGAGTGTCTCAGCGAACGATCGATCAACGAACGGGCGACTGACCGAGGTGGGCTGGGCGTGCGAGCGAAACGGGGGTCACTTGTCATGAGGATGGCGGGCGACTGGCCCTTGGGCCACTGCGTTTGTCATAGAGAAAGGAGGAGTGCGATGAAGTCGGGAAGGATGTGGTTCGGGATTTGGGCGGTTATCGGGGCGACGGCCCTGGCAACGGCAGTCGCGGTCGCGGCGCCGGCCGAGCAGGTGCGCACTGTCTCGGGGACTGTCGCGGCTGTTACTCTCCCCTCGAAGACTATCGTCGTTGAGGCCAAGGTCGGCAACAGCACCATGACCGTCGGCGCCGAAGTGCCGGATGGGACATCGATCAAGGGGGCAAAGAGCCTCGCGGACATCGCCGCAGGGGATCGCGTGACCCTCCACTATGTCAGGTCCGAGAAGGGGCTGATCGCGAAATCGATCAATCGGACGTCCTCGAAGTAGTCTCTCGGCCGTCCCCGGCCCTCTCCCCGCCCAAGACATGCGGGCTTGAGGGCCGGGGTTTGCGCCCGGCCACGAAGGCAGGGATCAGGATCCCGTATCCGCATCGCGTTCATTTGACGCGGATCGAGAGACTGCCCCCGCTCCCCGGATCTCCGTGACGCAGGACGTGCTGACCTTGACCGCTTAGACGGCCACGTGTACAATTCAGGGGCCGCGGCAGGCGGCTGTCGGCCGAAAGAAGGGAGACGACGAAGGAGCGAGGGATGCCAACGGAAAGGATCGAGACTTACAGAAAAGCGGTTGAGCAAGACCCCGGGAACATCGACGCGAGATATCAACTCGCGCTGGCATACTACCAGGCCCGCCGGGTAAAGGAGGCGATCGCTGAGCTGCAACGGGTGATCATCCTCGATCCGAAACACGTCGATGCCCATTTTCAGCTCAGCCTCTGGTATTACGGCCGATGCATGTTCGATGCCGCCATCGAGGC
>Ga0187892_10001891_pt1 | contig 45317 bp, 45 predicted proteins | sample MA1701073metaG_FD_139345 | JGI IMG/M metagenome (GOLD analysis project Ga0187892, IMG submission 139345) | Bio-ooze microbial communities from a basaltic lava cave in the Kipuka Kanohina Cave System on the Island of Hawaii, USA - MA170107-3 metaG ...
ATCCTCTCGATTCGATCCCGGGAGAGCAGACCGGGGATGACGACGTAGCCATGCTGGGAGAGATGGGCGACGTCCGTCTGGATCGAAATCCCCGCGACCGTGCTCACCGCATTCGACTCTACCCGGATCGGCCCGGGGACACCAGCGCACAGTAAGGGCAGAGAAGTGTTGACGTGTCATCCGGCGTCCTTCTAGGCTGCCTCAAGGAGGCCGCCATGCTCATCTCCGTCGTCAACCACACGGACGGCAAGCTCTCCGACGAGGCGGTGCAGGAAGGCATTCGGGCCGTCAACCGGCAAATCGCCGAGGACTTCAACCCGAACTGGTCCATGGGCGCCGAGCTCCGTCTCGAAGGGGCCATCGGCAAGGACCCGGACGACGACAAGCTGCCCGAGCTGCGGGGGGACGCCATCATCTATCTCTGGAACGAGGTCGACGTGGAGGACGCCCTCGGCTATCACGAGGCCAACGCGGCCGGCATTCCGTTCGGGTTCGTGTTCACCGAGCTGGTCAAGCAGCTCAAGGAGCCGTGGACGGTCACCTTCTCCCACGAGGCCCTCGAGCTGATCGGCGATCCGGAGGTGAACCTGCTCATGGCTGGCCCGCACCCTGAGCACCCCAGGACCGAAGTCTTCCACTGGTACGAGATGTGTGACGCCGTGCAGGACGAGACCTACAAGATCGACGGCGTCGCGGTGTCGAACTTCGTCCTGCCGCTCTACTTCACGCAGTTCGCCGAGGTCGGCGGCCGCAACGACTTCCTGGGGCGCCTCAGCAAGGGCAAGGCACTTCAGTCCTTCGGCATCAACCCCGGCGGCTACATCGGCTTCTACAACCCCAAGACGCGCGACCACGAGACCTTCGCGCTCAAAGGCGATCGCCGGGCGCGCGAGCGGCAGAAGATCAAGGGCCGTGGACAGCTTACCCGGCGCTCCGTCCGCTACAAGCTCGGCACGGAGTTCAGGAAGGAGCTGGAGGCGATGACCGCCGAGGTGCCGCGCCGCCGGGCGCGAGCGGCTCGGCGCGCGCCCGAGCGCCGGGCGGTCGAGATGATCGATCGCAGCCCGCTGCGGCCCGGGCCTGGAGCCGACTGAGCACCGCGGGCTCGGGGTGATATACTCCGCCCACGTCCGGGGGCCCCACTGAGCCATGAGCTTCGATTACGCGAAGTATTTCGGCGAGATCAAGCAGACCCACGACCTCCTCACCAAGAAGGAGGAGCGCTCGTGGCGGCTCAAGCCCCCGCGGGATGGCGAGCGGCACGACGTCGTCCTGTACCTGGGCTGCAACGTGCTCCGGACCTCGCACATGGTGCAGACGGTGGCCGCGGTCTTCGACCGGCTCGGGCTCGACTACGTGGCCGCCGGGGGGCCGACCTACTGCTGCGGCATCCAGCACCACCGGCGCGGGCAGGAGGCCTCGGGCGAGCGTTACGCCAATCACACGATCGAGCTGCTCCAGAGCATGGCGCCTCGCGAAGTGGTCATGTGGTGCCCCTCGTGCATCCAGTTCTACGACGAGGTGCTCCAGGCCGAGCTGCCGTTCCCCAAGCGCCACACCACCGAGTTCCTGGCCGAGCGCCTGGAGCGCGGGGAGTTCACGTTCACCCAGCGGGTCGAGGCGACCGTCGCGCTGCACTATCACCGGGCCACCGAGCCCCGGGCGCGCGAGGGGCAGGCGGCGCGCCGGCTCCTTGAGGCGGTGCCGGGCATCAAGGTCGTCGAGTTCGAGCCGGACGCGCGCTGGGGCCGGACCTGCACGCCGGCCCTCCAGGCCGAGCTCGGAATGGACGTCTGGCGGCAGATGGCGCTCGACGACATCGACCGGGCGCTGGCGGCCGGAGCCACCCACATGGCCGGCATCTATCACGGCTGCCACCGCGAGCTCTGCCGCTTCGAGATCGCGCGCCCCATCGTGCTGGAGCACTACCTGACGCTCTTCGCCCGCGGGCTCGGCATCGAGTTCGAGGACACCTACAAGAAGTACGTCCACTGGGGCGATCCCGAGCGGATCCTCGAGGACGCCACCCCGTGCATGGCCGCCAACGGCCTCGATCCGGAGACGGCGCGCGGGCTCGTCCTCAAGACCTTTCCCCCCCGGCCCTGAGCGCCATGTTCGCGGCGGATCACGACGTCCCGATCCCCTACATGCAGCGCACGTGCGAGTACTATCTCGCCCTCGGCTATCGGCCGTATCGCTGGGCCCACTTCGCCGACGCGCCGTTCACGCCGCTCCGCGCCCCGCTCAGCCGGGCGCGGGTTGCTCTGATCACGACCGCGGCCCCGTTTCAGCCGGAGGCCGGAGACCAGGGGCCGCGGGCTCCCTACAACGCCTCCGCGAAGTTCTACCAGGTGTACTCCGCCTCCGTGGACAGCAAGCCGGATCTGCGAATCTCGCACGTGGGCTACGACCGCCTGCACACGGTGCCCGAGGACATCAACGCCTACTTCCCGCTGGCGCGATTACAAGAAATGGTCGCGGTGGGACGGATCGGCAGCCTCACCTCGCGCTTCCACGGGGCGCCGACGAATCGCAGCCACCGGGTGACGATGGAGGCCGACCTCCCCGAGCTGCTGCGCCGCTGCCGGGAGGACCGCGCCGACGCGGTGGTGCTTGTCCCCAGCTGACCGGTCTGCCACCAGACCGTGAGTCTGGCCGCCCGGCACCTCGAAGCGAACGGGATCCCGACCGTCATCATGGGCTGCGCCAAGGACATCGTCGAGCACTGCGGCGTCCCGCGCTTCCTGTGGAGCGACTTCCCACTCGGCAACTCCGCGGGGCGGCCGTTGGACGTGGAATCGCAGGCCCAGACGCTCGAGCTGGCGCTCCGGGTGCTCGAGACCGCCCCGGGTTCCCGCACCACCGTGCACTCGCCGCTCCGCTGGAGCCCGGACGCGGCCTGGAAGCGCGACTACCTCGACCTCACGAAGCTGACCCCGGACAAGATCGAGGAGCGGCGCAAGGAATTCGCCGAGGTGAAAGCCGTCGCGAAGTCCAAGCGCGACGGATCATGACCAAGCCGTTCGCCGGCGTCCGCATCCTCGACTTCACCCGCTACCTCGCCGGACCGTACGGGACCTACCAGCTGGCCCTCCTGGGCGCCGACGTCGTCAAGATCGAGTCGCACGAAGGCGACGAAACGCGGGGGTCGCCCGCGGACCGCAAGTGGGCGGGGCGGAAGATGGCGCCCTCCTTTCTCTCGATGAACGGCAACAAGCGCTCCATCACGCTCGATCTGCGCCGGCCCGAGGCGGTCGAGATCGTCAAGCGGCTGGTGGTCAAGGCGGACGTGGCCTGGGAGAACTTCCGGGGCGGGGTGATGGACCGGCTCGGGCTCGGCTACGAGGCGCTCTCCGCCATCAATCCACGGCTGATCTATTGCGGGGTGTCGGGCTTCGGCCGCACCGGCCCGGAGAAGACGACGGCCGCCTTCGATGGCAAGCTGCAGGCGATGTCGGGGATCATGTCCATCACCGGCGAGCCGGCCTCCGGCCCCACCCGCGCCGGCTTCGCGCTGTGCGATACCATCGGCGGGGTGACCGCGGCCCTGGCCGTCGCGAGCGCGCTTTACCAGCGCACCCACACCGGGCGCGGGCAGCTCGTGGACGTGGCCATGTTGGACGCGGCGCTCGCCTTCATCGCGGGGCCGGTCTCCGAGTACACGGTGGCGGGGGTCGAGCAGCGTCAGATCGGCAACGGATCTGTTAGTAGAAAACCGACGGCTAACCGGTTCCGGTGCGGCGACGGGTACCTCGTGCTCGCGGTTCTCACCGAGAAGCAGTTCGCGGGCCTCATGAAGGCCCTCGGCCGGCCCGACGCGCTGGCCGACCCGCGCTTCAAGGACTGGCCCGCCCGCACCGCGAACGAGCCCGCGCTGCGGGAGATCATCGAGCAGGCCCTCGCGACCGACGATCCCCGGAGCTGGGAGGCCCGGCTGACCGCGGCCGACGTGCCGTGCGGGTCTATCTGGAGGATCGACGAGATCGTCCGCCACCCGCAGCTCGAGCACCGCGACGTGCTGCAGACCATCGACTCGCGCTACGGGCCGATGCGGCTCGTGGGCGCCGGCTTCCGGCTGGAGCACGGCAGCCCGGGCCTCGACCGGGAGCCGCCAACGCTGGGGGAGCACACCGACGAGATCCTGAAGGAGGCCGGCTACGGGTCGGACGAGATCGGGCGGCTCCGGCGCGAGGGGGTCATCTGATGGCCGTGGTCGAGAGGATCGTGAAGACCGACCGGCACAAGACGTTCTTCCTGGCCAGTGGGGCCGAGGACGCTCCCGTGATCGTGTTCGTGCACGGCTGGCCGGAGCTGTCGATCAGCTGGCGGCACCAGCTGCCCTGCTTCGCCGGGCTCGGCTTCCGCACCATCGCCCCGGACATGCGAGGGTACGGCCGATCGAGCGTGCATCCGCGCCACGAGGACTATGCGCTCGAGCACATCGTGAAGGACATGATCGAGCTCCTCGATGCGCTGGGTCGGGAGAAGGCGGTCTGGGTCGGCCATGACTGGGGGAGCCCGGTCGTCTGGAGCCTGGCGAGCCATCATCCGGACAGATGCTTCGGCGTGGCGAACCTCTGTGTACCGTATCTCGCGAAAGGGTTTGCTCCCAAGATGCTCGTGCCCCTCGTCGACCGCTCCGTCTATCCGGAAGCAGAGTATCCGGTGGGGCAGTGGGACTACATGCTCTTTTACGAGGAGAGCTTCGACAAGGCACGGACGGCGTTCGACGCCGATGTTCGCAACACGGTGAAGGCGCTCTTCAGGAAGGGCAGCCCGAGCGGCAAGGGCAAGCCGTCCCGCACGGCGCAGGTGCGTCGCGCCGGCGGCTGGTTCGGCGCTACCGGGCGGGCTCCCGATGTGCCGATGGACACCGACGTGCTGACCGAGGAGGATTTCCACAAGTACGCGGCCGCCCTGGAGAGCAATGGGTTCTTCGGGCCGGATTCGTGGTACATGAACGCCGAGCGCAATCTGCAATACGCGTCCAAGGCCGCGAACGGGGGCAAGCTGCTCCTGCCCGTCCTGTTCCTGCACGGGGAGTACGACTACACCTGCGAGACCGTGACTTCCCGACTGGCTGATCCTATGCGGGCGGACTGCCGGAACCTGACCGAGGTGATCGTGCCGTCGGGCCACTGGATGGCGCAGGAGAAGCCGCGCGCGGTCAATGCCGCCCTGGCCAAGTGGCTGGCGGTTCAGCTTCCGGAGATCTGGCCCGCCTGAGGAGCTAACCATGCTGCGTACACGGATCTGCGAGCTGCTGGGCATCGAGCACCCGATCGTCCTGGGCGGAATGGGCAACGCCACATCTCCCGAGCTCGTGGCCGCGGTCTCTGCGGCGGGCGGTCTCGGCGTGCTGGGCGCGACGCGGCAGAGCCCCGAAGAAGTGGCCCGGGAGGCCGCGGCCATCCGGACCGCGACCACTCGACCGTTCGGGTTGAACCTGCTGCTGTTCCTGGAGCGGCCCGGGCAGTACGACGGGCTCCTGGCCGCCCGCCCCAAGGTCGTCTCCACCGCGTGGCCCGACCTGGAGCAGGATCTCGGCGGCTACGTGGCCCGGGCCCACGCGATCGGCGCCCTGTCGATGCACATGGTCTCGACGGTGGCCGAGGCGAAGGCGGCCGCCCGTGCCGGCGTGGACGTGATCGTGGCGCAGGGGACCGAGGGCGGGGGGCACATCGGACTCATGGGCACGATGCCGCTCGTCCCGATGGTGGTGAGCGCGGTGGCGCCGACTCCGGTGCTGGCCGCCGGCGGCGTCGCGGACGGCCGCGGGCTGGCCGCGGCGCTCGCGCTGGGCGCCGACGGCGTGCTGCTGGGCACGCGCTTCCTGGCGACCGAGGAGGCGCCGATCGCCAAGGGCTTCAAGCAGGCGATCCTCGAGAGCGACGGCCACGACACCCTGGTGACCGACATCCCGGACGTGGCCCACGGCCAGGTTTGGCCCGGGGCCTACGTCCGCGTCCGCCGGAACCGGTTCGTCGAGGAGTGGCAGGGGCGCGGCAACGAGCTGCGCCGGCGGCGGGCGGAGGTGAGCGCTCAGCTCCGCGAGGCCGCGAAGACGGGTGACCCGGACCGCGGGGCGATCATGATCGGCCAGACCGCGGGACTGATCGACCGCATCGAGCCGGCCGCGGAGCTCGTGCGGCAGATCGCCCGCGACGCCGAGGCGATCCTGCGCGATCGGCTTCCGCGCCTGCTCGTCTGATCGGGCGTCAGCCCTTCGCTCCCACCGCCGCGCGGTCCATCAGCTCCTTCGCGCCGGCCTGGATCCAGGGGAAGAAGCCGGTCATGATGCAGCGGACGCCCATCTTCGTGTAGCGCTCCACGTTCGCGGAGCCGACCAACGTGCCGGCCGTACGGCCGGCTTTCACTATCGTTGCGATCGCGCCATCGATGGTCCGCTGCACGTCGGGGTGGCCCATGTTGCCGATCTGCCCCATCGAGGTCGCCAGGTCGCTCGGGGCCACGAAGAAGACGTCGATGTGGTCGACCTTGAGGATCTCGTCCAGGTTGCGCACCGCCACGATGTCCTCGATCAGGACGATCAGGAGGCTCTGGTCGTTGGCGGTCTTGAGATAGTCGGCCACCCCGAAGCCCTGCCGGCTGGTGAACATCCCTCGCTTGCCGAGCGGCGCGAACTTCGCGGCCTCTACCACTGCCGCGGCCTCCGCGCGGGTGTTGACGTGGGGGACCACGATGCCCTGGGCCCCGCGGTCGAGCGTGCGGTAGATGATGGCGTAATCGTTGTCCATCACCCGGACCACGGAGGTCACGCCCCAGAGATCGCAGGAGCGGGTCAGGTTGCCGAGGTCGGCGTAGTCGACGCCGCCGTGCTCGCCCTCCAGCCAGATGCCGTCGGCGCCGAGCGGACCGAGCTGATCGATCAGGTCCGGATCGTTGGTGCCGGCGAGGATGGTCGCCACCTGCCCGGATGCCAAGCGCTGCTTCACGCGGTTCGGTCGGATGCTCATGCGGTCTCCTGTGCATCGCCCAGCCGGGAGGCTGGGAAGGTGAAGACGTTCGCGGGCTCGTGGTACAGGCCGTGGTCGCGGCGGAGACGCTCCGCCATGCCCAGCGCGTAGGGCGCGCCTTCCAGGAGCTGGGCGAGCATTAGGTCGTCGAGCCGGAGCCCCGCGCGCCGGGCCGCCTGCGCACACAGATCGCGCGTCGCGGCGTCGACCTGATCGGCGGTTCCGGACAGGACGGGCGGGGGCGTGACGGCCGGCGCCGAGGCGCCGGCGACGAGCACCGGCCGCCTGGTGTGCCACTCGGTCGCCCGCTCATAGGCGTGGCCGACGCGCAGGATGGTCGGCTCACCGAAGGGGCGGCCGAGGATCTGCATTCCGAGCGGCAGACCGTTCCTCCCGAAGCCGTTGGGCAGCGCGAGCACGGGCTGGCCGGTGACGTTCCAGGCCGTGAGCAGGCTCGGCTTCTGCCAGAAGGAGACGCTGCGGTAGTCGCTCAGGCGCGGGGCCTCGCCCATGCCGGCGGTGACGAAGGCGTCGAACCGGGCATAGAGCGGCTCCACCTCCACCATCATCCGGCGGTGCTCGCGGGTCGCCTGGACGTAGTCGTTGGCGGTGAAGAGCACCGCGGGGAGCGCCCGGGAACGAAAGTCGGCGCCGAACTCCCGGGGCCGGGCGATCAGCTCCTTCTGGTGGACACTGAAGATCTCGGTCTCCGCGATGATGATCTTGACGTCGTAGTAGCTGGCCAGCGGCCGGACCCGGCATTCCTCCAGCTCGGCGCCGAGCCGGCGCAGCACGTCGAGCGCGGCTTCCATGGCCTTGCGCACGTCGTCCGACGCCGGGATGTCGTCTTCCCAGTGATGGCGGAGCACGCCGATCCGGAGCCCGCGCAGATCCTGGCCCAGCGCCTCTTGATATCGCGGAATCGGCCGCCTCAGGCTGCCCGCGTCCTTCGGGTCGTAGCCGGCGAGCGCCTGCAGGGTCAGTGCGCAGTCCTCGACGGTGCGCGCGAGGGGACCACAGTGGTCGAAGGTGTAGGAATTGGTGATGACGCCCGCGCGGCTCACCAGGCCGAAGGTGGGCATCAGGCCGACCACGCCGCAGTAAGACGCCGGCCCCCGGATCGACCCGCCGGTGTCGGAGCCGAGCGCCACCGGGACCAGGCCGGCGGCGACGGCCGCCCCCGAGCCCGTGGAGGAGCCGCCGGTGAAGTGCGTCAGGTTCCAGGGATTGCGCGCGGGCGGCCACGGCAGATCGAACGACGGCCCGGCATGCGCCATCTCGTGGGTGGCGAGCTTGCCGAGCAGCACGGCGCCCGCGTCGTAGAGCTTGGCGGTCGCGGTGGCGTCCTCCGCGGGGATCCGGTCGATGAAGATGCGCGAGTGCGCGGAGGTGAGGATGCCGCGCGTGTCGTAGATGTCCTTGAGCCCGAAGGGGATCCCGTGCAGCGGGCCGCGCGATCGGCCCGTCGCGATCTCGGCCTCGGCCCGCCGCGCTTGCTGCCGCGCCAGCTCGAAGGTGGGTGTGACGAAGGCGCGCGTCTGGGCGTCGAACTGCTCGACGCGCCGGATCAGCGCCTCGACCAGCTCCACGGGCGAGAGTTTCCGCGCCGCGATCAGGCGGGAGATCTCCGCGATTGAAAGGTCGTGCAGGTCGGTCATCGGTCTCTATACCAAGCGCCGATCCTGCTCCTCCGGCGAGGCCCCGTCAAGTCCGCGCCATGGCCACGAAGTGTCCGCCGGCACGAGAGTCCCGCTATACTCTTCCCGCGCTTCAATCCCGGATCATCGTGAGCGATACCCACGGCGGGCCGAGTCCATGGCGCGCGATCGCGGCCGCGACCGCGCTCAATGCGCCGCTCGGCTCCCTCTACGCGTTCAGCGTGTTCCTCCAGCCGCTGGAAGCCCTGCTGGGGCTGAGCCGCGCGGATCTCGCCCTGGTCTTCGCCCTGGCGTCCGCCGGATTCGGGGCCGGCATGATCCTGGCGCCCAATGTCTACGGCGTCGCGCCGACCCCGCTCGTAGTGCTCGCCTGCGCGGCGGCCAGCTCGCTGGGCATCGCGCTCGCCGCCACCGCGGGTGGCCTGGCTCAGCTGGCCATCGGGTACGGGGTGTGCTTCGGCGCCGGGGGCGGGGCGGCGTACATCCTCGTACAGCAGGTCGTGAACCTGGCGGTCACGGGCCGCCACGGCCTGGTCAACGGCTATGTCGTCAGCCTCTATCCGGCCGGGGCCATGATCGCGGCGCCCTTATTCGGCTGGGGCATCCTCGAGCTCGGGGTGCGCGCCACGCTCGGAGGCCTCGCGGGCGTCCTGGCCGTCAGCGGGGTCGTCAGCGCGTGGCTCACCGCGCGCTCCGGCGTCACGCTGACCACGGCGACCGCGGTCGTCGCGCTAGGCGCTGAAGAGCGCCGCCGGCCGGTGTTCTGGCGACTGTGGCTCGTCTTCTTCCTGGCCGCATCCGCCGGGCTGATGGTGCTCAGTCAGGCCGCCGGCATCATCACGGCCTACGGCGGGGCGCCCTCGCTCGCGGTGTACGGCACAACCTTCATCACCGCCACCATCGCGGCCGCGCGTCTCGGGGGCGGGTGGATGGTCGACTGGCTCGCCATTCCCTCGGTGGCGGCCGGCGCCCATGCGGTTGCCCTCGCCGGTGGCGTGGTGTTGACCCTGTGGCCCGGGCCAGCGATGTCGGTCATGGCGCTGGCGCTCGTGGGGCTGGGCTATGGGCTGATCTCCGGCGTCACCGCGGCCGCGGTCGCGGTCTACTGGAGGCGCGCGCTGTATGGTCGGATGGCGGGCCGGATCTACATGGCGTGGTGCGCCGCCGCCATCGTCCTGCCCGTCACCGCCGGCCGCCTGTTCGACCTGACCCAGGGCTATGGGATGGCGGTGCTCATCGCGGTCGGCGGCAACGCCCTGGGTGTCCTCGTGTCCCTCGGGCTCCCACGGCGGCCCTCATTGCCAGCTCCGTCTCGCGGCCGCTGAGCTAGTATCTCCCCCATGTCCGCGGCTCCCCGGCCGATCTCGCTCGCCCACCTGACCGTGCTGGACACGACACCGCCCGAGCTGGTCACGGTGGCGGCGGCCGCGGGCTTCCGGACGATCGGCATCCGGCTGACCGCCACCCCGAGCGTGGGCATCCCGCCGTACGACGTCCTGCACGAGGGGCCGCTGCTGCGGGAGACCATGCTGCGCCTGAAGGACACCGGGGTGTCGGTGCTCGACACCGAGTTCCTCCGCTTCGAGCCCGAGCAGCTGATCGGCATCCCGGAGGGCTTCCTCGAGGTCTCGGCGCGACTCGGCGCGAAGCACGTGCTCGTCATGAGCGCCGAGCCGGAGGAGGCGCGGACCGTCGAGCGCTTCGGCGAGCTCTGCGACCGCGCGGCCCAGTACGGCTTGCACGTCGGCCTGGAGTTCGCGATCTACACGGGAGTCCGCACGCTCGCTCACGCCGCCCAGATCGTGGCGAGGTCGAAGCGGTCGAACGCGTCGGTCCTGGTGGATGCCTTGCACTTCAGCCGGTCCGGGGGAGTGCCGGCCGACGTGGGCACGGTCGATCCGTCGCTCTTCCGGTACGCCCAGATCTGCGACGCCTCCGCGGACAGGCCCGGCCCCCGCGACACCCCCAACCTCATCCGCGAGGCCAGGACGGGGCGACTCCTGCCCGGCGAGGGCGTGCTGCCGCTGCGCGACCTGGTGGCGGCGCTGCCCGCCGGCGTGCCCCTGGCGATCGAGGCGCCGTGCCGGGCGACCGCGGATCTGCCCGCACTCGAGCGCGCGAAGCGCGCGTATCGGGCGCTGTCGGTCCTGCTGGCGCCCTAGCCGTCCTGTTCGGACGCGGCCTGCCGCACGAGCCGCTCCAGCACCTCGTAGGGCTGCGCGCCGACCACACCCCGGTCGCCCGCCACGAACGTCGGCACGCCGGTGACGCCGTAGCGGCGTGAGAGCTCCCAGTCCCGGTCGACCGCTTCCTTGAACGTCCGCTTCTCCAGCACCTCGCGGGCGCCGGGCGCCGACAGCCCCACCTGCTCCGCGATCTCGAGGAGCACCGCCGGCTGGGAGATGTCGCGCGCCTCCACGAAGTAGGCGCGGAAGAGGGCGTCGTGGAGCGCCTCGCCCCCCGGCTGCGTGTCCGCCCACTTGCCCAGCTCCTGGGCGAGGCGGCTGTTGTAGGTCATGGTGCGCTCGCCGTAGGGAAGGCCCTCGGCGTCCATGCGTGCCTTCATCTGCTCGTGCATGGCCTTCCGGTCCATGTTTCGCCCCGCGAACAGATCAGCCAGCGAGCGGCCTTGCGGCGGGGTGTCCGGGTGCAGGGGGAAATGCACCCACTCGACCTTCACGTCGTGCTCGGCCCGGAGCTTCTCAATACGCACGGTACTGAGATAGCACCAGGGTCAAACGTAGTCGGAGAAGATCTGGAGCGTCACGGGCTTGGTCATGATGTCTCCTTTACCGCCTCCTTGAATTGGCGCAGCACGTCCAGATGTCCGCCGGGGAAGGTGAGCCCGGCGCTCCGCGGCTCGGCGATGACGGAGCTCGCGCCGAGGGCTTTCCACGCCTCCACCTGCTTGGCCCAGCCCTCGGGCCCCTGGCCGGCCATCCGGATGCGGCCCTCCAGCGGAAGCATGGCGGGATCGCGGCCCGCCTCGCGCGCGTATCGATGCACGTGGGCCACGAGGGCCTGGCCCTGGGCATCGGGCGCGAAGTTCGGGCTCCAGCCGTCCGCGAGCCGCGCGATCCGTCGCAGGGCCGCGTCGGGCGGCACCGGCTGCTCGCGGCTGCCCACGCCGAACCAGATGGGGATCGGCCGCTGGATGGGCATGGGGTTGAGCCCGGCATGGCTGATCCGGTGGAACTCGCCGCGGAAGTCCACGGTCGGCTGGGTCCATAGCGCGCGCAGCACCTCGACCTGCTCCGCGCTCCGGCGGCCGCGGTTCTCGAAGGTCTCGTTGAGGGCCTCGAACTCGACCGCGTTCCAACCCACCCCGATGCCGAGGCGGAGCCGGCCGCCGCTCAGGAGGTCGATCTGGGCCGCCTGCTTGGCCACCAGCGCGGTCTGCCGCTGCGGGAGGATCAGGATGCCGGTCGCCAGGGTGAGCCGGCGCGTGATCGCCGCGAGGTACGCCATCAGGGTCAGCGCCTCGTGGACCACCGCCTTGTGCGAGTAGGTGGCCAGCGACGGGTGGGGCGCGTGGAACCTCGGGTCGGCCCCGAGCACGTGGTCGGCCACGAAGAGATGGTCGAAGCCCATCGCCTCGACCGCCCGCACGAACTCCGCGATGGCGGCCACGTCGGTCCCGCACTCCGTCTGGGGAAAGATCACGCCGAGCTTCATTCGGTCACCACACCTTGACGAGCTTCTGCAGGCTGCGCAATCCGGGCGGGTGCGGTTGGCCCTTGTAGCGATTGCCCCAGTTGGTGTACGACACTTCGCCCACGTAGATGTCACCGCGCGAGTCGACGGCGAGGCCGTGCGGCGAGATGAACTGGCCCGGCTCGAGCCCGGCCAGGCGATGGCCCAATCGGGCCAGCCGCTCGCCCCGGTGGCTGTAGATGCTGACCCGCGGCCCGATATTGGGCACGTCGTAGTTCACGGCCAGCGCGCCGCCGATCTCGCCGATATAGAAGCGCCCCTGACCTCCGCGCTCCAGGTGGAGCCCCGAGGGGCGGTGCATATCGTGCCACTGCGTCTCGAACCGGCCGTTGCCGTCGAAGACCTGGACGCGGTGGTTCTCGCGATCGGCCACGTAGACCCAGCCGTCCGAATCGCAGCAGATATTGTGCGGGATATTGAACTGGCCCGGATCGGTGCCCGGCTCGCCCCACGACAGGAGCAGGGTGCCGTTGGGCGCGAACTTGTGGACCCGCGCGTTGCCGTAGCCGTCGGAGACGTAGAGATCGCCCTGGGGCGACAGCGCGGTGTGCGTGCAGCGATGAAACGGCTCGCCGCTCATGTAGGGCCTGGACGCGCCGGGGATGCCGATCGTCAGCAGCACCTTGCCGTCGAGGGTGCAGTGGCGGACGGTGTGGTCGCCGTCATCGGTCAGCCACAGGGTGTCGTCGGGCGCCATGTGGACGCCGTGCGCGCGGTGAAAGACCCCGTCGCCCCACGAGCGGAGGAAGTTGCCGTCGCGGTCGAACACGACCATCGGGTGCTGGCCGCGATTGAACGCGTAGAGCCGATCCTGTCCGTCGACGCCGACCGCGGCGACGTCGGCGTTGAACTCCCGTCCCGGCGGCAGCTTCCCCCACCCATCGACGACCTCATAGCGATAGGCTCCCGTGCCCAGGATGGTTGCCATCACGCAGCCCCCTTCGTTCGCGCCTTGCGGAAGCGGTCCACCACGTTGCGCAGGATGCGCGAGACGTTGTTGTCGTAACGGTTGGGCGACAGGCTGCCGCAGAAGGTGATCGAGCCCACCGCGAAGACGGCACCTCCGCCCGGCAGCTCGACGTAGGTCATATCCGCGCGCAGCAGCCGGGCCGGCTTCTCGCCGCTGACCGTGGAGATGTGGGAGAGCAGCTCTTCGGGCACCACCACGAAGCTCGGGCCGTGCCCCTCGGAGCTGGCCACCACGATAGCGCCGGCGGGCGTGCCAAGGGCGGGGTCGGCCCGATCGAGCTCGAAGCCCGCGGCGCCGCCGCCCGAGAGGCCGAAGTCACCGATCACCTTGTCGTCGACCCCGGCCATGATCCAGGCCGCCCGAGGGTCCTCGGCGCCGGGCTGGCGGCGATAGGGCGAGCCCTCGAAGAGCCCCTGAGCCGAGAAGCCGACCGCGGCGATCTGCTGCGGCGGGCGCCCGTTGCGCCGCCACAGGCCGCCGTAGGCGCCGTCGAGGGCGTGATAGTACTCGCCGACCTGGGCATCCCAGGCCCGGATGCCGCCCTCGGCACGCCGCACCTCGATGACGCCAGGCACCGTGGGGCTGGTCGCGATGCGCCAGTAGAATCCGTTGCCGCCCAGGTACACGAGGCGCCCGCCGCCGTCGAGATAGCCCTGGTGGGCGTCCAGGGTGCGCGCGGTGTGGTACTCGGGGTGCGAGCCGGTCAGCACGGTCGTGTACCGGGTGAGCAGGGCCACGCCCTCCGCGTCGACATCCTCGTCGGTGACGACATCGAAGGCGATGGAGTGCGCCTCGAGCCAATCGAGCAGGTGGGTGTCGGCCGAGTAGTGGCGGAGGCCCGAGCCCCGGGCGTCGAGGAAGGTCAGATAGCGCGGCCGGAAGGTCAGCACGGGGCGCAGGCGCGAGGAGTAGCAGATGCCGCTGCCGTCTCGGTGGCGGTTGTAGGTCGAGCGGCCGTACTCGGGATGGTCGTCGGGGTTATGGGGATAGGCGCCCCATGCGGCCATCCGCACGCGGAAGGCGGCGTCGGTGTTGCCACGGGCGTGGTTGGCGTAGGCCTGGTAGGTGTAGGTCGACGCGATGAAGAGCACGTCCGCGCGGGGTCGCCCCCGCGGGGACCGCACGTAGAACGGCAGCTCGTCGACGTGGCCCTCCGCAGCCAGACGCATGACGTAGGCGCCGCTCGGCAGGTTCTCCGGCACCGTGAAGTCGAAGTCGGTGGCCCAGCCCGCGTCGTAGAGGTCGTCCTCGTGGAAGTGGATGGCCGCGTACTCGCGCGGCGCGTGACGCCAGCACATCTCGCGCCCCGTCCAGCGTGCCCCGGTGACCGCGCGGGTGGGCAGGTTCACCAGCCGGCCGCCGAGGCGATGGGGCCCGACGTCCACGACGTCGAGGCCATCGATGGACCGGGAGAAGTCCCAGCCGGCCACGAGCCCTCAAGCGGCAGCAGCGGATCGAGCACGAGCGCCTCCGGCGCGGCCGCCGCCCCGGCGAGCAGCAGCGGGTCCTCGACCTTTCCGTTGAAGTGCTCGCGCGCGCCGGGAGCCAGGCGCGCGCCGACCAGGAGTGGTGCGGCCGCATCCAGCCGCGCGCCGGGTGGGAGCGACGCAGACACCTCCTCGCGCCGGCCGCCGCCCAGCGCGGCCTGGCCTCCGCGCAGCGCGCGCGCGGCCGGGTCGGCCACGAGCCAGACCCGGTACCACTGGCGGAGCGTCACCGGGCGGCCGGTGGCGAGTACGAGCGGCGCGCCGCCCGGAACGCCGATGCGCGCGGTGACGCCGCCGGGGCCGAGCGACAACGCCCATCCGGCGCCGGTGGTCTCGTCCCAGCGCGAGAGCACGCACTGCTCGCCCGGCGCGGCGCGGGTGGGCCAGATCAGGACGGCGACGGTGAGCGGGCCGCTGAGGCGGAGGGCGGCGGCGCCATCGACGCGCGCGTAGGAGCCGAGGTGCAGCGGCTGCGCGCGCGAGGGATGCTCGATCGAAAAGCGATCGGCCAGATCCTCCACCTTCACACCCGGCCCGGCCGGATTCGGATCGGCGTGCACGATTCGCGCGAGGCTGGCCCGGTACGGACCGGCCGCCGTGCTCGAGACCTTGAAGGCGATGCGCTCGCCGGGGGCGGCCGAGAGCCGGTCGGTGTAGCCGGTCAGCGGGATCACGGGAGCACGCCGCGGCGTGCTTACGCGAGGAACTGCTCGCAGACGTCCAGCCACGCCTGCGTCGTGAGCGCGAGGGACTCCACGTCTATGCGCTCGTCGTTGCCGTGGAACCGTCCCGCCATCGCCTCGGCGGTCAGCGCCCGCGAGAACAGGCCGAAGCCGTAGGCGACCGCGCCCTTCTCACGGAAGTACGGCGCGTCGGTGAAGCCGACGATCATGCGCGGCATGAGCCGTGCGCCCGGGTAGTGGCCGTCGACGACCCGTCCCAGCACGTCCCAGAGCGGCGTATCGATGGAGGACATGGACGCGGGCTTGGAGAAGAGCTTCTCGACCTCGACCTCGTCCGCGAGACCGCCCAGCGCCTTGTCGAGATGGCGGCGCACCTCGTCCTCGCTGTCGCCCGGGACGGTGCGGATGTCGACCTCGACGTCGACGCCGTCCGGGATCACGTTGGTCTTGACGCCGCCGTGGCACACCGTTGGCGAGAAGGTGGTGTGGGTCGCCGACCACGCATATTTGGCCATCCCCGCCGAGAGCCCGGCGATGGCTTCGTCGACGCGAGACGGATCGATCAGGGCAGTCTTCACCTCCGAATCGAGGCTGAGGCTGGCCACGAATCCCTTCCACAGGTCGTCCACGTACGGCGACGGCCGGTAGTCGGCCAGGCGACCGACCACGTGGGCAGCCTTGACGAGCGCGTTGTCCGCCCCGTAGGGCATCGAGCCGTGTCCGGGCGTGCCCCGGACCCGCAGGCGGCGCCAGGCCACGCCCTTCTCGCCGACGTGCACCGTGACGTTCAGCTCGCCATGACTGGCGCCGCGGCTGACCGTGCCGCCGTTCTCGGTCAGGAGATAGTTCGCGCGCAGCGAGTCCCAGTGGCGCGCGCACACGTGGCCGGCGCCGAGGGTGCCGCCCGCCTCCTCGTCGGCGCAGGCCAGGTAGACCAGGGTGCCTCGGGGCCGCCAGCCGCCTGGGCGCCGGGCCAGGGCCTTGAGCGCCACCGCCTGCGAGGCGGTGAGGTTGAGCATGTCCACCGCGCCGCGGCCCCACACCTCGCCGTTCACCAGCTCTCCCCCGAACGGATCGCGCGTCCAGTTCTTGCGGGTCACCGGCACCACGTCGGTGTGGCCCATGAGACAGAGCGTGGGCGCGCTGGGATCGCTCCCCTCGATGCGGGCCACGAGGCTCGCGCGGCCGGGGGCGCCCGCCGGCTCGTAGACCTCGATGTCGAGGCCGCTCCCTTCCAGATATCCCTGCAACAGGTCGCTGGTGCGGACCTCCTGGCCGGACCCGACGGTGCCGTCGTTCACGCACTGATTGCGGATCATCTGCTGCAGCAGTTCGACGGTCTGGGCGGTCAGGGCGTCGTTCATGGATCGGTATCCTAGCCAGCGGCGCACGCGTTGTCGAGGAGGGTCAGGGCCGGTCGAAGACCGCCTGCACCGAGACGAGACGCCCCTCCTCCCGGTTCCGGCGCCCGGCGCGGATGATCTCGTCGATCGCGTCGCCCATCACGAGCCGCTGGATGCTGTGCGCGGGGATCGACGCTCCGGTGGTCGGGCCCGCGGTCTCCGTGGTGACGTCGTCCCACTCGCGCACCCGGAAGCCCGCCTTCTCGATGACCTCGCGCATCCGGGAGGGCGTGCGCAGGAAGCTGGTGGAGGCGTCGGGCGCCCACATGACCGGATAGACGAGCGGCTCCATCGGGCCCGCCATCGGCTCCTGAATGGCGAGGAGCCCGCCCGGTCGCAGCACGCGATGGAAGCCTCGGTACAGCCGCTCCTTGTCCGCGATGTTCATGCCGCTGTTCTGGGTCCACAGCATGTCGAACGTTCCATCGGGGAAGGGCAGGTCCATCGCGTTGCCGACCTGGTGGCTCACGCGATCCTCGAGGCCCATCCGGGTCGTCAGCATCCTCGCGGCGCGCACGTAGGACTCGGTCAGGTCCACCGACGTCACCCGACAGCCGAACTCGACCGCGAGCGTCCGGGCCGGGCCGCCGAGGCCGCCCCCGACGTCGAGCACCCGCCTCCCAGCCCGGGCGCCGGCGAGGCGCGCGAGGCGCTCGGTCGCCGGCTTGCCGCCTCCGTGAAACTGATCCACCGGCGCGAGGTCGTCGACCGTGAGCGCGTCGGGATCGATACCGCGCGCCACGAGGGCGCCGAGGATCGCCTCGACAAGGTTCTCCCGACCCCAGTGCTGCCCGGTCGCCAGGACCCGCGTGTCGACTTCGTCCGTCATCTCTTTGATCCGTGGAGCGTCGCCATGCGGTCGAGGAAGGGCAGGGCGTCGGCGAGCCGGCGCGGCGAGACCAGGGTGACGCGCTCGACGCCCATGTCCTGCATGCGCGTGACCGCGTCGGGGGTGGGCGGCTGGAACGCGAAGACGGACACCGAGAGGTCGCCGGGCCGCCGGCCCGCGGCTTCCGCCCTGCGCCTCAGATCGGCAATGGCGGCGGGTAGATCGTCGAGCAGCACATCGATCGGGATCCAGCCATCGCAGTACTCCACGACGCGAGCCCGCCCCTGGGCGGTGGCGCCTCCGAAGAGGATCGGCGGATGCGGAGTCTGCACCGGCTTCGGATACGAGATCGCGCGGTCGAAGTTGACGAACTCGCCGTGAAAGGTGGCCTCCTCCTGGGTCCACAGTGCCTTCATGGCGAGCACCCGCTCGCGGAGGACCCGCCAGCGCCGATTGAACGGCGTGCCGTGGTGCTCCATCTCCTCGCGGTTCCAGCCGCCCCCGATCCCGAACAGCACGCGGCCGTTCGAGAGCCGGTCGAGCGTCGCGACGGTCTTGGCCAGCACGAGGGGGTCGTGCTCCACCACGAGGCAGATACCGGTGCCGAGCTTGATGGTCGTCGTCGCGGCGGCGGCGGCCATCAGCGAGACGAAGGGGTCGGCCATATGGTAGTAGGGCTTCGGCAACGGGTCGCCGCCCGGATACGGGGTCTGGCAACCGGCCGGGATGTGGGTGTGCTCGCCGACCCAGAACGACTCGAAGCCGCGCTCCTCGGCGGCGCGAGCCAGCTCGTCGGGCCGCGCGCCGTATTCCACGTTGTAGCTGAAGATGCCGAGATGCATGTCAGAACTGTCCGTGGCGGCCGGCCCCGGCCGCGAATCGCCGGGCGCCCTCCTGGCTCTCGCCCGAATCGGTCGTGGCCTTGCCGAGGGCGAATTCGTTGGCCATCGCGGCGGACAGGGGCCGGCTGCCGCTCTCCCAGGCGGAGCGGCGATCACTCCGCACACAGCGCGGTGGGAAGGCCGCGATGGTCCGCGCGAGAGCCTCCGCCTCGTCGCGGGCGTGGCCGGCGGGCACCACGCGGTTGGCCAGGCCGAAGTGGAGGGCTTCGCGGGCATCGACCGGACGCCCGGTCAGGATCATGTCGAGCGCGCGCGAGAGGCCGATCAGGCGCGGCAGCCGCACCGTGCCCCCGTCGAGCAGGGGCACGCCCCAGCGCCGGCAGAAGACGCCGAAGACCGCGGTGTCCCCGGCTACTCGCAGATCGCACATCAGGGCGAGCTCGAGGCCGCCGGCCACCGCGTAGCCTTCGACCGCCGCGATCGTGGGCTTGGTGAAGGCCATCCGGGTCGGGCCCATCGGCCCATCGCCCTCCGGCGACAGGGTCAGGCCCCGGGTGGTCCCTCGAGCCTTCAGATCCGCGCCGGCGCAGAAGACTCCGCCCGCGCCCCAGAGCACCGCCACCCGCAGCGAGTCGTCGCGCTCGAACTCGGCAAAGGCGTCGACGAGCGCGCGAGCCGCCGGCCCATCGACCGCGTTGCGCGCCTCCGGACGATCGATGACGATCGTCGCCACCACGTCGCTCCGCTCGGTCCGAATCGCCATCTCGGTCTCCTCGCCCCCGCGGGGGTCGCGTGCCGGTCTTGGGAGGTCCGGCGAATCTTATCATCTGATCGTGGGTAATCGTTCCCGCTCCTCGAGGAGTTGCGGTACTTTTAGTCGATGACTCTAGGCGCGCATCGAGCCGTGACCTCGCCCCTTCAGGTCTCACTTCTTCTCGGTGTGCTCCTGATCGCGGTCGGCTGCTCGGGAAAACGGGCGGCTTGGGAGGATGGCGCCGCGGCGCCGCCGCCCGGGGAGGGATCGGCCGCTTCGCGCGGCGCCGCGGCGGCCCGCATCGCGACGAGGTACCTCGGGGCGCCCTACGTCTGGGGCGGGGCGAGTCCGGCCGGCTTCGACTGCTCGGGTCTCATCACGCACGTGTACGGGAAGGTGGGCGTGTCGATTCCACACAACGCGGCCCAGCAGTACCGCTACGGAGCCGCGGTGGCGCGCGAGCGGCTACAGGTGGGGGACCTCGTCTTCTTCAACCGGCTCCATCACAACGGTATCTACCTGGGGGATGGCCGGTTCATCCACGCCACGAAGCCAGGGGGGGTCAAGATCGCGAGGCTGGACGACGATTGGTTCCGGAGCCGGTGGGTTGGGGCCCGGCGCCTTTGAGCGGGCGCGGCTCGGGCCGGGAAGCCGCGTTCAGCGCGTTTCGATCTGACGCGACCTGAAGGTGTCGGCGCCGAGCGCCTCCGGCCCGGCCGCCGCCGGCCGCGGGAGATCGCTAGCGACGCGCTCCCGCATCCGGGCGACGAGCTCACGATAGGACGATCCGCGCATCACCCGATCGAACTGCGCGCGGTAGTTCGCGACCAGGCTGACTCCCTCGATCGTGACGTCCCGCACCATCCACCGCTTGCCCTGGTAGACCATGTCGTGGTCGAGGCGTACCAGTCTGCCGCCCCGGCCCAGGATGGTCGTGTGCACCGCGGCCCGGTCTCGATCGAGCGACTCGCTGACGTAGTAGACGGTGACGCCACTGCCATCGACCTCGGCGACCGAGGCGATCCAGTAGACGAAGCCCCGCTGGACGAAATCGCCGAACAGCCGAGTGAACTCGGTTTGCTCGGCCGCGGTGCGCGCCTGCCACTGGCGGCCCAGCACGCGCTCCGAGGCGCCGCGGAAGTCGAAGACCCGGCTGAAGAGCGCGCGAATCGCGACGAGGCGCTCATGGGGCCCCGCGACGGCCGTCGGGTCGGTGAGGATCTTGTTGGCCTCGGCGAACGTCGCCCGCACGGTATCCGTCGGCGGGCCGGCCTGGGCCGCGCCGACCGCGAGGAGGCACGCGAGAGCGGGGATGGTACAGACCGCGAGCCGAGTCATGCGGAAGGCACGGGGTTCGGGCCGGCGAGCAGATGAATTCATGAAGGTAGTCGACAGACGGGGTGCATCGGCCGTGCCACGATCGGATCATGGAGCCCCGAGATGAAAGACCGCCATCGAGGGCTGGATTGGCGTGATCGACGAGCGATCTGTCAGGGATCGACGTGTTCTGACAGTCCGCTCCCCGACAGGGGGTGCACCGATTGCCGGCCGGAACCGGTAGCTTCTACCTACCGAGGGCGTTCAGCATCACGCTGAGGGCGACGCGCAGCGCCGCCGGAAGGCCGTCCTCGTTCATCTCGAACCCGGGCGCGTGATGCGGGGCGAGGTGACCGTCGGCGGGCGCGATGCCCACGCGGAAGTAGCAGCCGGGCCGCTCCCGCAGGAAATAGGTCATGTCGTCGCTGGCCATCACGGGCTTACCGTCGCTCACCGCGCTCTCGCCCAGCTCCGCCGCCGCGCACTCGCGAACGAACGCGGTCTGGCGCTCATGGTTGACGACGGTGGGACAGCTCATGTCGCTCGGCACCACCCGGGCTTCCGCGCGATAGGCGCGCGCCATATCCGCGGCGAACGCGGGGAGGCGGCTCAGGATCTGCTGGCGCACGCTGTCGGAGAAGGTCCTCAAGGTGCCGCGCATGACCGCGCTGGCCGGGATGATGTTGTTCTTGGTGCCGGCCAGGATCTGCCCGATGGAGAGCACAGCGGTCTCCTGCGCGGCGACCTCCTTCGCCACCAGGTGCTGGATGCCGATGAGGATGTGGGCGGCCGCGGTGACGGGATCGACGGAGAGATGCGGATAGGCGCCGTGACCACCCCGCCCGGTCACCTCGACGGTGATCGCGTCGGCCGAGGCCATGTTCGGGCCCGGACGCGCCATGACCGTGCCCGCCGCCATCTGGGTCGTGAGGTGGAGCCCGTAGACTTCCTCCACCCGCGGCTGGTCGAGCACTCCCGCCTCGAGCATCGGCCGGGCCCCACCCAGGACCTCCTCGGCGGGCTGAAAGATCAACACCGCCGTGCCCGGCATCTCCGCGCGTCGGGCGGCCAGGATCTCGGCCAGGGCGAGGGCGATGGCGGTGTGGCCGTCGTGCCCGCATGCGTGCATCACGCCGGGCGTCCCCGAGGTGAAGGGCGCATCCAGCGTCTCGGTGAGCGGGAGGGCGTCGATGTCTGCCCGCCAGGCGATCGTGCGCCCCGCCCGGTCCCCGCGCAGGACGCCGACCACCCCGGTGCCCGCGATGCCGGTGCGGACCTCCAGCTTGGCCGCGTGCAGGCGCTCGGCGATGATCTCCGACGTCCGGCGCTCTTCGAACGACAGCTCCGGGTGGCGGTGGAAGTCCCTCCGCAGCGCGATCAGTCCGTCACGGCGGGCGTCGATCTCGTGGCTCCAGGTGGCGGTCGTCTTCTTCACGGTCGTCTCCTCTTCGGGGCCGTCCGGCCCGACCGATCATCGCTCATCTTCGCCGGCTTGACCACGGCCAACCCGGGCCCGGGTTGACAGGGGACGATCCGGCCCCGGATACTCTCGCCGCCGCGATGACAGTCATGGCGAGACCGGGTCGTCCGACGATCGACCTCTGGTTGTTTCGTGTCCCCGTGTCTCCGGGCGTGCTTGCGCTCTTCACGGGCGCGTTCGGTGTATTGATCAGCTATGCGCTCTTCCTGCTCTGGTGGAAGCAGCAGAGCTCGGACGCCCACCCGTGGACGGAGGCGGCGGCCCTCGCCGCCGCCACGGTGGTGGCGCTCGTGATCGAGGGTCTGCGGGACCTGATCGGTCGAAAGGACACCGAACGACATCACGAATGGTCTCTGCCCAGGATCATCTCGACGGTCCTCATGATTCTGTTCTTCGAACTCTTCGTGATGGCCGCGCACAAGTTTCCCGAGCTCGCACACGGTTCCAAGGAGATCGGCTCGGTCGTTCTGGGCCCGGGCCTGTCCAAGGACACGCCCGCGGGGTGGCACGTGGGCGCGCTCGCCGGCCTGTGGGTCCTGGCGGGAGCCGTTCTGACCTTCAGCCTGTCGCGGATCGTCACGCGACCGAACCTGTCGCTGCCTCGGCGGCTCTTCTCGGCGGTGCGGGTCGCGTGCCTGGCGTCGGCCCTATGGGCCCCCTTGACGGCGGTCGGCTGGATCCTCGTGGCCAGGATCGCGGCGGCGGGATACCAGGCGGCGGCCGCCGGCCTGGGCGACAAGGCTTCGCTCGCGAGCATGGCGGGGCTCGTGCTTCAAGACGGAAGCGGCTTCGTGGCGCTCTCCGGTCTCGTGGCTCTGGTGTGGCTGGGTCCGAGCGTGCTCATCGGCATGACCGTTCCCTTCATGAAGGACCCCTCCACGCATCGGCGCTTCTGGATCTGGATCTCGATGGGCGCCGGAGTCCTGCTGCTCCTCAGCGTGTTGTGGTGGCGGCTGCTCGCTCCCTGGTTCCTGGTCCTGCTGGTGCCGCTGCTCTGGGGAAGCTTCTGGTTCCGGCGCGAGACGACCGAGATCGAGGAGTATGCGGGTCTCGTGGCTCTGGCGATCGCCCTGTTCATGTTCGGCGGCACCCATGGGGCGCAGACGCTCAGTACGCGCCTGCTCGGCGCGGTGCACGAGGTCTATCTCCTGCCGCTCCCGCCCGCCGCCGAGGCGGCGGGGCCGGCCGACGAGGTAGGCTCGGTGAGAGCGCTCCTCCGGCAGCGATCCGCCGAGCAGGAGCTGGGTCTTCCCGTCGATGAAGGGTACCTCCAGTTCAGCCGACACTACGGCTTGGAACTGCCGCCGGTCAGGGACCTCGGAGCACCGTCGCGGCCGCCGCGCGCCTACGTCGAGCCGGTGCTGCCTCCGGTCCCGGGCGAGACCGCCATCCAGAGGGAAGCCGGGCGCGCGCGCCTCGGGCGAAAGCCAACGGCGGAGACTCGACTCGCCGATCTGGACGAGGACCTCGAAAGGGCTCAGATGCGGGAGACCGCGGTCGAACGCGGCCACGAGCGCCTCGGGACCAGGCGGGCGGAGCGGACCGGGCTGCGCGCCGCGCTCGACGCGCAGAGCAAGGACGTGCAGGCGATCGAGGCCGGTCCACTCTATGGCCGCCAGGGGCGACTGGCGGACGTGAGCCCGAAGCTCGACACGCTGATCGAGTCGGTGACCGGCGCCCAGCAACGAACCACGACGGAGCTCCGCGCCTTTCGTGACCGCTGGCCTCCGCGTGGCCGCGTTATCGAGGCCGGGGAGACGAACGCCGTGAAGCGCAGCCGGGCGCTGGTCGATGCGGCGTTTGGACGCATCGAGCCGCGGCGGGTGGAGCTCGTGAAGGGCCTCGAGGAGGAAGCGGGTGAACTGAACCAGCTCGCGGTGGCGGCCAAGAAGATCCGGGACGAACAGCTTCCGGCCATGCGGCGCTACCTCCGCGGCGTGGTGAACCGTTACCTGGAGTTCGCGATGACCGCATCGCTCGGGTTCTGGCTCACTCTCGGGTTGATGGCCGGTTGGTCCATCGTCAAGGACGACGACACGTTGGAAGACGAAGTGATCGAGCGGGCACCCTAGGGGAGCGCCGAGCCCTCGGGACGGGAACCGCCGGGCTCCCCAACGGGAGAGGGTGGGGAGAACGCTAGAACTCGACGGGGAGGGCCTTGAGGCCTCGTAGCGTCGAGGACTCGCGCCACTGGAGCGCCGCCCCGGTCAGCCGCAGCCGGGGCATCCGGCGCAGCAGGGAACCGAGCGCCAGCTGCCCCTCCACGCGCGCGAGCGGGGCGCCCAGGCAGAAGTGGATGCCGAAGCCGAAGGCGATGTGGCGATTGTCGCCGCGCGCGATGTCGAGCCGGTCGGGATCGGGGAAGTGCGCGGGGTCCCGGTTGGCCGCGCCGATGGCGGTGACCACGAAGGCGCCCTTCGGGATCGTCTTGCCAGCCAGCTCCACCTCCGCGTTGGTGATGCGGGCGGTCCGCTGGACGGGGCTGTCGTAGCGCAGCAGCTCCTCCACCGCGCTGCCGATCAGGGCCGGCTCGCGGCGTAGGCGGTCGAGCTCCGCGGGGTGCTGCAAGAGGGCGAGCAGGCCGTTGCCGATCAGGTTCACGGTGGTCTCGTGGCCCGCGATGAAGAGCAGCACGCAGGTGGCCAGCAGCTCGCCCTCGGTGAGGCGGTCGCCCTGCTCCTCCACCGCGAGGAGGGAGGAGAGCAGGTCGGCGCGCGGGTGGCGGCGCCGCTCGGGCAGGAGCGCGCGGAAATACTCCGCGATGCCGCGGCGCCCCACGCGCCCGCGCTCCACGATGGAATCGTCCGACGGGATGCCGATGGCGTCGAGGCTGCGGATGATGTCGGACGACCAGCCCTTGATCTGCTCGTGGTCGCCCACCGGGACGCCCAGCATGTCGCAGATCACGGTGACGGGCAGGGGATAGGCGAGCGCGGCGATGACGTCCATCTCCCCGCGCCGGGTCACGCGGTCGAGCAGGTCGTCGACGACGCCCTGGATCTGCTGCCGCATGCCCTCGATCACCCGGGGCGTGAAGGCGCGGTTGACGAGCGAGCGCAGGCGCGTGTGGTCCGGCGGATCCCGGAACAGCATGGAGCGGGGCAGGCGCCCGGTCTCCGACTCGTCGCCGTACTGGGCGGACAGGATGGCCTCGAAGCCGTCGCGGCCGAAGCGGGCGTCGCGCAGGGAGGTCACACAGTCGTCGTAGCGGGTGAGGATCCAGAGTCCGAGCGAGCTCAGGTACACGGGGTCGGTCTCGCGCAGCCGCCGATAGAACGGGTAGGGATCGGCGTGGAACTCGGGGGAGAGCGGATTGAAGAGCTCGGTCTCCGCCACGGCCGTCAGCTCACCATCGCGTAGGTCCGCTCGCCATTTGTGTGCTCTCCCCGGGCCCGATACTATGCGATGGCAAAGGCGGGCTCAAGGGAGCGCGCCCGGGAGGATCGCATGGCCACGACGCGGACCGAGAAGGACACGATGGGCAAGGTCGAGGTGCCGGCCGACCGGTATTGGGGCGCGCAGACCCAGCGCTCGCTGGAGCACTTCCGCATCGGAGGCGAGCGCTTCCCGCGCGAGATGATTCGCGCCTTCGGAGTCCTGAAGAAAGCCTGTGCGCTCGTGAACCGGGAGCTCGGACTCCTTCCGGAGGACAAGGCCCGCGCCATCGTTCAGGCGGCCGACGAGGTGATCGAGGGTCGTCTCGACGAGCATTTCCCGCTGGTGGTCTGGCAGACCGGGAGTGGCACCCAGACCAACATGAACGCCAACGAGGTCATCGCCAACCGCGCCATCGAGCTGCTCGGTGGCCGCCTCGGCTCCCCGACGCCCCCCCCGCTGCATCCCAACGACGACGTCAATCGCAGCCAGTCGTCCAACGACACCTTCCCGACCGCCATGCACATTGCCGCGGTTGATCAGATGGAAGGACGGCTCGTGCCGGCGGTGCAGGCGCTCTCGGGGACGCTCTGGGACAAGGCGCGCGAGTTCACCGATGTCGTGAAGATCGGGCGCACGCACCTCCAGGACGCGGTCCCGCTCACCCTCGGACAGGAGATGTCCGGCTGGGCGAGCCAGCTCGATCATGCACTTGAGCACATCCGCGGGGCCATGCCCCGGCTCTGCGAGCTGGCCCTGGGCGGCACCGCGGTGGGCACCGGGCTCAACGCGCCCCGCGGCTTCGGGGAGCGCGCGGCGAAGGTGATCGCGGAGCTGACCGGGCGGCCGTTCGTCTCCGCGCCCAACAAGTTCGAGGCGCTGGCCTCCCACGACGCGCTGGTCGGGGCGCACGGCGCGCTCCGCACCCTGGCCGCCGCGCTCACCAAGATCGCCAACGACGTGCGGTGGCTCGCCTCCGGACCGCGCTGCGGGATCGGCGAGCTGCGCATTCCCGAGAACGAGCCCGGCAGCTCCATCATGCCGGGCAAGGTCAACCCGACCCAGTGCGAGGCGCTCACCATGGTCTGCGCCCAGGTGATGGGCAACGACGTGGCGGTGGCCATCGGAGGAGCGTCCGGGAACTTCGAGCTGAACGTCTACAAGCCGCTCATCATCCACAACGTGCTGGGCTCGGTCCGGCTCCTGGCCGACGCCTGCGCGTCGTTCGACGTCCATTGCGCGCGGGGCATCGAGCCCGATCGCGAGCGCATCCGGTTCCTGGTCGAGCGCTCGCTCATGCTGGTGACCGCGCTGGCCCCACGCCTCGGCTACGACCGGGCCGCCGCGATCGCCAAGAAGGCGCACGCCGAGGGCCTGACCCTGAAGGAGGCCGCGGTCGCGCTCGGCTACCTGACCGCGGAGGAGTTCGACCGGGAGGTGCGCCCGGAGTCGATGGTCGGGGAGTAGTCGCGGAGAGTGGTCAGCGCGCGGCGCTGGGCGCGGTCGCTCGGGTCGGGGCGGCCGTGGCCGGGCGGTCCTCGGTCATCCTGGCGAGCACTTCCCGGAGCGTGGCGAGGCGGATCGGCTTCTTGACGACCAGGTCGACGCCGTCCGGCTTCTCGCCGGCCGCGTTCATGAGATCGCCGAAGCCGGTGAGGAGCACGACCGGGATGGCGGGCGCGACGTCCTTGACCATGGCCGCGAGCTGGTCGCCGCCTACCTCGGGCATCGCGCGGTCCGTGATGACCACCGCGAAGCGGCCCGCCTTGAACTTCTCGAAGCCGTCACGGCCGTTGACCGCGGTCTCCACGGTATGGCCGTCGCCCGTGAGGTACTCGGTGAGCACGTCCCGGGCGATCGGCTCGTCGTCCACCACCAGGACGTGCAGCGGCCCCGCGGGCGCCTCGACACGCTTCTGCACCTCGGGGGCTTCCGTGGTGTCGACGGGCAGGAGCACGATGAACGTGGTGCCCTTGCCGACCGTGCTCTCGATGTCCATCGTGCCGCGGTGGCGCTTGACGATGCCGAACACCATGGGCAGGCCGAGGCCGGTCCCGCGCTCGCCCTTCGTGGAGAAGAAGGGCTCCAGGCAGCGGCGCCGCACGTCCTCGGTCATGCCGGTGCCGGTGTCGCTCACCTCCAGGAACACCCGCGGGACGGGGTGCCGCGGATCGTCGCTCGCGGCGGCCTCGCGGATGCCGGTGCGGATGCGGATTATGCCACCCTCGGGCATCGCGTCGACCGCGTTGAAGATCAGGTTGGTCAACAGCTCGCGCACCTCGGACTCGCTGCCCAGGATGCGGGGCACCGGCCGCATGTCCGCCTCCACCAGGATGGTCCGGCCGCTCCCGAGCGCCTCGTCGCGCCACTTGGGCCGGGTGAGGGCCACCGCCTGCTCCACCATCTTGTTCAGGGAGAGCGGCCGGTAGGTCTCACCCTCTTCGCGCCTCCGGTAGAACTCCCGCAGCCGGCTCACCACGCTCGCCGCGTCCTCCACCCCGGTCATGATGAGCTTGAGGTACTTGGTCGCCTTGGCCGGGTTCTGGAGAATCTCCTGGTACTCGAGCAGCATCTCCGCGTAGCCCGAGATGGGGACGAGCGCGTTGTTGAAGTCGTGGGCGAGGCCGCTGGCCATCTTGCCCACCGCGTTGAGCCGCTCCTGCTCGATGATGTGCCGCTGGGACCGGTGCAGCTCGATAGCCACCGCCGCCTGCTTGGCGATGCCGTCGGCCAGCCGCAGGTCGTCTATCGAGAAGGCGTGGGAGTCGCGCACCCAGGCGATGGCGAAGATCCCGAGCAGCTCGTCGCTGACCTGCACGGGCTGGACCAGGAGCGAGGCGTGGGGCATCAGGTTCAGGGCCGGCTGGTTGAAGCGCGGATCGGTCTTGCTGTTGCTCGAGTGGAGCGAGGTGCGGAGCCGCTTGACCAGATCGAGCAGGGGATCGTCCGGGGCCAAAGGCAGGCCGGAGAGGGGCTCGCGCAGATCGCGCGGCACGTGATAGCCGGCGAGGGGGATGAAGCGATCGCCCCCGCGGGTCACGCACCAGGCCACGCCGGTGTCGGCCCCGAGGATGCGGACCATCTCTCGGGTAGTCCGCCGGATGGCCTCGGGGAGATCGGGAGCCGAGCCGATGGCCTGACTGACCGCGAGGAGCGTCTCCGTCTGCTGCAGGCGCTGCTGGATCTCGTCGTACAACCGCGCCTTCTCGAGCGCCACCGCCGCCTGGGCGGCCAGCGTGGTGGACAAACGGATCTCTTCCTCCGTGAACACGTGGAGCGTCTTCAGGTGGTCCAGGATCAGGACGCCCGCGGTGCGGCCCTGGTGGATCAAGGGCACCACGAGCGCGGACTTGGCCTGGAACAGGCCGACCCATCCCTGCGGGACACGCGGGTCGCTGCCCGGGTCGGAGATGACCACCGGCTCCTGGCGCCGCACCGCCTCCAGGAGGAACGTCGGCATCTCCTCGAGGGCCAGGGCCCGCAGGGATTCGGCCCCGTCGCCGCCGTTGGCGGCGGCGGCGCGGTCGGCGAGCTGTGAGCTGACCGGCACCATGAGCTGGCCCGACTTGTCGCGCAGGAAGATCGAGCAGCGGTCCACTCGACAGGCGCGCGCGGCTCCGTGCGCGATGACCTCGAACAGCTGCCCCTGCTCGAGAGCCGAGCCGATGGCCTCGGTCACCTCCAGCATGCGGTCGGTCTCCTCCGCGCGCTGCTTGACCGCCTTGAGGGCCTCCCGGAGCTGCTCGGTGGTGCGCTGAAGCTCCTGGGTGCGCTGCACCGACCGCTGCGCGGTCGAGCTGGCCTCGAACCGGGTGCGCCGCTGGGCGCGCCAGGCCGCGGGGAGGAGGATCAGGCAGAGGAAGCCGCCGGTCGAGAGCGCGATGCTCCAGGCAAGCTGGGTCCAGCGCTCCAGCGCCGCGTCCATGCGGAGGGGTGCCTGTGACAGCTCCACCACGCCGACGACGCGGGCGGTCCCCGGACTGTAGACGGGCACGTAGAGGTCGGCGACGTTGGGCGCGGTGAAGGTCTCGGGGACGGCATTGGGCGGGGCGACCGCGGTGAACCGGACCGCCACCCGGCCCGCCAGCGCGTCCCGCAGCTCCTGGGCATCGGAGTGCCGGCCGATCAGCGGAGCCTGCACGGCCCAGACCACGGTCCCCTGAGGGTCCCACACCTTGATGTGGACGACGCCGGGCAGCTCGCGCACGAAGCGCGCGCTTTCCTCCGCCCAGCGCTTGGGGCTGCGCGCGCTTTGACCGGCGAGCAGCTCGGGCAGCCCGCTGCGGTCCACCGCCCGCTGCGCGATGGCGGCGGTCTCGGTCCACTCCGGCTCGGTGACGGCCACGTCGAGGAGCCAGGAGAGGCCGATCCCGAGCGCGAGCGTGAAGCCCGCGATCCCGGCGAGGCGCACCACCAGCGTGCGGGCGAGTCCGCGCAGGTTCACCCAAGCCATGAGGGGCTCCGATGCCGTTCGTCGCTCTCGAGGCTCGCCAGCAGCTCGGGCAGGCGGTCCGCGGCGACCGGTCGCGCGAAGTAGTAGCCCTGCCCAAGGTCGCAGCCGAGTGCGCGGAGCTGGGCCAGCTGCTCGGCGGTCTCCACTCCCTCTGCGGTGACGACGATGCCGAGGCTCTGCGCGAGCGTGACCACCGCCCGGACGATCGCGGTGTCCTCGGCGTCGTGCCCCACCCCCTTGACGAGCGAGCGGTCAATTTTCAAGCAATCGACCGGCAGGCGCTTCAGAAACGAGAGCGAGGCGTACCCGGTGCCGAAGTCGTCGATCGCGAGGCGGACGCCGACCTTCCTGAGGGCCTCGAGCCGGTCCAGCATCAGCGGGTTGTCGCGCATCAGGACGGCCTCGCTGATCTCGAGCTGCAGCCGCCCGGGCGGGAGCCCGGTCTCGCGTAGGATGCCCGCGATCTCCTCGGGCAGCAGATCCCGCTCGAACTGGCTCGCCGCGAGATTGACGCCCACGACGAGCGGCGCGGCGCCGGCGGCATCGGTCTGCCAGGCCCGCGCCTGGCGGCAGGCCTCGCGCAGCACCCACTGGCCCATCGGCACGATCAGGCCGGTCTCCTCCGACAGGGCGATGAAGTCGGCCGGGAGCAAGGCACCTCGGCGGCGATGATCCCAGCGGATCAGGGCCTCGACCTCGACCGCGCGGATCGTGGTCAGGGTCACGACCGGCTGGTAGCGGAGGGTCAGCTCCTGGCGGGCGCCCGCGGTGCGTAGGTCGGATTGCAGGTCCAGGCGCTCGCGCGTGGAGATGCTGAGGCCGGGCTGGTACAGCTCGTAGCGCGCACGGCCCTCCGCCTTGGCCTGGTACATGGCAAGATCGGCGTTGTGCAGGACCTCCTCGGGGTGCATCGAGCCACCGCCGGTCAGTGCGATGCCGATGCTGGCCGAGATCAGTACGTCGCGCCCGTCGACAATGAAGGGACGTTGGATCTCCGCCGAGACCCGCTCGGCCATCGCGGTGGCCGCGGTGAGGTCGGCGGTGTCTTCGAGCAGCAGGGCGAACTCGTCGCCCCCGAGTCGGGCGACCGTGTCCTCGGGACGCAGGCACGAGGTGATGCGATGTCCGACCTCCAGCAGCAGACGATCGCCGGCCTCGTGGCCGAGCGTCTCGTTCAGGATCTTGAAGCGGTCGAGGTCGAGGAACAGCACCGCCAGGTTTGCCCCGCCGCGCTCGGCGCGGGCGAGGGCGTGGGCGAGGCGATCCATGAAAAGGGCTCGGTTGGGCAGGCCGGTCAAGGCGTCGCGGAAAGCCTCCCGGATGATCTGGTCGAGCCGCCGGGGGAACTCGTTGATCTCCTGCGACTGCTGCTCGATGGTCGCGAGCATGCGCGCGAAGGAGCTCATCAGCGTGCCGATCTCGTCTTTGCGCACGAGGTCCACCGGTAGATCGGGATTCCTCTCGCTGCTCAATTGCGCCGCCCGCGATAGCGCGGTGGCGATGTCCCACACCACGAAGGCGCCGCCCGCCATCAAGAGCCCGGTGAATACCAGGAGGGCGGGAATGCTCACCGCGTCCGCCACCCCGGCGAGCGGGCCCAGGAACTCGCGCACTGGCGTGTGGAAGGCGTACGTGAGCAACAGGAGCGGGAGAACGGAGCAGAGCGCGAGAGCGAAGATCACCTTGCGCCGGACCTGCTGGCCCGCGAAGGCTACCTCGCGATTGATCGGTCCCTTGCCCATCAGGTCTCCAGACGGAGGGAATCGAGCAAGAGCGGTGCCACGGGGTGGGAGGGCTAAGCCGCTGATAAGACGGGCCTGGATATCCCGTCGGCGAGGGCGTAGTCGCGAGGCTTACAAATTGTCGAAAGAACCGACGTTTTTCGTCTACGGCGCCTTCCAGACGGCGGTGCCGTCTCGATCGGAGATCTGCAGGCTCGGGCTCAGCGTGGCACTGGTCGCCAGCGATACCTGCGGCCGCCCTGGGTCTTGACCGAGGCCGAGACTGGTGCCACTCGGGGCCGCGACGACCCACCCGCGCTGCCCCCGCGCCTCCACCGAGAGCTGGCCGTTGTCGCCGGCGGCGGCAAGCTGCGCCTGCGCGCCCGCGCGGCTGACCGAGAGCGCGGCCGACTGGCCGGGGACCACGGTGAGGTCGGCGGTGGTGGTGCCGTCCCGGTCGGCGAGCGACAAGCGGGTGCGGTCGTTCTCGTCCACCGTGAAGACCGCGCGACCACGCCCGTCGCCGTCGGTGATCACGAGCCGGCGCGTCTTCACCTCGTCGGGGTTGGTGGAGACGGTGGCGGCCACCGCGCCGAACAGCCCCGCGCACGCGAGCGCGGCGACGCCGACGCGGCGCCACCAGGCGAGCTCCCGCTCGAGACGCTCCAGGCGTGCGTGCAGCCCGTCGAGAAACGGCTCCTTCATCGCGCTCCTCCTCGTGATGGGTCGAGTGTGAAGCTCCGGGGACGGCGACGCCCTCAGCCTGCCTCGGCGCCGCGCCGAAGTCCAGCGGCTCGGAGGGCGCTCAGTCGAGCATCAGCACCGCGGTGCCGTCTACCCGGTCTCCGCCGAGCGCCTGGAGTGCGCGGTTGGCGTCCGCGAGCGCGTAGGCCGTGACTCGAGGCCTCACCGGGATGGCGGCGGCCTCGGTCAGCAGCGCCTCCCCGTCGTTCCGGGTGTTCGCGGTGACGCTCTGAAGGGTCTTCTCCCAGAACAGGTGCGGCTCGTAGGCCATGACGGGCACATCGCTCATGTGGATGCCGGCCAGCGCCACCGTGCCGCCCTTCCGGAGATCCTTCAGCGCGAGCGGCACCAGCTCTCCGGCGGGGGCGAAGATGATGGCGGAGTCCACGTGCTCGGGCAGCGGATCGCTCGAGCCTCCGGCCCAGGCGGCTCCGAGCGCCAGGGCCAGACGCTGGTGGGTGGCGTCGCGCGTGGAAACGTACACCGTGCACCCCCAGTGCCGGGCGATCTGCAGCGTGATGTGGGCCGAAGAGCCGAAGCCGTAGAGCGCGAGCAGACCGCCACGCGGCACCCGGCTCCGGAGGAGCGCGCGGTACCCGATGATTCCCGCGCAGAGCAGCGGAGCGGCCTCCGCGTCTCCGAACACGGGTGGAATGGCGTAGGCAAAAGCCTCGGGCACGCAGCAGAACTGGGCGTAGCCCCCGTGATGGCTCCATCCGGTGTATGTGGAGTCCTCGCAGAGGTTCTCCCGACCGCCGGCGCAGAAGGCGCAGACGCCGCACGTGGAGCGGAGCCAGGCGATGCCGACGCGATCACCGAGCTTGAAGCGGCGCGCGCCCGGGCCGAGCGCCTCGATCGTGCCAACCACCTGGTGGCCCGGCACGATGGGCAGCCGCCGCGGAGGGAGATCTCCTTCGATCACGTGCAGGTCGGTCCTGCAGGCCGCGCAGCACCGCACCTGAATCCGCACTTCGCCAGGCTCCGGGGTCGGGGTGACGATCTCGGCCGCCTCGAGCGGCGAGGCCCCGATCGGCGCCTGAGCCCTCAGGAGCATCGCGCGCATGACGCGGTGATTCTGCCACAGGAGTCGAGACTTGCGGGCCCGGCCACCGCCAGAGTAGGCTTGGGCGGCTCGAGTGCGTGACCCCAGCGGGTTGCCCTACGAACGTGAGGAGGCCCACATGCCAGAACTGACCCGCCGGTACATCGTGATGGCCATGGCGTCCGAGGCGCCGTTCGATGCGCACGATCCCGAGGCGCCGTTCGTGCTGAAGCCGTGGAAGGATCCGGCGGCGCTCCGCGCACTCGAGACCTATCGGGACCATTGCTACCCGGAGCTGGCCGCGGACCTGACCGTCTGGATCCGTACCATCGGCGCCGGGGCCAGGGTGCGGGGCGGGGTCGGCGCTCGGAACGAGACGCACATGGCCAGCCGGCCGAAGCCCCGCCCCGCGGCCAGGGCGGCCAAGCCAAAGGCTGGAGTTGCGAAGAAGCGCGCGGCCGGAAAGCCGCCGGAACGGAAGGGGAAGAGCCGCTCGTGAACAGCTCCGCGGTCGAGCGTCTCTGCGAGATCGTCTCGGCCTCGTCCCGGATCGTGGCGTTCACGGGCGCCGGGGTCAGCACCGAGTCCGGCATCCCGGACTTCCGCAGTCCAGGTGGGGTCTGGGACCGCTTCGACCCGAACGAGTTCACCTTCCAGAACTTCATGAAGAGCGAGGCCGGCCGGCGTCGCTACTGGGAGCTGGGGCGGTCGACCTTTCCGGTCATCCGCCGTGCCGAGCCCAACCCGGGGCATCACGCGCTGGTGACGTTGTGGCGGCTCGGCAAGCTCGACTGCGTGATCACGCAGAACATCGACAATCTCCACCAGCGGGCCGGCCTGCCCGGCGAGCGGGTGATCGAGTTGCACGGCAATGCGACGCGCGCGCGGTGCCTCAGCTGCGAGCGCCCGTACGAGCGGGAGCGCATCCAAGAGTGGCTCGAGGCTGGCGTGGCGGTGCCCGCGTGCGACCCGCCCTGCGGCGGCATCATCAAGCCGCGCACCGTAATGTTCGGAGAGGCGATGCCGCGCGTGGAGATGGACGAGGCCGAGCGCCGCTCGCGGGCCTCGGATCTGTTCCTAGTGGTCGGCTCCTCCCTCGTGGTCTATCCCGCCGCGTACATGCCGCTGCACGCCAAGGACGCGGGCGCCACGCTCGCGATCGTGAACCTGGCCGAGACACCCCACGACGGCCAGGCCGATCTGGTGGTCCGGGGCACCGCCGCCGCGGTGCTGGCGGCCGTCGCCGACCGGCTGCAAGCGCGGCCCGCCTCGCGCTGACCCCGCTCCATGACCGGCGCTCTGGTAGACCGCCTGCTCAACGGGCGTCTGAGTCGCCGGGCCGTGAACCCGCTCAGCGAGTCCACGCCTGATCTCACGATCGAGCAGGCCTACGCGCTTCAACGGCAGCTGGAGCAGGCGCTGGTGGGGCGGGGCGAGCGCGTCGTGGGCTACAAGGTGGGTTTCACGACCGCGGCGCTGCAGGAGCGCTACGGGGTGACCGAGCCGGTGCTGGGCTTCATGCTGGCCTCCGGCGTGTTCGCCAGCGGCGATGCGGTGCCCCTCTCGCGCTTCGTCGCGGTCGGCGTCGAGGTCGAAGTGGCGTTCCTGCTCAGAGCGGACCTCGCCGGTCCCGGCGTGACCGCGGCGTCCGCCCTCCTCGCGGTCGAGGGCGCGATGCCCTCCTTCGAGTTGATCGACTTCCGGCTGACTGGCACGCCGCGCGGGACCGACGTGATCGCCGACGGCGTTTACACCAACGCCATCGTGCTCGGGCGGCCGCTCACGCCGGTGGCCGGCATCGACCTGGCGCTCGAAGGCGTCGTCTTCGAGCAGGACGGCCAGATCGTGGCCACCCAGACCGCGGCGGAGGTACTGGGCAACCCGCTCGTCTCGCTCGCCTGGGCGGCCAACGCGCTCGGCAAGATGGGCCGCGGACTGCGGGCGGGCGACATCGTGCTCACCGGCTCCATCTCGAAGGTGCTGCGGCCCACCGCCGGCCAGTCGGTGCGGGCCTCCTTCACCCGGCTCGGCACGGTGGGCTGTCGCTTCACGTGAGATGAGCGCGGCCCCGTTGGATCTGGAGGAGCTCCGCCGCCGTCTGGATGCGGGCCTGAGCCGGCGGCCGCGGGTGGCGCTCGATCGGAGAGATCTGGTGTCGGCGGCGGTGCTGGTGCCGGTCACGGACCCCGGTGAGCCCCACCTCCTGTTCACGAAGAAGACGGGGAGCGTGCCGCATCACAAAGGGCAGTTCTCCTTCCCGGGCGGTGTCGTCGAGACGCGTGATGGGTCGCGCGTGGAGACCGCGCTGCGCGAGGCCTGGGAGGAGATCCGCCTGCCCGCGGAGGCGGTGGAGGTGCTGGGGCTGCTGGACGACACCGAGACGCGCGCCACCAACTTCATCATCACCCCCGTCGTCGGGATCGTGCGAGACCCCGTGGAGTTCAAACCCGACGGGCGCGAGATCGAGCGCGTGCTGGAGGTGCCCCTCCGTACGCTTCGAGATCCCGCCATCTTCCGCACCGAGGCGTGGGAGCGGAACGGCGAGCCCCACGCGGTGCTCTTCTACCAGGTCTCGCCCGACGACGTCATCTGGGGCGCCACCGCGCGCATCCTCAGCCAGTTTCTATCGCTCCTCGACGAACCGCCAAACCAGCCTGCCAGCCACGCCGGCCTCTGCGCGACCTGCCGGCACGCTCGGCGCGTCGTGTCGGGACGCGGTTCGGCGTTCTGGCTTTGCGCGCTCTCGGCCCGAGATCCGGCGTTTGCGAAGTATCCCCGGCTCCCCGTGCTACGCTGTTCCGGACATCACCCGCGGTCCACGGAGGTGTGAGCGTGCCCAAGATCGGTCGGGCGGCCGTGCTGAGTGTGGCCGCTCTCCTCGCCGGTCTCACCGGCTCTGCGGCGTGGGCGCAGCCCAAGGAGCTGCCGGCCCGGATCGTGACCCTCGGAGGTCCAGCCGAGCTGCACCGGAAGGACACCGCGGCCTGGACGTCCGCCGCGCTACGAGCCGAGCTGGGCGAAGGCGACAGCGTGCGCACTCAGCTCGGGGGCCGCGTCACGCTCCGGACCGCAAGCGGTCAGGCCCTACGGCTGGGCTCGCGCTCGCAGCTCGCCTTTCTCGTCGCGGAAGCCAGCGGCTCCACCGGTCCGACTCGCGTCCGCCTCGACAGTGGCTGGCTCTGGATCGCGGTGATGCCGGGCAGCCCGCCTCCGACTCACGTCGAGGTCCGGGCCGGGCCGGCCATCGTCATGGTCCGGGGCAGCGGGGTGAGCCTTCGGCGCAGTGGGGACGGCTCCCTCCTCGTCCAGGTGCACCACGGGACGGCGATGTGCACGGGACCGGACCGGCAGTGGGAGCGGACGTTGACGGGCCCCCAGGAGCTCCTCGTGTCGGTGTCCGGGACACCGGGACAGCCGGGAAAGCTGACCGTCGACCGGCTCGAGGCGACCTGGATCCGGTGGAACGCCGACCAGGACTTCGCGGGAGGCTACGGCGGCAAGAAGCAGCTCGAGCCCTGATCCCGCCATGAGCCTCGACGCTCTGGTCGTCGGAACCGCGCTGCCCGAGTACCAGGTGAGCGCCACTCCCACGCACGACGCCTGGGAGAACAAGATCCACGAGGACGGCCTGGCCCGCGCGTTCGGATTCCGCGGCGGCCTCGTCCCGGGCGTGACGGTCTACTCGTGGATGACCCACCCGGTGGTGGCGGCGCTCGGCTGGGCGTGGCTGGACCACGGCACGTTCTCGGTGCGCTTCGCCAAGCCCGTCTATTTCGGCCAGCCGGTGACGGTGCGGGCCAGCGTCGCGGCGCATTCCAAGGACGAGGTCACCATCCAGGCCCGCGTGGTGAACGACGAGGACGACGTTTGCGCGACGGCCACGATGGGGCTGCCGCTCGGCGCGCTGCTGCCCCTGCCGGACCTGACCGCGTACCCGGCGGCGCCGCTGCCCGCCGAGCGGCCGCTCGCGAGCCGGGCGTTCCTCGAGAGTCGCATCGTGCTCGGGACCCCGCAGCTCATCCTGGAGCGGGCCGTCCTGGACGCGTTCCTGCTGAGAGTCAGCGAGACGCTGCCCATGTATCGGGACGCCGACGCGCCGGCGCAGCCCGGACTCTACCTGGACCAGGCCAACCGGGCGCTCGATCGGAACGTGCGGGTGAGCCCGTGGATCCACGTGGAGAGCCACGGCCAGCACCTGAGCGTGCCCCGGGTGGGCGAGCGCCTCGAGACGCGCGCCAAGGTGAAGAACCTGTTCCAGGGCAAGGGACACGAGTTCGTGGAGCTCGACCTGCTCCTGCTGGCCGAGGGCTCGCGGCCGGTCGCCTCCATTCGCCACGTCGCCATCTACCAGATGCGGACGGTCGGATGACCAAGATCCTGGTGGTCGACGACGAGGCGGAGATCCGATCGCTCCTCGGGGCGGTCCTCCAGAGCAAGGGATACGAGGTCGTCACCGCCGCCGACGGCGCGGCCGCCCTGCAGCAGGTGCAGCGTGAGCACCCCGCGGTGATCCTGATGGACCTGACCATGCCGCGCATGGGCGGGATGGACGCCCTGCCCGAGATCAAGCGCCTGGACCCGGAGGTCCCGGTCATCATCTGCACCGCGCACGCCGATCTGGCCACCGCGGTGCGGGCCATGAAGCTCGGGGCCTACGACTACGTTACGAAGCCCTTCGACGTGGAGCTGCTGGCCCTCACCCTGGAGCGCGCCCTCGAGCGCAATCAGCTCCGGTCGCGGATCGACGAGCTGAAGCGGCAGGGATCGGGCAGCTCGCTGATCGAGCGGATGGGGGGAAGCCCCGCGATCGCCCAGGTGATCCAGCAGGTGTCGCAGGTCGCCGAATCCAACTTCACCGTCCTCGTCCAGGGGGAGACCGGAACGGGCAAGGAGCTCGTGGCCCGGGCCATCCATCACCAGAGCCCGCGGCGGCGGGGCCCATTCGTGGCGGTGGACTGCGGCGCGATTCCCGAGACGCTCGTGGAGTCGGAGCTGTTCGGCCACGAGCGCGGCGCCTTCACGGGCGCGCAGGCGAAGCGGGAAGGGCACTTCCAGCTCGCCAAGGGGGGCACGCTCTTCCTGGACGAGATCGGCAACGTGCCGCTGGCCACGCAGGCCAAATTGCTCCGCGCGCTGGAACAACGTGAAGTCAACCCGCTCGGCAGCGCGCGGGCGGTCGCGGTGGACGCGCGCATCATCGCCGCCACCAACACGGAGCTGGAAGAAGGCGTGAAGACCGGCCGCTTCCGGGCCGATCTCTACTACCGGCTCAGCGAATTCGCGATCACGCTACCCCCTCTTCGGAGCCGGCGCGAGGACATCACGCACCTCGCGCAGCGGTTCCTCGACGAGGTGAGCATGGAGCTGCGCCGCCCGGTGCGCCGCGTCTCGGACGAAGCCATGCAGGCGCTGCTTCGCCACGATTGGCCCGGCAACGTCCGCGAGCTGAAGAACGTGATCCGCAAGGCGGCGCTCCTCGCCACCGACGTGGTGACGTCAGAGCACATCCCGGCCTTGAACGCCTCGGCCCCGATCCCGTCGCGGGCCGCCGCCGATCCGGGCGGGGAAGATCTCTCGCTTCGTGAGGTCGCCGAGCTGGCCGCGGTCCAGGCGGAGCGCGACGTGATCCGCCACGCCCTGGGGGCCACCAAGGGCAACAAGAGCCAGGCCGCGCGCCTGCTGCGGACCGACTACACGACGCTTCACGCCAAGATGAAACGCTACGGGATCTCCGCGCGGGACTTCGCTCCCCACTGAGCCGCGGCCCTGGTCGTCCCGCTATGGCCGAGCCGCCATAGTTCTGGAACCGTCGCGCTAGGGAAGCGCCGTCCTCCTTGTGCTCCCGGCGGGCCAGCATATCGACAAGTCCCCGCGGTAGCTGACTGAATCCCGGCACGGCGATCCGCCCGCGACGCGCGCGCCCGTGGCACCACCCTTGCCCCGGGATGAGACGGCCGTCGTGTAGCCAACTCACCGGAGGAGGGTACGTATGAGCGCTGTCGAAACCATCTCGCCGTGGATCTCGATCCAGGCTCCCATCGCGCGGTCATCCCGGTCCCTCGGAGCTTTCTCGCTGCGGCAGATCGTGGGTGCCGCGGTGGCCGAGGCGGAGGGCGAGGCCATCCGCCGCGCGCTCACGGTCACGCATGGCAACAAGAGCCAGGCGGCGCGGCTGCTCCGGACGAACTACACGACGCTGCACGCCAAGATGAGGCGCTACGGCATCCCGGCGCGGGAGTCCGAGCTCTAGCCGCGGCACTTGCGCTCCAAAGCGAACCGTCATGAGCTGCGGCCGGAGATGCAGGTGCTCTACATGTCCGGTTACACGAACGAGGCCATCGTACTCCACGGCGTCCTGGACCCGGACACCCTCTTCATCCAGAAGCCGTTCACCCCTGCCACGCTCGCCGCCGTGGACCGGTCGCGCTCCTCTGAGGGCTAGGGCCACCAGAGATAGAGGAAGCGGGGCCCGCCTCCGCCGAGGGCAGCCGCGAACTGGGCGAGCGTGCTCTCCGCGGTGGACGGGGCAGGCGTCGCCGAATAGATGTTCGCGCGGTACTCCTTCGGCCGGTGGTACATCACCACCCGGGCCTCGGTCAGACCCGCTCGCTCCTTCGCCAGCGTCACTACGTCCTCGAGATAGCCGATGCGATCCACGAGCCCGAGCCGGAGCGCCTGCTCGGCGGTGTAGACGCGGCCGTCCGCCGCCGCGCGCACCCGATCCTCCGGCAGCTTGCGGGCCTTCACGATGAGCCCCACGAAGCGTCCATACATCTCGTCGATGATGGACTGGAACACCGCCCGCTCCGGCTCGGTGAGCGAACGGAGGGGCGAGCCCGCGTCCTTCATCGGCCCGGACTTGATCGCGAGGGGCGCCACTCCGATCTTCTCCAGGAGCCCCTGGGCGTTGACGGTGACCATGACCACGCCGATGCTGCCGGTGACGGTGGTGGGATTGGCCACGATGGTGTCGGCGGCCAGCGCCGCGTAGTAGCCGCCCGAGGCGCCCACGTCCATGATGGCCGCGATGACCGGCACCTTCCGGCGCTCCTTGAACGCGAGGAGCTCGTGGTACAGGACGTCGGAGGCGGTGATGGTGCCGCCCGGACTGTTGATGCGGACGATGAGGGCGCGGACCCGATCGTCCTTCTCGGCCTTCTGGAGCTCCTCGCGCACGCGGGCCAGCAGCGGAACGCGCGGCGGCGGCGCCCCCAGCGAGAAGCTCGGGAGGTCTTCCGAGAGGACGCCCGAGAGGTCGAGGAGGAGGATCTTGCTCGTTCCCTTGCCCTCGACGGTCTCCTCCTCGAGGGGCCGGATCTTGGGCTGGAAGTCGAGGGTGATCAACGAGCATCCGGAGAGGGCGAGCAGGCCGGCGAGGGCCAGGGCGTGAGCGAGGCGCATGACGGCAGTATACGGGTCCGCGCGCGCGGGACCTAGACCCGGCGCGGGGACCTCAGCGGCGGTGATACTCCGGGCAGACGTGCTCGGCCACAGAGGCGAGCTGGTCGAGCATCCGGTCGGGCGGGCACAGGGGCCGCAGGATGAACTTGGAGGCGCCGCCCTTGACGTACTCCTCCACCTTCTCGAGCAGGCGCCCGACCGGCCCGAACGCCGTGCACTGCCGCATCGTCGCATCGTCGACGCGGCCACGCTGGATGTAAGGCTGGGCCAGGGCGAGGGCCGCCTCGTCGGTGGCGGCGATCGCGTAGTTGATCAGGGTGCCGAAGTGGTCCTCCGGCACTTGGCGGCCCGCGGCCGCGGCCAGGTCCTGCACGTTCTGGACACCCGCGCGCAGCTCGTCGGGGGTGATGAGCGAGGGGATCCAGCCGTCCCCGAGCCGCGCGGTCCGGCGCATGGCCGCTTCGCTCTTGCCGCCGATCCAGATCGGCGGCGGGGCCTGCCAGGGCTTGGGGAAGATCGACACCCGGTCCAGCTTGTAGAAGTCACCCTGGAAGCTCACCTCGTTCTGGGTCCACAGCAGGCGCATGACTCGGATCGCCTCGTCGGTGCGGCGGCCGCGCTCCGCGAACGGTACGCCGGAGGCGTCGAACTCACGCGGTAGCTCCACGCCCACGCCCACCGCGGGGAACAGGCGGCCCTGCGAGAGCCAGTCCACCGTGGCCATCTCCTTGGCGGCCACCACCGGCGTGCGGTAGGGCAGGACCACCACGCTCGGGCCGAACTTGAGCCGAGTAGTGCGCGCCGCGATGGCGGCGAGCGTCGTCATCACCTCGGGGACCGGGGCGGGCGAGGAGAGACGGTCGGAGAGCCAGATCGAATCAACGTCGCTCCGCTCCAGCATGTCGCAGAGCGTCCACAGGAAGCCGGCACCGTCGCGGCCGGCCGGCCACGGCCCCGGCATGATCCCGATGCGGTATTTGATCGTCATGGTGCGGCATCGTACGCGCCGGTCTCGAGACCGTCAAGGCGACCGGCCCCCGCCGGGGTTGACAGACGGGCCCTCGACACGTCAGGGTCGAGTCGAGCCGGTGGCCGCGATGGCGGGAGCGCATGCTCACCGCGGCGCGGTGACCCACAGGAGGAGGTACCGGTGAGCGTTCACGATCGGCGGTCCTTTCCGAGAGCGGCGGCCGCTTGGCCAGCCACGGTCGAATCAGGCGACGGCCGCGTCTCGTCCGGCGAGGTCGTCAACCTGAGCCTGTCGGGTATGAAGGTGCGGTCCGATACCGAGGCGCCGGTGGACAGCATCGTCACGGTCCGGGTTACGCTGCCCGGCGACGCGGGCCGGCTCGAAATGGTGGGCACGGTGGTTCGGCGCGACCGCGATAGCATCGGGGTGGCGTTTCTGAAGATGTCGGACTCGCCGGCCGGCCGGGTGACGCCCTTCGTCTCCCGCGCCGACATGCGCCGTCGCTTCCCGCGGGTGCCGGTAAGCCTGCCGATCTCCGTGGAGGGCGGATCCGCGGGAACCGCGCACGGGCACACCGTGGACCTGAGCGCCTCGGGCGGTCGCGTGACGACGGATCAGCGGCTGGTCGAGGGGGACGTGGTGGTGATCGAGCTGCCCCCGCGGTCCGGGCTCGAGCGGCTGCGCCTGCCCGCGCTGGTTTGGGAGTCGTACGGAGGCGGGGCCGTGCTCGTCTTCACCAACCTGGCCCCGAAGGAGTTCACTCGGCTGCAGGAGTACGTGGCGAACTGCCAGCCACGCGGCTCGCGGCCAAGTACCGTTTGACACTGCCGGGACCGCCGCATAGAATGAACCGCGGTTCACTCCCTGCCATGCGTGATCCAGACAAGCCCCAGCAGATCGTCGAGGCCGCGGTTCGGGTCTTCGCGCGAAAAGGTTACTTCAACTCGCGGGTCTCGGATATCGCGCGCGAGGCCGGCATCGCGGCCGGCACCATCTATCTCTACTTCAAGACCAAGGAAGACATCCTCATCACGCTCTTCCGCGAGAAGATGGCCGCGTTCGTCGCGTCGATGCGCCAGGCCATCGCCGACGAGCCCGACGCGGTCGCCAAGGTGCGCCGGCTCGTCCACCTCCACTTCCACATGCTGGAGGCGGATCCCGATCTCGCCGAGGTCGTCCAGGTCGAGCTCCGCCAGGGGCAGAAGTTCTTCCGCGGGGCCTCCAGCCAGGAGGTCGCGGCGTACTTCGCGCTGATCGGCTCCGTGCTCGAAGAGGGCGTCGGGCAGGGGCATTTCAAGTCCGGGCTGTCCGTGAAGGTCGCCACCAAGGTGCTGTTCGGCGCCATGGACCAGATGGCGACCTCCTGGGTTCTCGGCAAGCGCGGCTACCGGCTGGTGGACACCGCCCCCGCGGTCGCCGATCTGTTCCTGCACGGCGTGGCCGCCCGCCCCTAGTCACGCCAGAGGAGATTCCCGCGATGGCGTACGAGACCCTCATCCTGAGCCGCGAGGAACGCTTCGCGGTCATCACCCTCAACCGGCCGCCCGCCAACGCGATCAGCGAGACGCTCATGCGCGAGCTGAACGCGGCGCTCTCCGAGCTGGAAGCCGACGACGGCGTGCGCGCGGTGATCATCACCGGGGCGGGTGACAGGATCTTCTGCGCGGGCGCGGACCTGGGCTCGGCCTTCCAGGGGGCGGACGTGGCCACCTTCATCCGCTTCGGCAACGGCGTGGTCCGGCGCATCGAGCGGTTTCCGAAGCCGGTGGTGGCCGCCATCAACGGGCATGCGCTCGGGGGCGGCTGCGAGATCGCAATGGGCTGCCACATCCGTATCCTGAAGGAGACCGCGCGGATGGGGCAGACCGAGTCCAATCTCGGCATCACCCCGGGCTTCGGCGGCACCCAGCGCTATCCGCGCCTCATCGGCCGCGGCTTGGCCCTCGAGCACCTAATCCTGGGCACCCAGATCCCGGCGACCGAGTGCTACCGCACCGGGCTCGTCAACCGCCTCTCCAAGGAAGGCGAGACGCTCAACGACGCCAAGACGCTGGCCCGCGAGCTGGCCAAGCGGCCGCCCGTCGCCACCCGGCTCATCATCGAGGCGGTGGACGACGGCCTCCACACGCCGATCGACCAGGCCATCGAGATCGAAGTCCGAGCCTTCCTTCAGACCCTTAAGACGGAAGACGCGGCCGAGGGCATCCAGGCCTTCTTCCAGAAGCGTCCCGCCGACTTCAAGGGCCGGTAGAGTGGACCTCGGCATTAAGGGGAAGACCGCGCTCGTCACCGGCGGCGCCCGGAGTCTCGGGAAGCAGGACTGCCTCACGCTCGCGGGCGAGGGCTGCAAGGTCGTCGTGCTGGATCTCAATGGCGAGGGGGCCGCCGAGACCGCGAAGGAGATCACCGCGGCGGGCGGGACCGCCCGCGGCTACGCGGCCGACATCACCGAGCGGGCGGTCCTAGGCGAGGTGGTCCGGCGCGCGGAGAGCGAGGTGGGACCGGTCGACATCTGCGTGAACAACGCGGGCTGGATCTACACGATGGGCCAGCTCAAGGACACGCCGGACGAGGAGTGGGACCTCAACCTGCGCATCAACCTCACCGGGACCTACAACGTCACCAAGCTGGTCTTCCCGGGCATGCGCGAGCGGCGCTGGGGGCGGGTCATCTGCATGGCCTCCATCGCGGGGCTCATGGGCGGCTTCGGGCAGACCGCGTACTCGACGAGCAAGATGGGGGTGATCGGGTTCGCCAAGTCGGTGGCGCTCGAAGGGGCGCGGTACAATGTGACCTCCAACGTGATCGCGCCTGGGATCGTGGGGCCGAACGCCAACCTGTCGCCGCTGTACGACCGCATGGTCAAGCGAGTGGCCATGCAGCGGGAGGGGCAGCCCGAGGACATCGCGAGCGCCGTCGCGTTCCTCTGCTCGGAGCGCGCGCGCTACATCACGGGGGCCGTGCTGACCGTCACCGGCGGCATGGACCTCTTCACGTTCTAGGATGTTGCAGTCAACATCAGGCGCATCAGAAAGGAGAAGACTCCATGCCGACAGTGAAGGAGACGTTCGACAACATGGCCTCCCGGTTCCGCGCCGACAAGGCGGCCGGGGTCAACGCCACCATCCAGTACGACATCACGGGTGACCAGGGGGGGACTTGGAGCGCGGTCATCAAGGATGGGGCCTGCAATGTGAGCCAGGGGGCCGCCACCAACCCGAACCTCACACTCACGATGTCGTCCCAGGACTGGCTCGACATGACCGGGGGCAAGCTCTCGGGGCAGATGGCTTTCATGTCGGGGAAGCTCAAGCTCAAGGGCGACATGGGGCTCGCGATGAAGGTGGGGAGCCTCTTCCAGGTCTAGGTCATCGGAAGGGGGCCCCTTGTATCTTGAGGACTCCGGCGCGTAGCGTAGCCGGAGTGAAGGCGGGCGGGAGCCCGCGTGCCCCTGGGTCAGCCGAGACCGTTCAGAAGCTTGGGGCCCCGCCCGCCGC
>Ga0187892_10001894_pt1 | contig 45194 bp, 39 predicted proteins | sample MA1701073metaG_FD_139345 | JGI IMG/M metagenome (GOLD analysis project Ga0187892, IMG submission 139345) | Bio-ooze microbial communities from a basaltic lava cave in the Kipuka Kanohina Cave System on the Island of Hawaii, USA - MA170107-3 metaG ...
CATCGGCTGTGTGTCGCTCGAGATCACGCAGCGCTGTAATCTCGATTGCACGCTGTGTTATCTGTCGGAGCACTCGCAGGCGGTGAGAGATGTTCCCCTGGACGAGCTGTTTCGCCGCATCGAGTTCATCTATGCGCATTATGGCGAGAACACCGATGTCCAGGTGTCGGGCGGAGACCCGACCTTGCGAGCCAAAGAAGATCTGATCCAGATCGTCCGCAGGATCACCGACCGGGGCATGCGCGCTTCGCTGTTCACCAACGGGATCCTTGCCAGCGGCAAGTTGCTCTCGGATCTGTGCCGGGCGGGTTTGGTGGACGTAGCCTTCCACGTTGACCTGACCCAGCAGCGCAAGGGCTATCGGTCGGAAGCGGATCTGAACGCGCTGCGGCAAAAGCACATCGAGCGAGCGCGGGGCCTGCCGCTGTCGGTGATGTTTAACACCACGGTCTTTGCGGGGAATTTCCACCAGATCCTCGCGCTCGTGCGCTTCTTTCGCCTGCCGGCATCGAAAAAGATGGCGCCTTTTATCTCTCTTCATCCTGCGCTTGGTTCCCGCCTTCCCTTTTTTCGTGATCAACCTGGTGATGGGACTGACCCCGATCAAAGCCGCCACTTTCTATTGGGTGAGCCAGCTCGGGATGCTGGCCGGCACCTTGGTTTACGTGAATGCAGGCACCCAGATCGCGAACATCGATTCTGCGGCCGGGATCCTGTCGCCCGGGATCATCGCCTCTTTTGCCCTGCTGGGGCTGTTTCCGCTACTCGCCAAGAGGCTAGCCGAATACGCCAAGGCGCGTCAGGCACTGCGCCGCTTTCCTCATCCCAGGCGCTTTGATCGCAACCTGGTGGTGATCGGCGCGGGATCTGCGGGGCTGGTAGCCGCTTACATCGCTGCCGCGGTGAAAGCAAGAGTGACTTTGATCGAGAAACACAAGATGGGGGGCGATTGCCTCAACACCGGCTGCGTGCCATCCAAGGCCTTGCTGCGTTCAGCCAAGTTTCCAAGGAGAAGAAGCACACTATCACCTGCTGGTGTGGCAAGGCGGAACATCGGCCAAGGCCTTGATCGAGACTGCAGCCGATGACCGGTCTTTCACGACGCATTGCTTAAACTCGGCGGGGGCACCCTGGGAACAATCTAATGATGGCCGCCTGGACTGAGCGACACGACGCCCAGAGTGCTGCGTCGCAGGCGAAGATTCTCGGCAGCCCAATCGACATCCGCATCTCCTGGGAAGGCAACCCCGCCGGCATTCCCGTCGCTCAAGCGTTGCGTCAATCCTCAATCCACAATCCACAATCGGCAGGTCCGCGATCCGCAATCCGCAATCGCCTGGCGTTTCGGCGGTAACCGCGCGCTGGTTCAACCGTGTTCCTTTGGTCCCACGGCCCGGCTGCCTGGCCTGTCTGTACAGTTGCCCGAGCGGCAAGGTAAGCAACGGAGCTTTAAGCATTCACGATTACGTCACATCGACTGCACGTTTTCGTGCCGACATTGCGGTGCTCCCTTCTGACGGCACACCGGTGACCGTGACATTCCGGCTACTCCCCTAAATCATGCCCGACACGCGGCCACGCATAGCCAGCGTTCTCGGCCGATGAGTCGCGAGGTGCCGATAAAAGGTTCATGCTGGTACTCCCCGCGATCCCGGGAAGGATTGGAGCATGGCCACATGGTCCCGGCCGGCCGGCGCGTGCCCAGCCACGTTCCGGCGATGGGCTTGCCGGCGGGCGAGTCCGCTGGCGCGCACCGAACCGGCGTCAGGCCGACCCACCGGACGCCGCCGAAGCGTGACCGGCGATCCCGCGTTCGACCGGCAGCCCTTCGCGCCGCTTCTCCGGAAATTCGGCAAGGCTCCTCGCCCCGAGCCCGTCGCGTCGCAGCCGCGCCACGGCGTCGAACGCCAGCACGCAATAGGGACCGCGACAGCAGACCACGATCTCCTGTCGGCGCGGCAGCGCATCGAAATGCCCGGGCAGATCCTTGAGCGGGATGTTGATCGCCCCCGGCACGTGCCCCGCACTGGCCACGCTGGCACCAGGTATTATTCGTCCTGTCTAGGACAGGCCGGTTGTCAGCCGTACGGTTCCGCCGGCGCCCGGATACCGGAGTACGATTCATGCACGAGTACATTCTCAGTCACGAACCCGCCATTCGCCTGATCGCCTTCCTGGGCGTTTTCGCCGCGATGGCGCTGTGGGAACTGGCTGCGCCACGCCGCGTTCTGACGGTCCCGAAAGGGTGGCGCTGGGCGAGCAACATCGGCATCGTCGTGCTCAACACCGTCTTGCTTCGCCTGCTCTTCCCGGTAGCGGCCGTCGGGCTCGCGGTAATCTCCGCCCAGCGCGGCTGGGGTCTGTTCAACAACGTCGTGCTGCCCGGCTGGTTCGAGATCCTGGCCGCGGTCATGGCGCTCGATCTCGCAATCTACCTCCAGCACGTCATGTTTCATGCCGTCCCGGCCCTGTGGCGCCTGCACTCCATGCACCACGCCGATCTCGACTTCGACGTTACCACCGGCGCACGCTTTCATCCGATCGAGATCGTGCTCTCCATGCTCATCAAGCTGGCCGTGGTCGCCGCGCTCGGGCCGCCGGCGGTGGCAGTGGTGATCTTCGAGGTGTCTGCTCAATGCGACCTCCATGTTCAATCACAGCAACGTGCGCGTGCCGCTTGCGCTCGACCGATGGCTGCGGCGCGTGATGGTGACGCCCGACATGCACCGCGTGCACCACTAGGCGTTCGACCACGAGACCAACAGCAATTTCGGCTTCAACCTGCCGTGGTGGGATCGCCTGTTCGGCACCTATCATCCCCAGCCGGACGCGGGACATGATGGCATGATCATCGGGCTGCGCGATCTGCGCGAGGAGAAAGAAGTCGAGCGCCTGCCCGGCATGCTCGTATTGCCCTTCCGCCACAAAGTGACGGGTTACGCCATCAACCGACGCCCATGGGAGACGTGATGCAGGCATCACTTCGCTTTCCTGCTTCGCTTGGCCTTCTCGGCCCATGCCATCTCTGGCACGGGCGCTCGCGGCTTCGGCGCTCTCCCCTGCGCCTCACCCGCGCGGATACTCCCGCGCGGACTTGCGGGAAAAATCGCTCTGGGGGATTCTTGGTTCTCCTCTAAATCCCCAGTGGGTTAGAAAAGCCTGGGAGAGCCGGGGCGACTTCGATTTTGTACCAGCAGTGGAAGATCATCGAGATGAGGGCTTCGACGCTGTGAAAGTAGTATGAAGCTCATTCTGCCGCGAGATTGTTCTGCACCGTGACATGGCGCAGCGTTAGCTAATTTCCACAGCGGCGACTTCCGTTTGCTTAGCAGCTCTCAAAGCACGCTGTTTCCATAGTAGATACACGGCCGGGATCACGACGAGCGTCAACACCGCGGCGCTTACCATGCCGCCGACCATGGGCGCAGCGATGCGTCGCATCACCTCTGAACCCGTGCCGCCCCCCAGCATGATCGGCAGCAGGCCTCCTATGATAGCGGCGACAGTCATCACCTTAGGGCGGACCCGCAACAGTGCGCCTTCGATCACGGCCTCGATCAGATCCGCACGGGTCATAGATCGCCCTTCGGAAAGCGCCTGCTGGACACGGCGCTCGTAGGCTAGATCGAGAAAGACCAGCATCACCACCGCGGTCTCTGCCGCTACGCCCGCAAGCTCGATGAAGCCCACACCGCTGGCGACCGAGAGGTGGTAGCCCAGGAGGTACAGGAGCCAGATCCCGCCGATGAGGGCGAAGGGCAGGCTTGCCATCAGGATGGCAACCTCGGTGAGATTGCGGAAGTTCAGATAAAGAAGCACGAGGATGATCGCGAGGGTCAGGGGCACAACGACGCGCAGGCGCTCCGCCGCACGCTCGAGGTATTCGTATTGGCCGGACCAGGTGATGGAATAGCGGGGCGGGAGTTTGATCTCCTGGACCACCCGTGCCTTGGCTTCCTTCACATAACCGCCCAAGTCCCGTCCCTGGGTATCAACGAACACCCAGCCGTTTAAGCGCGCGTTCTCGCTCTTGATCATATCGGGTCCGGCTTCGATGCTGAGCTTGGCGACGCTCCCGAGCGGAATGCGGGCTCCAGATGGCTTCACCACCGGCAGCAGGCGCAGTTTTTCCATTGAGTCGCGGATCGCCCGAGGATAGCGCAGGTTTATCGGGTAGCGTTCGAGGCCCTCAACCGTCTGCGCGACATTCATGCCGCCTACCGCCGTGCTGATGATCTCCTGTACATCCTCGATGTTGAGCCCAAGGCGCGCGGCCTCCAGCCGATTAATATCCACCTTGATGTAACGCCCGCCCTTGACGCGCTCGGAGAAGGCCGAGGTCGTCCCGGGCACCTCCCTCACCACCTGTTCGACCTGCCGGCCGATGTCCTCGATGACCTGAAGATCGGGGCCGGCGATCTTGATGCCTACCGGGGTCTTGATGGCGGTCGCCAGCATATCGATGCGGGTCTTGATCGGCATCACCCAGACGTTTGCGAGCCCCGGCAGTTGGAGCGCGCGATTGAGCTCGGCTTTGAGTTTATCGGGTGTCATGCCCTCCCGCCACTGCTCTAGGGGTTTCAGCTTCACCACGGTCTCGACCATGTTGAGGGGCGCCGGATCGGTCGCGGTCTCGGCGCGCCCGATCTTGCCGAACACATGCTCCACCTCCGGTACGGTGCGGATTAGCTTGTCGGTCTGCTGCAAGATCTCTTGGGCCTTGCCAGCGGAGAGCGCCGGCAAGGTGGTCGGCATGTACATGAGATCCCCCTCATCGAGATCGGGCATGAACTCGGTGCCGAGTTGGGTGATTGGCCAAAGTCCTGCCAGCGTCACCACGATCGCCGATGCGACCAAGGTCCAGGGATAAGCCAGAGCGACCCGGATAAAGGGCCGATAGGCGGCGATCAGCAAGCGGTTGATGGGGTTTCGGTGCTCAGGAATGATCCGGCCGCGGATGAATAGGCCCATCAACACGGGCACCAGGGTGATGGCGAGCCCCGCCGAAGCCGCCATGGCGTAGGTCTTGGTATAAGCCAGGGGCTTGAACAGCCGCCCCTCTTGCGCCTCCAGGGCAAAAACCGGCAAGAAGCTCAAGGTGATGATGAGCAGCGAGAAGAACAGCGGTGGCCCCACCTCGCGGCTGGCCGCGAGCATCACCTGCCAGCGGTTCTCGCGGCTGACTTCGGTTCGCTCCATATGTTTGTGGACGTTCTCTATCATCACGATAGCGGCATCCACCATGGCGCCGATGGCGATCGCAATGCCCCCGAGCGACATGATGTTGGCGTTGATGCCTTGGGAATACATCACCACAAAGGCGGCGAGGATCCCCAAGGGCAGGCTGACGACCACGACCAGTGCCGAGCGCAGATGAAAGAGGAATACGGCGCAAACTAAAGCCACCACGATGAATTCCTCGATGAGCTTATCCCAGAGCGTTTGCACCGCGCGCGCGATGAGCCCGGATCGATCATAGGTCTCGATGATCTCAACCCCCGCAGGCAGCCCGGGCTTTAGCTCCTCGAGCTTCGCCCTTACCGCCTCGATGGTTTTGCGCGCGTTCTCGCCGAAACGCATGACGACGATAGCGCCCACCACCTCGCCTTCCCCGTCGAGCTCCGCGATCCCGCGCCGCTGCTCGGGCCCGAGTCGGATCTCAGCCACATCCTCGAGCAGGATCGGCGTGCCGCGCGGGCTTACCCCCAGCGGGATGCTCTTCAGCTCTTCGATCCCCTTGATATAGCCCGTGGCCCGGATCACGAACTCGGCCTCCGCCATCTCGAGCACCGAGCCGCTTTGTTCTTGATTGCCCGCCTGGATGGCACGCTTGAGCTCGGCAATCGGGATCCCATAGGCGCGCAGCCTGTCCGGATCGACCACCACCTGATACTGTTTGACCATGCCGCCGACCGTGGCGACCTCGGCCACGCCGTGAATGGCCTGCAGCTCGTATTTGAGAAACCAGTCCTGCAACGATCGCAATTGCGCCAGATCGTGGCGGCCGCTGCGGTCGACGAGCGCATAGCTGTACACCCATCCAACCCCTGTGGCATCGGGTCCCAAGGCCGGGCGGGCGGTTGGCGGCAGCCTGGGGGCGACCTGGCTCAAGTATTCGAGCACCCGCGAGCGGGCCCAGTAGAGATCGGTGCCGTCCTGGAACAGGACGTACACGTAGGAGTCCCCAAAGTTAGAGAACCCCCTAACGGTGATCGCGCCGGGAACCGCCAGCATGGCCGTGGTCAAGGGATAGGTTACCTGGTCTTCCACCACCTGGGGCGCCTGCCCGGGATAGACGGTGCGGATGATCACTTGCACGTCTGAGAGATCCGGGATAGCGTCGACCGGCGTTTTTTTCACCGCATAGATCCCACCCACAGTGAGGAACGCCGCTGCCAGCAGGATCAGGAAGCGACTGCGGGTGGACCAGGCGATGATCTGCGCGATCATGGCTTGGGCTCCATGTCCACGGCGGCCGGCTTCCCCGATACGGCCGGCAGTGGCTCCATGCGCCGGAAACTGCCCCGGAGACTCGCCTCCGAATCGAGCAGAAACTGGGCCGAGACCACAACCGTGTCGCCCTCGGCAAGGCCCTTGCGGATCTCGATGCGGTCGCCGCTCTCGATCCCAGGGACCACCTCTCTAGGCGTAAAGCGGCCTTGGCCCAAGGCTAGCACGACACGCTCGCTGCCCCCGTCCCGGATCAGTGCCTCGGCCGGGATGCTCAATACGTCCTGGTGCGGGTCGGCGAGGATCGTCACATGGGCGAACATCTTTGGTTTCAATAGCTCCCGTGGATTGTCGAAGCGCAGCCGCACCCGCAGGGTACGGGTCATGGGGTCCAGATCGGGATAGATATAATCCACCTTTCCCTTCCAGGTGCGCCCCGGGAAGGAGGGGACCCGCGCCCCGGCGGCTTGGCCGAGCTCAACCCAGCTCGCTTGCCGTTCAAACACCTCCGCGAGCAGCCATACCGTGGTGAGATCCACGAGGGTCATGATCTCCGTATCGGGTTTGAGGTACATCCCCTCCCGCACCATCAACTCGGAGACGACGCCGCCTTGATCATGATGGGCGAATACCTGAACGACCTGATCGGCGTGACGCTTCTCGGTGAGGCGTGCGATTTGGCCCCCGGAAATCCCAAGGGCGGTGAGCTTCTGGCGCGAGGCGCGGATCAGCCGCTCATTTCCCATCGAGAGCGCCTGAAGATATTCCTCCTGGGCGTTCACCAGGGTGGGTGAGTAGAGCTCGAACAGCAGCCGTCCCTTCTCCACCCGCTCGCCCTTCGCCTTGACCATGAGCCGCTGGATCCAACCCTCTGCGCGCACGTGCACATGATTGAGGCGGCTTTCGTCGTAGTCCAGGTAGCCGACCGTATCGATGCGCCGCGCGAGCATCCCGCGCGAAACCCGAGCGGTGCGCACGCCGAGGTTATTGACCACCTCGGGGGCGATCGTGATACCCGGATCGCCGGTACCACTCGCCTCATCCGCGTACACTGGGACCATCTCCATATTCATGGGGGAGAGGCCCGGCTTGTCACTCCGGAAATCGGGGATCATGGGTTCCCACCAATACAGGACCTTGCGTTCGCTTGCGCCCTTTGCACCTGTTGGAGCGGATCCTAGGTTGCTGGGGTTGTCGCGCTCCTCCCAGCGGTTAAGCTTCAGCCCAATGGCGATCCCCAGAATCAAAATCAACAGTGCTATCACGATTCTCATGGACACTCTCCGGCGAGATACAGCAGATTGGCTTGGGCCTTGGCCCGCTCGGATTGCACCCGCAGCCGCGCGAGCTCCGTCTCGAGCACGGTCATCCGGGCGCGAGCCAAGGTGGTGAAATCCGTGAGCCCGTTCTGATAGGCGTTGAAGGTGGCTTCGGCATTGTGGGCTGCTTCCAAGGCAGCATGGCCGCTATAGATGTCGAGGCGCTTACCGAGCTGCTTCCAGGTGGCGTACTCCCCCTGCGCCATGCGCATGAGCTCGCGTAGCCGATCGGCACGCGAATACTCGGCGGCCGCCTGTTCCTGCTGGCTCGAGGCGAGCGTACGGTCCTGGCGCTTCTCGCGGAACAAAGGCAGATCGACTGTGACCGCGGCGCTAAAGCGCTCCCCGCTGGTATTATCCTCAAACCCCCCCGAGGTGCGGTGTCCAAACATGAGGTTGAGCATCCAGCCGGGTTTGTACTGCTCGCGGGCGATGGCGAGCGACTTCATGCTCGCCTGCACCATGGCGCTTTCCGCTTGCATCAGCGGATGGCAGCGCAGCGAGGCCACCAGCGCCGCCAGCTCCGGAACCTCCGGGAGCACGGGGTGTTGGGCGGGCAGCGGGCGCTCCGCTTGCGCCGGCGTGATCCATTTGGCGAGATCTGCTTGGGCTGTCTCTCGCATGCCCGCGACCTCGGCGAGCCGCTCTTCCAAGAGTGAAAGCTCAAGTTGCGCGCGCAGCACCTCGTGCTGGTTGTCGCGACCGGCCGCGTATTGCTGTTCCGTGATCTCTCGCAGTTGCGCGAAAAGCGTTCTATTGTCCTCGAGGATCGCTAGCGCGTGCGTCTGGTGGCTTAGCTCCACATAGGCCGCGCGCAGCGCCTTCAGCACCGTGCGGCGCTGGTCTTCGGCACGCCCATTCTCGGCTTGCGCCATCGCGTTCGTCTGCTCGCTCTTGTAGCGCAGGGTGCGCCCGCGCGGAAAGGCCTGCGACAGCCCGAGCTGGAGCTCGGTGTCGGGGTCTTCGTCGACCTTAAAGTTCGAAGGCACATCACCCAGCCCGAGGCTCAACTGCGGATCGGGCAGTTGGCCGTCGGCCACCGCACGCTCAGAAAACGCTTGAGCCTGAGCTTCGCGCTGTTTCGTCACCGGATCTTGTCCCAACGCCAAGTGCTCGGCTTCGCTTAAGGACAGCGGCGCGTTTGTAAAATCTTGAGTTTGCCCCAGGGCTGCTGGGCACAGCAGCAAAATCATCGAGCAGGCGATGAGGCGGCTGCAGCGAAAATCGTCATGGTACGACATTAGGGCACTTCGATTAATTCGTTTCCAGTGGTAGCTAACCGGTTAGAGAACCAAGGATGATTAAGGGCTGGTAAGTGGTGTTTTGTACATGCTACCGTTTGCCTTATAGGATGCCGTTTTCCATCACTGCTTTAGGTTGCCTGGGCAAGCAGAGTCCGTGGTTTGCGCCGCTCCAGTTGCAGATAGCGCATTATGTTATAGGCGAGGTTCATCAGCGCGATCTTGGTCTTGGCCCTGGCCAGTCCTATGGTGCGGATGAGTTTGCCGCCCATGGAGTTTTGCTGAAAGCCAAAGACATGCTCGACCCGGGCACGGATGGTGGAGCGCAGCCGGTTGAGGCGCTTTTTGTGCGCACTCAGCGCTTTGGCCCCGCTGGCCTTTGTAGTGGATCTGGCTCTTGAAGCCAGCCTCTCCAAGCCACTGTTCGGTTTCTTCACTGCGATAGGCGCTATCGGCCCACACCCCAGCCCCGGTGTTGGCTTCATCGAGCACCTCCGCTAAGAGCTGGCTGTCGTGGGTGGCGGCATCGGTGACGGTGAACTTGCGGATGAGCTTGTGCTTGGTGTCCACGTTGATGTGGTTCTTGTACCCAAAGTAGCTCTTGCCGTGTTTCTTGGTCCAATGGGCGTCGGTGTCCTTCTGCCGGCGCATTGCGGGGTTGTCCTCCCAGCCCTCGGGCAGCGCGCCGCCTTTGATCGCCGCATTCTCTTCCCGAGTATTCCTCTGGCGGGGCACCGGCACGATGCTGGCATCGATGATCTGCCCAGCTTTCGCCTGATAGCCGCGCTCGCTGATATACCCATTGAAGCGCTCAAAGAGCCCTTCCAAAAGCCCCTGCTCGGTCAACGCCTGCCGATACGACCACAGCGTGGTGGCATCGGGCACGGTGTCTTCTAGGTTGAGCCCCAGAAAACGCATGAACGACATCCGGTCTTTGATTTGATACTCCATCTGCTGATCGGAGAGGTTATACAGACTTTGCAACACCAACGCCTGGAACATCATCACCGGGTCTAAAGGCTTGCGACCAGCAGGCGATTTACGCTCCTTCTCATGGACCTTGGCGCAGACCGGACGAAATTCCTCCCACGGCACCGAATTCTTGAGCACCACCAACGGATCACCCATCGCGTCCAGCGCCCCATAGCGCTCTTCTACATCAAAGAACCCCGGCTGCCCCATGATTCATCTCCCCCTTAGTTGCTCTTCTGGATGAGGACTCGTATTCTAACACGGGTTGTATGTCCGATCAGCTACTAAAGCTTCTAATAAAGCCCGAATGAAGGAATTAATCGAAGTGCCCATTAGATCCTCCCTAAGAAAAACTTAACCGATCAGGGAAGGGCATCCCTGCCCCGAATCATCTTCCTAGCGCACTCGACCATTGCACTGCCCATTGCACTGCAAAAGTGACGGGCTGGCTCCCTATTGCTGCGCCACGGCCGCCTGCTCGCGATGCTGCTTCGCCAAGGCGAGACTCTCCTGCGCGGCGTCCTCAAGACGCGAAGCAACCGCGTTGTAATACTGGGCAAAGGTAACACTGCTCTTCGGCCCACCATAAGGGAGCACGCCGTAGAGGCTTGCCTTATGCCTGCTTCCTTCCGCTTTCTTTGTCAATTCCTTTGCCTTCAGCTCGTAGTAAGTCGCGAGCGTCTCGTGGTCCGCTTTTGTCGCAGCGTTCGCGATCGGCGCTTCGTCAATGCGCGTCTCAAGACCCGCGCAACCCGCCATCAACAGCACTCCCATGATGAGTAACACCTGTACCTGCCTTTTCATGACGTACCTCCTCATGTTTAACCAAATGAATTGGCTTAATCACTTCGCCAAACCGCCGGGCCGCTAGTCGATGAACCTCATCGCGCCAGGGAGGCGAAGCCATTATTACTCGCTTAAGTTGGATCCGGGCGACAACGCGATGTCTTGCTCATCGCCGCAAAGACACGGTGAATTGGTCAATGCGGCCGCGCTCTACCGGATCTAGGCGGGGCTTATTCGAGGAGGACGAAAGTGTCGGACGAAGTAGTGTCGCAGGGATTGACTAGGCCAGGTGGTCGAGAAACTCAATGCAGACGAAGTCAACCGTTTCGGGGTCTCGATTAGGCCAACATGGAAGTAGAAACACTCAGAACAAAAGGCATCGCAGCTGTTGTTGCAGCGGCAATCGTTCGTCTTCGATTTGGCGCTCGCCTCCTTTGGCTGCTCTCCCTCAGCCTTGGAGCATCCAGCATCGTCGGCGGCAGGTGCGCAGCAGACGGCCTCACAGGCCTGATACATGACTCCGCCGAAGCCTGGTGACCAGGATACCACCAGGGCGATCAGCACGAACTTGCTAACTATTACACGCATTCTCATGGTTCTGCTCGTTTAGAGAAACTTCGCTGGTGTTGGTTCAGCTCTGATCGGCGCTCTTTGGCAGGTACCAGGCGCCGGTGCGTAGGGATCCTAAACGCCAGCAGCGCAGTTAGCGCGATCCCATAGATAAAGGGCTCGCGGATGTCAGCCTTCACCAGCCACAGAAAATGCAGCACGGCTAAGGTAGCGATCAGATACACAGTGCTGTGCAACCGCTTCCAGCGGCTCCCTCCTAGCCTTCTGATCATAGCGTTGGTCGAGGTGACGGCGAGCGGGACCAGAAGCACAAAGGCGGCGAAGCCCGCGGTGATATAGGAGCGCTTTCCGATGTCTCTGGCGATCTCGGTCCAGTCGAAGAAATGGTCGAGTACAAGCCAGGTCATCATGTGCAGGCACGCGTAGAAAAAGGCGTACAGCCCGAGCATCCGGCGCAGCCGTATGAGCGCATTCCAAGCCGTGAGCTGGCGCAGCGGTGTAATGGCAAGCGTGAGCAATAACAAACGCAGACTCCATAGTCCCGTCTGGTGGGTGACCGTCTCGACGGGATTGACACCCAGCTCATCGGTAAAAAGCCCCACGAGGAGCAGCGAAAAGGGCATCAGGCAGATCCCAAACACCAAGGCTTTCACGATCTGGATCGGTTCGGGGGTGCGCATGTTCTAGAACTGTTTCGTGAGATCCATGCCCGCATAAAGGTGCGCGACCTGCTCGGCATAGCCGTTGAACAGGAGCGTGTCGCGCCTGAAGAACTCGCCGATGCGCCGCTCTTTCCTCTGGCTCCAGCGCGGGTGGTCGACCTTGGGATTGACGTTGGCGTAGAAACCGTACTCATCGGGTGCAACCTTGTTCCAGGCGGTGCGCGGTGGGTGTTCGACGAAGCGGATCTTGACAATCGACTTTATGCTTTTGAAGCCGTATTTCCAGGGCACGACGAGCCGCATCGGGGCGCCGTTTTGATTCGGTAAGATCTCGCCATAGAGGCCAACGGCCAACAGTGTGAGGGGATGCATCGCCTCGTCAATGCGCAGGCCCTCAACATAGGGCCAATCAAGTATCGCGCGCCGCTGCCCTGGCATCTGCTCAGGATCGAAGAGCGTGACGAACTCTACGAATTTTGCATTGGACCTGGGCTCGAATCGTTTGATAATCTGCGCAAGCGGGATCCCCACCCACGGGATCACCATCGACCAGGCCTCCACACAGCGCAGCCGGTAGATGCGCTCTTCGAGTCGATGGGGCTTGATGAACTCCTCTAGATCATAAACCCCGGGCCGCGCCACCTCGCCTTCGACGGCCAGCGACCACGGGCGAGTCCTGAAATGCACGGCGTTGCGCGCCGGGTCCTCCTTGTCGGTCCCGAACTCATAGAAGTTGTTATAGGCGGTGATCTTATCAAGCCCTGTCGTTGGCTCGTCCGTGCTGAACGAAGTTCGGACCACGTCCTGAAATTTAACGCTGGCCCCTGCCGCCGCCGGCGCCAAAACCAAAGGCAAGGCAGAAGCGGTGGCCGCGGCGGCAAGCCCGCCGAGCGCAGTGACAAAAATCTCTCTGCGGCGCAAGAAGAGCTTCTGATCGGTGATTTCAGACGGCTTAATATCCACCGATTTTCTGATCAGCACAGTGTTTTGCCCCAAAGATCCGGCCAAATCGTCCGCATTCTAAATGAACATGGAAGGGCCTTCCTTAGCCCCTGCGTAGGTGTTAGCCTGGGTAGTTGTTAGCGTTCTGAAGTGGCGTCAGTCGCAGCGCTGGAGTATGTACCTTGGCGGCAGCGAGTAGCAGTTGCGCCCTTTCACTTCCTCGGTAACTACTTCGAATTTCGCCATCTCCACCTGCTCGGCAGTTGTGTCTGCTGTCTCGCAGTGCTGTAGTAGGTACCTTGGCGGCAGTGAGTAGCAGTTGCGCCCTTTCGCTTCTGTTCGAAGTTCGCCACCTTTGTTAAGGCCGGCGGTCGTGCCGACTGCCTTTGAGAAAGGACCGGCATAGCCTGCCAAGGGCACGGCCAGGCCGATTAGCGCTGCCGCGGGGGCAGCAAGTGTGCGTTTGTGTAGCGTTCTCATCGTAATCTCCTCTTAATCTGAATCGAGCATTGAGCCCCACAGCTTGGATAGGTCAACCTTTGTGCCAGACGCGGATAGACGAGGCTTTTATCGCTAAATCAGCATGTTAAATCTAACTAGCCTGCAATAGAAAGGTGGGGTTTAGACCGCGGCCATTTGCGGCGGCCACTAACTGTGGTGGAAAGGTGTCTCGCGCGGAAAACTGCTGAACGCGAGTTTAGAATCGAACCCTGTTCCACCGAAAAAAGCACGGGGCGGATTCTTCGCGCAGTCATCCGGCACAAACCGCCTTCCCTGCATTCATGGGATCGGCCTTTCATCGACCGTTTGGGAAGTTCTATCTTCGACCGCGGTAGCGCTTGGTACGGGATCAGGCTCAGCAGATGCGAAATGCGATTTAGGCGGCCACGTCACTTGTCGTCGCTTAAAGGCCAACAGGGCGATACACACGTGGGCGTTCGTACGAGCCGCTTTGCGCAGCAGGAACGCACCTCTAAGGGGTCGGTTTTGCGGGTGCGGAAATTGCGCTCGACCTGTTGTAAGTTCCGATAACGCGCATCGACGGTTTGGGGATCTCCCTTGACGCACAAAACTAGAGCGTCTGAAGGTGAACGCGCATATCCATGGTGCATACTAGCCAGAAAGCGTGCGTAAAAACCTGATTAGTCTCAGAACGAGTCGCCATGAACCACAGTTTAACTCCTACTGTCCTTTTTCTCGCTCTAGCCGTCGCCTGCGCAAGCGCTGTGTTTAGGTGGATTTCGCCATGAACGAACCGCTGTGCTGCGGCTTCTAGGAAAGTTTAACTTTATATGCTAACGTAGTGATTAAAGGATACTTTGTTTTCTTTGCCTAGGTAGCGCCTTGGGTAGGCCGCGTGAAGGGGGCTCAAGCATTTCGACCAGGATTTCCTTACTTTTGGGGGAGAATAAAGATGAATCGATTCAAAGCACTATTCTTGTGTGCCTCGCCATGGTTTTATTATCCATTAAGCCTTATCAAGGAGAGGATACTATCGGCTAGCATAATCTCAACTCTGCTTTTAGTTATAAGCACTGGGGCCGCTGCGCAAGACGCAGAAAGCGAGGCCTTAAAGACCGAAATGCGGGAGCTTAAGCAGCGCATGGAGGAGCTAGAGGAAAGGCTAAAGGAAAAGGAGGCGGCTGAGAAAACCGCACCGGCCGTTGAGAAGGCAGCGGCACCGGCAGTTGAACTTGCTCCGCCTGCATGGCCGGTGGCAGGGATATACACGGCGCCTGATACTAAAGACCTCGGGCAACTTACTGGGTTTTCCTGGCTTTCTGGGGTGAAGGTCCGCGGGTGGATAGATACCCACTACGTATACAACTTTAATACGCCGGACCGGGCCACAGTGAACGCCAACCAAGGATTGTCGGCTATCAAAGGCCATGATATCAGTATCGAGGGCAGAACCTTCGACGTCCACCACAATTCTTTCAGTCTGTCCTTGGCGGAATTGGAGATCGAGAAGGTGCCCGAGCTCGGAGGGGTGGGATTCAAGTTCGATATGGCTTTTGGAGAAACCCAGGACATTATCGTCGATACCATCAAAGGGGCGGTGGGGCCAGCCGCGGCGAGTGACTCGGTAACGGACTTCGATAAGACCTTCCAGCATGCCTCGGTGAGCTACCTTGCCCCTCTGGGAAGAGGTCTCCGCGTCGACGGAGGCAAATTCGTTACCCATATTGGGGGCGAAACGATTGAAACCATTAAAAACTGGAACTATAGCCATAGCTTCTTCTACACCTATGCCATTCCCTTCCAGGATACGGGTATTCATGTGAGCTATCCTTGGACCGACACCTTCTATACCGACTTCTATGTGTTGAATGGGTGGAACGTCACGATTGACAATAACGATGATAAGACCTTCGGACCCGCTATCGGTTGGATCCCGATCCCGGGGCTCGCGATCTACGCTAACTATCTCGGGGGGCCGGGACAAACCGATAATGATGCGGACTGGCGGCACCTAGTGGACACACAGGTATTTCTCGGTCCATTCGATGGCTGGAACTTTTTGGTCAATTTCGATTACGCCTGGGACGAAAACGAGAGGAGCGCTGCGGCGGGCCTCGGTCCTAAGGATGCGACGTGGTGGGGCCTCGCCGGCTATGCCCGCTACAAGGTCAACGATTACTTTGAACCCAGTCTCCGGATCGAATACTACAGCGATAATGATGGTTTCACGACGCTGGTTCCCCAGGAACTCTGGGGCGCCACGCTGACGCTCAACACCAGAATCGGCCTCGGCAAAGGGACTGCGCTCTTGTTGCGACCTGAAGTGCGCTACGATAACTCCGATACGGATTTCTTTACTGGAGACGCAGGTTTTCGCACTAAGCATTACCAATGGACAGTTGGTCTCGGGGCGGTGTTTTTCTTTTAGACGCCAGATGCAGGCTTGAGTCAGGTCACGGGATGATCCGGCCTCGAGGTCCACCGGGCACAGTTCGGTTATACGCTCTGGCACCAACACGCGCGGCGCGCCCTTGTTGCTCGGTGGGGGTTAGCCAGCGTTATGCGGCAGTGCCAGATCGGGAAAAAGCGAAGGGTTATGTGCTCATGCCGCGACATGGGAACCTTCGCTTGTCGATCCCCTGCGGCCAATTTTTTCACACGCTCTCAGCGCATTGAAAACGCTTGCCCCATTCACTATTTCTACTGAGCCGCCCCACTCGACACTTAGCCACTGCCGTTAGGATACGTCCACAAGGACTGCGGTCGAGCTAGGGACTGGCCTGATCAAGGGCCCTTCGAGCGCTCCAAAACGCGATCGCTGTCGCATCCGAACCGCCGGTAGCGCGGTGGCTGTTGACAAGTCGAACTTAATGCTTTGACTTATCCAACCCCACCATCTGGATCGAGATGGAACTATCTTTACGCACATATTGTTACTGGTAGAGCAAAGCCGATAACCCAATTTGACATCAGATCTGTCAAGAATTGTCTTCGGAGAACAGACGGATGTGTGGGATTGATGATCGCCAAGACGGGATGTAGGAGAGATGTGTGTTGATTACCCAGATTCATTTACCTTGCTTGAACTTGGGATCGAGTCTGAGTTCTAACATGTTGTGATCTGGACGGCGATCCATAAGGCTAGTAGGCAGTTGCTCATAGCCCTCTGCTCTATAGCGCTGCTGATTCCGGTTGGGCGGCTTGCCTTCGCCTGCCACACCATGGAAACAGGGTTGAGCAGCGTTTGCTGCTGCACGGAAAATGCCCCTAATGCCTGTGCGGCCGGCGGGTATTGTGATGCGCATGTCTCGGGGTACCAGGACGGTTGCTGCGCGGTATCGCTGCAGCCGGTCCCCGCGGCCGCGCCTGGCAAGGCTACACTTGATCGCGCGTCGCCTGAGCCCCTAGCGGCAGCCACCGCGATCCACCTTTGGGCGCTACCGATACCGTACGCAAGCGGTCCCAAGGGCTCGCTGGCCGTATGCACCGAGCCCGACCGCCCTCTTTATCTCACTACCGGTCGACTGCGGATCTAGAACATTCTTCCCTCCAACCTTGCTGTGTCGCGTCGGCACTGGTACGCCCGGTGACCGGCATCCTGTTCACTTATAGATCCAGAGGCCCTTGCGATGAGAACGTTACACAAACGCATACTTGCTGCCCCCGCGGCAGCGCTAATCGGCCTGGCCGTTCCTTTGGCAGGCTATGCCGGTCCTTTCTCAAAGGCAGTCGGTACGACCGCCGGTCTGACAATGGTGGCGAACTTCGAACAGAAGCGAAAAGGGCGCAACTGCTACTCGGTGCCGCCAAGGTACCTATTCCAGCGCTGCGAGACAGCAGACACAAGCGCCGAACAGGTGGAGACGGCGAAATTCGAAGTAGTTACTGAGGAAGCAAAAGGGCGCAACTGCTACGCGCTGCCGCCAAGGTACATACTCCAGCGCTGCGACTGACGCCACTTCAGAACGCTAGCAACTATGCAGGGGCTAAGGAAGGCCCCTCCATGTTTATAATGTGGCCGGGGGTCGCTCCTTGGCAGAAATGCTCAACTGGTATGCGCTACGCCCCTTCCGGATAAACCTCTCACTGCCGCAACACACGATCACAATCAACGATCTGCCCGGGGTACAGTCGTGAAAATATACAGATGGTCGCGATAAGTCATGTTGAAGCGATTGGCTGCTGTGATACAACACCGAACGCCCTCACCATGCCCTAGGACTCACGACCCCGCATCGGTTGTGGCATCATCTCTTCCACAAACACAGGGCAGAATGTATTGGCCGAAGTGCGTATCCACTTTGCGCAAGTGCGTCCAAAAAGATGTCGTATGGGGGAGGTGGAGTTAGCGTTCAGCAACGTCAGCTGGACTACTATCTTAGGAATTTACGTTCAGATTCAATATGCTACCGACCCTATACTGACACCTCTCGGGAACAGCCAAATCGTTTAATCACAACAGACAGGGGTAACTTGCGCGAATTGGATACCCACTTTGGCCGAATACACCCGTTTGCTTAAGCTGCTGGCAATGGCTATATTAAAGCGCGCAAGGCGAAGCTTTCGAAAAAGATGGCAGTTCGGACGAAAGTACTCTTGATTTTCCTGGTTCTATGGCTCCCAATTAAGCCGGCGGTGGCCTTGGTCATGCCATTCTGTGACCACGGGGTGGGGATGGCGTCGCACGAGGGACATCAACTTGCCCCGGCCCATCATGGGCAAGTACCTCAGTCCAAGGACGATCAACATGAAAGGAACCAACCACAAAAAAATGCCTGTGGGTCGCCCGTGCTTTGCCACCTGGTTTCTTCGGCCATCATATCGTCCATTTCGGTAGTTATAGAACCCGATTCGGATAAACGTTTTCTCCCTAACAGCACGTCAAGCCTGAACGAGATCGTCCCCGACGGCCTCGAGCGTCCTCCTCGCGCCCCTCTCGCCTAACCGAGCGAGAAACCGGCCGCGAGCGAGAGCAGCTCATTCTCTGTGTCTTTTCCATTTCTTTGAGTTGACCCTACGCGGTTTTGTAGCCGGGATTTCCGCTCATTGATCGGCGTTGTCGCGGCGGGCGTCCAGCCTCCGACAACATCCTGCGCAGCATCCGCATCAGGGGCGGCGCTGAAAAAGGGAGGATCCTAACGTGATCCAAAAGACCTCTGACTTTAAGACCAAGCTCTTTATCGACGGGAAGTATGTGGAAGCCGCCGGGGGACGCCTGGAATCGAGCCCGGCGAGAGGAGCAACCCTGCGAGGCATCTCGTCCCTGATTGCCGCCATCGTGGTCAGCGGCTGCGCGGCCGCCTACTCGCCAGCGCCGCTGCCGGCGGATCACCCTGCGAATCCTGCCGCCCCGGAAGCGCCGCCTCCGCCCCCGTCGCAGGCCCTCAGGGGGGGAGAGCGTCCCGCCGGCCCCCGCCGAGGAGGCGCCCAGGCAGGGACCCCATTCGGGACATGGCGCGATGCACGGAGGCCGCTGATGAAGCGCCCAGCGCTTTTCTGGTTCGTGATCATGACGGCAGGGCTCGGCGGCTGTGCGGCGGTAGCCGTGGATCCGAACGCCGGTTTCCCGCAGGTCTTAAAGCTCGGGAGCGAGCGCGCCGGGAAGGAGGTGGCCTGGACTCCGGGCACCAAGGAGGCGCCCCCCGCACGGGAAGCGATTGAGACGCGGCTGAAGGATGGTCTCAGTGAAGACGACGCAGTCCAGATCGCCCTTCTGAACAACCGCGACCTGCAGGCACTCTATGCGCGGCTCGGGATCGCCCAGGCAGATCTCGTCCAGGCGAGCCTGCTCCACAACCCGGTGCTTGACGCGGCCGCCGGGTTCCCGGTCGGCGGCGGAATGATCGACCTCAGCTTCGGCGTGGTCGTGGACTTCATCGACCTCCTCTATGTGCCGCTCCGCAAGCGGGTGGCGACGGCCAGGTTCGAGGAGACTAAGCTCCGCGTAGCGGCGGAGGTTCTGGATCTCGCCTGGCGGACGCAGACGGCCTTCCACCAACATCTGGGCAACGAGCAAATGCTGGAGATGCGCCGCCAGGTGGCCGCATCCACTAACGCCTCGTTCGAGCTTGCGCGAAGGATGCGTGAGGCCGGCAACATCAGGGAGCTCGACCTCGCCTCCGAGCAAGCGTTCGCCGAGGAGGCGAAGCTCGACCTCCGCCTCGCCGAGATCGCCGCGCGCGCGAGCCGCGAGCAGCTGAACGCGCTGATGGGTTTCTGGGGAGAGGAGGCGCAGGGCTGGGCGGCCGCGCCTGCACGTCTGCCCGACCCGCCGCGCGAGCCGCTGGACTCGGAGCGCCTCGAGTCCCGGGCCATTGAGCGCAGCCTCGATCTGGCGGCGGCAGAGCGGCTCATCGCAGCCGCCGCGGAAAACCTGGCGCTCGACCGCGCGAGCGGGCTCTTTCCGGAGCTGATCGTCGGCGGCACGGGCGAACGCGACGGACCCGAGTGGGAGCCCGGACCGACGCTCACGCTCCCGCTCCCCTTCTTCGATCGTGGCCAGGCGCGAGTTGCGCGGGCGCAGGCCGAACTCCGCCAGGCACGCGAGCTCCGTTACGCCCTCGCCGTGCGCGTCCGCGCCGTCGCGCGGAGCACTCGCGACCGGCTCGCCGGCCACCGCGACCGAGCGCTCCATTACCGCGATGCGCTGCTGCCGGTTCGCGAGCGCGTCCTGCGCGAGACGCAGCTGCAATACAACGCCATGCAGGTCGGGCCTCTGGATCTCCTGCGCGCAAAAGAACAGCAGATCGAGGCGGCCGTCCGCTACATCGACGCGCTGCGAGAGTACTGGGCGGCGCATACCGACCTCGGGCTTATCCTCGCTGGACGCCTGCCCCCTACGGAGCCCGGCCCGGCCGCGCCGGCCCTCGAGCAGTTGCCGCGCTTCCCGTTCCCGGCGCTGCAGTGATCCGACCAACCTAATGGAAACCAAGATCATGAAAAAAATCGACACTTTTCCCATTGGCCGCCGCAAATTCCTCGCCGGAGTCGCCACGCTCGGCAGCGGCGCGGTGCTGTTTCGCAACCTCCACGCCGCCGAGGGGGTCCACACACACGAGCCTGACCGGCCGCACGAGACCACCGGCGCTGCGGAGAGAGACAAGCCACTTCCCGAGCGGATCGATCCGAAGCCGACCCTGCCGCCCGGCGAACCGGGTAAGGACTACACGCCGGTCGTCACGCCCAATAACGTGTCGCTGCCGTGGAAGATCGTGGACGGGGTCAAGGTGTACCATCTCGTCGCCGAGGAGGTAGAGCACGAGTTTGCGCCCGGCCTGATAGCCAAGTGCTGGGGCTACAACGGCCGCGTCCACGGCCCGACGATCGAGGCGGTCGAGGGTGACCGCGTGCGGATCTACGTCACCAACCGTCTGCCAGCGGGCACGAGCGTCCACTGGCATGGGGTGCTCGTACCGAACGGCATGGACGGGGTCGCCGGGCTCAACCAGCGGATCATCCGGCCGGGCGAGACCTTCCGGTACGAATTCACCCTCCGCCAGCACGGCACGCACATGTATCACTCGCACCACGACGAGATGACCCAGATGGCGCTCGGCACCATGGGCCTCTTCGTCATCCACCCGCGCAGGCCGAAGGAGGAGCGCCCCGATCGCGACTTCGCGTTCCTGCTGAGCGAGTGGCGGATCGACGTCGGGACCTCGCGGCCGAACCCGAACGAGATGACCGACTTCAACATCTTCCCCTTCAACGCGAAGGCTTTCCCGGGAACAGAACCGATACTCGCGCGGTTGAGCGACCGGGTACGGATCCGGATCGCGAACGTGGCCGCGATGAGCCATCACCCAATCCACCTGCATGGCTACCAGTTTCGCGTGACGGAGACCGACGGCGGCCAGATCCCGGACGCGGCCCAGCAGCTCGAGACCTCGGTGCTGGTCAGCATCGGTCAGTCGCGGACGATCGACTTCGTGGCGGACGAGCCCGGCGATTGGGCGATGCACTGCCACATGACCCATCACGTGATGAACCAGATGGGCGACAAGTTCCCGAACATGATCGGGGTCAAGCCGGGAGAGCTGGACGCACGGGTGCAGAGTCTGCTGCCCGGCTACATGACCATGGGCAACGACGGCATGGCCGAGCACGGCCAGCACATCGCGAGCGGCCATACGAAGGCGCCACCGAACAGCATCCCGATGCGCGGCGGCCCGGGACCGTTCGACTATATCACGATGGGCGGATTGCTCACGGTGCTCAAGGTGCGCGAGAACCTCGAAGGCGACGGCCGTGATCCGGGCTGGTACCGGCACCCAGAGGGCACCGTGGCAAGCCGCGCGAGCCGCGAGGAGCTCCGGCGCGATGGGATCCGTGTCTAATTTAGAAACGGCCGTTGAAATAGCCCAGGTGGGTTAGGAGGGAAACGAGATGAAAGCGTATTCGATGGATTTGCGTCAGCGTGTTTATGCCAATCTGGAGCAGGAATCGATACGGCGGACGGCCGAATTCGCGAGAGGCGAAAGAGAGGCGTTCGACACCTCGGCATTCGTGGCCGGTATCCGGTTTTGGTTCTCACTGTAAGCGGAGTTTGTCTATGAACTATGACGTTTGGCTCTTTTTATTTTCAATGTTGTTTAGCTTGTCCTCTTACTCAGCGCCGGCGGCAGACGAGCCTACGAAGGCCGATACGCATGGCCAGCCAGGCCATCACCACGATAAGAGCGGCAAAGCGCACGCGACACACGGACATGCCATCTCGCGCGCCGGTCAACCCGGGAAAGCCGGCCAAGTGACCCACACGATCCGAGTGCAGGCGCTGGATACCATGCGGTACGCCCCGGACGAGCTTACCGTGCAGTCAGGCCAGACCGTGCGCTTCATCGTGACTAACGCGGGGAAGATGAGGCATGAGTTCGCGATCGGCGATGCCGAAGAGCAACGCCGGCACGCTGAAATGATGAAAGAAATGCCGGACATGAAGCACGATGAGGGCAATGCAATTTCCCTGGAACCTGGAGAAACCAAGGAGCTCATTTGGCGATTCGCGAAACACGGCAAGGTGGAGATCGCCTGTCACCTACCGGGTCACTATGAAGCCGGTATGCGGGCGATAGTGACGGTGGCGCGATAGAGCGGCGCATTGACGAAGAGACAACTGAGCGCATTGCCAAGGTGTATGGCACTAGCACTTACCCCAAGGCAAAAGAAGGGGCGATGCAGCGCTACGATGCCATGGCGCGCAAGTCCCGGGGAATGGCGAAAAGAGAATTCGGCGCTGGCGCGGATACATCGACAGGTGGCCGATGAAGCGAAGCAGTGAAGCCTACCAGGCTCATGTCGCGTTGGAAGAGACGGCGTTTTTCAATTAGTCGTGGGGATGCTAGACTGTTATTCATGATCATTCGTCAGATGCGACAAGTCTTGGGGCGTGGGCTGCTGGTCGTGATGTTGACCACCCTGCTTTCTCCAACGGTCGGTTGGGGGATGGTGGCGACTCCTGATCAGTTGGCACATGCAGGCGTTTCGAAGAGCATCGACGATCATGACCACGATCATGGCCCTCTGGACAATCATGATCACCAGGATGCTCACAGCTTTATCGGACATGTGCTGGCCCATATGCCGTTTGGCTATTGCTACGAGTTGCAGGTCTCCGTGACGCTCGGCAAACAGCCTGCGTTTCCCGATCTGCAATTTTCCATCCGTCGCGCCACTCTCCGTCCTCCCTTTAGACCTCCTCGTTCATTCCTTTTCGCTTAGGCATCTGTTAACTGCGTAGCGCCAGCCGTGCCGCGGCGTTGCGCTGCATGTTGGCTTGTCGAGAAGGAGAACTCCATGTGTGGAGTGCGTCTGTTCGGGCTTACCCCATGGTTTGTGTGTTTGATGTACGCGGCGGCCGCGAACACGGCCTACGCGGTGGAACGATCCGGCCTGTATTTCGCGAGGCCGAGCAAGGCCGGATCGCAACCGCCGAAAGCGCAGTGATCGAAGCATCGCTGCGCCCCAATCCGGTCCGCGGGATGCTGGTGGATCCCGGAGATCACCCTTAGGGCAGGCCTCAAGCAAGTGACTGAAGATTCCCACCAAGACTCGGGGCCCATGGTGAGCGCCACGATCCCCTTGCCGATGTTTGACCGCAACGAGCTCGAGGCCTCCGGCGCTAAGGCCGAGGTGCAAGTGGCACGCAATAAACGGAGTCTCGCGTGGACGGAGGCGGTGGGCGATGTACGCGGCCTGTGGCAGCAAGCCCAGGCCCTCACCAAGGCTGCCCGTCCTGGCAGTTTTCTTCGCGCGCGGCACTTCGGGCTCGCGCTCCTTCTATCGCTTCTTAATCAGTTCTCTCGCCGAGAACTTTCCCCGTCGCTCGGTGTGATTCTCCAATCAGTTTGTTCGCGCCGTTTCCGTTGTTGGGTTGAATTTATGAAGCGACTTATTTCCGTCAGAAACTTATCTCTGGCCGGTCTGATTTTCGGGTTGGCCGGCTGCGTCACAAAACCGCCAGCCGCAAGCCACGCCCGGTCAGAGCCGCAGGCCCAAAGCGCCGCGCTCAATCCGCCTCCCGACGTCACGAAATCGCCAGAGCCTGCCGCGCCGGGGAAGCCGGTGAAAGAGCCGGCGGGTGTCCTCAGCCTGCAGGGGGCGCTGGCGCTGGCGTTGACTGAAAACCCGGAATTAGCGCCGTTTGGCTGGCAGGCCCGGGCCAACGAGGCGCGCATCCTGCAAACGGGACTGCGGCTCAATCCCGAATTGGGTTTGCAGGTGGAGGACATTGCAGGCACGGGCAGTTTCAGCGGCGCTCGTGAGGCGCAAACCACCCTTCAACTCAGCCAGGTCATCGAACTCGGTGGCAAGCGGTCGGCGCGCATGGAAGCGGCTTCGCAAGCGCGCGGCCTGACGAAGTCGGAGTATGAATTGAAACGGGTCGAGGTGCTGGGGGATGTCACGCAACGTTTTATTCAGGTGGTGGCGGACCAACACGCTTTGGACCTGGCGCTGACGAATCGCCAGTTGGCGGAAGAGACGCTCCGCACCGTGCGGGAGCGAGTGAAGGCGGGGAAAGGTTCGGCCTTGGAAGAGAGGAAGGCGCAAGTCGCTTTAGCACGCGGCGAGTTGCTCGTCGAGGGATCCAGACATGAACTGAGCGCCTCGCGCAAGAAGCTCGCGGCGAGTTGGCGCAGCGCGCGGCCGGTGTTCAAGCGGGCGGAGGCCGACCTTTTCGCCCGCAGACCGGTTCCGCCTTTCGCGGGACTGATGGATCGCATTTCCCAAAGCCCCGAAATTGCCCGCTGGGTTTCGGAGAAAAAACTTCGCGAAGCGGAAATCAAACTGGCCGATGCGCGGCGGGTGCCGAACGTGACGGTGGGCGGAGGGATCCGGCGGTTGGAAGGACCGGGTGAGCAGGCGTTCGTGTTGGGCCTTTCGATGCCGCTGCAAATCTTCGACCGGCACCAGGGTGGGGCGGCGGAAGCGCGGGCGTTGCTGGGCAGGACGGGGGCGGAACAGGAGGCGGCGGAGATCCGCCTCGGCACTGTCCTGCTGGGCCTCTACGAAGAGATGGTGCATGACGTTCACATCATGGAGGGGCTGCAAAAGGAGATTTTGCCGAAGGCGGAAGATGCGTTGGCGATTTCAAGAGATGGGTACGCCCAGGGAAGATATTCCTATCTCGAAGTGCTGGATGCCCAGCGCACGCTTTTTGACATCAAACAGGAATACATCCGAACGGCCACTTCTTACCATCAATTCCTGGTGGAGATAGAACGGCTGACTGGCCAGCCCCTTGAGGGCGACGAGGCTCAACCGTAAATCGCATGGGCTTCAAATTTAAACCGAACCGAACATCTATTTACCTATATTTACCTATATTTACCTATGAACAAAAGCCAAATTGCGGCAGTGATTCTCGTTCTCCTGGCCGGCGCCGGACTGACATGGCTGGTGCTACGCAACGCCAAACCTGCGGCAATCGGCGGCGGCGAAGCCACCGCCGCCGAAGCCGCCAAAGCCCTGCACGGCGGGCGCTTGTTGAGTGAGGGCAATTTCGCCACCGAAGTGACCATCTTCGAGCGCGGTGTGCCGCCGGAATTCCGAGTTTTCTTCTACGACAAGAACAAGCCCATCAACCCGGCCGAAGTCCAATTGACGATTGAACTTCATCGCTTCGGAGGGCGCGTTGACACGATTAGTTTTGCGAAGCGGGAAGACTACTTGCTCGGAGACCAGGAAATTGTCGAACCGCACTCGTTCGACGTCAAAGTCATCGCCGAACGCAGCGGGAAAACGTATCGCTGGGAATACGATTCCTACGAGGGCCGCACGACCCTGACGCCCGAGGCGGTGAAGAATTCCGGCATCGTCATCGAAACCGCGGGGCCGGCCAAAATAAAGACATCCATCAAGGTCAATGGCCGCATCCTCCCCAATGAAGACCGCATGACCCACGTCATTCCCCGTTATCCCGGCATCGTGAAACAAGTCCGCAAACGCCTGGGCGATGCCGTGGCCAAGGATGAAGTGGTGGCCGTCGTCGAGAGCAACGAAAGTTTGCAGTCCTACGAAGTCAAATCCTCCATCGCCGGGACGGTGATCCAAAAGAACATCACCCAGGGCGAATTCGTCAAGGAAGGCGAGTCCATTTACACCGTGGCCGACCTCGGCACGGTCTGGGTGGATTTGAACGTTCACCGGAAGGATTTCGACAAGCTCAAAATCGGGCAGGCCGTCACCATCTTCGCGGGGAAAGGCACGGCCAACGCGCCAGGCACGGTGAGTTACATCTCGCCGTTCGGCGCCGAAGACACCCAGACGATGCTCGCCCGCGTCGAGTTGTCGAACCCGCGGGGCCGCTGGCGTCCGGGCCTGTTCGTCAGCGGCGAAATCATTGTGGAGGAAGCCACGGTGCCGCTCGCGGTCAAGGCCAGCGCCGTCCAGACCTTCCGTGATTGGGAGGTGGTGTTTATGCAGGACGGTAATGTGTTTGAAATCGCCATTCTGAAGGTGGGGCGTCGCGACGCGGAATGGGTGGAAGTGGTGTCCGGTCTGAACCCCGGCCAAAAATACGTCGCCGACAACAGTTTTGTCATCAAAGCCGACATCGGGAAATCCGGCGCGACGCACGACCATTAACCGGACGACTTTTTATGCTCGAAGGTATCATCAATTTTTCCATCCGTCAGCGCTGGCTCATCCTGATTGCGACAGCAGTCATCGTCGCGCTGGGGATCTACAACTATCAACGCCTCACGATTGACGCCGTGCCGGACATCACCAATGTCCAAGTGCAAATCAACACCGAAGCTTCCGGCTACTCGCCGCTGGAAGCCGAGCAGCGCGTCACCTTTCCGATCGAGACCGCCATGGGCGGCCTCCCGCATCTCGAATACACCCGTTCGCTCTCGCGCTATGGCCTGTCGCAAGTGACCGTCATATTCAAGGACGGAACAAACATTTACTTCGCCCGCCAACTCGTCAACGAACGCATCCAGGAAGTCAAAAGCAAGCTACCGCCCGGCATCGAACCGAGCATGGGACCTATCCCCACCGGTCTGGGTGAAATCTACATGTTCAACGTCGAAGCCGAAGCGGAGGCGCGCAACGCCGAGGGAAAAGAAATCACGACCACCGATTTGCGAACCGTCCAGGACTGGATCATCAAACCGCAGTTGCGCAATGTGCCCGGCGTCATTGATGTCAATTCCATCGGCGGCTTCGTCAAGCAATACCACGTCACGCCGCATCCCGATAGACTTCGCGCTTACGGCCTGACCTTCCGCGACCTGATGGCGGCACTGGCCAACAACAACGCCAACATCGGCGCGGGCTACATCGAGCGGAACGGGGAACAATACCTGATCCGCAGTCCCGGCCAAGTCGCAGGCTCGGAGGACATCGACAACATCGTCGTGGGCAACCGCGATGGTGTTCCCCTTCACATCCGTGATGTCGCCGACGTTTTCCTCGGCATGGTGCTCCGCAATGGGGCGGCCACCGAGAACGGAACGGAAGTCGTGCTTGGAACCGTATTCATGCTCATCGGCGAGAACAGCCGCACCGTTTCCGAGCGCGTCCATGACAAGATGGCAGAGATCAACAAGACGCTGCCGGAGGGGATTGTCGCGAAGACCGTCTATAACCGCACCGACCTCGTCAACGCCACCATCGAGACCGTCAAAACGAACCTCTTTGAAGGCGCAGTGCTGGTGGTGGTGGTTTTGTTTCTGTTGCTGGGAAACATCCGGGCCGCACTCATCACCGCGCTCGTCATTCCCCTCTCGATGCTGTTCACCATCACCGGCATGGTGGAGACAAAAATCAGCGGCAACCTGATGAGTCTCGGAGCGCTGGACTTCGGCCTCATCGTCGATGGCGCCGTCATCATCGTGGAGAATTGCATCCGCCGATTGGGCGAGGAGCAAAAGCATTTGGGCCGGCTGCTGACACGCCCCGAACGTTACGAGACGGTTCGAGACGCCACCAAAGAAGTCATTCGCCCCAGCTTCTTCGGCGTGTTCATCATCATGGTAGTTTACCTTCCCATCCTCAGTTTAAGCGGTGTGGAAGGCAAAATGTTTCACCCGATGGCCCTCACCGTCATCATGGCGTTGATTGGCGCGATGATTTTCACGGCGACGTTCGTTCCAGCGGCAGTGGCCCTCTTTCTCACCGGCAAAATTTCCGAAAAGGAAAACGTCCTCATGCGCGGCGCGAAGGCGGTTTATGTGCCGGCCTTAAAATTCTGCCTGCATTTTCGCGCAGCGACCGTTTTAACAGCAGTGGGTTTGGTGGTGGTCAGTGGACTCGTTGCCTCCCGCATGGGAACGGAATTCATTCCGAGCCTCGATGAAGGCGATGTGGCCATGCACGCTCTGCGCATTCCCGGCACCAGCCTCAGCCAAGCCATCGAAATGCAACACGCCCTGGAGCGACGTCTGAAACAGTTCCCCGAAGTCAAAACCGTCTTCGCCAAGATGGGCACGGCGGAAATCGCCACGGACCCGATGCCGCCCAGCGTGGCCGACGGATTCATCATCATGAAACCGCGCAAGGAATGGCCTGATCCAAAAAAGACCAAGGCGCAACTCGTCAGCGAATTGGATGCGGCCGTGCAACAAATCCCAGGCAACAATTACGAATTCCCTCAACCGATTCAAATGCGCTTCAACGAACTCATCGCGGGCGTGCGCAGCGACGTGGCCGTGAAAATATTCGGCGAGGACATGGCCGTCTTGCAGCAATACGGCAAGCAAATCGAAAAGGAGTTGCGGACAATCCCCGGCGCGTCTGACGTGAAGCTGGAACAGACCACCGGCCTCCCGCTCATGAGCATCGTCCCAAAACGCGACGCCCTGGCGCGCTACGGCTTGAGCATTGCTGATCTACAGGAAGTGATTGAAATCGCCCTCGGCGGCAAAGCGGCAGGCGAGGTGTTTGAAGGCGACAAGCGCTTTGAAATCATCCTGCGCCTGCCAGAGAATCTTCGCACCGACATCAATGGCCTGGAACATCTGCCTGTGCCTTTGCCCAAACGCGCCGAAAACGGCCGCGGAGCAGCGCGCATGGCTCGAGCTTCCAACCCGTCTTTCGGGATCTCCAGTCCACAATCGTTCATCCCCCTCAGCGAAGTCGCCGACATTACCATCGCCCCAGGTCCGAACATGATTAACCGCGAGAACGGCAAACGCCGCGTCGTCGTCACGGCCAACGTCCGCGGACGCGACCTCGGCTCTTTCGTCGCGGAGGCACAGCAGCGCATCGAGGCCAAAATCAAGATCCCCGCCGGTTACTGGGTTTCGTGGGGCGGGCAATTCGAGCAATTGATGTCGGCGACCAAGCGACTGCAAATCGTCGTGCCCATCACCTTGCTGCTGATTTTCTTCCTGCTCTTCACCACCTTTGGGAGCGTCACGGATGCGCTGCTGGTCTTCACGGGTGTGCCACTGGCATTGACCGGCGGCATAGCTGCGCTCTGGCTGCGCGACATCCCGTTGTCGATTTCTGCTGGGGTCGGCTTCATCGCCTTGAGCGGCGTGGCCGTCATCAACGGCGTGGTGATGATTTCCTTCATCAACAAGCTCCGTGCCGAAGGCAAACCACTGGACGAAGCTATCACCGAAGGTTCTCTCACTCGTCTGCGCGCCGTGCTGATGATTGCGCTGGTAGCGTCGCTAGGCTTGGTCCCAATGGCCATTGCTACAGGCACGGGCGCAGAGGTCCAACGCCCGCTTGCCACCGTGGTCATCGGCGGCACTCTCTCCTCCACGGCGCTGACCTTACTGGTGTTGCCGGGTCTCTATCGGATGTTCCGTCGTCGCGACGACAGCCCGGAGGAGGCGTCCTCAACATCGCCAGTCACACCTGCTGCAGCACCCACTCCGAATGCCTAACCACGAGCGTGAGCAGAACGCAATCACCGCAGGTAGCCGCCAAGAAGGCGGAACGACTCCGTCGCCAGCAGCCGAAGGAGAAATTGATTCTGGCCGGCGTCATCCTGGTCATGATTCCCGGAATGGTCGCGTATCTTTTCGGCAGGCGGTGGTGCGCGGTGCGACCGAAAGGCTGGTGGGGATCCTCATGACTGCGCTGGCGGCGGGACTCGCGCTGGTGCCGCTAGCGCTGGTAGCAGGTGAACCCGGCAGTGAGATCCAGGCGCCGATGGCCGTCGTCATCCTGTTCGGATTGTTGTCCTCTACTCAATATGCTTGTGGTTGCCCAGCCTGTATTTGCGCTTTGGCAGCATTGCTGAGACGTTCTCGGCCGACGACGCAAAAACGCCCTTAATCCCATGGAAAGCCCGAGCTGAACATCTACCGCAATCCGGGCGTTATCCCGGCGCTCGCCGTCGCGATCTTGTTTGGTGCGGGGACGCCACTCGCCAAGCTGTTGCTGGGAGCTACCAGCCCTTGGTTGCTCGCCGGGCTGCTCTATCTCGGTTCCGGGCTGGGATTGATGGTTCCGCGTCGCTTCCGCCATGCCGCGCCGGCGAGACTTCATTCTGAGGAGCGTAGCTGGTTTATAGGCGCGATCATCGCTGGCGGCATGATCGGACCGGCGCTCTTGATGTGGGGGCTGTCCGCCATGCCGGCATCCGGGGCGGCGCTGCTGCTCAATGCGGAGGGCGTATTCACAGCGCTGCTCGCCTGGTTCGCCTTTCACGAGAATTTCGACCGCCACATCGCTTTCGGCATGGCGCTCATCGTGACAGGAACGGTGGTGCTGTCGTGGCCAGACGAGATGCGCCTCGGCGCGGCACTTCCAGCGCTGGCCGTATTGAGTGCCTGCTTCGCGTGGGCGGTCGACAATAACCTGACCCGCAAGGTGTCGCTTTCAGACGCCAGCTACATCGCGATGGTGAAGGGGCTGGCGGCCGGGACGACGAATCTCGTACTTGCGCTGCTCGCGGGCGCCGTGCCACCGGGCGCGGGTGTCGGTCTTGCCGCAGCGGTGCTGGGTTTTCTGAGCTACGGCGTCAGCCTGACGCTGTTTGTGGTAGCGCTACGCCATCTGGGCACGGCACAGACCGGGGCTTACTTCTGCGTGGCGCCATTTTTCGGTGCACTACTAGCGATACCGCTTCTGGGCGAAGCGATCAATGCGCCGCTTGTGATCGCGGGCTATTGATGGTGATCGGAGTCTGGCTGCACGTCACGGAACGGCATGAACATGCGCACCCGCACCAGGCGCTGGAGCACACCCACGAGCACGAACACGACTCGCATCATCAACACGATCATGACGAAGCGGTGCTGCCCGGCACTCGCCACACCCACACTCACCGGCACGGAGCGCTGACTCATCCGCACCCGCACTATCCGGATCCGCACCATCAGCATCGACACTAAACGCTGGGTTGAGTATCAGGGCATAACGCGCGGCCAGAACCAGGCGATGTGGTAGAGCCTGTCGCGGGCAATGGACAGCGCCGGACCATGCATCGGGCGGGTCGCCGGCGATGTGGTGACAGTCGCGCAGCGAGTGAGCACGGCCAGCGTGAACAGGGAGCACGCTGTGGCCCACGCGCTGGAGGGCAGCTTCGGACCGGGCCGAGCCCTGCGCGGACAGCTTGCCCAGTTTCGCGACGTGCTGATAAGTGATGCAACCGTCATCCGCCTGCATGAGATGCTCCGGCACACCTTTCCGGCCTGCCGCACCAACCACACGAAGGCCGCGGCCAAGAGGCATCTCGTCATGAACATCAGCGGGCGCTCCAAGGTACAGGTCGACCCCATCGCAGAGCAGCGACGGCCCCATCGCTTGCGACCTGACAGTGTTCACGGCCAGCGAGCGCGTGGAACACAGACAGCTTGGAGATTCGCTTTTTGCGCAGGTGCGGGAGGTGGTTGAACATAGCGATGGTTTCACACTTGTGTTCGAGTTGGAGGCAACGATCGACGAAGGAATCCAGCGATGGCTCGCGAAGGAAAAGCTGTGTTGTCCGTTCTTCTCGTTCGAGACTACTCGCGAACAGGCGCCGCCGTCTATCAAGTTGCACATCTCGGGACCGGCGGGCAGCAAACTAATTCTGCAAGGCGAGTTCGACGCACGCGGGCTGTTTGCACGTGTGCCAGTGCTTGCGACCTCACATAGGTAGCCTACTAATGACTACGTGCTCATTATGCGGCCCTGGCTTCATCGAGGATGACGCGCGTCTCCTCCGGGAGTCAGCCTCGCTCGGCGAAGCCATAATGCCTGGGTGGTCCACTGGGATGACCGCTTAGGCGCAACCACCCTCGCACATCGATAATGATGATCGTCGACGGTAGTCAGTGATCAAGCCGTTGGAAATTTCGATATGACAACATTCCAACAATTTCTCTTTGAGCATCGCTCTCGCACGACTGGCTCTACTCTTGATCGCAGACAACGATAAGTCTTGGTCTCTTGCCACGGACTGCATCGTCTTACCATCAAAGTCGGTGGCGAGCAGCGTATCGCGATAAATCGCGGGAAGTTGCAATGCAAGCGGCCTAAGACAGGTGGACAATTCTTGATGCAGAAGCTCATCATCGGCATGCTGCGTATATGGCAAATTCGCTGCCGGCGCCTCGGCGCCCAGCTTGGTTGAGCGATAGAAATCAATCACCGTTGTCCGCGCTGTCGCGTAAAGCCACCCCAGTAGATTCCTGGGTGCCCGACTGGCGTTAATGGCCGCCAACACCTTGACGAAGAGATCTTGAAGCAGGTCTTCTGCTACAACGGCATCGTTGACCTGCCTGCGCAGGTAGCTGAGCAGACTGTGTCGCAAAGCGGCGAAGACGTTGCCAAGATCATCCGAAGGCGCTGGCGTGATCATCCTATTTTGTCCGTCACCCACAACACGCACCCGTGGACTCGATTGCGCTGTTCGGAATGCAACAAGCGGCCTTCGCAGATGGCGCATCCCGTTCTGAGCTGCGCACAGGAATGCAGCATGCACCCGCTTGATTTTCAGTGTCGTCGCCGAACTCCAGTGCTTCCGACACGGTATGGAAGTCCTCCCAAGCTAGCCCTTGGGGGTCAATCGTCCAGTGTTTCTCACTCTTGGCGTAGCAGCAGGCTGCTTCCCCTTGGTTCAGAACCTGCCCGGGAGACGCCGCTTCCGCGAGCTGCTTTAGCGCCGCGAGCTCTTCGCGCGAATCGACTTGAAATCCAAAGTGATCGACTCCAGGTGCATGCCCTCTCGAGGAGATGGCAAAATTCACCCGGGGCTCTTCCAGCATCCACTTGGCGTAATCATCTTGTCGCTTGGTCGGCTGCTGACCGAACAACTTGCTATAGAAGTTGATGCTGTCTTCGAGGTTCGTCACTGCTATGTGGACGTGAAAGCGTTTCATGTGTAGCTCCTGTCTATGAAAGATGGCATCGTGACGGATGCATCTGTATAGACGGGGGAAGGCCGAAATGGTCGCAAGCGCATACGCAGGTGAGTGCCTACCTACTGTTGTTAGCCACAAGCTCCTTACCCATGAAGACAGACGAAGGGCATAGCCCCGAGAACTGGGTCGTTCGCGCGATGGCCGATGGCGCCTCGGAACGAGGTTGTCTGGTGTCAACTATTTTTTTCGTTGGCGACAATTAAAATTTTCGATCTATTTGTTGTTGAGCCTGTGGGTATGTGGGTAACTGCGCCAGCAGTTATCCATATATCCACAGGCTTGGCTCCGTCGTGCGTTGGTAGTCTCACGGCGCATTCGGCGGGGAACGCTTCACCTGGGTACGCTTCTTGGCCGCCTTCGCGCGATAGCTCGGCACATTGAGCTCTATGATCACCGAATGATGCACCACCCGGTCGATGGCTGCCGCCGTGGTCATCGGATCTTTGAAAATCTGATCCCATTGGGAGAAAACCAGGTTGCTGGTGATGAGCACGCTTTTCCGCTCGTAGCGTTGCGCCAATAACAGGAACAGCACCTCCATCTCCGCGCGCTCCTGTTGCACATAGCCGATGTCATCGAGCGCCAAACACTCGATACGGTCCAGGCGCTTGAGCTCGCGTGTGAGGCGCAACGCCCGTTTGGCCTCTAACAACCGCTCCACCAACGCCGAAACCGGTGTGAAGAACACCGTCTGCCCGTGACGCACGAGCTCATGCCCGATCGCCGCCATCACATGGGTCTTACCCGTGCCCGGATTGCCGAAAATGCATACATTGGTGGCGCCTGCAAGGAACTCTCCTTCGCTCAAGCGCGTGATGTGATGGCGCACGGCGCTCGGAAACCGGCTCATTTCCAAGGTGGCCAACGTTTTCTCTCGTGGCAGTTTCGACTCACCCAGTAACCGGGCGATGCGCCGCTCGCCACGCTCCTCGGCCTCAATCCCCGCCAACTCATCGAGATAGTGCACATGCCCCCAGCCGCCCTGGCCCGCTTTCTCGGCCAAGGAGACGTAGTGTGTGAGAAACGACGGCAAGCGAAAGGCCTTCAACCGCAGTTCCAGCGCCTCCCGACTCATGCCGCCACTTCCTTAGGATCAAGGAGTGCGTCGTAGACCGTGAGATCGGGGGGTGGGATGGACACCGGCGGGCCGGGGATCGGGGCTCGGGGCGCTACCCGTGTTTTCACCACCTCATACGCCGGCACCACCCCGGCCTCAAGCAGCGCGGCCAGGGCCGATTCGACGTCGCACTCCAGATGGGTGGCCGCCAAACGCAAAATCTGCACATACTCCAAGTCCGCCCACGGGGCGGCCTGGTCACACAGCGCGTCGTAGGCGCGGCGAAACGTGAGCGAGGGAAACAGTGCCTCGCGAAAGGCATAACGGCGAAACGCGCCGGGTTTGCGTACCAGCGAGTGAATGATGTGGCGGTAGTCGATGTGATGCGCCCCGTGGCCTTGCAGCCGCTCAAAGCGCTCGAGACACCGACCGTTGTACTCCAGCTCGAGGTGGGTTGGGTAGAGAAGCACTCGCACCCGATACCCAATCAGCCGCGAGGGCACCGAGTAGGTCTTACCCACGACCCGAATCGTGCTCGAGCGGGCGACTCGCACCCAGAGCTCTCGGTATGTCGGCAGGGGGCGCACCGGCAGGGGGCGAAGCTCCGCTCGCTCCTCGGCCACTTTGGCCGCACGGGTCGCATTGCGCTCGGCCACCAGCGCGGTGAGAAACGCCCGGTAGTCCTCCATCGATCGAAAGTCTCGGCTGCCGCGCAAGCGTAACCGTTGGTCCACCGCCGTCTTCAGCCCTCCGTGCGCCGATTCCACATCGCCGTTCTCATGCGCCTGGCCGGGCCGGTTCTTCGAGGGCTTCAGCCCATAATGCTCAAGCAACTCCTGATACCGCGCCGTGAAGCCACGGCCATGACTGTTCCGCAGCTCATGCGTCGCCGCCGACAGATTGTCCGTACGGTGCTCACTCGGTACCCCACCTAAACACCACAGCGCCGACTGCATGCCTTCGCTCAGTGCCTCAAAGCTCTCGGAGAAACATACCGACACCGACTCCCAATTCGAATACGTCAGCACAAAGTGATACAGCAGATGCGCCAACGGTTCACCGCCAATCGTGACCGCTAGCCGCCTCATGTCCGTGAAGTCCGATTGGCATTGCTCCCCAGAACGGTGGATCTGGGGGAAAAAGACTTCTTGGCTCGGACCCGCGAGCGCGCGCCAATCCCGAAACCGACGCTGCAGCGTCCTCAGCTGCCCCTCAGAGAATCGTCCCGGATAGCGACGCTGGATTTCCTCAAACACCGTTTTCGCCTGCAGCCCTACATCGCGCTCCAGCCACCCTTCCACCTCCGGCCATACCTCGGCAAACGGATCGGGGCGCGTGCGCCACAGATGCGGCGCCTTCAGCTCATTTGGAAGCTTGCCCGTGTTGCGATACTTGCGCGCCGTGGGCTCGCTCATCCTCGCCTTCGCCGCCGCCGTCGATAACGGCTGCCCATTCTTGATCAACGACATCAATCGCCTCACTTGTTGCTCGGTTACCATTCGCTCCCCTCCTTCGAAGGGGGAGCGTACCCGTCACCTCAGTCAGACCCAAGCCCGAAAGTTTTAATTGTCGCTACCCGAAAGTTTTAATTGTCGTTGAACACGAGGTACCCTAACGTAGCCCAGCCGAGCAAAATAGCCCGCGGCAGTTTCGGTTAAAAGGTACAATTTCTTTACCCGGGACTGTAGTGCCCATGCCTCGGCATTTGCCACCAAGGACCATCCGTACCCGCTGGCACGAGCGGAACTTGCTACGGCAAGTGACCGCAAGAGTACCACTGAGCCGTAAGCCTCTATACCGACGATTCCAGCAAGACACTCGTTACTGTGCAGACCGAGCCAGTAAACCTTACTCTCATCACCGAGATCAGAAGTCGGAAGGTTGTTCTTTGAGAGAACCGCTTCGACTTCAGGCCCGTACAAAAATTGTTTAATGCTCGGGTCCACGGTGGAGTCCGTTCAGGTGGGTCAGTGCACGGGACATCGCATGTGGCTGCAGAATGCGGTGTAGGCGACGATATCGGTTACAGGGCCAACACCACACCCGGAACCGCGTCGCCAAGCTTGAGCAACCAACACGGCGAAACGTCGTCGGGATAGGCGAACGACAACGGCACCCCGGTCTTGAAAGCCTTGGCCTGTGCCACGACCTGAGCGCTGAAGGTTGCGTTATCAGTCTCCGCTTGCACCTCTCTCGATAAAGGAACCACAGCTCCCACGGCCAGCCCACCGCCAGCGAACTTCAGGAAATTACGTCTGGAGAGTTTGGTCATTCTTATTTTCGCTACGTTCCGTTCCGGTATTGCACCAAGAAAGACAACTCTATAATATTAGAGATATGGAAAAGATTAAAGCCCTGCAGGCGCTCGCGGCGCTGGCACAGGAAACTCGGTTGGACATCTTTCGGCGCTTAGTGGAGGTGGGTCCCCGGGGTCTGCCGGCAGGGGCGATCGGCGATCATTTCACGCTGCCCTCGGCCACGCTGTCTTTTCATCTCAAGGAGATGCGCAGGGCCGGGTTAGTGCGCGCCGAGCGCCATGGCCGCCAGATCATCTATGCAGCAGATTTCTACACCATGAATGACTTGATCGCCTACCTGACAGAGCACTGTTGTCAGGACCAAGGAGAGGCGAACACGACCATCCATTGTTTGACGCACTCCGTCAGCTGCGAAGCGAATGATCAAGGTGCTGACCGCGAATCAAGAACGATCCGACCCAAACGCCCAGCCGCTGCGAATCGCAAGCGTTAAACCCTTGGCCAATGACACAATGACCTACAACAGACAAAACGTGCTTTTCCTGTGCACCGGTAACTCGGCGCGCAGCATCATGGCCGAATGCATCCTAAACCGCCTCGGCCGCGGCAAGTTCAAAGCCTACAGCGCGGGCAGCCATCCCAAGGGTGAGGTCCACCCGTACGTCCTTGAATTACTCGAGCGGGAGAATTTCATCACCGATGATCTGCGCTCCAAAAACTGGGAAGAATTTGCGAAACCTGGGGCGCCCCCGCTCAATTTCGTCTTCACCGTTTGCGACAAGGCGGCCGCCGAGGTGTGTCCCGTGTGGCCAGGCCAACCGATGTCGGCGCATTGGGGCCTACCGGATCCCGCGGCCGCAGGAGGTTCGGAGGTAGAAAAAAAGCTCGCATTCGCCAACACCTATCGCATGCTCACGCGGCGGATCAGCATCTTCGTCAGTCTACCCATGGCGTCGCTCGATAAGATCAGCCTGCAAAAGCGGCTCCATGAGATCGGACAGAAGCTCCCGTATAGCGCTTAATTGGGGGCTAGTCTCCTTTACAGCTATACCCCCCTAATACCCCTAATCGATGCCCGAGTTTGATCTTGGCCGGCGACTCGCGGCAGAGTTCGTCGGCACGGCTTTTTTGCTCGCGACGGTGGTCGGCTCGGGGATCATGGCCGAGCGCCTTGCCGATGGCAACCTCGCGATCGCCTTGCTCGGGAACACACTCCCGACAGGCGCTATTCTCGTCGTTTTAATCCTGCTGTTTGGCCCCGTGTCCGGCGCCCATTTCAATCCGGCTGTCACGTTGGCTTTCGCCTTGCGCCGTCAGATCGATGCCAAGCAGAGCTCGGCCTATGTGATGGCCCAGGTCGTAGGAGGTATGGTGGGCGTGGTCGCCGCCCATCTCATGTTCGAGATGGCCGCCGTTAGCGTCTCTTCCACGGCCCGTACGGGCTCTGGGCAATGGTTCTCAGAAGCGGTGGCTACGTTCGGTTTAGTGGGCACGATCCTTGGCACCTTGCACTCGCGCGCAAGTGCTGTGCCGTATGCCGTCGGGCTCTTTATCACCGCCGCTTATTGGTTCACGGCATCGACGTCATTCGCCAATCCAGCCGTCACTGTGTCACGCGCCTTAACCGATACCTTCTCAGGCATTGCACCCGCGCATGTCCCGGCTTTTGTTATCGCGCAGCTTGTCGGCGCATCGGGGGCGGCTGCTTTCTTCACTTGGCTACTCCCCAGAAAGGCGATCGCTGGATAAAGGCATTGGGCGAGCGCGCGGCTCTGGCCTTATGGAGGCTAACCCGCGTTCGAACCGAGGGATCAGCCTCCCTCAGCGGGAGTCATTTAGTGCGAGTGTTGGTGCTGAGGTTTGGTTTTTGCGAGTCCATGATCTCTCCTTTTTGAAAACGAGATCGGCGAAACCCTCCGCGATCAGCTATTCTCGATTGGAAGAAACGTCGTCGCGAAGGTTCTCCGTCCAAGCCAATCATTAAACCGCTGGCAGGAGCAGCGATACGCCGCCCCTAGTGTACGCGCTTTCCCGCCGACGCAGACTGAACTCGCTTTGTCAGTCCTCCCTGATCTGTTGCATGTCTGACGCTATGGACAGTATCATGAGGTAGTCTCACAACAACACGGCACTTGGCCGCTGGCATAGGCCACCCTGCCCGCGATGGCATGGCGGGCGCGAACAGGTCGGCCGTTCGTGTTAAACGGCAGCCGGACGCGCCGCGTGTACAGCCATGCCGCCTCGATCGCGCCAAGCAGGCCGCCAAAAAAGCGGGACCACCTCCCAGACCGCGAGCATGCGCCACGGCTCGCGGGCGTACGCCAGCGGATCGTTGTGGAGGATGAAATAGAGCCGTGCGCCAGCCAATGTCCCTCCGAGAGTCCAGAGGAGCAGGTCCTCGAGCCTGTGCGCTCGTCCTCGGCCGATGCCGCCGCAGTGTCCTGCTTTTCGATGATCAGCGACCGCGAAATGCCGCTTCTCGTGCGCTTCACGGATTCCTCACGCGGGACGGGATCCCACCGGCCGAGTTGCGACGGATCGGCAGAGAGCAGCTCGCACGGTACCCCTAGCTGCTTACGTCAGTTTCTGTTGCGGAGCAACTGGTTGAGCAACCGCCCGGCAAACCGAGGCTCAGCCGAGACTGACTGCCAACCCCTCGCCAGGAGGTCAGCAGGGAGAGCGCGGTCAGGAGGGCATAGGACAAATGCAAGGCAGGGCGGTGTTGGCGCTATTGGTTATCGCTTTACCCCCCTGGCCCAAGCTCGTCAGCCCTGAGTACATGCCAATTAATTCCAGCAATCAAATTAACAAATGGACCGCCGTGGACAAACAAAAGCCCGTAGACATCAGCGTTATCTTTTGAAAATGGGCTTTCCCAGGGGATCTGAAATTTCTCAAGCTCCACGTTTAAGGCAAATATGGGCCAATCCGGTGGAATCCTTTCTTCACTCGGCTCATAGGTGGCAAGCCATGGTCCTTCCTTGCATCCAGGAATGCTGGTGACGTGGTCTCCTGGGGCATAATAACCATCAGGGGTTAAGTGGCCACCTTGAAGATAGATGAACTCATGAAAGATCGGTTCATCGTGGTAATGACTTGAAACAATGGTCCCCTTGGGAAACCGCACAAGTGCGGCGAGGTTGGTGGGATTCTCAAACGGACTTCCATGCAGAAAAGCTGATTGGAAGGCATTCACCTTTCCGTGGCCGTAAAAATAGGGGATGTAGGAAAGGTCTTCTTGGGACCTCAACTTGTTATCGATCGTTTCAAGATTGTCAGCTTGGTATGACGATCATGAGCGGTTGACCAATGCACTTGATATGAGCCAACTCTCCTTCCGAATGCATCCCACAAATGAAATCACCCGCTGAAACCTTTTGCACAGAACCATCATAGCGTCGTATCTCAATGGTCCCTTGGCATACGAATATTTGGCAGCACGCCTTTGGAGTGGCTGGGTTGTTGTCGAAATCTGATCCACCTCGGAATCGATAATAGGCTGTCCAGTGTGGTAAATGAAAAGTTTTAGGATCTCCAGCCTTTGGCCACAACGGGTATCGTTCAAATTGCCCGTGAAGGCTCCAGCATCCTTGGCTTGGGAATTTCGTGTGAATTTGCGGAATGTGCCTTAATGGCGGGCAAGGAGCAACTGGTCGAGGGTAACCGGCAGTGAGTGCTCGCACTTTCTGGTGGTGCGCCTATAGGAAAGGCTTCAAGCTGCTGGCAGTGACACGGCTTCCGAGGGCAGTCATGCAGCCATCCTGCCGCACAAGAAATGCGGCAGGGACCGCTTTCACCCCGAACCGCGCCGAGACTGCGCTTTCGTCGTCGTAGAGGACCACATAGGGCAGTCGGTGTTGCACGGCATACCGACGGACGGTCTCGACCGTGTCGTTGAGACCGGCACCGATGGCCACAAGTCGAACTCCAAGCGCGTCCCGCTCTCGTTCAATCTCCTTCAGCTGCGGAATCTCGCTGCGGCAGAACGGGCACCACGATGTGAAGAAGAACAACAGCACTGGTCCCCGGTCGAGGTATTCCCGAACTCGATGAGGCCGGCCTGCCAAATCGGGCAGGCTGAAATCGGTCACATGGTATCTGCAGATCGCTTGAGACAGGCCCTTGTCGCCCTCGCCACAGCCCAGCAGCAAGCTGGCGACGGTCAATCCCAGCCAAGACACGCGGCACCACTTCCGCACTGAGGCCGAGGGAATCAAGCCGCGCGCCTGTCGTCCTGCACGCGCCCGTCCCGCAGATGGATGCGCCGGGACGCCCGGACGGCCAGCTCTTCGCTGTGGGTGACCACGATCAGCGTGCGACCATCGCGATGCAGATCGTCGAGCAGAGCGTAAACCGCCTGCGCATTCTGGCTGTCGAGATTGCCGGTGGGTTCGTCCGCCAGCACCAGACGCGGATCGTTCACCAAGGCCCGCGCGATGGCAACCCGCTGCATTTCGCCGCCGGACAGTTCGTGCGGGAGGTGCGTTGCGCGTCCGTTGAGGCCCACGCGCTCCAGCAGCTCCGCCGCTCGCCTCCGTGCGTCCTTGCGCGGACAGAAGACCGTGGGCAGCAGCACGTTCTCCAGTGCGGTCAGGGTCGGTTGCAGAAAGAACTCTTGGAATACGAAGCCGATGGTCGAGGCGCGCAGGCGCGTCAATCCCCGGTCGTCAAGCTGCGTCAGGTCGTGGCCGACAAGCATCAGCCGGCCCTCGCTTGGACGGTCCATCGCGCCGATGACATTGAGCAGGGTGCTCTTGCCGGAGCCCGAGGGTCCGACGACCGCGACGAACTCACCCGCGCCAATGCGCAGATTCACACCATCGAGAGCCCGCACCTGTTCGCGCCCGCGCGGGTAGAGCTTGGAGACGGCGCTGGCCTCGATCAATACAGACTCAGACATGGCGCGCCGCCTCTATCGGCGAGGCGCTGGCTGCTTTGAGGCTGGGGAGCAGCCCGGCGAGAATGCCGGACAGCGCAGCCGCCGCAATGCTGGCCGCTGCAACAGTGGTGTCGAAGCGCATGAAGCGCCCTGCGGGGGCATAAGGCAGCAAGGCGTGCAGCCAGTGATCGGTGACGGAGGACAACGCAACGCCAAGGATGACGCCGCCGACGCCGCCGAGCAGGCACAGTGCCACAGTCTCCAACAGCACGATCAGGAAGATGTCGCCGCGCGCCGCGCCGACACAGCGCATGTAGCCGAACTCGCTGCGCATCTCGAACACGCTCATCAGCACCGTGTTCAGCACGCCGAGCACGCTGACTGTCAGCGCGACGATCAGCACCGCCGACATCAGGGTCTTGCTGGACGCGGTGATGGAGAGGATTTGCTGCATGATCTGGTCGCGGCTGACCACGTAAACGTCGGGGAGCGCTTCGATGCGGTTCTTCACTTCATCGAAGGCGGTCAGGTCCGCCAGGTGCACGGCGACACCCGTCAACTTGCCTTCCTTCTTGAACACGCGCTGGGCGGTCGCGAGCGGCAGGAAGAAGAAGCCGTCGTCTTCGCTGCCGGTGCGCTGGATGATGCCGGCGACGGTGAACTCGGCATCCAGGTCCGGGAAGTAGATACGGTCGCCGACCTTGCGCTTCTCCACCCTCGCGGCTTCGACGCCCAGCACGATGCTGTCCGGGCCGCTGAACCATTGGCCGTCCAGCTTCCAGTGCGGCCTGAGCTTGCGATACTCGTCGTCCACGCCGTAGAAGTAGAGCGCCTTGCCCTCTTCTTCGATGAGGGAAAAGATCAGAATGCCTGTCGCGGTTTCGACGCCCGGGACCTGACGCACGTCCGGCAAGCGGCGCGCGTCGAGGAACTTCGGGATTTCGCCGCCGTGGAGAGCCAGTGACGCCGCCTCCATCGGGCAGCCTTCGGTGGACACCAGCATGTGAATGCCGGAGTCGTCCATTTCCTTCTTGAGCGCGTGGTCGAAGCCCGCGTTGAAGGACAGCAGGCTGAACAGCGCCGCCGTCGCCACCGCGACGCCGGTCGCGGTCAGGCCGGATCGGACGCGCCGGCGGCACAGGTTGGTGAAGCTGAGACTCAGTAGGTTCATGGGGCCTTGGCCGCGGTGGTACCGGGCTCGACTGCAGTCGGTTTGATGCGAACCTCGGCTTCTTCACCTTCGGCGCCACGCACCAGCACTTGGCCGTGAACGCGCAGCAGCGTGCCCATCTTGAGGCCCTTGGGCAGGCCGCCGGGCGGCAACAGGACCTCGATGGTGCTGAGCCGATCCTTGAAGTAGAAGTCGGCGCCGTCGGGGCATATCCCGGCGTAGCGTCCGGTGATGGTGAGCGTCTTGTTGGCGTAGAGCTTGGGTTGGTTCATCACATCGTTCAGGGTCACGGTGCTGGCTTCCGCCGCGGCGGGCGTGGCTTGCGGCGGATCAGCCGCCAACACGCAAGCGGGCGCGCCCGCGATCAGGGCCAGCAGAAGCAAACGGTGAGAAGTTTTCATGGGGCTCTCCTTCAGGGTTGGGTCGGGGTGGCAAGCACTTGCTCGTAGGCCAGCATCTTGCGCACGAGTTGGACGATCACTTGTGCGGGCTTTTCGGCGCCGAGCGGCGGTGTGACGCGCAGTTCGTGTTCCAGCGAACCGCCTTGGAACTGCCGCAGGAAGGCATCGCTCTGCACCGCGTCGCGCTGGCGTTCACGGATGCGTTGCAGATAGACGCCACCGATGCGTTCGCCTGGCCCGATGCCGACGACCGTTTCGATCACGCCGTATTCGCCTTCACCGGCCAGCGCCAGCACCTTGCCGATGACGCGGTTGCCGTCGGTGATCTCGTAGATGTTGTATTCGTGCGATTCGTCGGGCGTCAGCGGCTGGCCCGCCAAGCTCCCGATGCGCGCGACCTGGTCCGGCGTGAGCTTGTAGGTGACAGTCCGGTAGTCGCGCGCGTCCGGGAACAGGCGCGCCATCGTCCGCTCCGGATCGCGCCAGACGCAGACATCGGCCAGCGCCGGGCTCAGATACACGGCCATCAGCGGACCGAGCAACACTGTGCTAGAGCGCACGCGAAAACTCCCAGTAAAGTTGTGCGACGAAGGTGCGTTCGCGCCCTGCGGTTTCGTGCTCGTCAACGTAACCGGCGCGCACCGTCGCGCCGCTTCCCACTCGGTAGGACACGACGGCACCTACGCGCCAACGGCTGCGCGCACCCTCCCAGCTACCGAGGTTCGCGCCCACGCTCCAGTTGGCATCCAGTGAGCGCTCATACTCCACGTAAGCGCCTTTGACCAATCGTCCGTCGTCCGTGCCCAGCACGACCTCGCCGCGCCACAGATCGAGGCCGTCGGTGAACGTGGCGTCCAAGCCCAACCTGCGCTTGTCAACGAAGGGCACGCCCAGCAGCACGCCGTTCGGCAGCTCCACAGTCTCCTTGCTGGCGGTCTCCGGCAGTCGCCCGGCCAGAATGGAGGCGCCCCACGCCAGGTCTTGCCCCTCATGTCCCCAGCGCCCGGTCAGAACGGGGCGCTCGGCGGCGGCGCCTTGCGTCACCGATACCGCGTAGTCGAAGTCCAGCGTGAACCCGGAAACCTGAATCCCGTTGTCCAGCTTCAGGCCCAAGCTCAGCGGTTCCATTGTGTTGAGCACCAGGCGCTCACTGTCGTAAGAGGCGAGCAGGCCGAAGGGCACGATGAAGCGACCCGCGCGGACATTCCAGCGGCCCAGCGGTCCTTTGAGTTGGGCGTAGGTCTGATACAGGTGCGGATGCGCGAAATTCTCGCCGCTGTCGCCCTGTGCCACGATGATCCAGCGATCCGCACCGCCCTGGGTCAACACCTGCCGCAGATTGAGGAAGATTCCTTCCACGCCCGCGAAGTCCTCTCCGCCGGTTTCCGCGCGGAGGTCGGTGCCGCCAGATACCGTTGTCACCTGCGCCCACGCCACAAGCGGCGCGAGCCCCACCAGCCAGGCGAGAAAGGGCGCACATGACTTCATTTACGGCGCAGATGTACGCCGCTCTTCGCATCTTCAAGCAGGCACAGCGCCCGGTCGAAGATTTCGGCCACGCACGGGTCCACGAGCTTGTAGTAGATGTTTGTACCCTCCCGTCGAGTCGCCACCACACCCCGATCAGCAAGGCGCTGGAGCTGGTTGGACACCGCTTGCGGCTTCATATCGATCACCTCCGCTAGCTCCGTTACCCGCAACTCTCCAGCACGCACCAAGGCATGCACGAGACGTATCCGGTTTTCATTGCCCAGCAGCTTGAATAGAGCCGACAGCTCAAGCGCCTGACCGGAAGAAACCAGCTTGCGCGCCGCGAGCGCAGGCTTCGGTGGGCAGCACACGACGGGTGTCGAGGATTTTGCGGAGCTTCCCATCTAATTCACTACTACACGATATTGTGTAATTATGTCCCGGTCGGCATCGAATTGCAACCGCTGTTCACGTCAGTGGTCCCACGGCTCCCGCAATGTGCTCCGGAAGCTGCGCGCGCAACGCGATCCTTGACCGGCTCGTCCACGGCAGTTTCAAGCTCTCGGTCGCCGATCAGCAAGGATCGGTCGTACGTCGATCTTGACGCCGGCCGGCATGGCGCCCTGAACCTCTCGCAGCTTGGCCTTCACCCGGTCGATGACCTTGAGCGCGTTCTCCCCGAAGCGCATGACGATGATGCCGCCGACAACCTCGCCCTTGCCGTCCAGCTCGGCAACGCCGCGGCG